>Ga0209344_10002026_pt1 | contig 23825 bp, 22 predicted proteins | sample Cruoilmetagenom6_FD_187293 | JGI IMG/M metagenome (GOLD analysis project Ga0209344, IMG submission 187293) | Oil polluted marine microbial communities from Coal Oil Point, Santa Barbara, California, USA - Santa Barbara Oil Seep Sample 6 (SPAdes)... | ecosystem: Environmental > Aquatic > Marine... | reverse complement strand
TTCTGTTGACGATGTGCGTATTGGTAGCCCGATTTGCGAGGACAGTTGGCACGAAGATGTGGCTGAGACTTTGGCCGAAACAGGTGCCGAATTTTTGCTGGTTCCAAACGGGTCGCCCTATTACCGTGATAAGATGGGTGTGCGGCAGACTTTGATGGTGTCCCGCGTCATTGAGACAGGCCTGCCACTGATTTATCTGAACCTTGTGGGCGCACAGGATGATCAGGTGTTTGACGGCGGTACATTTGTTCTGAATCCAGGCGGTGCGCTCGCGTTGCAAATGCCGGTTTTTGAAGACGCTATCGCCCATCTTGATCTGGTAAGGACCGCCGACGGATGGCGTGCCGAACAGGGCGATCTTGCGCATATGCCTGATGCGTATGAACAAGATTACAACGCAATGGTTTTAAGTTTGCGCGACTACATGCACAAAACCGGTTTCAAGAAGGTTTTGCTGGGTTTGTCGGGGGGAATCGATTCGGCGATTGTCGCGACAATTGCGGCCGACGCATTGGGCGCGGAAAACGTGCGGTGTGTCATGTTGCCGTCCGAATATACATCTCAGGCGTCACTCGATGATGCCAAGGCTGTGGCGGAAAACCTTGGGTGCCGGTATGATTTTGTACCAATTTCCGAAGGGCGCGCTGCGATCACCAACACGCTTGCCCCATTGTTCGAAGGCACTGATGCCGGCGTTGCAGAGGAAAATATTCAATCGCGCTTGCGTGGCCTTCTGCTAATGGCGCTCAGTAACAAGTTTGGCGAGATGCTTTTGACCACCGGAAACAAATCCGAGGTCGCGGTTGGCTATGCCACGATCTATGGCGATATGTCGGGTGGTTATAACCCGATCAAAGACCTGTACAAAACGCGGGTCTTTGATATCTGCCGTTGGCGTAACGCCAATCACCGTGATTGGATGATGGGAGCGGTGGGTGAGGTGATCCCGACCAACGTCATCGACAAACCACCATCGGCCGAATTGCGCGAAGATCAAAAAGACAGCGATTCATTGCCCGACTATCCGGTTCTGGATGCAATCCTGGATATTCTCGTCGATCAGGATGGAAGCATTCAGGATTGTCTTGATGCAGGATATTCGCGCGAAGATGCCAAGCGGGTCGAACATTTGCTCTATATCAGTGAATACAAACGTTTTCAGTCTGCTCCGGGTACACGCCTTAGCACAAAAGCATTCTGGTTGGATCGCCGTTATCCTATCGTGAATAGGTGGCGCGACGAAGGGTGATCCTAAAGCTTTTCGAGATTAAGTTGGCACACAACTTGATTTCGAAACGCCCACAACATCAATAGGTTCCGCGTGTTTCGAGTAAAACCTGCGTTTCAAGTTTTTCTCGAAACGCTTTAACCCGAGCGCAGGGCGCTGATTTGGGTTTCCGTCTCTTGTGATTTTTCACGCAACCATGCGGTAAATCGTTGTATTTGTGGACGGTTCTGTGCGTCACGGCGCACGTCCAGTCGATACGCGAAGGGTGCTTCGAGGTGTTGGGAACTCGGAAATGGAAAGACAACGGTTCCATCCTCAATACCTTGCAGAACTAACGACAAGCCACAAACCAGAAAGCCAACGTTCTGACGGACGGCTTCCAGTGCGACGCGTGCTGTTTGATAGTGTACGCCGCGATCCGTTCCGATTTCGCGGTGACCAAAACGGTCGAACCAATCGACCCATCCGGGGTGATTTTCTTCGTCGCGTTGCTGTTTGAGATGAAGAAGCGGCATGCCTTCCATCTGATGAATTGGATCCCAATCCGCGATGCGTCGCGTATTGTCTGGCCCGGTAACAGGAACCAGCACATCTTGGTAAAGGCGTTCGCCAGATGTATCGTCATAGGTAATTCGCAGGTCAGGAGACCCTAGGCGCAAAGGTACGTCGCCCGCGCCGTTGATGCAGAACAAAATGTTTGGGTGCGCCTCTCGGAACGCGCCGATTTTGGGAAGGAGCCACAGTTCCGCCCAATCGGGGTCAGCCACAATATGAATTTCACTGACACGCTGAAAGTCGAGCTTTTCGGTTGCACGCTCCAACGCCTCAAACGCGAGTTTGATGTCGGCAAGTGCGTGGTCGAGTTCTTTGGTTGGCTGTAAGCCCGATCTGCCACGTAGCAGCAGGTCTGTTCCCAGATAATCCTCAAGCGATCTGATGCGTTGCCCAACAGCGGCAGGGGTGATTCCCAACCGGTCGGCTGCGGATTTTAGCGATCCTTCGCGAACAGCGAGCTCTAGCGCCTGGAGCGATTTGAGATGGGTAACGATGGGCATTTGGTAAAGATTACCTTTCTACCACTTCAATTCAAGAGGTAATTAGAAAGGTAATCTTTAGTCAGCTAAAGAAAATTGAGTTTTGAATTGGCGTCGATACCACGCATCATGAAGGCATCAGAAACACTTAGGAGCACAAAATGAAACGCTACATGATCGAACGCGACATCAAAGGGATCGGCGAATTCTCATTAACAGAACTCTGCGGCGCAGCGCGGGCATCCAACCAGGCACTGGCCACAATAGGGCCTGACATTCAGTGGCAACATTCCTATGTGGCCGGCGACAAAACGTTTTGTGTGTATCTTGCCGAAAGCGAAGATGAGATCAAAAAGCACGCAGAACTCAGCGGTATTCCGGTCACGCAAGTCACCGAGATTCCGCAAATTATCGACCCGCTTACAGCGAACAACTAAGCCCAGCCACCTGCGCGCCACCGAAGTTATCAAAGCTTTAATTGGTAGCTTTCGGGCGCATAGGCATATCCACCACCTCGGGTTTCAACATATCCAACGCCCGGCCATGGCATGTGGTAACCAACGAAGGGAATTTTGTCTGCGGTCAGCCTATCCAACATCCGGCCACGCGTTGCTGCAGCCATTTGCTTGTCCATATCAAATTTGACCTCCCAAGTCGGGTGCGCCAGAGACCAGACATAGTGATTTGCAAAATCGGCGGCCAGCATCAGGGAATCTCCGTCACTTTCGATCAGATAGGCCATGTGACCAGGGGTATGCCCAAATGCCTTTTGCGCGTTTATCCCTGACACGGCTGCGCCACCCGGCGCGATCATTGTGGTTTTCTCCGCAAGGGGGCGCATGTTTGCATCAAACCCGGCATTCCCCATGGCCGCCCATGCGTCGAATTCCGCGGCACCTGTAACATAACGGGCATTCGGGAATGTGGGCGCACCATCATTCATCAATCCCCCGATATGATCGCCGTGCATATGCGTGATGACCACAACATCGACTTGGTCCGCGCTGTAACCCGCTGCGTTCAATGCGCCCGTGATGTCCGTCGCGTTGCGTCCGGTGTCAAACAACACCAATTCTGCACCCGTGTTCACGACCGTGGGGATAAATGTAAATTGAGTTTCGTCGACCGGTATATTGGCAGCTTGGGATGCCGCTGCGAATTCTTCATCGCTAACATTCAATCCAAAAATGGCGTGTGGTCCGGATGCGACGTGTGTCGCGGACAAAAGCGTTGTCACCTCAAACGCCCCCAATTTCAAACGGTTGAAACTGTATTCGGGTACACCCAACATCGGTGCAGACGCGAATAGCGGTACTGTTGTTAATGGCAATGCGGCAGCGGATGCCAAAATCGAACGGCGGTTGAATTGACGGGTGAGCATTTTTTCGATCCTCTATCTAACTTTCTCTATGATAGGGCCGATACGTGACAGGTGTTACACCTTCACGCTAAAGTGAGACTTAGCGCGAAAAAGGTCGGGCCCATGAGCGAAAACAAAACTCAGGTTACGGAACAAAACCCTGTTGAATTCCTGGCAAGGGTTGCACCAGAATGCCGTCGCCTTGACGGCGAGGCGCTGTTGAAATTCTTCAGTGATATTACAGGATTTCAACCGTGTATGTGGGGGGCGTCTATGATTGGATTTGGACGTTATCACTACACCTATGAAAGCGGCCGGCAGGGCGATTTTCTGGCCACTGGGTTTTCGCCACGCAAAACCAGCCTGTCGATCTACATCATGCCCGGTTATCGTGACTATGGCGCGATCCTGGAGCGATTGGGCAAGCACAAGACCGGAGTTTCGTGTCTTTATGTCAACAAGCTGGCCGATATCGACATGGGCGTTCTGGAAGAACTTGTACGGATGGGGTTGGCCGACCTCAATCGCATCTGGACGGTGCATCCGGATTAGAGCCCGGAAAATGAGTATTTATGATAAGATGAGAGCCGGGTTACACGATCGGGTGCTGGGTTTTCTGGACAATCCGATATACCTGTGACATTGCCCTCGCGACCAAGGAGCGCTGTTATGACCACCACCCGTTTTGCCCCATCCCCCACCGGTTTTATTCACGTTGGAAATTTGCGCACGGCGCTGATGAATTACCTCATCGCGCGCAAGAATGGCGGCACATTTATTCTGCGCATCGACGATACGGACCCGGAACGTTCGAAAGAGGAATACGTAGACGGGATCAAGCGGGATCTGGAATGGCTGGGCCTGCACTGGGACCGGGTGGAACGTCAATCCTTGCGGTTGGATCGCTACGCTGAGGCTGCGGAAAAGCTCCGCAAGATCGATCGGTTTTACGAAGCGTTTGAAACGCCGACGGAACTGGACCTGAAGCGTAAGAAACAACTGAACATGGGCAAGCCGCCGGTCTATGATCGGGCTGCATTGGCATTGAGTGAGGCCGAGAAACAAACGTACCGCGCTGATCGCGGCGATGGTGTGTGGCGATTCAAATTGATTCAGGATCGGATCAATTGGAGCGACGGAATTTTGGGTGACATTTCGATTGATGCGGCATCAGTTAGCGATCCCGTGCTAATTCGGGGCGACGGCCAGGTTCTTTACACGCTGGCCTCTGTTGTGGATGACACAGAAATGGGCGTCACCCATGTTGTACGTGGGTCCGACCATGTGACCAACACAGCCACGCAAATTCAGATTATCGAGGCGCTGGGCGGTACTGTTCCGTCCTTCGCGCACCATTCTCTTTTGACCGGGCCGCAAGGCGAATCTTTGTCAAAGCGGTTGGGCACGTTGAGCCTGCGTGACCTGCGTGCGCAAGGGATCGAGCCGATGGCGCTTCTGAGCCTGATGGCACGTTTGGGATCAGCCGATCCTGTTGAAGTGCGTGCTGATATGGGTGAGCTGATCGAAGGCTTTGATATTGAACGATTTGGAACGGCTCCGACAAAGTTTGATGTGGATGACCTGTTTCCGCTCACGGCACGTCACCTGCAAAATTTGGACGTTTCCGCGGTTGCCGATCATTTGGCAGGCTTGGGCGTTCCGGAAGAGCTTGTCGCGCAGTTTTGGGCGGTTACACGTGACAACATCACGACATTGCATGACCTGAAAGGGTGGTGGGGAATGTTCCGAGACGGTGCTGATCCGGTGATTGATGACGAAGACAAGGAATTTGTCGCACAAGCGATGGAGCTTTTGCCGCAGGGTCCGCTTGACGATCAAAGCTGGGGTCTTTGGACAGCTGCTGTGAAAGGCGCCACAGGCCGCAAAGGGCGTGGTTTGTTCATGCCGTTGCGCAAGGCGTTGACGGGTCAGGCACATGGGCCCGACATGGCGCATGTTTTGCCACTGTTGCAGGTGATTAAGACGCGCGGCTAATTGCGCCTGTTCAATGAAGCAAGGTTTGCCTGCGTTTGCATTGCTTGGAAAATTGCCCGGTGTCTGGTTGTATGCCCTGTAATTTGACGGAGTCCCATCAATGGCAGGCGAGCAGGCAAAATTCTTAACCGGCAATTTGTTCCGACACGTCAGCGTTATGTCTTTAACGGCGTCTGTTGGGTTGATGGCGATCTTCTTTGTCGATTTCGTCGACATGTTTTTCATTGCGATGCTTGGTAAGTCCGAACTTGCCGCTGCCGTTGGGTATGCGGGCGCAATTTTGTTTTTTACGACATCTTTTGGTATTGGGATGGCGATTTCGGCGGGTGCTTTGGTCGCGCGGGCATTGGGGAAAGGCGACGCAGAAGCTGCGAAAACAAAGGCCACGAATGCGTTGATTTACGGAACGATATTCGGAGCCTTTTTTGCCGCAGCAGTGTGGGCTAACTTAAGTGCTTTGGTCGCCCTTCTGGGGGCAAGCGGCGATACCGCAGATTTGGCCGTGCACTACCTCGCGATTATTGTGCCAACTTTGCCCCTTTTGATGATCGGCATGGTTGGAGGTGCCATTTTGCGTGCGCATGGCGATGCAAGGCGCGCGATGTTTGCAACCATCTATGGTGGGGCCGTGAATGCCGTTCTTGATCCGATATTGATATTCGGATTGGATTTGGAATTAACGGGCGCTGCATTAGCCAGTGTCGTGGCACGGGTCGTTATTGCGGCAACGTCGCTGTTACCCCTGTTGCGCCATTACGGCGGGCTTAAAATACCCGGAATTTTAGCATTGCTTCGCGATTTGCCGCCAGTTTTGGCAATTGCAATCCCGGCAATATTGACTCAACTGGCCACACCGATTGGCCAAGCTTATGTGACGCGTGCAATGGCGGATTATGGCGAGGCTGCCGTATCGGGTATGGCAATTATTGGTCGACTGACACCGTTGGCATTTGGCACGATTTTCGCGCTGTCCGGGGCTGTAGGGCCGATCATCGGTCAAAATTACGGAGCCGGGCATACAGATCGCGTGCGCGGGGCGTTTAAGGCCGGCTTGATCTTCACGGCGGGTGTCGTCGTCTTTGTAGCGACCTTGCTTTTCATATTCCGGGGTCCGATCGCGGATTTGTTTACCGCCGACGGGATCACACGAGAATTGGTGTTTCTGTTTTGCGGCCCGCTGGCGTTGATGTTTTTCTTTAACGGGATGCTTTTTGTGTCCAATGCCGCGTTTAACAATCTGGGGCATCCGTTTTATTCGACGGTGATGAATTGGGGGCGGCATACGATTGGCACCGTACCATTCGTGTTGTTGGGCTCAGCCTGGTTAGGTGCGCCCGGCGTCCTGATTGGGCAGGCCATAGGTGGTTTGATTTTTGGACTTCTGGCCTTCAGGGTAGCGGGTCGTGTTATGGGCAAAACAACAACCACAGCGCCCCAGGAAACATTTCAACGGCAAGCGCGGCTGTTACAGTTGTTTAACTTGCGCAGATAAACGGCTAAGCGCGTCGTCTACAAAATCGGTTTCGCCCCGCGAAAGTTTGCAATGGCGTGGATAGACTGGTTTGGCACGGTCATTCAGGATTGGTGCGTCCCACCCATCGGTTGTGTCAAAAAACAGGGTGGCACCTTTTGCGCCGTACTCGTGCAAATAGCCTTGCACAACTACATCAATATAACTGAGCAAAACCGGGTGCCGTTCGGTTGGTCGCCCGTGTTTCCCGTCGGGGATAGAGTAAAGGGCTATCTCTGGTTGGAATGGCAAAGGATGCTGAACCTGATGGGCCGCGGGTACACGTTCGTAGGCGGTTTCACGAACATCCAATGCATCCCAGTCGGCATCTGGAACAGCGGCGATCAGGCCATCGATCGTTGTCGAGGAATCCGGTTCGACTGTCAGATAGGCGAGCGGGCGTAAAACTGTATGTCGCCAAACCCTTCGCCACCCGGAAAGCTGCGCGGGACGGGGATTGTCATATTGATGTGTATTGCGGTTGACGAGGCTGCCATACCCAAAAAAATACCTTTGATCGTGATGCGCCATTGTTCGCCCCTTGATCTGCATCAATTGCTTTGATCCCTTTTGCAGGCAGGATGTGCCGAGTTCAAGTAACCGGGCGAGGAAACACATATGCGTATTACCAAACGCAGTAATATCGCCATGCGCGTACTAATGTTTTGTGCGATCAACAAAGAGCGCCTTGTGACCAAAGGCGAAGTGGCGGCACGATGCAATGTATCGGAAAGTCATTTAGCACAAATTATCAACAAGTTATCGCAGTTGGGCTATCTTGACACTCAACGAGGTCGCAACGGCGGCGTTACACTGTCACGTCCTGCCAACCAGATTGTAGTCGGGGAAGTATTTCGCATTTTGGAAGATGATACACCGCTTGCAGAGTGTTTTGCTGATTCCGACAATACATGCCCTTTGACGTCTGCTTGTCGTCTTCGTTTGATAATTTCAGAAGCAATGGACTCGTTTTTTTCCCATTTGGATGATGTGTGTCTGGATGAATTGGTATGCGACAATGCGGAGTTGGTAGAAATCTTGTCACCTCTGGCCTGTAGCAAAGCCGACCGCCACACTATTTAGAAGGCTCCCGCTTGACAAAAAGGTACCCGCAAGCGCTGATTGCCAGCGATTGATGAACCAGAAATGGTTTAAGGATGCGAAAGGCAGCCTATGAAACAGGATACGTTGTCAGGTCTTGCTGTTGTAACCGGTGCCGGGCAGGGAATCGGGCGCGCGATTGCGCTACAACTTTTGCAGGCCGGATGTTGCGTTCAAGCAATTGGTCGTTCTCAGGAAAAGTTGGGTTCTCTGGCGACCGAAGCAAAAGTTCCTGCTGATCAGGTTTTCGTTTCGCCGGTCGACATTCAGGATACCGCTGCCGTTTCACAGGCAATCACACAAGCGGAAGCTGCCTTGGGGCCGGTGCGGTATCTTGTGAACGCTGCGGGTGTGTTAGCACCTTCGCGATTGTTGGAAACCTCAGAGGACGCGTTGCTTGAAACGATTTCCATCAATTTGACAGCGACGGTTTTGGTGACACAGATTGTTGCCAAACGGATGGCGGACTATCGGCAGGGATCAATCGTAACGATTGGATCAAACTCCGGGACGACACCGCGCACCGGGTTTGGCATTTATCCTGCATCCAAAGCAGGGGTGGCCCACGCCATGAAATGTATGGCGCTGGAACTGGCTGAAACTGGGGTGCGGTGCAATATTGTTTCCCCGGGATCAACGGACACACCTATGCAGGCGGCAGCTCAAACTGACGAAGTCGGGCGTGAACGCGTGTTGAATGGAGACCTATCCAATTGGCGGTTGGGAATTCCCTTGGGACGGATGGCGGAACCTTCAGATGTTGCGGACGTTGTGCTTTTTGTGTTGTCGGATCGTGCGCGGCACATCACTATGGAAAATATTGTGATCGACGGCGGTGCAACGTTGGGAGCGAGATAATTGAAAAGAAATTGTGTGCTATTTGTCTTGCCACGACTCAGATTGTATACTACAGCACACAAATATATCTGATCGGGAGAACCAGCAATGCTGGTGCCGAAGGAGCAACCGCCCCGGAAACTCTCAGGCCACATGGACCGATTAGTGATATAGAACTCTGGAGAGATCTCGACCTGATCGAGACGCCGAAGGGATAGCGATCTCAGGCGAAAGGACAGAGGGGGCATCGCGGCATAACCATGAGGTTGTGTCTGGACGATGCCGACGTTGATCAGATCAGCTCGGTGCCACGATAGGGAGGCGACAATGAGTGATTTGCATCAGACACCCCTGAATGCGTTGCACAAGGAACTTGGCGGTAAAATGGTGCCATTCGCGGGATATGAAATGCCTGTGCAATACAGCCTTGGGGTCATGAAGGAACATCTGCATACCCGCACAGCGGCTGGCCTTTTTGACGTAAGCCATATGGGACAGGTTATTGTTCGTGCACCCGGCGGATTTGCAGGTGCTGCTCTGGCCATGGAAACCCTGGTTCCTGTGAGTGTTCTGGCACTTGCGGAAGGGCGCCAAAGATACGCGATGTTCACCAACGTAGACGGCGGAATACTTGACGACCTGATGCTGGCCAATCGTGGTGATCATTTGTTTGTCGTGGTCAATGCCGCCTGCAAAGAAGGTGACATTGAACTTATGAAAAACGGACTAACGGGTTGCACCGTCGAGGAAATCTCCGACCGTGGATTATTGGCATTGCAAGGCCCAAAGGCTGAAGAAGCGATGGCAACGCTTGTACCGGCAGTCGCCGATATGCGATTCATGGATGTTGCTGTATTGGCATCCGATTTCGGGGAATTGTGGATTTCCAGATCAGGATACACCGGTGAAGACGGATACGAAATTTCTGTTGAAACCTCTCAGTGCGAGGCATTGGCGCGCGCCTTGTTAGCGCAGGACGTGGTTGAGGCAATTGGGCTTGGTGCACGCGATTCGCTGCGTTTGGAGGCCGGTCTTTGCCTTTACGGAAACGATATAGATACGGGAACCACACCAGTAGAGGCCGCGTTGAATTGGGCGATCCAAAAAGCGCGTCGTACAGGTGGCGACCGGGCCGGTGGGTTTCCGGGTGCTGACATCATTTTGGACCAACTTAAAAATGGCGCGTCACGGGCCCGGGTAGGATTGCGACCTGACGGTCGCGCGCCAATGCGGGAAGGAACAGAGTTGTTCGAAACCGTTGAAGGTGGCGAAGTGATTGGGAAAATTACATCAGGCGCGTTTGGGCCTACAATCGAAGGGCCGATGTCGATGGGTTACGTCCCTACAGCAATGTCGCAACCCGGAACCACATTATTTGGCGAAGTTCGCGGTAAAAGATTACCATTAACTGTTGCGGCTATGCCGTTTACGCCTGCAAACTTCAAACGTTAAATTAGGGAGAAACTCATGAAATTTACTGAAGAGCACGAATGGCTCCGCGCCGAAGGGGATGTCATTGTGGTTGGGATCACGGAACACGCGGCAGAACAGCTGGGTGACGTGGTGTTTGTCGAATTGCCGGATACCGAAACCGAAGTGGCCAAGGACGACGAAGTTGTGGTCATTGAAAGTGTGAAAGCTGCAAGCGATATTCTGGCGCCTATCGACGGTGAAATCGTCGAAGTGAACGAGATGCTGAACGACGAGCCTAGCAAAGTAAACGAAGACGCTCAGGGCGATGCATGGTTCTTCAAGATGAAGCCAAGCGATCCGTCACAGATGGACGAGATGATGGACGAAGCCGCGTACAAGAAATTCGTCGGGTAGAGTACATTTCTTCCGCTGGATGTGTCCGGCGGGAGTGTTTTTAAAAGAATGAAAGACAGGTGCGTTCAATCGGCGCATCTGCCTATACGCAAGGGGATTTGCTATGCCTTTTAAGCCGACAGATTATCTGCCTTACGATTTTGCAAACCGTCGTCATATCGGTCCATCGACCGAGGAAATTGACGACATGTTATCGGCGCTTGACGTTGACAACCTTGATCAATTGATCGACCAAACGGTTCCAAAATCTATTCGGCAAGAGGCGCCGCTGGATTTCGGAAAACCAATGTCAGAACGCGAGCTGTTGCACCAGATGCGATTGACGGCTGGCAAGAATAAAGTTCTGACAACGTTGATCGGCCAAGGATATCACGGCACAGTCACACCACCCGCGATCCAGCGAAATATCTTTGAAAATCCCGCTTGGTATACGGCGTATACACCGTATCAACCGGAAATCAGCCAGGGCCGCCTTGAGGCATTGCTGAACTTCCAAACCATGGTCAGTGATTTAACTGGCCTTGAGGTTTCGAACGCATCCTTGTTGGATGAAGCCACAGCTTGTGCTGAGGCAATGACCATGGCGCAGAGGATTTCGAAATCCAAGGCCAAGGCTTTCTTTGTGGATCGCGATTGTCACCCACAAAACATCGCTGTTGTAAAAACACGCGCTGCGCCACTTGGCATCGAAGTAATTGTCGGAAACCCAGATAAGATCGAAGCGGACAAGGTATTTGGGGCATTGTTCCAATATCCAGGTACTTACGGTCATGTTCGCGACTTCACAGATCATATTGCGCGCTTACATGAAGCAAAAGCAATTGGCGTAGTGAGTGCCGACCCGTTGTCTTTAACCCTGCTGAAAGAACCGGGTTCCATGGGGGCCGATATTGCCGTTGGCAGCACCCAGCGTTTTGGTATTCCATTGGGCTATGGTGGGCCTCATGCGGCCTACATGGCTACCAAGGACAAGTATAAGCGGTCCATGCCTGGTCGGATCGTTGGTGTTAGTATCGACAGCCACGGCAACCGTTCTTATCGGTTGAGCCTTCAGACGCGTGAACAACATATTCGCCGTGAAAAAGCCACGTCGAACGTTTGTACGGCACAAGCCTTGCTGGCGGTTATGGCCTCAATGTACGCGGTATTCCACGGTCCCGAGGGGTTGAAGGCTATCGCGCAGCGCATCCATCGTAAAACTGTGCGCATGGCAGAGGGATTGGAACGAGCAGGGTTTAAAGTTGACCCGAAAGTGTTCTTTGACACGATCACCGTCGATGTTGGGCCATTGCAGGCTGCTGTCATGAAATCAGCAGTCGATGAACGCATCAATCTACGCAAAGTGGGTGAAACCCGTGTTGGGATTAGCCTTGACGAATGCACACGGCCCGAGAATGTTGAAGCTGTCTGGCGTGCCTTTGGAATATTTGAGAAGGACAACGATTTTGAGCAAAAATATCGTGTTCCACCAGAAATGCACCGCAAGACTGATTTTCTGACGCACCCAATTTTCCACATGAACCGCGCGGAAACGGAAATGATGCGATATATGCGCCGTTTGGCGGATCGCGATCTGGCGCTTGACCGCGCGATGATCCCGCTGGGCAGCTGCACGATGAAATTGAACGCGGCGGCGGAAATGATACCCGTAAGCTGGCGCGAATTTTCACGCATGCACCCGTTTGTGCCGGACAATCAGGCCGAGGGGTATCGTGAGTTGATTGACGACCTTAGCGACAAACTATGTGCAATCACCGGATATGATGCGATTTCGATGCAACCAAATTCCGGCGCTCAGGGTGAATATGCAGGGCTTTTGAGCATCTCAGCCTATCATCGAGCCAATGGAGAGGGTCATCGCAATGTATGCCTAATCCCGGTGAGCGCGCATGGTACGAACCCGGCAAGCGCGCAGATGGTTGGATGGTCTGTCGTTGTGGTGAAGTCTGCTGAAAACGGCGACATTGATCTGGAGGACTTCCGCGAGAAAGCCGAAAAACATGCGGATAACCTCGCGGCTTGTATGATCACCTACCCAAGCACTCATGGTGTATTCGAAGAATCCGTGCAAGATGTTTGCAAAATTGTTCATGATCTTGGTGGTCAGGTTTACATCGACGGCGCCAACATGAATGCGATGGTCGGCCTGTCGCGTCCCGGTGATCTTGGTGGGGATGTCAGCCATCTTAATCTGCACAAAACGTTCTGTATTCCACATGGAGGTGGTGGACCGGGTATGGGTCCAATTGGTGTGAAAGCACATCTCGTCCCGCACCTGCCGGGGCACCCAAAGACGGGTGGGGAAGAAGGACCTGTTAGTGCAGCACCTTTTGGATCCCCATCGTTGTTGCCAATCAGCTGGGCCTATTGTTTGATGATGGGGGGCGAGGGTCTGACCCAGGCGACCCGAGTTGCGATCCTGAATGCTAACTATATCGCGAAACGATTGGAGGGTGCCTATGAAGTCCTTTATCGTGGTACAAAGGGGCGCGTGGCGCATGAGTGTATCATTGATACGCGCCCATATGCCGACACCGCGAATGTAACTGTCGATGACATTGCAAAACGCCTTATCGATAGTGGATTTCATGCCCCAACGATGAGCTGGCCTGTTGCCGGAACGTTGATGATTGAGCCAACAGAATCGGAAAACAAGGCCGAACTTGACAGGTTCTGTGATGCGATGTTGTCGATCCGTGAAGAAATTCGCGACATTGAAGAAGGACGGATTGATGCGGAAAACAACCCGCTGAAAAATGCGCCTCACACAGTACAGGATTTGGTTAGCGACTGGGAACGGCCTTATAGTCGGGAACAAGGTTGCTTCCCACCTGGTGCTTTCCGTGTCGACAAGTATTGGCCACCGGTCAATAGGGTCGACAACGTATACGGCGACCGGCATTTGATTTGCACATGCCCGCCATTAAGCGATTATGAAGAAGCCGCCGAATAAAAACCAAAGCCCCGCACACCGAGCGGGGCTTTTTTTTGTTATACTGCTCAAAGTAGGTTCCTTGTATGCTTGCATAGTTTTTCCACGTAAACTATGCGCAATTCTGCTGAACGCGAGTTTGGAACCAAGATGGCCAAGACAGAAACTTTTCTTTTCTATTTGCTGAAAGATTATACCCACATGGCATTCTCGTGTGCGGTAGAGCCGTTACGGATAGCTAATTGGGTGGCAGGCAAAGAGCTTTATAAATGGGAACTCGCGTCTGAAAACGGTGAAAACGTTGCTTGCTCAAATGGGTCTGTGATGTTGGTTGATCACGGGTTTGAGGACCGTGTAAAGTCCGACAGATTGTTTGTTCTGTCCGGTCTTGACACCACAAAACACATATCAAAAAAACTGATCTCCGCATTGCGACGTGAACGTTCGCATGGTGCGAAAATTGGCGGGTTGTGTGCCGCGGCCTTCGTGTTGGCCGAAGCAGGTTTCCTAGAAGGAATAAGGGTGGCATTGCATTGGGATCACCATGATGCGTTTATGGAAAACTATCCGGATGTCCATCTCGTCAGAAATGTCTTCGTTGCAGATGAGAAATTTGTAACGGCGTCCGGTGGAACAGCAACGGCTGACCTTATGTTGCATCTTATTGGCGAAGCGCATGGTGAAGAATTGGCGATAGAAGTCGCAGATCAGATGGTTTACAATACGGTACGTGAATCCAGTGCCGAGCAGAAAGTTTCGCTTCAGGCCCGCCATGGAATGCGCAATACACGTCTTTCAGCGGCAATACAGTGTATGAATGATACCATCGAAGATCCCATTTCTACGGCGGCAATTTCTGAAAAAATCGGTATTTCTACGCGACAATTGGAGCGGTTATTCGGGCGCCATCTGAATTGTTCCCCAAGCAAATACTACTTGGATTTGCGGTTACAGAAAGCCAGAAAACTCCTGTTACAAAGTGAGTGTTCAGTGACTGAAGTGGCTGTGGCTGCTGGTTTCAAGTCCACCACACACTTCGCCCGCGTCTATCGTGGTACGTTTGGAGTTGCACCCGGATCACAACGGGCGCGTATCACCTAAACCCGCTTGCGAAAAGTCTGGGTCGCAGCTTTTTGCATAGTGCTTTTAGGTTATTCACGAGCCCGCAAAATCTGCGCTGGCCGTGCTGCCAGCGGCCGCCAGGCAAATGCTAATCCTGCAAACAAGGTTACAAGAATTCCACCTGCAACTATTGCAATGGCGGAATTCCAGATCACGCCAAACGTCGTGTCCATGACGTAGTGACTGACGGCCCATCCTCCCAAAATTCCTGCGCCAATTGCAACTGTCCCTGCAGCGGCGCCCAACAGTACGGCGCGCAGGGTCAGGCTGATCAGGATTCGTGCTCTTGATGCACCGAGCGTCTTTAGAATTGCGGCCTCATAAACACGTGTTGACTGATCTGCTGCAGCGGCGCCTATGAGCACAAGAAATCCGGTCAACAACGTGGCCGCAGCGCCCCATGACGTTGCCGACGCCAGACCGTTCAATAATCCTGACACACGATCAATGGCATCGCGCACCCGGATCGCTGTCACGTTGGGGTATTTTTGTGAAATGTCGCGCAAGATGTCCGCTTCGGCCTTCGCTTCAGCATAAACAGTCGAGATAAAACTATGTGGCGCGCCGGCAACGGCGGCTGGGTTCATTGTCATGACAAACCCGATACCTGCAGTCGAAAAATCCACTTCGCGAAAGCTGGCGATTGTGGCTGTGATGTCGCGCCCCAAAATGTTGATCGTGACTTTGTCACCCAACGACAACCCCAATTCCTGACCTTCTTCGGCGGCGACGCTGACAAGCGGCGGGCCGGTGTAAGTTTCATCCCACCATTTACCTGCGGTGACCCGGGTTCTTTCCGGTAATTTTGCGGAATAGGTAATGCCGCGATCCCCTGTCAAAACCCAATGATCCCCCGCGACCTCGCGAGCAGGCCGTCCGTTTATTTGCGTCACGACGCCACGCAACATGGGTGCACTATCTATGCGACTAACACTTGGGTCGTCTTCCAGGCGGGCCAAAAACCCCGGCATTTGGTCCCTTTGTAAATCTATGAAGAAAAATGAAGGTGCCTTAGTCGGCAGATCCCGCGAAATTGCGCTGCGCAGGTTACCGTCAATTTGCCCGACTGCCGCCAGCACCGATAATCCCAAACCCAAAGACAATACGACCGGACCTGCAGTCGTTCCCGGCCCACCGATCGAGCCAAGCGCCCAACCAATCGCTGGGCGACCGCGAGCAGCCGGGCGAAAGATTTGAGCCAACCGGCGAACGGCAACCGCCGCGACCCACAACAACAACAGGGCGCCGATAATGCCTCCAACCGTCCATAACGTCAGGCGAAGATTGCCGGAGAACCAAATTGCAGTTGCTAAAAATGCCGAAAATAATAATGCCGTGACAATGAGGTACGGGAATGCAGGTAATATCCGTGCAGACGCGGTTCCATCGCGAAAAAGGTCAGCCGCCCGGATTTCCTGAACACGGGCCAAAGGCCAAAGTGTGAAAATCAAAGCCGTCAGCGCCCCATAAATCGCGGCCTCGATCATCGGTTTTGCATAGAACGCGAACACGGCAGGAACCGGCAGGCGCGCTTCTAAAACCGGGGCAAGAATCACCGGTGCACCGCTCCCTAACAAAACCCCAAGGCCAAGTCCGATCAATGTCAGAACCCCTATCTGGAAAAAGTAGGTCGCAAAGATTGTGGTTCGGTCTGCCCCGAGTGTGCGCAGGGTTGCAATGACAGGTGTTTTACGCGCCAGATAGGCCCGCACAGCTGCGGAAATTCCCACCCCGCCGACAGCAAGACCGCTAAGACCGACAAGCACCAGAAAGGCGCTTAACCGATTTACGAATTCGGCTATGCGTGGCGCGCCGTTTCGAGCGTCCCGCCAGCGTAGTCCGCTTTCCGAAAATTGGTCCTGCGCCATTTGTTCCAAAGCGTCAAAATCCGCATTGTTAGGTAAATCCAACCGATATTTTGTGCTGAATAACGTTCCAGGTTCCAAAAGGCCGGATTGGGTCAAAGCAGGAGTAGCGACTATTGTACGTGGTCCCAATCCAAACCCGCCAATTGAATTGTCCGGCTCACTGATCAAAGTGGCCATTAGGCGGAAGTCTTGGATGCCAAGACGAAAACTGTCCCCTAAAGACAGCCCAAGTCGGACCGCAAGAACGGGGTCCATTATCCCTCCCGGTAGGCCATCTGCGCCGTCCAACGCCTGTTTTATGGTTATGTCGGGTGACAGGACTACTTGTCCAACCAACGGATACGCATCATCTACAGCCTTGACTTGTGTCAACGCGCGGTCGCCGTCTTGCACAACGGCCAGAGACCGAAAATCGACGATTTCGGAGACGCGCAAGGCTTCTTGCCGCATCCAGTTGCGTTCGACTTCTGTCGCATAACGATAGGTCACGTCAATTTCGGCGTCCCCGCCCAACAATGCTGCCCCTTCCCGGGAAAGGCCCGCCGCGATGCTTTCACGCACTGTTCCCACGGCGGCGATTGCTGCAACACCGAGAATGACGCAGGCAAGGAATATGCGAAAGCCTTTCAAACCACCACGCAATTCACGTCGCGCCAAACGGGCCGCGATACGCAGGCTCATGCTGTTTCCGCTTGTGTGTCCACGATATGTCCGTCTCGCAAGGTGATAACTCTGTCGCACCTCGCGGCCAGATCAGACGCATGTGTCACTAAAACGAGTGTTGCACCATGGCGGTCACGCAGGCCGAACAACAGGTCGATAATGGCCGCCCCGTTGGAACCATCAAGGTTTCCGGTTGGTTCATCCGCAAGAATAATATCCGGGCGCGGTGCCGCTGCGCGCGCCAAAGCGACACGTTGTTGTTCACCACCCGAAAGTTGTGCCGGATAATGATCGGCACGATCAACAAGGCCAACATCAGATAATTCCGCGCGGGCGCGTGCATAGGCATCTTTGTGACCGGCCAATTCCAACGGCGTTGCGACGTTTTCCAATGCCGTCATCGTTGGAATAAGGTGAAAGGATTGAAAAACCACACCAAAATGATCGCGTCGTAATCGGGCTAACGCGTCTTCGCTCATTGTGGACAGATCATGCCCTATTGCCGCGATCGATCCTGAGGTGGCGCGTTCCAATCCGCCAAGTAACATGAGAAGCGAAGATTTGCCGGAACCTGATGGCCCAATCAATCCCAACGTTTCTCCCTTGTGGACATCCAACGTGATCGCGTGGAGTATCTCAATCAAACCTGCGTTGCCTGTTAAGGACAACGTCACATCGCGAAGAGAAAGAATTGGATCGGTCATGCAGTGGTACCTGAAATTTGAGAGGTTCGTGACATATGGGCTTGCCTTTCTGAGGGGCAAGGCCGCCGCTGGTTTTCTTTTGATTGCAAGTCCGGTTTGTGCCGAACCTGTCACGGTATTGGCCTTGGGTGATAGTCTGACGCAAGGATATGGATTGGTTCAAGAGGACGGATTTGTGCCCCAACTTGGGCGGTGGCTGGCTGAAGCCGGTGAAGACGTGCAAATGATCAACGGTGGCGTGTCGGGGGACACAACAGCCGGAGGGGCCGCCCGGGTCCGGTGGTCACTAACGCCCGAGGTGGATGTAATGATCGTGGCTCTCGGGGGTAATGACTTGTTACGTGGAATTGATCCGGCTGTTAGTCGGGCAAATCTGGATATGATCCTATCCATAGCCGCAGAGGAAAACATGCCTGTTCTTTTGGTGGGCCTACAGGCGCCAGGCAATTATGGCCCCGACTACAAAGCGGCGTTTGACAGTATTTATCCAGAGCTGGCTGAAGCATATGGAACCACCTATTTTGAGAACTTCTTTGCTGGGCTCAATGACAGCAGTCTGGAAACCCAAATGGAATTCTTTCAGGCGGACGGAATACATCCGAACGCACAGGGCGTGACACGAATTGTCGAAAGTTTGGGCCCAGTTGTTCAACAGTTGGTCACGCTTGACTAACGACGCAGAAGATCATCGTTAGAATTGGAAACGCCGTGAAAAATCACATTGCGACGGATCGAAAGGCCAATCTGTTTGGCAGTCTGTGGATGATTGGTGCGATGGCGGTGTTCGCGATCGAGGATTCATTTTTGAAATCCGCATCTGCAACGCTTCCGATTGGGCAAGTCCTAATTGTCTTTGGGTTCGGCGGAGCATTGATTTTTGCCGCTATCGCGCTTCGCAACAACGAACACTTGTTTCACCGGGACGTGGTCTCGCGACCTATGCGCATTCGAGTATTTTTTGAAATTGCCGGTCGGCTTTTCTATGTTCTCGCGATATCGTTGATCCCGTTGTCGGCGGCAACTGTGATCCTTCAGGCAACACCATTGGTCGTCGTTGCAGGGGCTGCAGTGGTATTTGGCGAAGGCGTCGGTTGGCGCCGTTGGACCGCGATCCTAATTGGCCTGATCGGTGTATTGGTTATCGTGCAGCCCGGAACGGAAAGCTTTTCGATGCTGTCGATCCTTGCCGTCATTGGAATGATCGGGTTTGCGGGCCGCGACCTTGCCAGCCGGGCGGCACCGGCGTCATTGAGTGCATCAATATTGGGTGTCTATGGCTTTTTGTCTGTGGTCATTGCCGGTGTTTTATTTTCGCTTTGGCAAGGGGTTTTGTTTGTCAGGCCAGATGCACAAACTTCGTTGTTCCTTTTGGGCGCCATTGGTTCGGGTGTCGCGGCCTATACCTGTTTGATGAACGCAATGCGCACAGGTGAGGTTTCGGCAGTCACACCATTTAGGTACACAAGATTGATCTTTGGGATCGCGCTTGGGGTGATGCTGTTTGGTGAAAAATTGACCGTGCCGATGATGGTCGGCTCAGGTCTTATTGTTGTTTCTGGTCTTTTCATTCTTTGGCGCGGTAAGAATGTTAAAAATCTTTCGAAGCAGTAATAGCGAAAGCAATTCGTAATCGTATTTTCAAAAATTGAGGGGCCCGTAAGGGCCCCAAATCCGTTCGTCGCAAGCTGATTTACGCAAGAACGATGTTCGACGCTGATTCACGATCGTCGCGGCCTGCTTCAATGTCGAATGTAACTTTCTGGTCGTCGGCCAGACCGGTCAAACCGGCGCGTTCAACAGCAGAAATGTGTACGAAGACATCTTTTCCGCCGCCTTCAGGCGCGATAAATCCATACCCTTTGGTCGAGTTGAACCATTTAACGGTGCCGTTAGCCATACCGTATTCTCCTTCAATAATGCTACCCGCGTTGGTGCGGCAGCTCGGCTAGTCATTGCAAGATCGAGGTGCTGAGCCGCGTAGGAGCAGAAGGTCGATAGTGGTAACGTCGCAGGCCTGATATGCGCGTAAAACAGCAAAAAATCAAGAAAAACGTTGTTTTTTCGTGGTTTCGGGAGCAGGCAGAAGATTGAAATTGGTGCGTTTCGCATTCACGATCAGCAAATTTTATAGTGCACTGTGGTACGACTACAAATGGTTTAAGTACGCCAAAAATCGCGAAAAAACGCCATCGGCAACCGGCGCATCAATAGCCACAAAAGTCTTGGGTATTCGCTCTGTCCGGACAAAACTTGCAGGTACTCCTGTTTGACCGCGCGTGAGTTGCTAAATGCTTTTACAAAGAAGGACCGACTTGATTTCCCAAAGATGATTGGGCGTACCAATCGTGCAATCCAAAGTGATCTGAAGATCCACTTGATCGATTTTTTGTATTTTTGATACGCGAGTGCAGTGTTGCCCGCGTGAACGGCCTGTGCGATTGCCCTTGCGGCCAATTGCCCGCTTTTCATCGCGTATGCGATACCTTCGCCGGTGATTGGGTCTACAAATCCGGCCGCATCACCAACTAAAAGAATATTCCCCTGACCGGGTGACGTCTTGTAGTCACCAAACGGCAGAAAATGACCTTTGATCTTGGCGCCACGGCTGTCATCCAGAAGGTCGCGATACTTGGTCAACTTATCCTTCATATCAGGGTTCAGGGCGTGCAAACCACCTAGTCCGACCGTTGTGCTGCCCCGTTTGGGAAAGCTCCAGCCGTATCCCCACGCCGCAGCGTTGAAATCTATGCGGACCAACGACTCCGTTCTGATATCTGGTTGCACCGGGCTTTCCACTTCGAGGGCAAACCCAATCTTGGCCGGATCGAAGGAACGTCCAAACACCGTGCGCGCGACAAGGCTGTTTACACCATCTGCACCAATCAAAAACTTGTATCCAAGGGTGGGCCCACCGCGCAAACATACGTGAGCATTCTCAATGTCTAGTGTGTCGATCCGAATTCCCGTGAAATCTTGCGCGCCGGCTGAGATCGCCAGGCCCAACATGTGATGGTCCATATCCAATCGCATCGTGACGTGTGTGGTCAGGTTTTCTTCGGATCCCAACGCTTTACCGTCGTAGTAAAACCCGATGCGATTTCGTTCTTCGAAAATTTCTGTATGAAGCTGTGTTTCGAAAATTTCTTCGAAATAGGCCTTGCTGCGTCCGGAAAACAAACCTCCACAAAGTTTGTTGCGTGGAAAGGCGGTCTTGTCCAACAAAGCAACGCTCAACCCTGCGCGCGCGGCGGTGAAGGCGGTGGCGCTACCGGCCGGACCAGCCCCGACAACGATCAGGTCAAATTGTTGCATTGCGCACCTCGCGGCTTTGCGGGTTTCTACCAGCTTTCACCGTGGTCACCAGAGGAGTAAGGTGCGCGTAGCAGAGATTTTTGAGGAATGGGCACATGAACCAAACAGAAGAACCCAAAGGCAACCTGACATTGCGCACGCTTGCAATGCCTGCGGATGTTAACGTGAACGGTGATATTTTTGGCGGTTGGGTGCTCAGCCAAATGGACATTGCCAGCGGCATTGTGGCCGGACAACGCGCCCAAGGGCGTGTGGCGACAGTTGCGGTGGACGCGATGAAATTCATTCGCCCCGTCAAAGTGGGCGACGTGTTGTGCGTCTATGCCTGGGTGGATCGGGTCGGGCGGACGTCAATGGGAATTGGGATCGAGGCGTGGGTTTTACGTGGCCGCAAAGAAGGGCGCGAAAAGGTAACCGAGGGCATGTTCACCTATGTGGCGATTGACGACACTGGCCGCCCGAGGCCGGTGCCGGACGAGGAATGATTGACCTCATTGGCAATGATAATCGATACGCTGGTTATCTTCGGTGGTGGCGATCACCCCGCCCTGAACCGGATAGAAAGTCGCAAAACGGTGCATTTTGCAGGTGCGGCTGCTTGAGTGCAAAGGTCAAAGATTGGCAGAATGAAACCCATTGTACAGAGAATTACTGAGAAATTGGTCGGCACTTTGTAAGCCTTCGCATATCGAAGGCTTTAGAGCGGCCGATTGAAATTTCCGCGTCAAACTGCGTCTGTTGAGTGATTTTGATCGAGATGCCGACGATTTCGTCATTGATGTCGAATCCCAGATTTTTCAGTTCCTCGAGCGTTTCCGTGGATTCATTCCTCCATTTTTTTAAGCGTTGCTTGAGCGGTGCGTTTGGCGTGCGCAATGTGGCAAAGGCTACGGGCATCCCGCGGAAAATGAGACGGTTTCCATTCGGTTACATTGTAGTGAAGTTGAAACACATTCCCTTCGACTGGATCACCAAATGCTGGCGGCGCTTGGATAAGGCTTGCGGACACTAGTGCCGCACGTCCGCCAGATTTTAAAATAACTCCGTCGGCTTGGGCGGCTACCGCCATACAACACAAAACAAGAGTGACAAAAGCGAGTTTCACCGCGCAAACGTGTCATGCATCAATTGCCTGCCCATTTGTTTTGCCTACACGTCGTTCGAGTTCTCCGACTAAATCCCAACCAACACCTGTGAATTGCTCCGATAACAAATCGAGCAACGTTGAAGTATTTCCATCAGCGACCCAATCGGCACTCCAGCCAAGTTCGCGGTCATCTGAGTTTTGGACGGCTAGAATGAAACGATGGTGGTCTTCCACAATTGTTTCTGGAATACCAAGTTCGACGAGATTAGAGGCGTTTTTCTTACGCCACTGGAAAAGATCTCCGGATTGATGGCGAAAGCTCACCGCGCAAATTTCTTGTGCTTCAACCTCTTTGGTTCCAACGCATCCGCGCCCAGACGGCGTTTCTTGTCTTCCTCATAATCCTCGAAGTTACCTTCGAACCATTCCACATGCGCGTCGCCCTCAAAGGCCAACATATGCGTGCAGATCCGGTCGAGGAAGAAACGGTCGTGGCTGATCACAACGGCGCAACCTGCGAAATCGACAAGGGCGTCTTCCAATGCGCGCAGGGTTTCGACGTCCAGATCGTTGGTCGGCTCATCGAGCAACAACACGTTGCCGCCCGAACGCAAAAGCCGGGCCATGTGGACACGATTACGTTCCCCGCCTGAAAGCAGCGAAACTTTCTTCTGTTGATCGCCACCTTTGAAATTGAAGGCGGAACAATAAGCGCGCGCGTTCACTTCGGCGTCGCCCAGTTTGATGATGTCCTGACCGTCGGCAATCGCCTCCCACACATTGGCGTTGGGTTCCAGATCATCGCGGGATTGATCGACATAGGAAAGGTCAACTGTGTCGCCATATTCTATCGTGCCAGCGTCAGGTTGTTCCTGTCCTGTCAGCATCTTGAACAGGGTGGATTTACCCGCGCCGTTAGGACCGATCACGCCGACAATGCCACCGGGGGGCAGGGAAAAGCTGAGGTCTTCGATCAACAGTTTGTCGCCCATGGCCTTCTTCAGGCCTTCGACTTCGATCACCTTCTGACCCAATCGTGGACCATTCGGGATTACGATCTGCGCGCGGCTTAGTTTTTCACGCTCGGATTGGTTGGCCATTTCGTTGTAAGAATTGATGCGCGCCTTGGATTTGGCTTGCCGTGCTTTGGCGCCCTGACGCATCCATTCAAGTTCGCGTTCCAATGTCTTTTGTTTGGATTTGTCTTCGCGGGCTTCTTGCGCAAGACGTTTGGCCTTTTGTTCC
>Ga0209344_10002024_pt1 | contig 23833 bp, 14 predicted proteins | sample Cruoilmetagenom6_FD_187293 | JGI IMG/M metagenome (GOLD analysis project Ga0209344, IMG submission 187293) | Oil polluted marine microbial communities from Coal Oil Point, Santa Barbara, California, USA - Santa Barbara Oil Seep Sample 6 (SPAdes)... | ecosystem: Environmental > Aquatic > Marine... | reverse complement strand
GGCCTCGGACGAGGAGAAGATGAAGGCCGAGAACTCCGGCATTCTCGTTGCTTCGGGTCTGATCGCCGGTCAGAGTCTCATGGCTGTGCTGTTGGCCTTCATCGTGCTCTATGAGCAGGCCAAGCTCGGGATGGCCGAGACCGAACATCTGCTGCCCACCCTCGGCAACAGTTTCGGCGCTGGGTTGCTGGTTTATCCGCTGCTGTTGGTTCTCCTGGTGTGGCTGCCGCTCCATCGCTCGCGCACGTGACCGATCTCGTCGACGACGGAGTTCTGAACTGCGTTCCCCATCGGCTCGGGCCCTGGCAGGCCGATGGGGACGGGATGGTCGTGGTCGAGCGACCCAAACCGGAGACCCGGGGTCTCCGCGCCATCTTCGACAACCTGCGTTGGCTCATGTCCCACCCCAAGATCCGTCTCGATGATCTCGGGAGTTTTGTCTGGCAACGCCTCGATGGTGGTGCGACCCTTGCCGAGATCGCCGAGGCCACCATCGAGGTGTTTCCTGATCGCGCCGAAGGGTTGGATCAGCGCCTCGCCCTCTTCGCCACCGCACTCCACCACCAGGGCCTCATCGAACTCCGGGTCCCAGACGAAGATTGAACCGCAACGATTCGATGGATGTCGTGATCGCCAGGACAGAGCGGCGGTGCGGGCTTACTGTTTTTCCACCAGCTCGAAGATGTCACCGTAGTCCATGTCGCGGGTGTACACGATCTGCTTCGAGTCCGCTGACCAGCCACCGTTGTGCACGTGCCAGGTCCCCGTGGTAGAGACCACGAACTCCGGTTCGCCGACGACACGAGGCAAGCCGCCGGGCTCTGACGGCGGCTCGAGCTTCAATACGGCGAGCCCCATGGCCATGTGCCCGCGGCCGAAACAGAACGCCACCGCGCTGCCGTCCGGGGCGACGTCCATCTCGATGAAAGGCCCGACAAAGAGCGACTGTTCCCGACCGGTCTCCAGATCAACGGCAACCATTTCGCTCTCGGCCCCGTTGTGGCGAGCGAAGATCCCGTGGCGGCTGTCACGATACCAGTCGAACCCCGTGACGTTCTCACGCACCATCCGAGCACCCTTACCGTCCGCCCCGACCGTCCACAACGCCGTGTTCTCTTCACTCTCGGCGACGAACGCGATCATTTCTCCATCGGGCGACCAGAGGGTCACGAGGCCTCCGATGACCGGAGCGTATTGACTGTCCACAGTAATCGGCTGGTCCACCAGCAGCCGCTCGCCGCCGCCGTCGGAGTTGGCGATGAAGATCTTGAAGAGGCCCTCCTCGCGGTCGGAGACGAAGATCATCCGTCCGCCATCGGGCGACCAGTCCGGGTAGAGATCCCAGCTGTCGTTATCGGTAATCATTGTTTCCGGCCGGTCATCCATGTGGTGCAGCCAGATCTCGCTGTTGCCGGTGCGCGTCGAGTGATAGGCGACCGACTGGCCGTCAGGAGAGAATCGGGCACCGAAGTTGTCTTTGGAATGAGAGTTGAGCTGACGCCGTTCGCCTGAGGCTACGTCCACAACAAACAAGAAGGTGTCGTGCCAGAACGGAGCGTAGGCGACCCGGTTGTCCGCGGAAACGGAGAGAGCAAAAACACGGTTGGTCTCGAAGGTCAGCTGCTTCGGAGAACCACCGGTCACATCGACCTCAAAGACATCGGATCCGCTGCTGCCCCGGCGGTCCGAGAGAAACAGGACGTGGCGGTTGTCGGGCCGCCACGCCGGACGGACGTTGTCGAATTCGTCCGCCAGCAAGACCTGTGGATCCCCCCCGGCATCCGGCATCATCAACAGCTCTCCCTTGCCGTTGGTGCGGCGTTGGAAGACGAATAGCTCGCCGTCGAACGAATACGACGGGCTGAGGTCCACACTGCCGGGAGGGGGGGAGGTCATCTGCACGGCGTCGCCGTTGTCACGGTTGACCCGATAGATTGCGGTTCGTCCCGATTCGTCGACCCGGGAAACCAGCAGAGTGTTACTGTCCGCCGACCACGGGCGATCGCCCATCGCCGACCCGATCTTGTCCAGATCCAGGGTGCGGATGTTCGTCGAGACCAGTCTTCTCGGGGAGCCTCCGTGGGGCGGAATGAGGAACACGGGGGTTCCCGGCTCGGAACTCGAGATGTAGGCGAGGGTCTTTCCATCCGGCGACCAGCGAGGAGCTGTCTCGGTACCCGGGCCTCCCGCCCGCACCACAGCCTCGCCTCCGGCGACCGGCTGGACCATGACGTCAACGCTTCCCGCCCGGGTCTGACCGAAAGCCATGAACTCGGACTCGGTCGACCAGTTGATATCCATTTCCTGGCCGAGCGTGCCGGTGATGGGGCGCGACACATAGACGGGGGGCGGACTGTCGGCATTCTTGCGTGAGTTGATGGCGACGACGGTAACAATCACCGCGGCAGCAACCGCACCGAGAACCAAGAGGCCCCGGTGAGAACGAAGGGGCCGGCCGGCCGCAGCCCTCGGCTCGGCATCGTAGTCGCCCGAGTCGATCTCGGCCTTGAGCTCCTCGAGTTCATTGCGGAGGTCGATTGCCGTCTGGTAGCGACGATCGGGGTCCTTGGCCAGACAGCGACGGATGATGCGGCCCAGATGGCGTGGGATCGCCGGTTTGAGCTCGGTGATCGATGCCGGTTCGTCCTTCAGAATCGCACCGATCGTCGACATGCTGGTGTCGCCACGAAAGGGCCGTTCCCCCGCGGTCATCTCGTAGAGGATCGTGCCCAGCGAGAAGACGTCCGTTCGCGGGTCGACGGGCTTGCCTTCGGCCTGCTCCGGAGACATGTAGGCCACGGTGCCGAGGATCCGTCCCTCAGCCGTCCCCGCGGTGGCAGTTTTCGCCTGTGTTCCCTGCGCATCACTCATCGGGTCATGCAGCTTGGCGAGACCGAAGTCGAGCACTCGCAACCGACCCTCGTTGTCGAGCATGATGTTATCTGGTTTGAGATCGCGGTGGGTGATGCCGGCGCGGTGCGCGCTGCTGACGGCGTCGGCGAGTGGGATGGCGAGCTCGAGCAGGCGCCTCAGCGTGAAACCGTTCTTGGGCACGATCTCGGTGAGGGTCTGTCCCGTGATGAGCTCCATCGTAATGAAGTGGATGCCATCCACTTCCTCCACCGAATGCACGGTCACGATGTTCGGGTGGCTGAGGGCGGCGACGGCCTGGGCTTCGCGTTGAAAGCGAGCCTGGCGTTCAGGATCGGCAGCCATCTTTTCGGGGAGGATTTTGAGTGCGATGTTTCGCTGAAGCTTGGTGTCCTCGGCGACAAACACCTCACCCATTCCGCCCTTCCCGAGGGGGCGGACAATCACATAATGAGCAAGTCGTTGGCCGATCAAGAATTTTCCTCCGATGAGAGCGTTCGTTATCGTACTGATATTCGCTCGTTGACGCAATCGAGCAAATGAGTTTCGCGTCTCGATCTGCTCCTCGAGGCGCTGAAAACGAGGGGTGCGTGTGTTACTATTTTTGAAATGGTGTCTCAATATAAGATTTTGAGGGTCCTCGAGAAGATCCTCACCGCAACGGTTCCGGCAGTGATTCAAGACGAAACACTGGTCGCCGATGGAACCCGTTTAACCAACAATGGAGCATCATGAACATCAAAAATAGAACAATGTGGATCACTGCAACCGTCATCGTCGGACTCGTTTCGGTCAGCCTCGCCGGTGCGGGTGAAAGTCCCACGGTCGATGAGCAGATGGCTGGACTCGTGAAGATGTGTGCCGACTCAGAGGCGACTCGTATTGCGCGGCAGGTCGAGAAACCGCTCTACTACCGTCTCGGGGAGCGTGACGGGATCTACGGACTCACCACCGAACTCGTGCGCCTGCACTCCATCAACCCGGACTTTGCCCGGTTCTGGGGTCACATCGACGAGCAGGCTCTGATTCAGAACTCCACGGACTTCGTCTCCACCGGCACCGGTGGTCCCAAGGTGTACACCGGCAGGGACATGCCCTCGGCCCATGCCCACCTCAAGCTGAGCAAAGCCGACTTCCTCTCCGCGGGCAACGACGTCGGTATGGCGATGCAAAACAAGGGCTATGGCGAGGAAGAGACTCAGGAATTCATCTGTATCCTCGTTTCCATGAAGGACCTTGTCATCACGAAATGAACCCATTCTCCAGAATACAAAACGGCTGGACCTAGTCCAGCCGTTTTGTATTCTGGAGTGAGCGGATCGCTCACGCAGGTTCACTCTTCTCTGCGGATGAGCTTGCCGAGCTCGGCGAGGTCGGCCTTGAGCAGTTCGCCAACCCTGTCGCCGTCGATGCCGGCGACGATGATGTCGCCGACCTCGGTGTTGACGTCGTCGAAGATCCCGAGCTTGGCCATCCCCGCCGTCTGTTTGGTGTTGTCGTCGGTGGGTGTGACGTAGTGGATGGACTCGGCCTTGTAGCGGTGGATCAGGAAGAGATGGACGATGGTCATGAGCCGCTTCTGGCGGAGCGCCGTGTCGATGGTCTCCTGATCGCGGATCGACAGGATGCTCTTGCCCCGGCGATCGGTGATGGTGGCGAAGACTACCCGCGCGACCTGATCCCCGGCCGGGTTGACGATGCTCAGCCTGAGCAGCTCTGAGCCGGCCTTCTCGGGTCGAAGCTGGACCTTGAGCTCGTCGGCGATCCCGTGGTGCGACCGCCACAGATCGAGCCACTCCTCGAGCCGCCGCGGCGGGACCTCGGTCTCGACCAGGTGCTGGACCTGAGTCGATCCCTTGCCCATGGCCTTGGTGGACGCGGTGCGCCCGGACGAGGCCATGAGCGCGCCGTCGAGACGGGGTCCGCCCACCAGGGTCTGGGGCGTCTTGTAGGGCGACTCGACCAAACGCAGCTTGCGTTGAAGCTTGGCCAGGGCGAGCATCCCCTCCTGTTTGAGGGCGGTGGCAAAGTCATCCACGGCCATCCCGTCCACCTGGTGGCCGCCATAGGTGATGAAGTTGAAGACATAGCCAAGCTTACCGAGCTCAACAGGGAAGGCGGTCATCTCCTCGTCGGTCATCCCGGTGGTGTCCCAGTTGAAGGACGGGGAGAGGTTGTAGGCGAGCATCTTGTCCGGGAAGTGGGAATGGATCGCTTCTGCGAAGATCCGGGCGTCCTCGAGGTTTGCGGTCTTGGTTTCCATCCAGATGATGTCGCAGAATGGCGCAACGGCGAGGGATTTGGCGATGGCATAGGGAATCCCGCCCTTGACGGGGTAGTAGCCTTCGGGAGTCCGGGCAAGTTCGGGGTCCCAGTCGACGTGGATCCCAAGCTCGGTAGCCTTGTCACGGGCGGCTTGCCACGAAGTGGTCGCCGCCCACTCGAGCCACTCCTCGATAGTGAAGTCGAGGGTCTGACCCTGTTCGACATAGAAGCCCATGGCGTCGGCAACCGCCTGACCGAAGGTCTTGATCTTGGCCTCGGCCTCCCAGAGATCGGCAAAGCGATTGACTGCCTGGTCGAGGATGGTTTCGACGGGCATGGACCGGTCGGCGGCGTGGGCGTCGAGGAGGTCCCGCATAAACCCAAAGACCCCGATGTGGTCGAGCCACGCCTCGGCCTTGGCATAGACGGAATCGGAGATCTCATAGAGAAGATGGCCGTTGAGCTCTTCGATGCCCATCTGGTAGAAACGCTTGAGAATGGCGAGGTAGGTGACCTTCCAGCTCGGCATCTCGGTATTGGTGGCGCCGAGGACAAAGGGCTGGTCGCGGCCGTCGCCGCAGCCGTCGAGGAAGGTGGCGGACTCGGCGTCGGTGCGGGCGACGATGATCCCCCCCACCCCCATGACATCGAGCTGGAAGCGCGCCGCGTTGAGCCTTTTGATCTGCTCGTCGAGCGGGACCAGGACCTTGCCGCCCTGATGGCCGCACTTCTTACAGCCGGGCTTCTGGTCTTCGATGTGGTAGCCGGGCACCCCGACCTCGACAAAGCGGCGGACCAGGTTGCGGACATGGGCGTCGCCGCCGTGACCGGTGTCGGCGTCGGCGATGATGAAGGGCCGGTAGTCCACTCTCGGGGTAGCTGCGCGCTGAGGGTCGGTCATCTTCGACCGCAGGTATTCCTGGTTCCGGTCGGCGGTCAGCAGCGCCCGGACGATGGGCGCCGCCTCGTCGGGGACCTGGCTCAGGGGGTAGCTCGCGAGATCTGCGCCGGGGTCTTCGTTGACGGAGCCCTTGGCCGAAGTTGCCCAGCCGCCGAGATAGATTCCTTCGATGCCTACCCGTTTGATGGTCACCGCCTGACCCGGCGTGTACGGGCCGAAAGTTGTGATGCTCCTGCCTTCGGCGAAGAGCTCGCGCAACCGGCTGAAGAAGTCGGCCGCGGCGTTCCGGGCGACGGTGTAGTCCTGCGGGATGGTCCCCTGCTGCTGTGCGATCTGGCGCGGGCCGTAGAGCCGCGTGATCCCGGCGAAGCGCGGGCCGGCCATGTGGGTCCCGCAGGTCTCGACTTTGGCCTCGAAGGTGGCGACCTCATCGTCGGCGGTGCCGGCGGTGTCGAGATTCTCGGTGATGCGCTGACCGTTCTTTGTGAAGGCGTCCATGTAGAGATCGATCCTTTCTTTGGCGGTGTCCAGGTCGTGGTTGTTGAGGTTGATGTTGAGCATGTCGATGTACCAGGGAATCTTGGTCTCCGAAAGGACATAGGTCTCGACGATTTCCCGGGCGATGGGCAAAGTTGTCGGTTTTGAGTGATCCCAGACATCCCGGTCCTCAGCCGCAAGCAGTTTGTCGACCTCCTCGGTCAGGAGCCGAACAAAGACGTCGCGGTTAAAGGTGTCGCCCGCTGCAAGCCCGGTTTCCGGATCGTCTTCGGTGAGGGTCGCTCCCTTGTGCAGCCACTCCCAGAGGATCGACAGCCGGATTTCGCCGGTGGCCATGTCCTCCATGAGATAGAGGATGTCGTCGTTGCCGAAGAAATCCGCCGGTTTGAGCGCCGCTGCCTGCATCCCCTGACCGAACGCATTGCCGTACTGGAGCGCGACCGAGAGCAGGTTGCGGGCGCCGCGGATGGTGCGAGGCGCGTCCTCGAGCAGCATGAGCCCGGCGGCATCGGCATCGGTGTAGGTCAGGGGTGGAAACTCGCGTCCGAGCTGGTTCGGCTCCCCGTCCTTCTCCCACACCGGCCGCACGATGTGGACCATCTTCCAGTGCGCCACCCACTTGCCGCTGGCGCCCTCGTGTTGCTCGCGCTCGGCGCCGGCCACGGCTTTGTCCATGCTCGTCGCCACGCCTTCCGCCGAGCCCACCGGGATGTTGGGCTCCATTCCGCCCTGCCATAGGGCGAAGTTCCCATTCCGATCGGGAGTATTGACGGCTCTGCGTACGCGGTCCTCGTAGTTGCGCATGTAGCCGTAGGTCATGACGATGGATTCGATATTGGGGTTGATGAAGTCCGGATCCCAGCCGTTGGCGTCGGCGACCGCGTTGATGTAGTCCCAACGGCCGGTGTTGTAGCCGACGAAGTGACGGCCGAGCGCCGCCCGGATCTCCATGAGCTGGAAGGTGGCCTCGAGCTGTTCGACCAGGACGTAGACCTTGATGGTGCCGACCTCAAGACCCATGTGGTGTTCGAGAGCGGTGAGTATCTCGTTCCACAGCGTCGCTTCCTCGGCGGTCTGGATCTTGGGCAGATAGAGAACGATGGACGCGCCCCTTGCCAGGAGGTTGGGGCCGTTGTTGACCACGTAGAGGGCCGTGTCGACGATGGAGGCCGACATGGCGGTGCCATCGATCCCGCGAATATGGCGGTCGTCGAGGTGGAGGCCGCGAGCGCGGTAGAGGATGGTGGTGAAGCCCAGCTGTGAGCGCCAGTCATCAATGGTCGTTCGACCGAGGAATCCCTCCGCCCACGTGTTCATCTGGCCGGCCACCTTCTCGGCGACCTCGAGGAATCCGGGATCGTCGGCGATCGCAAGCTTGAGGTTGCGGATGTTGTCCAGAGACATGGTGGTGATCTGACCGAGGGCATCCTCGCCGTCAAACATCCAGCCGTCGGCGCCCGACAACAGGGCGTAGGCGACGTTGCGGAGGCTCGATTCGAGCGGTGCATCGGGTTTGGCCGCCGGTCCGGTGCCCTGGATCCATTGGCGTTGGAGATCGTTGGGGATCTCGGGCCCTGAGAAATTGCCTGCCCGCGCATCGGCCACCGTGATGTGGGTCCGCGCGATAGTTGCCTCCGGATCGAGAAAGGCGATGGGCTCCCGAGCTGAATACCGCGTGCCGCGCCGTCGCGTCCGTTTGGCCATGAGCGTCTTCTGTTCGCTGTTGTAGATCGCCAATGCCTCGATGGCGGCCAAAGCCTCGGGTGTGTAGATATCGGAATACTCGGTGAGGAGGGTGTCACGAATCTGAAGGCCTGTGACGGTTTTTCCGGTGGCTGAATCTCTCATGATTCCGACCTCTCTGCGCGGATTGTTCTGTCTGTTTTCGGCAACGCCGATTCTACGGATGCGAATGATTCCTAGAATTACCGCGCTGCGGCATTTATTCCGCGGTGTGACAAAAATGTCAAATTGCGGCGAAATAGTTCTTCAATCGTGTTTGGAGGTTGAGACGACAACCAGTGTGATCATCCCGATGAGAGCGAGGACGAGGCCGAAATCGAATGACCTTGGATGGTAGTGGAGGTTGACTTCGGTGTGGCCGGCGGGCACGGTGAATCCAACGAATGCTCCATTGACCTCTTCCATGGTCGCTGGCTCACCGTTCAACCTGAGACGCCATCCAGGAACGTTGGGGAGACTAGAGGCGATCAGGGTCGGGGCACCGGCGATGGTGACGAGGCGGAAACGACCGAAGCCGTCATCCTCGATCTTGGTGATGGTGGCCTTCGCGTTGCGCCGAACGGATCCGAAGTCGATCGACTCGACCAGCGCGGTCCTTCCGAGGTTCCCGATCTGGGCCAGGTTGTCGACCAGATCGATGGCGTCTCGTTCCTTGAGGCGCCTCGGTACGAAAAACCTCGGTTGTGCGCGGGGATTGAAAAAGAGTTCGCCGTCAGGACCGGAGTACAAGTGCTCAAAACGGCGATGTGCGCGTTTGCCCGGTTCGGTGAGGACATAGCGAACGTTGAGGAAATCGAGGATCGGTTGATTGAAGTCTCGGATCAGCCAGACATGCCGCCAGCGCGGGTGGCGAGGTGCGGTGCTGTCCAGGATATCGACATAGGAAGCAAGAGCCAACGGGTCGACTCCTCGAATGTCCTCTAGACCGTAGTGGGTCGCCAGGTCCGGCAACAAGGTCCAGTTCCGGCCAACTACCCGAAAAGGTCCTGCCTCGGCGGAGTGCGTCCGGATGGTGCCCATGATGGGAAGTTTCGGGGCGAAGAGCTTCTCGTCCCGTGGTGGGTGGAAACTCGAGTTGAGGACCGCCAGCTCCAAAAAGAAGACCGGAATCGCAACCGCGGCAACAGAGATCCGACTGAAACGAGGAACGAACCGTAGGGCGATAGCAACCCAAAGACCGAGTAGTGCGGCGGGACCGAGATATGAGGCTTGCTCTTCCACCCGGGATTGACCCACGACGATCCAGCCGATGATGACGACCGAGGTGCTGAGAGCGAGCCAGCCAAGATCACGACGGTCGAGACGATGCAGATATCGGGCGGACGCAACCGCCGCCAACAGTGTCGCGACAAAACGGAGTCGGGCGTTTGCGACCAGAGAAAAGGGCAGTGTGGAGTTGATCAGTTGGGCGATCGGCGTCCAGTCGAAGGCGATCAGCAGACAGATCGCCCACCCGACAATCAGGAGTCGATCGCGCCGGGCGGAGCGGCGTGACGGTACAGCAGCCATGAGAATTGCGAGTGGGATCAGGCCGATGTAAAGTGATGCCAGCTCGGCGTAGTTGGATCGGTGGCTCCAGTTCTGTCGAGAAGGATGACCAAAGTGGTTGGGATCGAGAAGCAGAGCTGTTGCGTGAATCTCGAGCCTGGGGGTGTGGCCCGATCTCTCGGTGTGCACGGTTTCGGCGTTCCTCATGCTCTTGGGGATCTGTTCCACCACAGGCAACCAAGCCGGTGATGACAGCAGTACGCCGACAATCACAGCAATTGTCGTAGCTTTGACCACCGAACGCCAGTCGGCCTGATGGCGCGGTGCGACCGCCTCGAGAAGTAGCCAGCCGACCGCGGCGATGGCCGAGTGGAAAGCGCTCTCCGGGTGGCCGCCGGTCATCATGCCGGCGGTCACCAGCCCAAGGAGAACGATGGAGGCTCTCCCCGCGCGATCCAGCATCCGCGAAACGGAGTAGAGCAGGGCCGGGAGCAGGGCGGTCACGGAGGTCATCGGGTAGTAGAGAAAGACGACCTCATAGAGGCTGAGAGCAAAGATCATCGACCCCAGAATGGAGACCCACCAACCGATCCCTTCGCGACGCATCAGGAGACAGCCGAAGAGAAGCCCACAGAAGAGCTTGAGCGCGGCCATCGCCACCATCTGGCGTGGTAAGGGCACGAAGATCGTGCTCAGGAAGAAGGGCGAGAATGGAGCACTCTGGCTATAGCCGAGGAGCGGATGTCCGGAAAGAGAGTGTCTGTTCCACAGTGGAAGATGACCCGAGAGGAGCGCTTGTTTTCCGGCCGCGAACCAAGGGAGGACCTGCCGTGCTGTCTCACTCGTTGTCGAGTTGGACACGGTTCCATCGCCGACCACCCCTCGTATTGGATAGCCCGCAGCCGCCGCATCGAGGGGTAGTGGGGACTGACCAGTGATCACAACTGGTCCGAGGAAGAGTATGGTGAGTCCCATCAGCAACCCAGCGACTCGCCAAGGGAGTGGATCGAGCCATCGCCGAATTACGGTGACCAGCAGCCCGGCGGGAGCGAGGATCCCGATCAGGCCGAGGACGATGTCAAGCACGATTTGGTAATCAGGCTGCGCCGCGGGCGATAAGAACGGCTGGGATGGTCTTGAGCAGAATCTTGGTGTCGAGCCACAGCGACCACTGATCGATATAGCGAAGATCCAGCGCGATCCAGTCATCGAAGTCGTCGAGTCCCGCGCGTCCCGAGACCTGCCAGAGTCCGGTGATCCCTGGTTTCATGGAGAGCCGCCGGCGTTGCCAGCGCTCGTAGCGTTCGACTTCATCCGGAATCGGGGGGCGTGGCCCTACCAGTGACATCTCGCCTTTGAGGACGTTGACCAGCTGCGGAAGCTCATCGAGGGACCACCGCCGAAGCCAACGGCCGATGGGGGTGACCCGTGGGTCGTGTTTGGCCTTGAATGCGGGCCCGGTGACCTCATTGAGGTGGGCGACCTCGTCGAGCCGCTGATCGGCGCCGACATGCATGGTGCGGAACTTGTAGAGGTTGAAACGTCTGCCGTTGAGCCCGCAGCGTTTCTGGATGTAGAGCATGGGTCCCTTGGAACTCAGCCAAACCACCAGCCCGATGAGCAACAACAACGGCGAGAGCATCGTCAGCAGAATTGCCGAGAAGACAACATCCGACAGCCATTTAACAAAGAGCGGGAAGATGGCGCCCGGAGTGTTGGTGAAGGTCAGCAGCGGGATGCCTTCTAGTTCTTCAAGGACGACGCGGGCCTTCATGTGCGGGAAGTAGAGCGCCACCCGGGCACGGATCCCGAGTTCGGAGCACAGCAGAAAGCTCTCCTCGAACTCATCGAGCTGCCGGCGGGACAGGACAAAGATCACTTCATCCACAACCAGACGCTGGAGGATGCCGGGGAGATCGTCGGCTCGTCCGAGCACCGGCAGACCGTTGACAGTTTCAGGGAAACTGCCGTTGGGAGCGACAAAGCCGAGTAGCTTGAGGCCCCAGTGCGGGTGTTCCTCGATGATTCGGGCGACCTCCTCGGAGCGCGGGTTGATCCCGACAAGGAGCAGAGTGCGGTAGTTGAAACCGCGGCTACGAACGAGCCGGGCCGAAAGCCTGAGAGCGAGCTTCTCGCCAAGCAGCAGGACCAGGTTGATGGCGCCGAAGAGGATGAGAAACGGCCGGGATACGAACTCGAGACGAAGCAGCCAACCTGCCGCGGCGAGGGTCAGGGTTCCGGCCATGACGATCTGGACGACCTGCCAAACCTCCAAGGCGAGAGCCACCGTCCGACGTGAGGTGTAGGCCTCGCGGCTGACGAGGAAGAACGTCCAGATGGCGAGGACCAGCGGGAGCAGCCCGAGATAGCGCGAAAGGGGATACAGTTCGGTGGGGAAGACATTGGGGAAGACCTGGGGCAGCAGGTGGGAGCGGAGCCACCACGCAAGGAGAAAGGCCACCGTCGTGAGGACCAGATCGGTGGTCCACACCCAGTAGGCAATCAGCTTGACCCGCTCCTTCAACATAGTGACTGCAGCACCCTTTCGTAGGCGTCGGCCACCGATGACCAGCGGTATCGCTCGGCCACTCTGCTCGCGCTCTGCTCACCGAGTATCGCGAGGCGGGACTCATCATCGAGCAGATCGCCAAGGGTTTTCTCAAGCGCCATCGGTCCTGAGAATCGAAAGCCGACACCTGCGCAGGAAGCGACTTCACGGTTCTCCGGCGTGTCATAGTACAGTACCGGCCGGCCGGCGCCCATGGCCTCCACCAGCGCCGGGTGTGTCCCCCCGACCTCGGTGGCGTGGATGTAGGTTCGGCAATTGAAAAGCAGCTCCCGATAGCCGTCGCCATAGACGGTTCCGGGGAGCACGACACGATCATCCGCAAGCTCATGAATTCTGCGGACGAGATCGTCGGCATAGGGCGCACCACCCACCATCACCAGTCGGCGATTGCCGGCCACTCGAGACCACGCATCGAGTACCCGGTCAGGGTTGTTCTCGGGTTCGAAGCGCGAGACATAGAGAACGTATCCGTTTGGTTCGAGCCCGAGTCGATCGAGGGTTTCGGAAGTGGTTGGAGCTTCGAGATCGCCGCCATAGGCGATCATGGTCGAGCTCTGATGATAGAAACGACGGTAATAGCGTTGGATGACCCGAGCATCGGTGATGAGTCGATTGGGCAACCAAGCCGAGAGTCTTTCGCCCAGACGGTAGTAGGCGCGCCCGGCGGCGCCCCACTTGCGTCGCTTGCGTTCGAGACCGTCGACGTTGATGGCCACCGGGATTCCGGTCCAGCGAAGAATGGGGATGAACGGGGCATTGGCCGCGTTGCAGATCAACACGGCGTCAAAGCGTGCGAAGGCGGCGTGCAGGGCTGAAAGCAGCGTGTTGGTCACGGTTTCCAGGTGTTTGGTCCGAATGGAGGGCAGCACGACAAGACGCATCCCGCGGTAGTTTCCCAGCGAAGGATCGACAAAGCCGCGCCTGCCATAGACGGTCACATCGTGGCCGCGGTCGGCGAGCCTACGGCCGAGCTCTTCCGCGAGCGTCTCGAAACCTCCGTAGTTGGCCGGCACGCCGCGGGTGCCGAGGATCGCCAGCTTCACATCTCCTCCACGTTCAGTTCTTCCACCTGATGGCGTTTACGGAACCAGCGGCTGATGTGTCGTGATGAGACCCGACCGCGTGACAGGACCCAGTGTCGCCGTGTCAGTGCGTCGTGGCGACCCCGCCAGACTTCGCCGAGGGCGGGCAGGGATGAGGGCTCGATGGTCAGACAAGCGCCGATGACCAGCAGGTCGCGGATCTTCCACCACGGAAAACAGCGCAGGTGCCAACCCATATCGGCGCAGTGAATCCGCAGGAGAAAACGGTTGCGGACCGACCATCGGTTGACCGCCTCGTGTCCCCGTCGTCCTCGTTCAGGCTGGAACCCCCGACCGTGAGAGGCGATGGCGTCGGGTGCATAGAGACAACGCCATCCCCGCCATTGGAGACGCCAGGCGAGTTCAGCGTCCTCGCGGTAGGCAAAAAAGCTCTCGGCGAGAACCTGGCCGTCGGGATAGGCCACGTCCTCGAGGGCCGAACGGCGGTACAGAGTCGCCGCCCCGGTGCCGCCGAAGACCCACGCCGGGCGGCGGTAGCGACCGTCGTCGGGTTCGCCGGCGCCGCGGTCGAAGTGGCGGCCCGAGGAAGTGACCACCATTCCGGCGGCGTCGAGGATGTCCCCGGATTCCAGCGAGGGATCCACCGAGCGGATGAGCCTGCCGGTGATGGAACCGATCTCGGCCGACTCCGGTCGCCGACCGGCCGCTGCGACGAGCTCTGCAACGAAGTTTGGTCGAGGTGCACAATCCGGGTTCAGCAGGAGGACCCAGGGCGATGAAGTCTCCGCCAGTCCGCGGTTGACGGCGGCGGCGAAACCGGTGTTGGTGTCCGAACGGATCAGCCGGACACCGGCGCCGGATCGTGTCGCGGCGATCTCGGCCGAGTGGTCGGTCGATGCGTTGTCGATCACGACGATCTCATGGGGAGGGGGCTCGAGAGCGACCGCAGCGTCGAGGCACGCCGGTAGCGTTTCTGCGTGGTCGTGTGTGACCACGATGACGGCGTAGGCGGTGTTCTTGGGCACGGGGGTAGTGTAGCCGGTTCGGGTTGGTGCGCCCTCGCCCGTGGATGGGTAATGGGAGCGGTGCCAGGCGTCGTTTCGCGGCGAGACGATAGCAAGGCACCGAGCCCGCGTTCTGGCGCGGACCACGAACCTAATTTGCTCAGAGATGTAGGCAGGGCATTCATGCCCTGCGACCAACCCCGTCAAGACAGGTACGGTCACCCGGCAAACCCTGGCGCTGAGGGTCGTGAGGATATTCATGTCGGTAGGGTCGGTGACTGCCATTGCCGATGAATGTCGCTGTGTACGGCTACGGATACGGTCTCGGTCAGGGTGTCCCTGAACCCCGGCCTTCTGGTCCGCCTTCGGCGGCCCAGCGTCGCACCATCGGCGCGGTCGCACGGGGGCGATTTGAAGGACTGCAACCACGCCGATGGCGCGCCGGCGGCCTGCTATGTGGCTTGGAGACTTGCACTGGAACGATCTACCTCGAGGGTTGCCCGGCATAACATTGTGCGGAGCGCGGAGCGAAGCCGGTTGGGCATCGTAGGCACAATGTCAAGCCCGGCACGCCCCGGTGAGAGGCCATATGCCCGCGTGCTCAGGGTCAGCGTCGGCACGCCCAGGTGACCGTCTTGTTCGCGTTCTCTCGGGAGCACGTGGGGTTGGCCATGACCGGACGTGCCGTCCTTGATCAATGTTCGGCACTGCGGGTCGTTTAGGTTGGGTTGAAAGCAACGCCGATCATTGTCAAGGGGGGCAATCTCGGGCAACCGCGATGATGAAACCACGTCGGGATCGCGCTGGGGCACGGAAACGGAAACGGAAGCGGAAGCGACCCGCGGTACACTGACGGCGATGTCACACAGTGATGAAAGGCGCCCTCGATCCGTAGGCACATCGAGAATGGTCGCCCTGTCATCTTCGGTCGCCTTCGCCGTTCTGTGCGCCACCCTGGCGTGGGTCGGTCGGATCCCGTGGGTCGAGGCCTGCTGGGCCGCGGCCTCGGTGGTGCTGGTCTTTACGCCAACCGGGTTGTGGGCGCCTGTGGGATGGCGGCGGAGGGCTGCCGAAGCAACTCTCGCCCTGCCCGCGTGGGCGCTCGTCATGTTGGCCGATCCTATTCAGCGGCGAATGCTCCTACCGCCTCTGTTGGCGGCGGCCGCGTCGGTGGCGGTCGTCGCGGCATGGCCGAAGGTGCCGTTCCGGCATCGAACGGCCCTGCTAGCTCTTCTCGGGCTGTCGATTCGTGCGGCGGTCGGGATGGGGCTGATCGGTTTTGAGCCGTGGCGGATTCTCGTAGCCGCGGCGGCCGGAGGTGTCGTTGCCTGGGCCGCGGGTCGACTCGGTGGGCTTGAAGCAGGTGTTGTTGCAGCCCTGCTCTCTGCGGCGATTCCCTTCCAGGCCGTTCCCATGTGGGCCGGTGGCGCGATTCTCATTGCGCTCATGAGCGGGGCGCTCGGCGATCCGCTGGCCAGACGACCCATCGGAGTGGGCATCCTGCCGGGCCTCGCAGGCGCGGCGATGATCGGCCTGACGGTGGCTCCTTGGGGAGGACTGGAGCTCGGTCGCGTCTTCCCTGAGACGGGTCTGTGGATTCTGGTGGTGCTGGCTGTGGTCGCGGCAATTGCCCGCAAGCTTCCAGCCGGAGCCGCCGGAGCGTTGTGGATGGTTGGATTTCTCACCCTGGGCGCGGCCCTCGATCCGACCCCTGAAAGACGGGGATTCGTCCTTGGTGGTGAGCTTGCGGATGTTGATCTGCCGGCCGGTACGGGTGATCCCTATGTTCTGGACATCCGGCTTGACGGGACCCTTCGACTCGAGCCGGGGACCGCGGTGGCCTGGTTTCGAGCCGGCGAGCGGACCCACAGCCTGCGCTACCCGGACCACGCGGTCTTCAGGATGGAGGAGGATCCGCGACGCGAGGGGCGAATGTGGCGGCCGGAAGACGTCGGTCGCGATGCGCGTTGGCGAGGGTCTGTCCGAACAGTCTTTGATGTCCCCTCCGGTGTGGTGCCCCACCTCACCCGTCATCCAAATCTGACCGATCGGGTCACAGTGGTGCTCGAGACCGAGGGCCCGGCGCTGCCGACTTCTCCCCGGAGCCGGGCCATGGGATGGTGGTTGCTGGCTGCTTCTGCCGTGGTTTTTCTCTTGCAGTTCGCATCCGGAACCTGGCGATCGACCATCGCAGTTGTGCCCTGGACGATCCTGGTCTTTGGATCTCTTATTGTCCGGGCCTGGATCGAGCCGCTGCGCCTCCTCGGTGAGCGTTTTGGCCCTGACCTCGCCCTCGCAGCCTTGTTGACGGCGTGGTTGCCGGCCGCTGTGGTTTGGTTGGGACACCGGCGGGTTGCGATTGCGGTCGGGGTGCTGTTGGTGCCGCTGGCGGCGGCGACTCCATTCCTCACTCCGCCGCTCCACGGCGACGAACCCTTCCACCTGGCCCTGATGGAATCGGTGCTCGACGAAGGCGATCTGGATCTCGCAGACAACATCGATCTCGAGGCTCACCCACAGGAGGCGAGTTTTGAGCAGGAGGGTGATCTCCTGCACTCGCCTATGCTCGGTTTCCTGCTTCTGCCCGGGTTCGTGATTGCGGGTCGGGTGGGTGCGCTGCTCCTGCTCGCGGTGGCGGGGACGGCGGCTGTGGCGCTGATCGTTCGCAGAGCGCGTCGTCTCGGGGTGCCGAATGCCAGGCTCCAAATCATGGCGATGGTCCTCGCCGCGACGTACCCGTTGGCGGTGTTTTCGAGCCAGATCTGGGTCGAAATCATCGGTGTTCTGGCGGTGTCGGCCATCCTCGTGGCGACGGCAGGGGGCCGAGGTGGGCGCTGGGCGGCGGTGGCGTGGGCGTTGTTGGCGACTGCGGTCAAGACCCGTCTCGCCCTGCTGGTCTTTCCGGCAGCCCTTGCGGCGTGGTGGGGGCGGCGGCGTGGCCGGCTCGCCGGTTTTGTGGTGCTGGCCGGAGCCGTGGGAGCCTCGGCGGCCGTTGGTTGGCTGACCATGGGTCACCCGTTCGGGATCTATCGACGACTCCACGATCTGTTGCCGTCGAACCCGACCCTTGCCGCGAAGGTCGTGGGCGGGCTGGCCTTCGACCCCGCCGGGGGGCTGCTCTTTGGCTCCCCGCTGTGGCTCGTGGCCATCGCTGGAATGATCGCCCTGTGGCGACGAGGCGGTCCGGGTGAGCGCATGCTCCTTGTCGGCTGTGGGCTGACGTTGACCGCTCTGTTGCACTCCAGCGAGTGGTATGGCGGGGGATCGCCCCCGGCGCGGTACCTCGTTCCCATGCTCCCGGCGGTGGCGCTGGCCGGAGGTTTTCTGCTCCGCGAGCCGCGAAGGTGGCGGCGCGCAGCCGAGATCCTGTTGTTGCCATCGGTCGCCGTCTGGTGGGTGCTCGTGACTCGCCCGCACCACTCCATCAACCCCGGTGACGGCGGTTGGTGGGCGACCGATGCGCTGGCCAGGTCATATCTGGTGGACACGGCATGGCTGACGCCCTCGTTCCTCGTGCCGCGGCCGGCGACCTGGATCGTTCCTCTGGTGGTCGTTCTCACCGCCGCGATGGTTGTGCTTCTGGCGAAGTGGAGGCCATCAATCGCTCGCCTCCTTGCTTCGGGCTCGATGGCCTTGTGGTTATTCGGCGCCGCCGGTTTGGTCGCAGCCATCGAACTGCGAACCGATCGGGTCGTCGAGGCCGAGGCGGCCCAGGTCCGCCGTCATGGTGGCCAGCCGTTTCCCCGAGAGGGGACCTTCAGCCGATTCGCCCAGCGCCGAGGTTGGCAGCTTTTTGACGGTCAGAGTGTGACCGTGCCGCTCCGTCTTGCAGCCGACTCACGCGTCTTTGTCGAGGGTTGGCTCCTGGGTACAGCAAAACGGGGCGCCCGGATCGAGTTTCGTTGGGATGGTGGTGATTCGTTGGCTCTGCCGGTCTGGGGCGAAGGCGAGACCGGCCGTCTCGAGGTTCCGTTTGTGCCGGGGCCCGGTCGGCACCGTCTGTCGATCGCGGTGGTTGCGAGACCGCACGGAGCCGTGGTTGTGGACCGGGTTGTGATGGAGAACGCTCGTTGACCCGGATGATCTGTCCTCGTCGATGGACGGTGATCATCGGGTCGTTGGTCGTGTCCGCGGCGCTGGCTGCGGGCTGCGGGAAGGACCGCGGGCCTCACGAGACCGCTTCGCCCCCTGTCGAGGGACCAACAGGGGTGGAGGTGCCTCCTCCTCCCTCGTTGGTTATCTTCTATGTGCTCGACGCGCTGCGAACCGATCATGTGGGTGGCACGGGATGGACGCCGGTCATCGATCGGCTTTCCGCGGAAGGGGTGAGTTTTTCCAACTACACGAGTACCGCCGCGAGCACCCTGACATGGGCCAAGACCCTCTTCTCGGGAAGAGTGTTCCTCCAGAAAGGGGGCCTACCCGCGGAGGTCGAGACGATGGCCGAGGTGATGCGTGCTGCCGGGTTTCGGACCGTGGGGATCTCGGGCAATGGCAATGTTTCGGAGAAAGTCGGGCTGGCCCGTGGATTCGACACCTTCGAAATGGTCTACCCCCTGGCGCGCGGCGCCGACCCGGCGACGTATGTCAACCGCAATGCAGCCGATATCCATCGGCGCGCCCTCGAGCTCCTGGGGGATCGGTCGGTCGAAACCCCGACCTTCATGTATCTCCACACCATCCACCCACATTCGCCCTATGCGCCGCCCCGAGATCTGGCCGGGGAGCTCTGTGGAGAGATCCCGTCGTCCATCGATGGGATGAGCCCCACTTTGCTGGCGATCCGGGACGGAGAGGTGCCGACAACCGAGGCGGACCGTACACGGCTGGCCTGCCTTTACGCTGCGGGGCTCCGCTACAACGACTCCGAAATCGGCACCCTGATGGCTGAACTCGAGCGCCGGTATCCCCCTGGAGAGGTTCTCCTGATCGTCACCTCGGATCACGGTGAGGAGTTCTTCGATCACGGCGGAGTGCTCCACGGTCACACCCTCTACGATGAGCTGCTCAGGGTGCCGTTGGTCTTCCACTGGCCGGGTTGCCTTGGTCCGTTGGTTGTGAATGCTGGGAGTGACACTCTGGATCTTCACGAGACCATCCGAGCCCTGGTCGGAGCGCCGCGCTCGTCCGCCGAGGCTGGAGGACGACCGCTGTGGTCGGTGATTCTCAGTTGGGATGCGGAGACTCTTGAGGACAAGCTCCGGTTTGCCGCGGTTCCTACGCTTCCCGGTGGGATGATGATGGTGCGGACGGAGACCCACAAGATGGTCTTTGCGCCGCGGAAGGATGGGGGGCCGGGCATGGGGCTCGGACTGGGGCGCTCCCACGACCCCGAGTACCTTTTTGACCTGAGGTCCGACCCGGGGGAAACTCGAAATCTCATCGGCACAGGCCTCGCCGAGGAATCATGGTTGCGCGCCCGGCTCGTCGAGTGGATCGAGCACACCTCGCGGGAGGTCGAGTCCGAGAGGGTCGAACTCGACCGCGAAACGAGGGAACACCTCGAGGCCCTGGGGTATGTGGATTGAAATACGACTGGATCTTCTTTGACGCCGATGGCACCCTCTTCGACTATGACACCGCCGAGGCAGCGGCGCTCAGGGGCGCGTTCGAATGCTGCGACCTGCCGTTCGAGCCGGGGATCGGCCCCCGGTACAGCAAGATCAACGCCGCCATCTGGCGCGAGTTCGAGCTTGGAGAGGTCCATCAGGACGAGCTCAAGACGCTGCGCTTCGATCGGCTCTTCGAAGAGGTCGGCATCCACGCCGACGCCACGGTCTTCAGCGGCCACTATCTCGAGATCCTGGGCCGGCAGACCACGCTGCTCGCTGGTGCAGAGTGTTTCCTCCGGTCGTTGCCCGAGCGTCTTCGTCTGTTGCTGATCACTAACGGCCTCGCCGAGGTCCAGAAGCCCCGTTTTGCGGCCTCGACCATCCACGACTGTTTTGCAGAGATCGTCATCTCCGGGGAGATCGATCTCGCCAAGCCCGATCCCGCCATCTTCGATTTTGCGTTCGAACGCATCGGCCGGCCAGCCAAGGATCGAGTGCTCATGATCGGCGACAATCTCGGTTCGGACATCCTCGGGGGGGCTAACTTCGGCATCGACACCTGCTGGTACAACCCGGAAGGACTCGCCAATGGACACGGAGTCGTCCCGACATTCGAGATCCGGGACCTCGATGAGATTCTCGATCTGCTCTGATCCCGATGAACTTCCCCGGCCCATTGTCGTTCCCTCACCTGAAGAGGATGATGAGCACCCTCCATCCTCTGGGAGGTATTTCTTGAATCCACGCGTCCGTTCCGCTGAGCGCAGCATCGGCGAGGAGATCGCCAACAGCCTCACCCATGGCGTCGGTGCGCTGCTCGCCATCGGTGGGTTGGTGGTGCTCGTTATGCTTGCCGCGCTCCGTGGCGATGTGTGGCACGTGGTGTCCTGCAGCATCTATGGCGCGTCGATGGTGATCCTCTACACCGCTTCGACGCTCTATCACGCCGTCTCGCGACCGCGCGCCAAGGCCACCCTCCAGGTCTTTGACCACGCGGCGATCTTCCTGCTCATCGCCGGAACCTACACCCCTTTCACCCTGGTCAGCCTGCAGGGCCCGTGGGGCTGGTCCATCTTCGGTACCGTCTGGGGTCTGGCGATCGCGGGTATCGTTCTCGAGATTGCGTATCCGCGTCGCTGGCCGGCGCGCTCTCTCTCCCTTTACGTTGCCATGGGTTGGGTCGTGGTCGTGGCGGTCAAGCCGCTTCTCGCCGCCCTTCCGCCGGGCGGACTCATTCTGCTTGTGCTCGGCGGACTCGCCTACACCGTGGGCATCGGCTTCTACGCTGCGAAGAGGCTCCCCTACGGCCACGCGATCTGGCACCTCTTTGTCCTCGCCGGGACCGTGCTCCACTTCTTCGCGGTTCTCCTCTACGTCGTGCCGTAATCACGGATCCACGACATAGCCAAGGGCCTCGAGTTGGTCCTTGGTCTCGTTGTCCATGACCTGGTCTCCAGGAACAGGTTGCAGGGCGCGTTGGGTTTCCACCCAGGCCATGAGCCGAGTTCGGAGCCAGGCGATTTCGAGGTCTGCTGTTCCGGCGAGATTGTGTTGCTCGCCCGGGTCGTCGATCAGATCGAAGACATACTCCAGGTCCCAGGACCGTCCCCGACCCTTGCCCTGACCGCGTCTGATCCCATCGTTGGGAACAGAGATGAGCTTCCACCGCTGGGACCGAGCCATGACTCCGCCCGCGAGCCCGGGAGCTGCTGCGAACGTCACCCGGTGGGACGGCGTCGGGGGCTGTCGGTGCAGGAGTCTCGGCCATAGCGAGGTGCCGGTCGATCCACCCGGGTCTGATGAGGCCAGCTCAACCAGGGTGGCGTGGAGATCGAGGGTGTTTGTGAGGCTCGAGGTCTCATTCGGTGAGATTCGGGTCGGCCATCGGATGATCAGAGGAATGCGGAGCATCTCGTCGTAGAGGGTGTAGCCGTGGAGGATCCCGCCATGCTCGAAGAGCTCGTCCCCGTGGTCCGATGTGACGACCAGCAGGACTTCTGCGGGATCGAAATGGCGGTTGATGGTGTCGATGAGCTTCGCGAACTCCTCGTCGTTGTAGGCGACGGAGGCGGCGTAGAGGCCTTGGAGGCGATCCACATCGGCGGGTTCGACATCGCGTTGGAGATCCCGGATCGCCACCAGGGTTCGGGTCCTACCGTCGATGCTCGATGACCCGGAGAGGGCGATTCGATCTTCGACTTCCGGGGGAGGTGTGTAGGGGTTGTGTGGGTTCATTGTGTGGATGTAGAGGAAGCCGCGCTCGTTGGATCCGAGATCTTCGATCCATCGGGAGGCGGCTTTGTGGAGGATCTCCGCGCTGTTGTTGATAGTTGGGGGGTGGTTGGGGTGGTGGTCTTCGGTGACACGGAGGAGCTCGACCCGCTCGAACCCGACCCCAAGATCGAGGTCTGGAGACAGATGGGGGTTCCCTGTGATCGAGACGGTGCGGTAACCGGCCTGCCGGAAGACCTCGGCCATGCGCGGGGGACCCGGGTGCGGGAGCTGGCGATCGTCGAGCATGACCAGGCCACTGAAGAGCGCCCGCGTGGATGGTGGGGTGTTGGGCGCCACGGCGAAGTGGTTGCCGAGGCTCACTCCCTCGGACGCGATTCGATCCAGGATCGGTGTCAGATCTCGATGAGGGCCCAGGTGCCCGATGTGATCGGACCTCAACGCGTCCATCACATAGAGCACGACCAGACGTGGTGGCTCTCTGATCGGCGAGTGTTCAAGCGGCTTCTGTGGTCGTCGTCGTCCGACGATTCGGGGATTGATCCACCGACCGGAAGGCCCCCGACCCTGTGCCACCATCCTGATACGAACAGGTCCGGTTTCGTTGACGAGAGGAACGCTGATCAACGTACGGTCGGTGGTGCCGGACTCGGTGGCCGCGGTCCACGTGAACACCTGCCTGAGACCACCGAGAGGGTCCTCCACCGTCACTGCGAACCTCTGCCCGGTTGTCGGCGATCCGGGCGGCTGAAAATCGACTTCGAATCGATCTCCCACCTCAGTCCATTGTCCGGTCTCGACGATCGACCATCCGTGCTGCTCGATCAGATTCTCGCTGATGTTGACCTCTCCGGCCGGAAGGCTTGGTGAGATGGACAGGCTCTTGATGGCCGGTGCTTCTGGGTTCGGGAATTCGAAAGTGACGGCGACTCGACCCAATGGAAGATTCTCGGGCAGCCCGACCTCGATACGTCCCGAGATCGGGAACCGACCGAGATCCCGTTGGCCGAGACGAGCCTGCACCCACGACGCTCGGTCGAGGGAACGGTCGTCAACATCGATGGTCAGCAGTCTTGGCCGGCGGTCGAGGTTGACGAACTCGACGACGGACTCGGAGTCGTTGGGCACCAGGCGGCGGCCGTCTTCTCCTTTGACGAACCGCCAGCCGCGAAGTAGTCGGTTCTGCTCCAAAGAGTGTGGGTTCGACAGCAGGCGGCCCTCGACCAACACAGCGGCACGATGGTCGGAATCGACGATCGGTCGAGTCGTCTCAATCTCCGACACGCATGCGGTGAGGAAAACGAAAATCCAGGCAAGTGGACCGCACACAACAAAGGGCCGATGAAAACTCACCAGCCGAGTATGTCGAATCCGGCTGCGCTCGTCGAGACCGCAGAGTCCGTTCCCGGCTGTGTGATGGTTGCGATGGAATCAGCGCCGATCTGCGCTATCTGCGGTAACTCCTGGCGATGGATCGCGATGTCATCTGTGTCCATCTGTGTGATCTGTGGGCTTCTTTGCGATGATCCAGCATCCAGCATCCAGCATCTCGCATCTCGCATCTCGCATCTCGAATCCGACCCTGATCATGTAAAATGAATCCCGATCTCGTTTCTATGACAGCACCGCGCGTACGCCCCCGTTTCGAGCTCGAGCTCGCCGACGAC
>Ga0209344_10002023_pt1 | contig 23841 bp, 21 predicted proteins | sample Cruoilmetagenom6_FD_187293 | JGI IMG/M metagenome (GOLD analysis project Ga0209344, IMG submission 187293) | Oil polluted marine microbial communities from Coal Oil Point, Santa Barbara, California, USA - Santa Barbara Oil Seep Sample 6 (SPAdes)... | ecosystem: Environmental > Aquatic > Marine... | reverse complement strand
TGTCAGCCATTGGCCAAACAGATGTTGAACCAGGATGTTTGAGGCCACAACGACAGTGGCCATAGCAACTATGCCAGGTAAAATACGGGTCATGATGTTTTCCGTTTTATCAAGGTAGCGGACACTTGGCCCCCGGTTCATCCGGGGACAGCGCGTCCTAACGCCCCGTGCAGCACAAAGCAAGTTATTCTGTTAGTCGATATTCAACGATTTCGGTGCGCTGAAACGCGCGAAAATTGTCATCAGAAATCATAGTTATTCGTGTATCTCCTTCATCGTCGCGCCAGATTGCAATACCTTCCAGATTGTCATGAGTTCCGGTTGCTGTAGTCAGCAATTCTTCTTCATCCTGCAATCCGTCATCGGTTAGTGAAAATCTGCGAATACGGGTCTGAAAGCCGAAAATTCCGTTCAGATGCCGTTCCAACAAGTAAAACTTTCCATCCGGTCCGATGTCTGCGCCGACTGGCAGGAATGATCCGCGGCGCGGGATACTAAAAGGTTGGTCCCATACCCTGCCTTTTAGTCGATAGACCGGAAATGGCCGTGCCAGGTGCCCGGACCGTTCGGGGATAGTGTATAGTGTTCCGTCCGCGTCAATTGCCAATGCTTCAAGCGAAGAATTGTTTTGCATTTGCCCAAAGTCGGGATGTTCAGGAAGTTGTGTGGCCAGTGCAGTCACGTCACTATAGCCACGGACACGGTGAAAACCTTCGAAGGATACAAAAATTTCACCTGACTCACTTACTGCCAATCCTTCTGCGTCGTTGTTGATGCGTCGAACCGGACCACCTATGACCAACTGTAACGGCATCAGTTTATAGTCGGTTATACCGGTGATCCTGCTTTCATCACCATTTCTTAGCAGCTGGGCCTGAATGATTATCCCGTCATCGCTTATGGTCCAGAAATCAACCCCGTTAGCGGCAAGGTCTATTCCCGAAAAGCCGCCGAATAACGGGTCTGTATCTGACCAGCGATAACTGTTCAGGTACACAGCCTTTGACTGCGTGGTTGCTGACGAACTTAGGCCCACTGCAATCGCGGCGATGGCTATCAGCGCGAAGTAATGACGTTTGAGCATTGCTTGGGCAAATCAGCTAACAAAAGTTCGCGGCGTTTCTTTGGTGGTGGTGCATTGGGATCTGGTGGCGGCGGGTTCAAAATATCATCCACCCATTTTTGTGCCGCTTGACAACCATCACCGGGCGGGGGTGGTGGTTGATTAACGCACCCTTTCGCGCCGCGTGGGCAGGTAAGCCGAACATGAAAGTGATAGTGGTGGCCCCACCAAGGGCGAATTTTGTTCAGCCAGCGGCGGTTCCCTTTTGCATCCTTGCACATCTGCACCTTGGCACCGGGGAATACAAATATGCGGGCCACTGCTTTGTCTTCTGCTGCTGCTTTCAGGATGTTCATATGTTGCTGCGTCCAACTCGCATTAACAAATGCTCCTTTCTGGCGGCGCATGGAAATTGACGAAAGGTTTTCACGCTCGTGTGGTGACAGGTTCAGCCGGTTTGGTGGTAGCATCCAGATATCCATGTCCAGCCCCAGCTGGTGGCTACGGTGCCCGGTTAGCATCGGCCCGCCACGGGGCTGCGAAATATCACCGACATATAGCCCCTTCCACCCCCGCTGGCGCGCCGCTTTCTTGCTAAGGCGTTCAATGAATGCAATCGCTTCCGGGTGGCCCCAGTTGCGATTGCGGCTAAGCCGCATAGCTTGCCAGGTAGGACCGGTTTCAGGCAATTGCACCCCCCCGGCAAGGCAACCCTTTGCATAGCCACCGAACGCGGCGGGGCGATGTTCAGATGGGCCGAGGACTGTCCCAAACTGTTGTTTGGCAAGGGTTTCAGAATTTGCCATCGTAGCAAAGGCAAGACAAAAAATAGTGACCATAAGTTTGCGAAACATGGTGGGCCTCATTTGGGGTCGGGTCTAACCCATATTAGCAGGATCAACCCAAGGATAAAAAGCCCGATAAGCGGGCTAACGCCAAGCCGCGCACTGCCGGTAAACAGCGTTACTGATCCGATCAGGGCCGGTGCAAGAAATGATGTTGCTTTTCCTGACAATGCATAAAGTCCGAACGCTTCGGTTGCGCGATCCGATTGTGCATGGCGAACCATCATCGTACGTGATGCAGCCTGCAGTGCACCACCTGCAGCCCCTATCACACCACCACAGATAAAGAACACAACGTCAGGCAGGATGGACCCGTCTATTAGTGGCATCCCGAAAAACGTGGTGCGCGACATGCCAACAATGTTCGCGCAAACCAAAATTAATGCGCAGACACAAAAGATAATCACCGGTTTTGGCCCGTATTTACTGTCAGCTGAACCGCCGATCCAGGAAAAGATCGCGGCCATCAGTGCGCCAACTATTCCAAAAATACCTATATTGATAATCGACCAGTGCAGGACCAGCGTCGCATAAACGCCACCAAATCCATAAAGCCCGTTCAATGCGTCCCGGTAAAACAGGGATGATCCAAGATAGGCCACCAGTGAGCGGTTTTTAGGCAGATTTTGGATGGTTCGGCCAAGTTCTGACAATGCATTTCCAACCGTCGCCGCGGTTTTGGACGGGCGCGGTGTTTCGCGAACCCAGAAAAAGAAAACTGTTATGAAAATCAAATACCAGATTGCGCTGAATGGCCCGACAAACCGGGTGCCTTCACGCGCATCTGCATCCAGCCCGAACAGGGGTGACAACCCGATTAGCGTTTTTCCGGTTTCGTTTTCGGCAAAGAACAAAAGCATGATGAACAAAGAAACCAAACCACCCCAATACCCAAACGCAAAACCAGATCCGGAAATCTGACCAATTTCTTCCCTTGTTCCAAGGTCAGGCAACATTGCGTTGGTGAAAATTGTGGCAAATTCCATCCCCAGAAAGCCCAAAATAAAGGCCGCCAGCATGACCGTCATGTTTGACGCATCCGGCACCATCCACCAAAGGCAGAACGCCCCAACGACGTAACACCCGGAAAATCCGAAAATCCAGGGCACACGCCGCCCAGATATATCCGCCATTGCGCCTAAAACAGGCGCAGAAACGGCGATCAGAACACCTGCGATTGTCAGGGCAAGCGACCAGATACTTTGTGTCCGCGCTGCGGCCGCTTCCGCCGCCATGCCCGCCTCAACAAAAGAGGCAGAAACCACAAGAGCAAAGTAGGGGCCAAATATGAACGTAAGAATCAGTGTGTTGTACGGCTGGCTGGCCAGATCAAACATCATCCAGCCCCAAACCCGCTTACGTGCTGATATTTCTGCCATGTTCGCCCCTTGATTGGTTCCGGCGATAGAACAGGCAAACCAGTATCGGTGCAACCGCTCAGTTGTTCGGATGGGCGGCTATCTGGCTTGGGGCCAGGTAATCGCAGTTGGAAAGCTGGCCTTGTCAGTTCTTCCCGCTGCGCTTAGGTATCTGTCGACCCTAACTCTCACAGGAAACGCCCCAATGGTTTCAATCTTTCAGATTCTGATGCTGCTGCTTGATTTGGCATGGTTCATCATGATTGCGCACATCGTTATGAGTTGGCTGATCAATTTTCAGGTGCTGAACCTGCGGCAACCGCTGGTGGCACAACTGTGGGACGGCCTGAACCGGATACTGGAACCGATCTATCACCGAATTCGCGGATTTTTACCCAATACTGGTGCGCTTGATTTGGCACCGCTTGTGGGTTTGCTGATCGTGATTGCGCTGCGTAATATTATCATTCCGAATATGATGCGATCACTGGTGGGTTATTGATGACTGCCGACCTCAGATATTGAGTGTGCCAATGCAAACTTTGTAGCCTCCGGCGGGGATATTTTAAGAAAATCGAAGCTTGCTTTTTCTTTGCGAAAATACTCTCGCCGAAGGCAGGCCGGCACAAAGAGCTGGCAGAATTGGATTGCTGGACCGCATTTAGGCAAACTTCCACTTGTTCACTGATTCTTCATGTGGGATGGTCAGAAAAATAAAAGCAGTCTGACAATAATCCTACAGGTCCATGCCAAAGGCATCCGCACTTCTTTCCACCGTATTTGGTTTTGATGCCTTCCGTCCGGGACAGGCTGAAATCGTTACTGCGATTGCATCTGGAAAAAACGCGTTGGCGATCATGCCAACCGGTGGCGGCAAATCGCTTTGCTTTCAATTGCCGGCATTGATGGGGGATGGTGTAACAGTTGTGATTTCCCCGCTGATTGCCCTGATGCGCGATCAGGTGCGTGGATTGAAAGAGGCCGGTGTTGCTGCTGGCGCGTTGACTTCGGGCAATACCGACGAAGAAACAGCGCAGGTGTTTGAGGCCCTTGATGCGGGTCAGTTGAAGCTGCTTTATATGGCTCCTGAACGTCTTGCATCTGGTGGCACACTGAACTTATTGCGCCGGATCAACACCACTCTGATTGCGGTTGACGAAGCACATTGTGTTTCCCAGTGGGGCCATGATTTTCGCCCCGATTATCTGCGTATCGGGGAATTGCGTCGCGCGCTTGATGTCCCGCTTGCAGCCTTTACCGCCACCGCGGATGAAGAAACCCGCACTGAAATTATTGCGCGGTTGTTTGAAGATGCTTCGCCCGAGATCTTTCTGCATGGGTTTGACCGGCCCAACATTCATCTGGCATTTGAAGTCAAGGATGGCCCGCGCCGCCAAATTCTGGATTTCGCGAATGGCCGGCGTGACCAATCTGGCATCGTTTATTGCGGAACCCGTGCTAAAACTGAAACTCTGGCAGCTGCACTGCGCGAAACGAACCATAACGCCTGCCATTATCATGGGGGGATGGATGCCCAAGCCCGCCGTGTCGTTGAACGCCGGTTTCAGCAAGATGACGGATTGATTGTGGTGGCCACTGTTGCTTTTGGCATGGGCGTTGACAAGCCCGATATAAGGTGGGTTGCCCATGCCGATCTGCCAAAATCTATCGAAGCCTATTACCAGGAAATCGGCAGGTCCGGGCGCGACGGTGCGCCAGCTGAAACCCTGACCTTGTTTGGCCCCGAAGATATCCGCTTTCGTCGTACGCAGATTGATGAGGGGCTTGCCCCGGCAGAACGGCGCGCTACGGATCACGTCCGTCTGAACGCTTTGTTGGGCCTGGCTGAGGCACTGGTTTGCAGGCGTCAGAACCTGTTGGGCTTTTTCGGCGAAAGCACTGAACCTTGTGGTAACTGTGACCTGTGTGATTCTGCGCCGGACTTATTTGACGGAACGCAGGCCGTGCGCAAAGCGTTATCAGCAATTCTACGCACAAACGAATATTTTGGTGCCGGGCATCTGATTGATATATTGACCGGGAACCTGACTGAAAAAGTGCGCCAGCGCGGCCATGATGCGTTGTCGACGTTTGCGATCGGCAAAGAATATGACCGACGCCAGTGGCAGGCCATCTTTCGCCAGATGATGGGGCATGATCTGGTTCGCCCGGATCCTGAACGCCACGGTGCGTTGCGCATGACGCAACCGGCACGCCCGATATTACGCGGAGAGGCCCAGATCACGCTGCGCCGGGACACGCTGCGCAAGGCAAAATCGACGCGAACCGGCGTGAAAACCCTTGTTTCTGAGGAAGACGTGCCGCTGCTATCTGCGCTGAAGGCGAAACGACGCGCCCTGGCCGAGGCTGCGCGGGTACCCGCATATGTGATATTCAATGATCGGACCTTGATTGAAATGGCGGAAAAGCGCCCCGCAAATCTGGACGATATGGCCGGGATAACAGGTGTTGGCGCAACGAAACTGGAACGCTATGGCAAAATGTTTCTTGAAGTGGTGACAGGTGCTGTCGCCCAGGATTTGCACCCGTCAAGACGCAAACTGGCCGGGCGCAGTGAAGCCGCGCTTTTTGATCGCTTGCTGGAGGTGCAAACCGATCTGGCGCGTGGGGGCGCTGGTGCCGACAAACCGCTGTCGTGTTCTGCATCGCTGCTGGCCAAGGTGGCGTCGTTACGAAGCGCAGATCAGGGCACCTTGTCACGCCTGTTAGGAGATCGCAGATCTGAACGCTTTGGTGAAGCTTTCCTGCAGGTTCTTCGCGAAGCGTAATTGGATGCCGTTGGTGTATTGCCGGGCCGCAACAAGACAATGTCGCCCCGCTGTACGACGGCTTTCTGCGTTTTGCGCGAGTTTTCTATCTCATGAATTTGATTCATCACCCGGAAAAACCGGAAATGTATTTTCAGGAGTTTCCGCGCTGATTCTGCTAAATATTTTTTCCTTACGAAGTGGTTTGGTCAGGTAGTGATCAAGCCCTGCGGCCAGGATTTCTGTGTCGTCCACATCCATCGCGTGCGCGGTCAAAGCGACAATTGTTGTATGTTGCATTGTTTTGTCGGATTCAATTGCGCGGATCTGCCGGGTGGCTTCTTTACCGTCCACCTCTGGCATTGATATGTCCATGAAAATCAGATCAGGTTTGAAGCTATCCCATTTTTCTATGGCTTCGCGGCCATTTTCTGCAAATTCAAGTTCAATATTCAGTGTTTTGACAAGTTTGGAAAACACCAGCCGGTTTGTTTTATTGTCTTCCGCAGCCAGGATGCGCATTTTTCGTAAATCTGCCTGATCATTTTCTGTTCCCAGTGGTTGATCATCGCCTGCCTCAACGTTTTCAACCATTTGTTCTGTCGGTATCGCCGTGCTGATCTCTGGACGACATTCAAATTTTCCCAAACCCGCAAGCACGGCTTTACGCGAAACCGGTTTGACCAATATCGCCAGATCTGCGGCGTCCTCTGGTAGGGTGATGGGGGAACCACTTTGCATCAAAAATGCGGGTGTCGTTACACCGGCTGCGCGAAGCCGCCGTAAAAGATCCAGTCCGGCCTTGTCGGCTAGTTGCTGGTCAATCATCAGGAAATCACCGGCTTGAAGAAACCCCGGGTTCAAAAGCTCTTCAACAGAAGGTGCGACGACATCGATGCCGTACATTTTCAATTGTTTTGCCAGGATTGTATTGCCCGTGCTTTGACCATCCAGCAAATATGCGCGTTTCACCCAAGCAGGTACCGGTTCCAATTTACATGGTTCGCTCTGGGGTGCGGGCATAGTAATTTGAAACCCGAAACTAGATCCTATGCCATCTTCGGAATCAACCCAAATTTTGCCGCCCATCAATTCAACCAGTTGTTTGGTGATGGCCAGCCCCAAGCCGGTTCCCTCAAATTTTCGGTTTCGTTCATCTTCGACCTGATTAAATTCACCAAAGATATGTTCAACCATGTTTTGTGGTATGCCTATGCCGGTGTCTTCCATCGTTACATGAACTCTGAAATCGCCGGTTTCATCCACGGGCAAGCCAACAACGCGCACCAGTACAGGGCCCTGACTGGTGAACTTGGCCGCATTGCCGATCAGGTTGGTCAGTATCTGGCGAATACGCCCAGGATCGCCAATGAACTGAGTTGGCATAAACATGTCGTAGTCGATGATAAGATCAAGATCTTTGTCGTGGATGCTTGGTTGCAGCAGCATCAATACGTTCTGGATGCAGCTTTCCAGATCAAACAGTTCTGGGTGCAACACAAGCTTGTCAGCCTCGATCTTGGAAAAATCCAGAACTTCGTTGATCAGCAATAACAGTGCTTCACCAGAATTCTTGATCGTTTCGACATACAGCTTTTGTTCGTCATTCAGTTCGGTATCGCTGATCAGATCTGCCATGCCGACAACGCCAGCCTTAGTTGTGCGCAACTCATGGCTCATATTGGCCAGAAATGCTGATTTGGCACGATTGGCGGCTTCGGCTTTGCTACGGGCTTCTTTGAGTTCCTGCTCGTATCTGATTGTGTCGGTGATGTTCAGCGCCAGCGATACCGTGTCACCTTCTTCTGATCGGCGGTCTACCAATTTGATAAACTGGCCGTTCCATAGTTTGATGGTCATCGGTTCCAGTTCATCACCTGACCAGCGTGTCAGCAGGGCATTGCACCAGTCATTGGCAGTTGCACCCTCAACGTCGACAATACCTTCTTCCACCAGAATTCTGGCGATCTGCGGGTAGCCGATACCGGGGACAACACATTCCATTTTGTCAAAGACTGAAAGATAGGAAGAATTAGCAGCGATCATGAAACCCTTTTGATCAAATACTGCAAAACCGTCCTCGATGGTTTCAATCGAATCCCACAATCGCCGCTCAGCAATCACCACCGCGTGGTTGGCCTTTTTTAGATCCGACAACGCTTGTGAATTCTGCCCGCGCAGTGCTTCTGCCTCGACGCGAACGACCTGAACTTCTTCCCGTTTTTCCACAATCTCACCTGATAGGTTCAGTGCGTGTTGGGATAGTTTTTGATTAGCCGAAAACAATTCAGTCTGTTTTAGTTCCAGCAATCGTTCGGCAGCAAGACGCGCGCGGCGTTCCTGCGCAAAAGCTTCAGACAGGCTCATTCCAGTTCTCCGGTGTCGCGCAAAAAGCAGCGTTGCGCTATACTGCTAAAATTAGACAGAACTGGGTGAAGACTATCTTAACCCGTTTGTCGGGCTGGGGTAGTTCAGGTATTTTACCAAAAATCGGGCTCGTTCTATCGCCAGCGCTTACGTTACGTGGCACCACGCAGTGTGATCAGCGTCACCTCAGGTGGTTGCGCGATACGCAGCGGTAGTCCGGAAAATCCGATCCCACCTGATACCACCAGATCGCGACCCTGTTCGTGGTAATGACCGTAGGCATAACGCCCACCATAGATCGACGGGGTCATCGGACGCCAGCCAAACAGATTCATCTGCCCGCCATGTGTGTGGCCGCTGATCTGCAGGGCTGACCGGGTATCGCCATCGGCGAAATAATCCGGCTCATGCGCAACCAGAACCGAATTTGCACCGTCGGGAATGCCCCTGTAAGCCAAATCGGGTTGATGAAACGCGACCGACCGATCCTTGTGAACCGGGCGTTGGCTGTCCAGTCCGACCATCCAGAATTCTTTACCGTGATGTTCCAGCGGCAGGCAGGAATTTTGCAGCAAATGAATGTGTGAAGCACTGATCGCATCCACAACCGAATTTTCGCGGAAATTGCTGGCCTTCGCCACCGGGCAATCGCGCCAGTCATGATTGCCAAGAACACCTAACACACCCAAAGGTGCCCGCAGTTCGCCCAAAGCATCGATCACCTGCGACGCAGATGCACGCCTGCCAGGCATGATATGGCTTGCCAGAAAATCGCCAGCCAAAATGATCAGGTCAGGCTTCAGATTTGTGATCTGGCTGGCAATCCTGCTTATGTCATCCAGCGAAACCCAGGGCGAGACCACGTGTAAATCCGTGAACACTGCGATAGACAATTCCGGCCCGTTCCAGCTTTGCGAAATTACGGTATGGTGCTTTAGCAATGGACGCGCGCGCAAACTGAACGCGCGCCTCAGAACCGGCACGTGAAATTCGGTTTTTTGGTCAGTCATTCTTGCCCAATAACATGTCGATCTCGGTGCAAAAACCGGGTGCGGCTGCCCCCAGCCTTTGCATGTAATCCTGTCCGAACTGCTGCGCCAGTGGGGCCATCTCCGCAATAAGTTCCCGTCCTTGTTCACTCAGGCGCAGTTCAATCAGCCGCCGATCCGAAGGGTTGGTCTCTTTTATAACCAGCCCGCGAGCTTCCAGTCGGCTGGCTGCCCGTGATACCTTGGATTTATCCATATCAACCTGTTGGTGAACCTCACGGATACTAACGGCGGCGCGGGTCTGGCTAAGATGGGCCACCACGCGCCACTGGGCAATCGATAAGCCAAATCTTTCCCGGTATATGTCCGAAAATTCACGGCTGATACGTGCGGATAAAACCGACAGTTGGTAGGGCAGAAACTTATCCAGCGCGAACTCAGTCATGGTGGTTCCGAAAAATCATTGCAAATGCAACAAAGCCACGGAACTGGCTAGGATTCAACCAATTGCTGTATTGATCCAGAAAAATGGCGCATCCGTTTTCGCATACAGAATGCACTGTCGCCCGGTGTTCTTGACTTCGTTGCATTTGCAACGATAGGTACACTTCAATAACGCGCGCGCCGGCTAGTTAGTAGAACCCTGCGATACCAGCAGCATTCCAGACCCATTCAAGAGGTTCAGATGAACAAACGATCCACCACCGATGGGATGACAAAGGCTGCTTCAAACATGGGAACCAACCCTGGCTATATGCCTGGGTTCGGCAATGATTTTGAAACCGAAACCCTACCCGGCGCCTTGCCTCAGGGCATGAACAGCCCGCAAAAATGCAACTACGGGTTATATGGCGAACAACTGTCAGGTACTGCGTTTACTGCGCCCAGCCATAAAAATGAACGAACCTGGTGTTATCGCATCCGCCCCTCGGTAAAGCATTCACACCGTTATAAAAAAATCGACATTCCTTACTGGAAATCCGCACCTCACATCGATCCGGAGGTGATTTCTTTAGGTCAGTACCGCTGGGATCCAGTCCCGCATTCGACAGAGGATTTGACGTTTGTCACCGGTATGCGCACGATGACAACGGCGGGGGATGTGAACACTCAGGTCGGTATGGCTACCCATGTTTATCTGGCGACCCAATCGATGCAGGATGATTATTTTTATTCCGCTGATTCCGAAATGCTCATCGTTCCACAGGAAGGCCGGCTGCGATTTTGCACCGAACTGGGTATCATTGAGCTTGAGCCCCAGGAAATCGCTATCATCCCACGCGGACTGCTGTACCGGGTTGAGCTGATTGACGGACCTGCACGTGGGTTCGTCTGCGAAAACTACGGCCAGAAATTTGATCTTCCCGGTCGTGGCCCTATTGGGGCCAATTGCATGGCCAACAGACGTGATTTCAAATCACCGGTGGCCGCGTTTGAAGACCGTGAAGTTTCATCAACTGTAACCATTAAATGGTGTGGCCAGTTTCACCGTACCAAAATTGGCCACAGCCCGCTGGATGTGGTGGCCTGGCACGGCAACTACGCCCCGGTGAAATATGATCTGCGTACCTTTTGTCCGGTTGGGGCGATCTTGTTTGATCATCCTGATCCTTCGATCTTTACTGTGCTAACAGCACCCTCGGGCGTTGAAGGCACGGCCAATATCGATTTTGTGTTGTTTCGCGAACGCTGGATGGTGGCTGAAGATACGTTTCGCCCACCATGGTATCATAAAAATATCATGTCTGAACTGATGGGCAATATTTACGGGATTTATGATGCCAAGCCTAAAGGGTTCGTTCCCGGTGGCATCAGCCTGCATAACATGATGATCCCGCACGGGCCGGACAAAAACGCCTTTGAGGGCGCATCAAACGCTGAACTCGGGCCAGAAAAGCTCGACAATACGATGTCGTTTATGTTTGAAACCCGCTTTCCGCAGCATCTGACCGCTTTTGCAGCAAACGAAGCACCTTTGCAGGATGATTACATCGACTGCTGGACATCACTCGAAAAGAAATTTGACGGAACCCCGGGAACAAAATAATGCCAATACTCAATAGTTGGGTCGCAAGCGCGAACTCTGAAACAACAGATTTTCCGCTCAACAACCTGCCATATGGTGTTTTTTCAGTCGGTGATAGTGATCCCCATTGTGGTGTGGCTATTGGCGACATGATCCTTGATGTTACATTGGCTGAAGAGGCTGGTTTCCTTACCCCGGACGATGTTGCAGTGTTTGATTTTCCGTTCTGGAACGATTTCATGGAACTGGGCTCAGAAGCGTGGGCCAGGCTGCGTTCCGAACTGACCAATCTTCTGGCTGATGGATCGCCAGATCAGGCTGGCGTGGAACCGTTCCTATTTCCGATGGCCGGGGCGGATATGCACATGCCGTTCGCGGTTTCGGAGTACACAGATTTTTACGCCGGGCGAAACCATGCCACCAATGTCGGTACTATGTTTCGTGGTGCTGAAAACGCGTTGCCACCCAATTGGTTGCATATCCCTATGGGCTATAACGGGCGCGCTTCTTCTATCGTTATCTCGGGCACAGACGTGCAGCGCCCTTGGGGTCAGTTGAAACCGCGAACCGAAGAAATCCCGCGTTTTTCACCTTGTCTGCGATTTGATTTTGAACTGGAAATGGGTGCAATTGTTGGGAAATCATCAGAAGGGATGATTTCAACTGAACAAGCGGATGCCATGATTTTTGGCTATGTTCTGCTGAATGACTGGTCGGCGCGCGATATTCAGGCGTGGGAATATCAGCCGCTCGGTCCGTTTCAGGCTAAAGCAACGGCCACGACTATATCGCCTTGGATAGTAACCGCCGCCGCACTGGAAGGTTTTCGCACGTCTTCCCCTGCGCGCGAAAAAGAGTTGTTGCCATACCTGATTGAACAACGACCCATGCTTTATGATATTCACCTGTCCGTGACGCTTGCACCGCAGGGCAAAGCCGCCACCGTTATAACCCAGACCAATTATGCAGAGATGTATTATTCGGCGGCCCAACAACTGGCCCATCACACGACATCCGGGTGTCCGATGAATGTTGGTGATCTGCTGGGATCAGGCACAATATCAGGGCCAGAAAAACCGAACCGGGGCAGTCTGCTGGAACTCAGCTGGGGTGGTAAAGAACCGGTGACGCTGGACACTGGCGAAACTCGCAGCTTCCTGGAAGATGGGGACACACTGACGTTGAGTGGTGCAGCCTTAGGTGATGGGTATAGGATTGGTTTTGGTGAATGTGCCGGAACATTGATTGCGGCAGTCGAAAAACCGGATTGGGCATAGATATTGCGTTTGGATCACGTTCAGTTGGCAATTCCAAAGGGCGCGGAAGAAATCTGCCGTGCTTTTTGGATTGGTGTTTTGGGATTTATAGAACTGGAGAAACCAGAGGCGCTTAAACCTCGGGGTGGTGTTTGGTTTTCCTGCGGCGATCTTGAAATTCATCTTGGTGTTGAGGCGGGGTTTCAGCCAGCCAAAAAGGCGCACCCGGCATTTGCGGTAACGGATCTGGAAGGATTGGCACGCAAACTGAAAGCAGCTGAACACCCGGTTCGCTGGGATGAAAACATAGCGGGGCGTCGTCGGTATTTCATTGATGATCCCGTCGGGAACCGGATTGAGTTTCTGTCAGATACCTGATTGCAAACGCACGCGTCCGCCCGATCCCAACTGCCAGATAGTGTTCTGTTCGATGATGACAACTGAAAGGTCTTTGCCGTAACCAGCGCCGGTATCAATGTTAACGCGGTTGCCATAATGGGTAACTTCTTCGACGGGTGAGTGCCCGTGGATGATCAAAGCCTCGTGATCGCGGGTATCTTCCAGAAACGGGGATCGTATCCAGACCAGATCATCCTCAACCTGTTTGTCCAGTGTTACGCCGGGGCGAACACCCGCATGAACAAAAGCAACGCTACCTGTACGGTGCATGACAGGTAATCCGGCAAGGAACGCCCTGTGTTCCATTGGAACCGCATCAATCGCGGCTGCATAAATATCGCTACGATCCTGATCGTCGCCGGAATTCACCCCGTAAGATGCCAGTGTTGTCCGCCCACCAAGGCGCGGATCCAACCATTCCAGATCAGGACGTAACCGATCATCGCGTCGCGACGGGCTATCCAGAAACAGCGACATCATCCGGTCATGGTTACCTTTCAGTACGACCCAGGGTTCGCCTGCAGCCAATCCTGAAACCAACCAGTTGATCACACCCGCGCTGTCTGGCCCGCGATCTGTCAGATCACCTACATGTACAATTTCGACGTTACCGCCAAAACCTGCGCGGTCAGCAGCTATCCACTTGTGTACATTGCGCAACTTATCCAGATGCCCGTGAATGTCGCCGATTGCGTAAGTTCTTTCCGGACCCATAAATCTGTTCCATTTAGTAAAATCAGTAACGCCGCACGGATGCGCGGCGTTACATTTTGATCTTGCTTACCTAATTCATGCCACTTCAAATTCAAGTGGCATCACCTGTTTGAACAACCCGGTAACGCGCAGTTTTTCCAGTACAGAGGCAGGGATTGGGTTATCAATATAAAGCAATGCTATCGCATCAAGCCCACGATCCGAACGCCCAAGGGTAAAGTTGGCGATGTTCACATCGTTTTCCCCCATTGTCTGACCCAAGGTACCGATGATGCCCGGTACGTCTTCGTTGGTTGTGTAAAGCATGTGTGGGCCAATCTCGGCATCGATGGTGATGCCTTTGATCTGGATAAACCGTGGTTTGCCATCCGAAAACACAGTACCGGCGATTGAGCGTTCGCGCGTATCGGTTACAACCGTCAGCTTGATGTAACCATCAAAAACACCCGATTTTTCTTGTGTCGTTGTTGAAATATTGACACCACGGTCTTTTGCGATCACGGGCGCTGACACCATGTTCACATCCGGGTTGGTAATCTTCATGATCCCGGCCACAGAGGCGGCGTTTAAAGCAGCCGTGTTCATCTTCACGACATTGCCGTTGTAAAGAATATTGATTGCCTTGATCGGATCGTCGGTCATCTGCCCGGCAAAAGCGCCCAGATGCCCCGCCAGTTTAAGCCATGGCCCCATGATGGCGGCTTCCTCGGCGGTAACTGATGGCATATTCAGCGCGTTGGTGACAGCGCCTGTCAGCAGGTAGTCCGACATCTGTTCGGCGACTTGCAAGGCGACATTTTCCTGTGCCTCGGTGGTTGAGGCACCCAGATGTGGGGTGCAAACCACGTTGGGTAAGTTGAAAAGCGGTGAATTTTGCGCAGGTTCTTCTTCAAACACGTCAAACGCGGCCCCGGCAACCTTACCTGTCTGTAATGCGGCGGCCAGCGCTTCTTCATCAACAAGACCGCCACGGGCACAATTAATAATGCGCACCCCGCTTTTCATTTTGGCAATAGCATCTGCATCGATGATTTTGCGGGTTTTATCTGTTAGCGGGACGTGAAGCGTTATGAAATCTGAGCGGGCGAACAATTCGTCCAGTTCAACTTTGGTCACACCCAGTTTCCCGGCGCGTTCTTCGGACAGGAACGGATCATATGCGATCACTTTCATATCCAGCCCAATTGCACGATCACAGACAATACCGCCAATGTTCCCCGCACCGATTACGCCCAGTGTCTTGCTGGTTAGTTCAACCCCCATGAATTTGGATTTTTCCCATTTCCCCGCATGGGTTGACGCCGACGCTTGGGGTATTTGTCGTGCCACGGCGAACATCATTGCAATTGCATGTTCCGCTGTGGTGATCATGTTGCCGAACGGTGTGTTCATCACAATCACACCTTTTTTGGACGCCGCTGGTATATCCACATTGTCCACACCAATACCTGCACGCGCGATAACCTTCAGATTTGTGGCGGCATTCAGCAGCTTTTCGGTAACTTTCGTTGCCGACCGGATAGCAAGACCATCATAATCAGCAATTTCTGCCAGCAGGGCAGTTTTGTCCTTTCCAAGGTCAGGGGTGAAAGTCACATCAATTCCGCGGTCGCGAAATATCTGCACAGCAGATTCGGATAGTTTGTCAGAGACGAGTACTTTGGGGGCCATTTTGGGCTCTCCTGCTTCTATAAATATGATCTAGGACGTTACAGCTGGGGTTCTGGTATGTTGAAGACTTTGAAATTATCCGTTCAAACGGCGTTGATTTCGGTTTCAAACGCCCAGTTTAGCCAGTGCATCAATGCCACTAAGTCTGATGTTTCAACCGTACCACCGCACCAAATCCGCAAGCCCGCAGGGGCATCCCGGTATGCCCCGATGTCAAAGGCAACAGCCTCGGCTTCCAATTGCCTGATGATCGCCTTGGCAAATGCTGTGTCATCACCGATCCGGCTATCTGAAAATTTCAGGCAAACAGATGTGTTGGAGCGTGTAGCCGGGTTTTCTGCCAGAAAATCAATCCATTCATGGGAATCAACAAAATCACTTACTATTCTGGCGTTGGCGTCCGCGCGTGATATCAGGCCGGGCAGGCCCCCGACTGATTTGGCCCAGGACAGGGCTTGCAGATAATCCTCGACCGCCAGCATCGAAGGGGTGTTTATTGTTGCGCCTTCAAAAATACCTTCGATCAGTTTGCCGCCTTTGGTCAGGCGGAATATTTTTGGCAATGGCCATTCAGGGGTATAGGTTTCCAACCGTTCAACTGCACGCGGACTAAGGATCAGCATTCCATGCGCAGCTTCACCTCCCAAAACTTTTTGCCAGCTAAATGTTGTTACATCCAACTTGTCCCAGGGGAGATCCATTGCGAAAGCCGCTGAAGTCGCGTCGCATATGCTTAGTCCCAGACGATGTTCAGGAATTTTGTCACCATTTGGCAACCGTACACCCGATGTTGTGCCGTTCCAGGTGAACACAACATCCTTGTCAAAGTCGACGTCGTTCAATTCAACGATCTGTCCATATCCGGCGGTACGGACAGTTGCATCAAGTTTTAATTGTTTAACAACATCAGTAACCCAGCCTGATCCAAAGCTTTCCCAAGCCAGCATTTCCACCGGCCGTTCCCCCAACAATGACCACATTGCCATTTCCATGGCACCCGTGTCTGATGCGGGAACAATGCCAATCCGGTAATCGGCCGGAATGCCAAGGATTTCCCTTGTTGTTTCTATCGCTTCTTTCAGCTTGGCCTTACCGACAGCCGCACGATGCGACCGCCCCAAAGGGGCGTCAGACAATGTTTCCAGTGTGAATGTCGGGGGTTTGGCACACGGGCCAGATGAAAAACGCGGGTTAGCCGGCCGCGTAGCCGGTATCATAGTAGCCATTAATGCTATCCTCACAGATATATGCCCTTCGTTGGGGAAGGGTGTCCCACCGGCGGGAATAAGCGCCGCCTCGCCCTTTCGCAAGGGTTAAAATGCCGCTATAGCGCCGCTTTAAGGAATAAAACCGACGCTAAAGATCTAAACCGGATATCCGCACATGTTTGTTGTTACCCTGCTAACATCCCCTGAAATCAAAAACTTAGATACGGCATTGGTGGAAAGCCTTCGAAATGCGTGGGGCGGGGGTGACATACAGTGGTTGTCGCCGGATGAAGCGGCTGAATTTACTATTGATGACTTGCCGACAAACCAATGGGACGTTTGGAAAGATGTTCAGAACGTCGGGGTTGATCTGATTGTTCAACCAAGCGAAGGGCGGCGCAAAGATATGCTTTTGGCTGATATGGATTCCACTATGATCCAGCAGGAATGCATAGACGAACTGGCGGCCGAGGCGGGCGTTGGCCCGCATGTATCTGATATCACGGCGCGGGCGATGAATGGCGAACTGGATTTTGAACAAGCCCTTAAGGAACGTGTCGGATTGCTGAAGGGGCTGGATTCTGCTGTAGTTGAAACGGTTCTGGCTAACCGGATCACCCTAATGCCGGGTGCCCAAACCCTGTTGGCGACCATGAAAGAAAACGGTGCGTATGCAGCGCTGGTATCGGGCGGGTTTACCGCATTTACAGCTGACATTGCGGGCAAGCTGGGCTTTGACGAAAACCGGGCCAACACGTTGTTGACCAAAGATGGTCTGTTGACCGGTCACGTCGCGGAACCAATTTTGGGACGCGATGCAAAGGTAACCGCACTTCACGACATTTCACACAAACTTGGCATAAATCCCGATCAGACGATAGCGGTCGGTGACGGCGCTAACGATCTGGGAATGTTGGAACTTTCCGGCGCTGGTGTTGCATTGCATGCAAAGCCGACAGTTGCTGAACAATGCAATATCCGCGTCAACTATGGTGATCTGACAGCACTTCTATATTTGCAAGGGTATAGCTGCGACGAATTTGTTGAACGCTAAGTCAACGCAGGCGCTGGGTAAATGTAGCCCACTTCGATCCCGCGGCGATTTCTTTGAATAGCGTTCATTCTTTTCAACGCTGCCGGGTGTCTGGGGTCCAGCACGCCAAGTTTCACTAAAATCGCGGCGATTGCACATTCAGACGCGCGGGTTGCGCCATCAATGATTTTCAGGGCAACGCCCAATTTTTGCGCGGGCAGAATGGCAATAAACACCGCCTCTGCGCCGGTTTTTATTGCAACCTTTCCGCCCATGGCACGCATCAGTTCAGTACAGGCATTGCCTTCGCCGGCAACAAGTTCCGGATATGCCGTCATGGCTTGAACCAGTTTTGCAGCTGCGCGGTTACGCACGGGTCCGTCGTCGCGCGCTGCGGCAAAAAATGCCATTGCGCGCGCAAGACCATGCACCGTGGTGGCGAAATTTGGTGCTGAACATCCGTCAATTCCGTACCCGGGGCTTGCCTGATCGGTCACGTCTTCAAACGCTTCGCGAACATTCAATTGCAGGGGATGGGCGGTATCAATGTATTCTGGCGAATATCCCAAATGTTTCGTGACCGTCAAAAAGCCCGAATGTTTGCCTGAGCAGTTGTTATGTGCCTGTCTTGGTTCTTTGTCTGCGCGGATCAAATCATAACGTGCGTCGCGATCACTTGGGGTTTGATTGCCGCAACGAAAATCATCATCGGTAAGTCCAAGGTTTGAAAGCCACTGATCTACCCGATCAGTATGAATTGCCGCACCTTTATGGGATGCGCACGAAAGGGCCAAATGTTCATCCAGCAGGCCCGCGGCCCTGGCAGCACCACTTTCTACAAGTGGTAATGCCTGGATCACTTTACAGGATGAGCGGGGAAGGATTACCGCATCAGGATCGCCCCACGCCTGAACAATCTGCCCATTTTCGTCACAAATAACAGCGTGCCCCCGGTGTACGCTTTCTAAAAAAGCGCCTCGCCAAATCTCAACCATGTCAATTGCACGTTCCATGATGCCTTTATCCCTTTCCCTGCGCAATAATTCGCCAACAGGTCTTTTAAAAACTGGCCTTACTACGTTAGAGTGTACCAATCGAGTTGAAAAATGGGTATTCCTTGAACAAGGCCGCATCAGACAGGCCAGAGGGACAGCCCAATCAGAGGCAATGGCAGCTGGAGGCTGTGAAACAGATGAAATTACCCTTAATACTTGGCTTGGCGGGTGCGCTTACTGCGTTGGCAACGACTTTTGCAGTTGCGCAGCAGGAATCATCCAACAGAGTTGCAGCAAAAACCGACTGGAGTGTTTTTGTGGAAAGCGATCCAACTGAATGCTGGAGCGTTTCAAGCCCAAAAGAAACAGTGAATACAAAAGACGATCGCGTGGTCGCGGTAAGGCGCGGTGATATCCTGTTGTTTGTATCCTACAGGCCGGGTGCGAACATCAAAGGTGAGGTTTCGTTTACCGGTGGTTATCCCTTTGCTGATGGTTCCACAGTCACACTGAATGTCAGTGGATCATCTTTTGAATTGTTCACGGATGGTGAATGGGCTTGGTCTGCGTCGGGCTCTGATGATGCCAAAATTATTACTGCGATGAAGCGGGGGGCAGATGCTACGCTTTCTGCACGTTCAGCGCGCGGGACGAAAACCAAGGACACTTTTTCCTTACTGGGCTTCACGGCCGCATTGGACGAGGCTGAAAAACGTTGCAAATAAAGGTTTGATGCGACGGTACCTCGACTTTTGTGGCGAATGATACTATCTGAACCTGCAACACGCCCTCTGACAAATCAGAGGGCGTCATTGTTTTTGATGGAGTGTGTCGATGGAGCCTTCGACCCCGATTACAAAAGATGTTCTGACGATCCCGCGCAAGGTTCCGGAAGGCCCGGTAAATCTGGTGGGGATGACGCGCGATCTGTTGCACGAAACCCTGATTTTGGCTGGTACCCCAGAAAGGCAGGCCAGAATGCGCGCCGGGCAAATCTGGCAGTGGATGTATCAAAAAGGCGTGCGCAGCTTTGATGAGATGACTAACTTGTCAAAGACCTATCGCGGGGAACTGGCCGAAAAATTTGTTATTCAGGTTCCAGAGGTTGTATCAAAGCAGATTTCCGCGGACGGCACCCGCAAATATCTGGTCAAGATTGCCGGGGACCACGAAGTTGAAGTCGTCTATATTCCGGAAAAGACCCGTGGAACCTTGTGTATTTCTTCGCAAGTGGGATGCACGCTGACCTGTTCGTTCTGCCACACAGGAACGCAAAAGTTGGTCCGGAACCTGACTGCGGCTGAAATAATCGGGCAGGTCATGGTGGCACGCGATGATCTGGGCGAATGGCCGGAACCCGGGCGTAACCCCAATGATGAAGCTCGGTTGTTGTCCAATATCGTGCTGATGGGCATGGGCGAGCCTTTATATAATTTTGATGCGGTGCGCGATGCGATGAAGATTGCGATGGATCCCGAAGGTATTTCCCTGTCGCGCCGTCGGATTACACTGTCTACATCCGGCGTTGTTCCGGCGATTGTGCGCACAGCGGATGAAATTGGCTGCATGCTTGCGATCAGTTTCCACGCCACTACGGATGAGGTGCGCGACAAGCTGGTGCCGATTAACAAGAAATGGCCACTTGCAGATTTACTGGATGCATTGCGCGCCTATCCAAAAGCATCGAATTCCGAGCGGATAACGTTTGAATATGTAATGCTTAAGGATGTGAATGATAGCGACGCAGATGCGCGTCGTTTGGTGGAACTGATCAAAGGCATCCCGGCAAAGATCAACCTGATCCCGTTCAACGAATGGCCCGGTGTCCCTTATGAACGCTCGGGTTGGGAACGCATCGAAAGCTTTGCGGAAATTCTTTATAAGGCTGGCTATTCCAGCCCGATCCGAAAACCACGCGGCGAAGATATCATGGCGGCCTGCGGGCAGTTGAAATCCGCAACTGAACGCGCGCGAAAAAGCCGTAAAGCGATCAGTGAAGAAACCGGGTTAGGCTAACGCCCCGGAATTGTACCGCGCTTTTCCCCGGCCCCTTGCCAGTCGTCCAGTATCTGAACGGCATCTTTGGCGGTATCAACGAACCGGAAAAGTTCCAGGTCTTCAGCCGATATTGTTCCGGCTTCGGACAAAGCATCCCAGTTGATGATTTTGCGCCAGAACTCTTCGCCGAACAGCAATATCGGCACGCGTTTCATTCGACCGGTCTGGATCAGGGTCAGGCATTCAAAGGTTTCGTCCAGTGTTCCAAAGCCGCCCGGGAACACTGCAACCGCCTTGGCACGCATCAAAAAGTGCATTTTTCGGATCGCGAAATAGTGGAAATTAAAACACAGATCCGGGGTCACGTATTCATTTGGTGCCTGTTCATGGGGTAATACGATGTTCAAGCCAATTGAAACTCCTCCTGCGTCGATGGCGCCGCGGTTGCCGGCCTCCATCACGCCGGGGCCGCCGCCTGTCACGATGACGCCTTCGCTATTGCCATTTTTCTTTGACCGTAAGGTCATCAGCCGGGAAAATTCACGTGCTTCATCGTAAAAAACTGACAAATCGGACAGCGTCTTGGTTCGTGTGGTATCCTTTTTTTCAGGCTCAGGGATTCGCGCACCACCAAACAGCACGATTGTAGATTCGATCCCATACTCGGCCATCAGCATTTCAGGTTTCAGCAATTCAAGCTGCCAGCGTACAGGTCGCAATTCATCGCGACAAAGAAATTCCGTGTCGTCAAATGCAAGCTGATAGGCAGAAGACCGTGTTTGCGGTGTATCCGGAATATGGTGCGAAGCCTCGCGGTCTTGCTGGGAATCCCGGAACGGATGGGCGCGTTCGTCATCTTTCATGGTCGGCTCCTGATTGCGCGTCGTTGTTGTTATGATTATAGGCTCGGCCTAAGGGATACCACACACGAATTGGAGACATCGATGTCCAACGCACTGCTTGAGGCTGCAATTGAAACCGCATGGGAGGCTCGGGATACAATTTCGCCTTCAACAAAAGGGGAAACACGTGAGGCGATCGAAGACACGTTGAATGCACTGGATTCGGGATCGTTGCGGGTGGCAGAAAAGCAAGCGGACAATAGCTGGCATGTAAATCAATGGGCCAAAAAAGCTGTGTTGCTTGGTTTCCGGATCAAAGACATGGAACAGCAAGAAGGCAGTGCACAAGGTGCATCCTGGTGGGACAAAGTTGACAATAAATTCAAGGGCTGGGGTGATAACCAATGGCGCGCGGCCGGGTTTCGTGCCGTGCCGAACTGTGTGGTTCGCAAGTCGGCTTATATTGCACCGGGCGTAGTGCTGATGCCCTCTTTCGTGAATATCGGTGCTTATGTGGACAGTGGCACAATGGTTGATACATGGGCGACGGTTGGCAGTTGCGCGCAGATTGGCAAAAATGTGCATCTTTCCGGTGGCGTGGGTATCGGCGGCGTTCTGGAACCAATGCAGGCAGGGCCGACAATTATCGAAGATAATTGTTTTATCGGTGCGCGTTCAGAAGTTGTTGAAGGTTGCATCGTGCGGGAGGGTTCTGTGCTGGGAATGGGTGTATTCATCGGTCAGTCCACCAAGATTGTTGATCGCGAAACCGGCGAATTCACTTATGGTGAAGTGCCGCCTTATTCGGTTGTAGTGGCTGGTTCCCTGCCATCAAAAAACGGTGTGAACCTTTATTGCGCTGTGATCGTGAAAAGGGTTGACGAACGAACGCGTTCGAAAACCGCGATAAATGAACTATTGCGGGATTGAAGTGACCGAAAAGCCGATAAAAAAGCCATCGCGCCAACAGGTCTTTACCTTGCTTGTCGAAGTTGGTCGTAAAGAGGATGATGGCTTACCCAAAGGGGCCACCGGGGCAGCCTTGATGTGTTACGCGTCAGGGGTGGACGAGGGCGAAGCTGTTCGCGAAACGGTTGCGATCCTAAAGCAGGCCGGGTTGGCACCACTGGATGTGTCGGGATATGGGACGCTGGATGAACGGTTGGCTGAAGGCCATGATGTAAGCGATGACGAACGCGAACTGATGGCAAGAGCGTTGGCTGAGAACTCAGTCATTGTTGCGCAGATGACGCCATTTTTTGAAAAATCTTAATGATGTATTCCCGGTTGACCGGCGATTACTATTGGCAAGATAAGAATATTCACAAACGCGGCGTGCGCTGCGAATTTGTTTTGATCAGGGTTTGGACCAAACCCTGATCGTAGATGAGATCTTATGGATTCCCAAACCACTTACGATATATCCTGTCGTAGGCTCCGTTTTCGCGAAGGCGAAGCAGGCTCTGATTTAATGGTTCCGCCAAAGTGCTGCCAGACGGAAGCGCAATACCATAATTTTCACGCAAGAACACCGGGCCAACAAGCTGTGCTTTACCGTTGGATTTACTCGCATAAAAGGCAAGAATTGGGGCGTCAAAGACAATGGCCTCTAAATCACGGGATTCAAAATCGGCAAATAATTCTTCAGGGTTTTGATACCCAATAAACGCCAGATCACGGGTATTAAGATACAGGCTAGCTGTCGAACCCGAAATTGTACCAACACGATTTCCATAAAGGTCATTGACGGAATCCACTGAATTTTGAATGGCGTCAACGGTTAACGCTGCGGTAATTTTTGCCACGAAGATGGAAACTATAAACAGGGAGGACAAGACAAGAAAAACACCAAATATTCTGCCAAAAAATGTTCTGGGTACGCGCTCTTCGAAACCGCCGTTGACCACCAAGTTCAACGCCCACCAAAAGGCAGGGAACATGGCTTCTTTTGCGGTTCGGTCAAAATAGGGTTGGGCACCGCGTTCAAATCGCCACATCAACAATCCGCCACCAAACAACATCGCAAATGCCAAAATAATTGCGATAACCAAATCGCGCGAGAATATTACCTTTAGCAGATTCAGGTTGCTGTTTTTTTCAGCGGGCATAAGTATCTGAAGACCAGCTTCAAATATGGGCTGCGAAAAATCCATTACAGATTCGCGACTGGCAGTAATCGAAATATTCGCAACTGCGGCGTCTACTTCACCAGCTTCAACCAATCGTAACATTTCCTGAAATTCAGTGACGCGCCGGTATTCGAATGATTTGCCAATATCTTTGGCCAATGCATCCCACAGATCGATACT
>Ga0209344_10002022_pt1 | contig 23860 bp, 19 predicted proteins | sample Cruoilmetagenom6_FD_187293 | JGI IMG/M metagenome (GOLD analysis project Ga0209344, IMG submission 187293) | Oil polluted marine microbial communities from Coal Oil Point, Santa Barbara, California, USA - Santa Barbara Oil Seep Sample 6 (SPAdes)... | ecosystem: Environmental > Aquatic > Marine... | reverse complement strand
TGAATGACGTCACACCGAGCGCCTGCAGATCGATTTCGAGCAGGTGCCAGTCATTGTCGGACAAATCAGTTCCGATCGACCGCCCCGTCAGGCCATCTATCCGCCAGTTTGCATTGCTTGCGGCATCAAGAGAAATGCTGTTCCAATTCGTATTGTGGCGCACATTGAAAGTTCCGGAACTGCCTGCAGTCCGCAGCACATACATCCGCAAAATCCTATTGCTGCTGCCGATCGTTGCCGATTTCGAAATACCCGGCGAAGACCAGACACCGCTGACGATCTTGAGAGAAGCTGAAGCATGTCCGGGAGGATCGCCTGCCGGCGTGATTTCAATCGTGTCCGATCCTCCCGCCGTGCCTGACGCTCCATTCACGAAATCGTCGTCAAATAGTACCAACGTTGCCGCAGGTAAGCCCGGCGGCGGAGGACTGGCGGATCCTTGTGACGATGCGTTGTATTGCACTGACGTCCTGTTGCCGTTGGGATCATACGCGTATGCAATCGAATTGTCGGCATCATAAGTCGCACGCTCCAGCCGCCCCAGAGCATCATATGTATACGCGACGGAAGTCGCCCCCTCACCTAAGACGATTACACTCACATTCATTGCGGAAGAATCTTGAGTGCCGCCGCCAGCGGCCGCACTTCGACCGACTACAGAAAAAGTAAAAGAGCCTAAAGTGGAAGGTGTTCCGGACAGAATCCCTCCCGCGGAAAGAGCGAGCCCGGGCGGCTCAGTTCCGCCTGATATCAGAAAAGTCGTGGTATCGCTTTCGGGATCACTTCCATAAGTCGAAAAATCCACCGGAGACATGGAAAGTCCGACGGTCAGCGGGGGGACCGATGGCACGCTTGACCATGCCCAGGGCGCATTTACCGCAATGGTGACGGTCGCAACATTCGAAACCGCGCCGTCGTCGTCCGTGATCTTGTAGGTGAAACTGTCAGACCCGGCGTAACCGCCGGTCGATGTGTACGTGATGGTCTTGTCCGCATTTACGACTGCCGTGCCGTTCGTCGGGTCGGTCACCTTCGTCACCGTCGTGATCGTTCCGTCGCTGTCGCTGTCATTTGCGATCACACTGATCACTTTCGCCTGACCGCTCGTCGCCGAAGTACTGTCATTCACCGCAACCGGGGGGGCATTGGGAGCGGGATTCACTGCGATGCTGACCGTCGCAACGTTTGACGTCAGCTGGTCTGGATCTCTCGCCTGGTAGGTGAAGCTGTCCGGACCGCTGTAACCAGCAGCTGGCGTATAGGTGATCTTCTGATCCGCCCCGACACTCGCCGTACCGGTCGACGGAGAACCGACCAGTTCAGCGGTGAGGGCACCGCCTTCCGGATCGCTGTCATTCGCCAGCACAGAAATCACGACCGGCGTTTCAAATCCCGTTGTCGCACTGTCATTCGCAGCTGCCGGCGCGCCGGGCGGGGGCGGGGGGCTCTCCGTGAACGTTATCGCTACCGTTGCAGTGTCCGTCCCGCCCTGACCGTCCGAGACCTCATAAGTGAAGCTGTCAGACGTCGGGCCGGGCACTTCCACCGCCTCGAACTCGTGCGAACCAGGATAGGTTTCCTGTATTTCCCATGTCGTCGTCGGGACATTCGACGCATCATAAACCAGCGTTTCAGATCCCGTTCGCGTGACGATGCCGGAGGTCCCGGGAAGTGTCACGCTCCCTCCGGAGGACACGGCTGTTCCATTGATCTTCGCGACATTGAGCGGGTCATTGTCGGCGTCAGTGTCATTCGACAGGACCGTCAGCGTCGCACTGGCTCCGATCTCAACCGAACCACTGTCATTCACCGCATTCGGCGGAGCATTCGGCACAGCGTTCACCGTTATGCTGACTGTTGCGACATTTGAGACCGCCCCGTCATCATCGGTTATCGTGTAAGTAAAGCTATCAGGCCCCGTGTACCCGCCGGTCGATGTGTACGTGATGGTTTTGTCTGCGTTAACGACTGCGGTGCCGTTCGTCGGATCGGTCACCTTCGTCACCGTCATGATCGTTCCGTCGCTGTCGCTGTCATTTGCGATCACACTGATCACTTTCGCCTGACCACTCGTCGCCGAAGCGCTGTCATTGGCTGACGTCGGCGCAACGTTAGGAGGTGGCGCAATCGTTATTGAAATCTGATGGCCCACAGAATCCTGCGTACCTGACGGCAACGCCGGACCACGCCCGACCATTGTCACCAACCTGTTGGTTACAGCGGTTGTTGGTGTGCCGGACAACACGCCGGCGCTGCTAAGAGTCAACCCTGTCGGCAACGTACCGCTGACAACATGGAAAGTTGTCGTGTCGCCTTCCGGATCACTCCCGAAATTCGCGAAATTTATGGCCGAGAACGCCGAACCAACTTGACCGCTCGACGTCGCAGGTGGCGAACTCCATACCCATGGATCGTTTACCGGCACTGTGATCCGGACACCAACCTTCCCGGATTGTAGTGGGCCGGTCGTGTTTCTGGACCTCATGGTGAAACTGTAGGTTCCGGCTACCGCGTTGGTTACCTGAAGAACACCCGAATTGTTTGCGACCCAGCTGGGTTTTGTGCCTGTATAGCCCGCGAGCTTGTCTGCAGAGTTTGTAATCGCCGTAAATGTGAAGGCTGACGATGTACTCCCCTCATCACCAAACCCCAGTGACCTCAGATCGATCGTCAGATTGTCCCCCGGATATACAGTCCTATGTATTGGCGCCTCGGACCATATCCAAATCTCCGCGCTGGCAGAGCTAAACGCTCCGACCGTGAACGAGGCCACCATAACAACGACCAGTCTCGCCATCGCACAAGCCGACATTCGAGAGAAATGATTCAAGAGAAGACTGAGACAGGCGAACGAATAGCGCCAAGAACGCAGAAAGCAGCAATCGGAATGAGTAAGATGGAGATTCATGCGGTTTGTACCCGTACGAGCTTTGCAGGACTGAAATCAGACACTCTACAGCTGCCGGATGGCGACGACCCAAAATCGTCGAAGACACGCAACGGGTGTATTGCTTCAACAATTCGCCTCAACGTGCAACCACGAATTGGAAGCTTTCCGTGTATTCCACAGAATTTCTTTCGCCAGCCGAACAAATTCGCCCGGGCCCGCGCCAATTTGTAACTTTCAATATTGATATTTCTTCTGAGGTCGGAGCATATCGCCAGAACGTAGTTGACAATCTAGGCCAGCATGGCTGGTAAATTGCATCAGCTCTCAGAAGAGCCCGGCCCAGAATTGTCGCGTGCTTTTATGAGATGCTCAGACGCTATCAACGCTTTAGTGCTTTGGGGGCAATGTAGCACAGACCTGGCTGTCGAATTTGGCGGCAGCGTTTCAGAGGCAACTTATCTGCCGGAACATGCCTGCAAGTCTGGAATAAGCTTTGTCATCATGTCTGGATTGGATGCCAATTGCGCCTGCATAAATTTCTCGCCAGCTGCATCGTCGGCCCTGATTGAAATATCGGCAAACTTCTCGAAATCCGCTTTGCCGAGGTGCTCAGCCATTGCCCCCACGATGCAGCCACATGTTGCCTCTGGATCACCGCGACCAATGCAAGCTTCAACAGCAGCTTTGCTCAGCTTGTCTGACTCTTTAGCACCGCAAGACACGATGATTGGCAAAGCGCAGGCTATAGCTAATGCGATTTTTAACATGATGATTGCTCCAGAATCAGTTTCATCCAAACAGATTGGTCTTGCTAGACTCGCCCTGATGTTCTGGGCAAGTCAACATTAGGCGTAAAGCGATGGCGCCATGTGGGACGTAATATTCATTCGTTCACGGAAGTAATAGCGAATGACTTTGCCATCCTGCCCGATGGAATCGGTCGCGGAACGCTAAATCTGTGGACTAACCACTCCTCGCAGTTCCCGCTTTATGAGAATCAGGAAACCACTTCTCTATCTGCGAGCGGTATAGAGCGGTTCACTTAAGAAGCCCTCACGCGAGTTGGAACAATGGGGTGCTTCATATGCTGAAACGACTGACCTTTATTCTGGTGCCTTCGGCCATCCTGTCGCTGCCGGCCTGTCAGTCAATCAGAACACTTCCGGCCAGACTTGATCCCAATCCTAATCCGAACACAATCCGCTATTTTCCAGGCGAGCGCATAGCCGTCACCCAGGACGAAGAGTCTGCAAACCTGACGCAGGACCTGTCTGAAACGAAGGGACCATCTGAAGAACTGATCTATGGCAGCAACAGGTTTTTCGATGAAACGTCTGCACGTGACCAGCCGTACGTCTCAGATGCGCCCACAGTCCAGGGCGAAAGTTTCGTCTTCCGCAATGCGCCGATCGAGGCCGTTTTGAATGAGGTTCTGGGTGAGAGCTTTGGCCTTAGCTACACAGTTGATCCAAGTGTGTCAGGTAGCATCACGCTTCGCCTTGATGGCATTTCAACGCCCGAGCAGGCAGTCTCCGGGCTGGGCGCAGCGCTCGGATTGCAGGGATTTGAGATTGTTGACGTCAGCGGGAACCTCATCGTCTCGCGCAAAGGTCAGTTCAAGGGCACGACTTCCAGACCGATATTTCTCCAGAACGATGACATCCTGCCGCCAGGAACATCGCTCGCCGTCCTGCAGATCCGCTTCGCCAGTGTCTCGGAAGTAACCTCTATCGCGAAGTCAATGTTGCCCGGCGACATTATCCGCTACAGCGATGATACGCGCGGCTTTGTGGTCCTGTCCGGCGATCCGGAGGAAGTCTCCGCTGCCGTCCAGCTGCTAAAATCTCTCGACGTAAACTGGCTCTCATCGGTTTCGACAGCCCTGATACCCGTCGTCAGTGCCAGCCCGAACGAGCTTGCCTCAGACCTCGAGCCGATCCTCTCACGACTTGGCGGCGTGTCAGTTGTTCCACTAGAGCGACTTCAAACCCTGATGGTGATCTCGCGCCAGCGCGAAAGTCTGGATCAGGCGCGCGAATGGATTGCACGGCTTGATCGCGATGCGCGTCCGCAGCTGACCCGGGACATTCTTGTCTATGAGGCGCGCTATGTGAATGCTGAAGACCTTGTCGCACTGACTGACAGCGGTCCTGATGCGCCGTCAGGTTTTTCAAAGAGATCATTCAACGGACCCCCAAACCTGTCCGGCAGTTTGGATGTCATCGACAGGCCCTCCGCGTCCTATTCGCCGCCGGAAAACAATTTTGCCGGACGTGGCACCTCTCTCTACGAGAACCTCTCCATCCGCGTTGATCCCGGCAGGAACGCCATCATCGCGCGGGGTGCACCAGAAGAACTGGAATCCCTGTCCGAGCTACTCTCAATGCTCGACAAGCCCAAACGACAGGTTCTGATCGAAGCGACAATCGTTGAAGTGACCTTGTCTGACGCCTCGTCGCTCGGCGTTCAGTGGGACCTGGTCCAGGATCGACTTTCGGCAACGTTCAGTGATACCAGTAGCGGTAATCTGACATCACTCTTTCCGGGGGCCTCTGTCTCCTACATCAACACAGATATTTCAGCCGTCATCAACGCGCTCGCAACCACGAGTGATGTCGAGATCGTGTCCTCACCGCGCATGCTGGTCTTAAACAATGAAACAGCCCGGCTCCAGGTCGGCGACCAGGTGCCTATTATCACTCAGAGTGCCGTCAGCGTATCTGACCCGGGTGCGCCACTGGTCAATTCGACAAGCTATCGGGACACCGGTGTTATCCTGACCGTCACACCGCGCATCCGCGCGGGTGGAATGGTTGAAGTGGATGTCTCCCAGGAGGTCAGTGGCGTGTCTGAGACGACAACATCGGCGATCGATTCACCGACGATTTCTCAGCGAAGCATCCAGAGTGTGCTGGCCGTGCCGGATGGTTCGACGGCCGTGCTGGGAGGATTGATGAGTTCGACCCGCTCCTATTCCCAGACCGGCGTCCCGTTTCTCAAGAATGTGCCTGTTCTGGGTGCGGCTTTCAGATCAACCGGACAGAATGAAAGACGGACTGAGCTTGTCATCCTGATCGAACCGACGGTCATCCTCTCCGAGGAGCCTTCAGAAAATATTCCGGCCAATCTCAGAGCGGCGCTGGTCCGCGCCCGTGGAGCCCCGGTATCATGACACGAGCGGATGATGGCTACGCGACAATTCTCGTGACGGTACTGATGGGCAGTCTGTCGCTTGTCGCGATGGCATGGCTCAATCTGTCATCGGCAGAAGGTCGCAGGGCCTCGGCGCTGAGCGAGCGGATCGCTACCGACTATGCGGTTGAGGGAGCCGTCAACGCAACGCTCGCCGATGTCATCAACCACCGTTCCGGAGCCGGGAACCAGACCATCACACTCAAAACCGGTGACGGAGACGGAAATGCAGTTGTTACGGTCACATCCCTTACGGATCAGACAGATATCAACCGCGCGCCGATAGATGAGGTACAGACCCGCATCAGAGAGATCGTCAAAGACACGACCGTCGCAGTGAGGATATCTGACCAGATCAGGGATCACGCGGGCAAGTCGGATATGCTCTTTGAAAACCTCGACGCGCTCGGCTCTGGCGCTGATTTCGACAAGGCGCTGCCCTGCCTGCGCGACGCGCTGACGGTCTTTCATGACGCAGCACCGCCAGCCGGACGGTCCGGTGATGAGCGCCTGCGCGACGGATCGCTCGTCCGCATTCGTGTTGAAACAGATGGCGGCTTCGCAAGCCGTGGCCTTGAGGCAACCGCCCTCCTGACCGGCGACCGCTCGAATCCCGTCTGGATCATGGACTGGCGGCGCTATTCGGATTTTGACGCGGAGGCCTGTGAGAATGACAAATGATGCCCGACATAAAAAATACAAACGTGACCTCGGATTCACGCTGACGGAACTGCTCGTTGTGATGGTGATCCTCAGCCTGCTGGCTGCGGCGATCACGCCGCAGGTCATGGGACGGCTCGACAAATCAAAGGTGAGAGCCGCAAAACTGCAGATCAATACGCTCGCCGCCTCCCTCGACCTCTTCAAGATAGATACCGGTCGCTATCCGACAGCGCAGGAAGGCCTGAAGGCCCTCATTGAAAAGCCCGCGGCCATTGAATCCTGGGATGGTCCCTATGTGCGGTCGGGCGCTTCACTGTCCGACCCGTGGGAGCGGGAGTTCATTTACGACGCCGCAAGTGCATCATCCTTCAGGCTGGTAACATATGGGGCTGACGGCAAGGAAGGCGGGGCGAAGTATGACAGTGATATCGTCTGGCCGGATTATACATTGAAGGATCAGTAGGGGAGCGCGATGGATTCCGGTTTCCTTGAAATCGATCCCGGACTTGACCCGGAAGCGGCCGCCCTCGACTGGCTGATCGGCAAGGGCGCGCTTGCCGATGCCGATGTCGCGCATGCTGAGACCCTAAAACATGGCTCGTCCCGCGCCCTCTTGATCATCCTCAATCAGATGGGCGTGCTGAGCGATGACGCGCTCGCCGAAGCCTATGCGACAGTGACGGGGTTCGGCATTTCTGCGGGACCGTTTGTTCCGCCTTCCGAACCCGCACACAGACTCAACCCGGAATTCCTCCGCGACGCGCAGGCGCTGCTGCTTGGTGAAAATGGTCCCCTCGCCGTCGTCAACCCGCTCGACGAGCGCCTCCTGCGCGGGATCGAATTTGCACTCGGCACGCTGCCGGAGCTCACCATCATCCGCGCCGGCGACTGGGCCAGAGCGTTCGTTCGCTTCTATCCCAGCGAGCCCCTCCTGATCTCAAACTCCACAGACGAAGACGACGCCTTTGCCGTCGAAATCGCCGATCAGGAACGCGATGCTCCCATCGTGCGGCAGGTGGCAGCCTGGCTCGGAGAGGCCGCCGATCTCGGCGCGTCGGACGTGCACTTCGATGCGCGGCGTTCGTCACTGGATGTGCGCTATCGGATCGATGGCGTCCTGCAAGCGGTCGCACGCGAGCCGAAAGCCGTGTCGGCGTCCGTTGTCTCCCGGATCAAGGTCATCGCCGACCTCGATCTTGGCGAGCGCAACAAGTCGCAGGACGGCCGGGCAACTATTGTCGTACGTGGGCGCAGGCTCGATGTCCGCGTCTCCATCATCCCGACGATTGATGGCGAAAGCGCCGTCGTGCGCCTGCTCGACCGGCCAGAGAACCTCCTCTCGCTTGAAGGGCTTGGGTTTTCCGGCGAGGTCGCCGCAGCACTGGAAGCTGTCTGCAACCGGCGCCATGGCATGTTTGTCGTCGCTGGTCCCACCGGTAGCGGTAAGACCACGACGCTCTATTCCTGCCTCGAACGACTGAAGGGCCGCGGGCTCAAGATCCTCTCGGTCGAGGACCCGGTTGAGTATCATTTCGACCATGTCAGTCAGGTCCAGATTTCCGAGAAAGCCGGCCGGGACTTTGCTGGCGCGTTGCGCTCCTTCCTGCGCCATGACCCTGATGTCATTCTGGTCGGTGAAATCCGCGACAGCGAAACCGCTCAGGTCGCCGTGCAGGCATCGCTCTCCGGTCACCTTGTCCTTGCCACGCTTCACGCGATCGATACGGCCCGCGTGCGTACCCGTCTGGTTGATATGGGCGTCGAGCCTTTCAAGCTTGATGCCTGCCTCGTCGCGTCCATGGCCCAGCGCCTGGTACGCCTGCTCTGCACAAACTGCCGGATGCCGGCACCGGTTACCGAAGACCAGGCCCGCCTGTTCGAAACCCATGGCCTGACGGCTCCGGAATCCATCTGGCGCGCGGACGGTTGCCCCGCCTGCCGAAACGAAGGCTATCGGGGCCGCACGGCTCTGGCCGAGTTTGCGCATCAGGGCTCAGAGCCCGAACGCACGCAGACACTCATGGCGCAGGGACTTCAGCTGGTGATACGCGGCGAGACCAGTCTTGCTGAAATCGTGGGGCTCGGAGAAGCATGACGCGGTTTCGCTATGTCGCTGTCGGACCGGACGGATCTCGCAAAGCCGGTCATCTCGATGCCCCCGGCGAAGCTGACGCCCGCCGGATGGTCTCGTCCAGCGGCGATCTTCTGGTCGAGCTTCAGGACGCCTCCCGGCGCAACTGGCTGAAACTCGAGCGCCGGACCGTACTTCCCCCGGCTGCTGCCGCAGAATTCGCCCTTGAACTGTCGGGTCTTCTGGGCGCGGGAGCGCCAATGCGCAAAGCGCTCGACATTCAGTCGGGCGGTACGGGGCCCACCGCCCGGCTTGCCGGCGCTGTTCTCACCCATATAGACAATGGCGGCTCCCTCTCCGATGCGTTGCGCCAGGCAGGCGGCAGCGCTGTCATGCTCGCTGAGTTTGCAGCTGCCGGTGAAGCCGGCGCCGGGCTCGACACGCTGATGGAAAGCGGCGGCCGGTTCCTCAAAGCTCGCACCGACGCCATTAGCCGGATCCGGAATGCGCTTGCCTATCCGATCTTCATCGCGCTTCTCGGGCTCGTCGCCATGAGCGTGATCACGATCTATGTCGCCCCGGCGCTCGCCCCCACACTCAAGGATTCCGGGCAGGGCGGGTTCGTGATCTGGCTTGCCTCGGTCGGTGACTGGACGCAGGCCAACATGTCCTGGCTCGCGGCCGGTGTCGCCGCCAGCATTCTGGCCGGATCTGTCCTCATGAGCCGCGCTTCGGTCAGGCGGCGCCTTGGCGCGCTTCTCTGGTCGCTGCCCGTCCTCGGACCCGTGGCCCGTGACCTCGATGTCGGCCAGTCCTGCGATGTTCTCTCGGCTCTTTTGCAGGCGGGGCGTCCGCTCGAAAGTGCCCTGCGCTTTGCAGCTGCTGTCTCAGGCCCGAACCTCGCCGCCGTTTATGATTCCATCGGACAGAACATCCGTGACGGACAGGTGGCAAGCGCCGCCTTTGCCTCCGCCACCGGTCTTCCTGCCGAAGTCCGGCGTCTGGCACTGCTCGGCGAGAAGTCGAGCGCTTTTGCAGGCGCCATGCGCCAGGCCGGCCGGATCTGCCATGACCGGGCGCTGCGCCGGATCGACCAGTTCGCAGCCCTTGTCGGTCCCGTGCTCGTGATCGGCATGGGCGCCGCCATCGCGCTCCTGATGCTCAATATCCTCGGCACACTCTCCGGCATCGGAGACAGTGTCCTATGAGAAAGGATCGCGGATTTGCCATGGCGGACGCGCTGATTGCGCTTGTGCTTGCCTCGCTGTTCCTGACCGGGCTCCTTTCGGTCAATGCGACCAGCCTGCAGACTGCAGAATCCGGCGAGGCGCGCCTCACGGCCGCGCTGATCGCCCGCGCTGTTATCGAAGACCCGTCTCTGCGCGAGGATCAGGGCAAAGTGAGCGTCGCCGGGCGCGCCTATGACTGGCAACGCAAGCGGGAGGACCTCCCGGCTGAGCCGAAGGACCGCGCGGGACTCACCCGGATCAGCGTCGACGTGCGCTGGCAGGGCCGATCCGGCGACCTCGTCTACAGACTGGAAACAAAACGACTGAAAGGGCGCTCTCATGCGTGACGAGGGGTTCTCGATCGCAGAAGTCATGGCGGCCCTGATCGTGCTGTCGCTGGCGGCGATGTTTCTCGGCGAGTCCGTCAGCCAGATGATGGCGGCATGGTCACGAACCGGAGACCGGCTGGAACATGCCAGAACGCTGGCTCACCTGCTTGATGAGATCGATGCAGGCGAACGGCAGCTGAAACAGGAGGCCGCACCGCTTGGAGAGGGACCTGTCCTCGTGATTGAGGATGGTCCGCCGCTTGAACTGACTGCCCCGCGTATTGACCGGGACGCATCCTGTGTGTTCGATCTGGTCGGGAGGCGATGCCGGTGAGTGTCATTCCTGTCATCTGGCCGGACGGTAACCTTATGGACCGCATCGTTGCCGCAATCTTCACGCGCGTCGGGCGGATTACGGGCAGGTCCGGCGAAGCCCCCATCAGTATTGCGCACGAGGACTTTCTGGCGGCCGACACACGCCCGGCGCCGCGCGTAAACATTGTCCTGTCGCGACGAGACGCATTTGTTCAGCAGTTCAACGGGCGCTCGGCCTCTGCCGGCGACCTCCGGAAGATCGTTGCCAATGAAGCAAACCGGCTCAGTCCTGTGTTGAACCAAGACATGGTTCTGCTCGCGCGCGGCGCAGAGGACGCACCGGGCCAGGTCGACCTCGTTCATGTCCGGACCGCAGATATGGAGGCGATCGAGACAAAGGCCCGCGATCTCGGCCTCGCATCCATCAGTGTCAGCCCGGATGACGCGCCCCATCTCGTGTTCGCCTCGCCCTCCGCACTCAGCCAGACGCATAGGGAGCGGCGTCTCTGGACTTTCGCCCTGCTCGCCATGGTCGCAGGCATGACTCTGGCATTGGCCGGACTGGGTCACGGACTTTCAGCAGCGGCCGGCCTGGCGGAGGCACGTGAAGCAGTGCTCAGGGCTGACCTTCTTGAGCGACGCGAAGCCGAACGGGAAATCGGCGCGCTAGGCGCGCTGGCTGCGCTAAAACCGGAAAACCGTACATCGGCGGCTCGTCTTGAGATGCTCGCCCGCCTCAATAGGGAAACGCCGCAAGCTGCCTGGTGGACGAGTATTGAGATCAGCGGCTCGGATATCCGCCTCACGGGCCTCACCGACAATGCCGCATCCATTTTGACGGCGCTGACGGCAGCCTTCCCAGATCAAAGCGTCCGGTTCGACGAGACGGTCTCCGACACACCGGACGGAAAGCAGAAGTTTGTCATTCTGGTCACGGAGCGAAACACATGATCGGCATGCTTCGCCCGCTGCTCCGTCGTCTGGAAGGCTGGGTCGTGCTCGCCGGCTTCGCGCTCGCTATCTACCTACTGATCGCGCCGCGTGTGTCGGATGTTCATGACGAGTGGACCCGTTTCCGCGGGGCCGAAAGCCTCGCTCTGTCTCATGCTGAAAAACTGGCCCGCCCGGTTCCGCCGGACAAGTTTGCGGGGTACCGGACCTTCGTGGTTCCTGTCGGACCTGACGCCAACCCCACCGTATTGGCCAGCACAGTTCAGTCCGCCCTGATCGAGCTTGTCCGAGCCAGGAAGGCGAGGCTGGTGGATCTGAGAGAGACTGGTGCGATCGGCTCAATCAACAGTCTCAGCGCCATCACCTGGCATCTGGAAATCGAGGGCGATGTCGAAGCGGCGCTGGATGTGATCCGAGCGCTGGAAGATCTTCCGCAGCCGGTGCTCATCGACGAACTCGACCTGAAGCCTGCTGGAAGAGCCGGTGAACCTGACCGTAATATGAGACTCACGATGTCCCTGACGCTCTGGACAGGAGACATCAAGTGACCCGTGCCTGGCCTCTCACACCGCTCCTGCTGCTGATCCTGTCGACTGTGATCACAGGAGCCGGCATATATATGTTTTTTCGCCCCGTTATATCGCTTGCGGCCCTGCCGGATCGTTCCGGAATTGCGGCAATACCGGCGGCGCCGTCAGAGGAGCCTGAACCGTTCGCGATAGCGCCACGAGACGAAAGCGTACAATCGGCCCGGGACATATTGGCGAGGTCACCGTTTTCACCGACGCGTGCGGCGTTCAGCCGGGCGGCGCCTGTGCGACCAGCCCCTGCGGCGCCACAGTACAGGCCGGAATTTGTCGGTCTGCTGGGTAAGGGGAGGAAGGTGCGCGCCATGGTGACATGGAACCCGGGAGAGACGGCTAAAGTTCACGCGATTGGGGATGACACGCCTTGGGGCAAGCTTATATCCGCGACCAGCAGCGAGCTGGTGTTTGAAAGCGAGGACGGGTCCAGGACGCTCAAACTCTTTTAGCCATCTCTCTGTCCGGGCCGTTTGCTGTATTTCAGGGAAGGGAGTGGTCGATATTCGAAACCGTCGTCCGCCAGGCAATTGCCAGAAGTTCGAAATCAGCCGTTCGCTCTCACGGCCCATAATTCCTGATTATGCCTCTTCCACATTGAAATTCGGAATATGCGCACTCTGGTAGAAACCTGTCCATAGATTTCTGTGACTTAGAAACTAGCCTGAATATTGCAGGGCTAAGTAGATGAAGTTTTCTAAGCTAGTACTTGAATTTGAATTTCACTGTGAAGTCGAGAGGGGACTTTCGGCCCACACTGTCGACGCTTACCGCAATGACCTACGCCAGTATCAACTGTTCCTGGCAAAAGACACTTCAACTTCCATCGCACTCAACGCAGAGCACCTTAAGGCATTTCTGAATGATATGAAAAACCGAAAAGGACTGTCGGCAGGCACAATACGTCGCCGGCTGGCTTGCCTGAAAGGGATGGCTTCTTTTGCTTCGGATCAGCATGCGATACCGAATCCATTCAACGAATGGAGACCTCGGATTAAGAGGGCCCGGCGTCTGCCTCGCGCCCTGCCTCGCATGGACGTCGCGCGTCTTGTGTCGCATGGAGCAAGCCTTCTAGACCAAGAAACGGCGTTCGTAGTTCTGATTTTAAGCGCTACCGGTCTGCGCATTTCGGAACTGTGCGCAATTCAGGTGTGCGACGTTTCTGATGACGGGAGCGCTGTCAGAGTTACAGGGAAAGGCGCCCGCGACCGGTTTGTCTATATTGCGCATCCTGCTTTGTTATTGGGGCTCGCGAAACTCAGGCGAAATCGACTCATTGCCTCGGGCACAACCGCACCGCTATTCATAAACACCAAGGGAACTCCTTTGCGTCCTCAAACCGTGCGACGTCGGTTGCATCGCCTTGGCCAGTTGGCAGGCCTTGAGCGGCGTGTGACACCTCACATGTTGCGCCATACGGCGGCCACCCTCCTCTTAGAGGAGGGCGCAGATATCCGGTTTGTGCAACGCTTGCTTGGACATTCAACAATCGCGACAACTGAAATATATACTCATGTGACTGATGAAGCGCTCCGAAGCGTTGTTCGCCAAGCCGATACGATAAGTAGCATCTTAAGGGATCCATCAACGGGAGTGGCAATTTCCCTGCCGGTCTAACGGACTGCGAGACGCAGCGGTTCGGCTGAAATGACCAGGCGTAACAGCTGATCGATGCTGCCTAAGCTCCATATGAAACTTTGGTCGCTGGAAATGCATTTTATGAGCGAGCAACGTGGCCCCATAATTACAGGTTATCGATCACTGAGGACCTCGAGTGTACCCAAGATTCGATTGTGACTTTCACCGATCCGATCAAGTAAACGTACGTACAATTCGAAAACGAGAAACTCTGTCAAGACTCGTGTTCGATGATGCCTGCCCTAGCCCAGACATATCCCTCGGAGTCTACGTTGGTTTCCTCAATCAAAAGTTTTTCGCCCGATGAAATTTGAGTAAGAACTTTCGCTTCAACTGAACTAGCCTCTCGAAGGTTGTTTCCAAACGAAGTAACCACCGCCCCACTCAGGTTTTCCGGAGCTGTAGAAGCCAGTTCCGTAAATTGAGGATCTGTCCATGCATCTCCTATGAACTGACCGACGTAAACCCACCCCCCAATCTTGCCGAGCTTTTGTATATTGGCTGTCAAAGACCAACGAGTTTGATGAGTGCGCGCTGATATAAAGCAAGATGCTGTTTTACCGTTTGTGCCGACTATACTTTGATGGGGCCCTCTAGGTCCGTTCTCATCAAACCAGCATAATTGAGCGCTAAGGCACGCACATTCGATAGAAGAAATTCGCTCGTCATTTGCCAGCTCTTCAGATCCGATAGTAAGTTCCCAAGGCTTACCCGCCCAGCCATCACAATTGGACCTACAGTGGCCGTCCGGGCCCAATTGAGAGCGTATTGCTTCCCTACTGTTCAACCAACCTTCAGCGATTTCCGGTCGGGCAGGCGAGATCGGTTTAGACGGAGGTATTTCAGCTCTCTCTCGGAAAGCTACTAACCCGAAGTCTCTGGCAAATTCAGACACCGATAACACTTTGTATGACGTGACAAGACCGTACTGATCTATCTGAGCGCCAGCAACAATTCCTACCAATGCCCCCGTATCCAAATCAAACGCAGGTCCTCCACTCATTCCCCTGGCCGTTAAGGCACTAGTGCTGAGAAAGCCAAGCTCATCTGGGACATCAGAGCTCACAACGCCTTGCCGCACCTCAACTTGATTTCCTGAGCTTCCGCTTGGGACACCCCATACACGAATATCCATTCCTTGTTTCGGAATCTTGAAGTTCGCAGGGCGAAATCGATCACCAAGCTCGGCTACAAACCGAAACACCATCGCGTCGAGCTCACTGGATTGTCCACTGACTCGTATTAGCGACAAGCTGGGCTGATATCCTTGTTCGAGTGATACGAGGCAAGACGAACCTCGCTGTCCCACATGTTTTGCAGTTAGAATGTATGCATCGAGTGAGCCATCAGCAGTCTCCGTCCAAACCAGAACTCCCGAACCATATACGTGGTATGGTACATTAATACCTCGAGCTTCTTCATTAGGTTGGAGTTCTGTTACGGTGCATTTCAAATACGCTACAGTGGCTGGAGGTTCAGCCACCACACTCTGTCCGCATAGAGCAAGGACTAAGAAAAGGCTTATCCACTGCCAAACAAATTTCAGCACACTCATAATGTTCAGTCCCCCATATGCGGCTTATCGAGCTGTCCAATCATCAATCAAAGCGATCAATTCTGCGGTAAGTCTGGTGGCTGCATTGTTCGACGCCCAACGCCCGCCATTGTGTAAGCCGTTAGTGTGAATGGCTACCAGCTCTCCAGATTCTCCAGTAACAGGACCACCGCTCATGCAGCCAAATGTATCGTTCTGATAAAAGGCTTTTCTCTCCGTAACCGATGTGAACTCATCTACGCTATGATACTGTTTGTTTGGCACCCGGTCGCATGGATAGCCTCGTACTACTGACTGCTCACCTAATTGCAGAGTTGTACCCATATCAAAAAAACCAGTATCGGTTCCAATAGAGCAGTCTAGCTTAAGTCCGCCGAGATCGTATTCACGCCTGTCTCCCACGGGATTATCTGATACCCAAAAATCCAATGCAAAGAGCTTTTCGACCCCGCACAGTCCGAAAGGTTCGGCTGGGCCATTTCGTCCTGGCTTGACAATTATGTTTGTGCTCCATTCACCATCATCATAGACACAATGACCGGCTGTAAGCACAAAGTTCGCTGAAATTAGCGCACCAGAACAACCAAACGCACTTCCCTTTTTGTTTTGAAACCTAATTTGAACCGTCGCGCTTTCTGGAAACTTCGTGGTATCGATTGCCGCTATACGTTCATCCGGATGAATAACACTATACGGAATAAAACCTGAGTTGGCGTCTCTACTGCCTTCCGATATCTCGTATGAAGGATATCGGGGTTTGACAAGAACGTCAGGATCATCGCTGTACTGGAGTATCACATTTTCGCTTTCGGCACCTTCTGGTTGGCCATTCGAAGCCTCGTTCACGGATTCATCCGCAAGCGGTGTGACCACTCCTGTTTCCACATTATAGACTAAGCTGGACAAGCCCGGATTGTGGTCTGGGCCCAAGTTGGTGCACGCAGAAATACTTAACAGGAGAACAGCTACTATGCTTTTATGGGTATTGTCAGAGGAAAATGATTTGGTAACATGTTCTTGCTGATCGTTTCCTGCCGTTCGTCTCCGCGCTGTAGCTGCGATGGACTTGTTCGCCCAATAATTAGGTGACAGGGCAAGAATGCGCAGTCTGACTTGGTTCCTCTGACAATACCGTCCCATCATATCATCCCCCTATTCGATGCTTTCTGTACACTGATTGACGTTCTCCAGATCGTCGCCTGAATCGTTCAGGCATTTGAGGTAGGCACTGTTGATCTTTTCCTGTTGAAGGAACAGCGCCTGGTTCTTGGCAAGCTGGTTTGCGTCAGACGAGTAATCGACTTTGATACTGAGTATTTCCGCTGGAATGCTCACGACCGATTTCAGAATCTTCACCGGCAGCCGTACGACTTCGAGCAGCTCGCTTGGCCGATCGGTGGACCAGCTCTTGATCTCGCCGTTGACGAATTCCACATCGTCCACCGTCCTGACGAATGCGGATGACCGGAAGGGAATATAGCTCACCGGGCCGGCTTGCGGCAACATCAGAATAGACGCATCGGCCGGCAACCAATTGTCGGCAGGATTCTGCGTCGATTTCTGCTCTACGAGCATCAATACCGGCGCCGATGAACGATAGAACAATCCATCCACAATCGCGTTGTCCGCAGGGTCGAGGTTCGCTACTTGCTTAAGCGGATGTTTCAATCCGGTTTTACCAGAGATCGCTGAATTCGTCTCCAGGAACGAGCTCCCGAGCCTGTCGAATTTTATGCGCAACTTGTAGCTCGCGAGGTAGCCGCCCAGTTCCTTCAAATGATCCTCGTCGAGGGGGTCAAATGTGTATTTGATCGGGAGCAGGTCTGCACACTTTAAATCGGGATCTCTCTTTGGAGTGGTAGACGCTAGTTCTTGTACGGATTTAGGCGCAGACACAGCGCCCGCAATTTCCGCCAGTATTTGTCCCGACTGGTCCACGGCGACAGCGTTCGCCGACGATAACAGCCCTCCCTGCGAAACTGTTATCTTCGACGTGTCGTCGCGCAGGACCTGATGGACGGGGCGCGCCAGCATCCTGTTCGTGGGATCCGGGTAGGATGCCGACAGTTTCGCGCTGACTTCGAACTTGCACGTTTCAGAAGCCGATCTCGCCAATACGAGTTCGGCTTCGAGGCTTTTGAATTTGCCACTCAGACGTTTGACCTCATTTTCGCCAATTGCCGCCCGCGCTTTCGCGATGGACAATTCATTTTGCGTTTTTTCCTCCGCGGCAGTTCCGACAGTCAGCCCTTTTACCAGCGCGTCCAACCGCTTCGCTTCCTTGTCGGCGCTCGACTTTTCTTCAAGGGCGTGGCCCAGCAAATCCTGTGTCTGTTTCAGCTCCTTTTTGATCTTTTCCGGATCGACTGTTTTTGTCTTTATTTCGATCGTGACAAATTTCTGCGGCAGGAAATAGTTGAGCCCTGCGGCCAATTTTGGCTGAAACTCGGGCTGCAGAATTTTCTCACTTTTAATTGTGGTGCAGCCTGCAACAATTGATCCTGCGATACCGAGTGCGGCGATAGAACTTGCGCGCGAAAACATTGAACGTCGATCCATTTGATTGTTCTTTCCTTGCTTTGTATTTCTGCTTGATCCAAATCCAATGGCGAAAACTGTCCGTCGGAGCCCCGTCCATTCCCTCGCTTGCGACGCTTCCCGGGGCATTTCCAAAGGAGGTTCGCTTCCTTGGAAATGCTTCTCCCGCGCTGTTCATCCCCCACCATCAGGGCTTCACGTTTTTAGAGTATTCCGAAAATCGTCGCCCTTCGTGTGACCTTCGTCACGGTGACCAGACAATGTTCACGTGACACTTCAAGGTGTGCTCAGGGAGTCTAGGAAGGTAACAGGGACCGCCATGTGGCAATCATTGTCTCGATCCGGTATCCAACTCACGCCAAGAAGAACGCTGGTTTCAACGCAACGGAAGATCTGTATTCATGCACGGGCCCGACTTTCTCGAAATCTACGACACGGCGCTGGCAGCGATCGAAAAGGGCGACTCCGTCGAGGCGAACAAGCGGGTCGCCGTTCTGGCGCTCGCGAGGGGCGGAGCGACCCAACTCGCCCTCCAGAAATACGCCGCGTTCAGCCTCGACGATGCCACTGACGAAGACGCGCTGTCGTTGCGGGGGCGCCTGCTCAAAGATACAGGCCTGATGCAGGGGGCAAACCTCGGGCGCGCCGACCTTCAGGCCAGCGCAGACGCCTATTACAGAGCATACCTGATCACGCGAGGGTCCTATTCCGGCATCAATGCGGCAACGCTCTTCCTGCTGTCGGGGCAGGCTGCCCGCGCAGGTTCCCAGGCGCAGGAAGTGCTGGATTCATTGCTGGGCATGTCCCAGGCAGGCACTACTCAGGCGCAATACTTCCGGATGGCGACAATCGCCGAAGCCCAACTGCTTCTGGATCGTCTCGGCGCGGCTGAAACAGCCTTGGGGAACGCCGTTGCGCTCGACCCTGAGAACTACCCCGCACATGCCTCGACGCTCAGGCAGTTTGTCCGCATCCTTGAGTTCAAGTCCCTGCCCACTGCATGGCTGGACGCCTTTCGCCCTCCGGCCATCGCCTGCTATGCCGGTCGCATTCAGGGCTTTGACCCAGGCGATCAAAGCAACGATTTACAGATCAGGGCAGCCGCAACCACCGCAGTCCGGAAAAACCGCATTGGCGTCGCGTATGGCGCGCTTGCCGCCGGCAGCGACATCATTCTGGCGGAGGCATTTCTTGGTGCCGGCTGCGCGCTCCGCGTCATTCTACCGTGTGCAACCGAAGCCTTCCTGACCCATTCGGTCCTGCCATTCGGTGAGGCTTGGCGAGATCGATACTTAGCTTGCCTGGAACGCGCGGAAAGCATCGACATAGCCACCAATGACACATCCCTGATGGGCCGCGTTGCAGTCCAGCTCGCCGCAGAACTCGCCATGGGGCGCGCGGTTGTCTGTGCCAACAGCCTTGCTACCAGCGCGGTGCAGGTCCTTCTTGCGCCATCGGATAGCGGCCACACGCGACAATCCCACGATACATGGAATGCATCAGGGCTGGGGCTGAAAACACTGGTCCTGGGTAGTGACCTCGATTGGCCGGAAGATGAAAGGCAGAGTGGAATCGAATTGGCGGACGACCACCGCCAACTCGCGGCGATGCTGTTCGCCGATTTCGCGGGTTTCGGGCAACTGGCTGATCGTCAGGTCGCAACCGTGGTGCACGATGTCCTGCCTGTACTGGCAGACGTGCTGCATGCCTGGGGCGGCGATCTCCTGCACCTCAACAGTTGGGGCGACGGGATATTCGCCATGTTCAGCTCGGTCACGATCGCGGCCGACGCCACCATTGCCATGCAAAAGCGTCTTCGCTCAATGGATCTTGCTGCACTCGGGCTTCCGGCGACTCTGGCCCTTCGGATTGGCGGGCATTACGGGCCTGTCTCGTTTGCGAAGGATTCCCTGACGGGGCGGCAGGCGCCCTTCGGCTCGCAAATTGCCTATGCCGCGCGGATCGAACCGATCGCCGTTCCCGGATCAATCCTGGTCAGCGATGCGTTCGCGGCACGCCTCGCCCTTTCATCTTATAATAGGGCCACCGTATCCTATGTCGGGCGTCACCGGTTGAAACATGCCCCCGCAGAAGCCCATCTCTACGCGCTGACGGACCCCGACGGGATGACAGCCGCCGTTCCAAAATAGGGAAGCGGCCCGAATGTAAATCCGAAGCCGCTTCCACTAGCGAATTTAATAGCCAGCTTGGATCGATTCCCTAAGGGCCGGGGGGAGGCGCGCCACCGTCTCTGGCTTTGGGATCGAAAATGATCCTCGTCAAGTAGCGATCATCCGTGGGGATCGCATCTGAAGGATCTGTAAGAACTAGGTGTATATTGAACTTGTGCCTTTGCTCAATCTTATTTTCGCGATCGATCCACAATGAATCGAAATGCCGGGGATCTCCCTTTGCAGCGAATGCAAACCGCTTTCCGTCGCTACTAAAATTGCAATTTCCGTAGTGCTTGTGAAACTTTGGATCCGTAAAGCTCAGAGTTTTGGGGTCTACAAACAATGAGTTTATTGATAGCCTGAAGAGAAAGGCTTCAGGTCCCCGAATTGCCAAGTCCAATTGAGACGGACCCGGTTTTCCATTAATCAAGTAATCGTCCTCATCAAGACCAAGCACCAGGATAGGATCGGGATTGTCCGGATCTTCTACAAAGCCCTCGCTGGGAAGGTCCCCGGTGGCGAGAAATCGACCTATGATGTCACTGGCGCTCTCCCCGGCTGTGTTTTTGAAGACGCGAGGTGTAACCACGATAGAATTTCCAGCTATTTCAATATCGAAGAACCTGATTGGTCCATCGTTGTCTACTGGCAACTCATGTTTCGGTTCAATGCCCCAATCTTTCTGCAAGGCGCTGTCTACGCTCGCGTTGATTCGCTTCTTGATATCGTCGAATGGTTTCCCCATCAGCCCGGTTCCTTTCTTCTATGGTTGATTGTGTTGTCTGGTCAGCGCGCTCAGGCCCTGCTCATGACCTACCAGGAAAACCTCAGCATCCTGCCAGTCTGTATTCTCGGGATCGTGGATCCTGAGTTGTTCGATTAATGGTCGCGCTGCAGCAATTCCGCGCAGGGCAGCGTCGATATCCTGCATCGCGATCAGCGTTTCGATGGTACGCAGGTGCGCCGTCACGATGTGCCGGCGTACGCGCCAGTCGGGATTGACCGTCTGCTGGTCAAGCTGCGCCAGCAACTCCCTGTGGCGCTGGCGCACGTCCAGAGATTCGTCAAAGCGCGCGAGATGCATCAGCGCCGTGCTGGTCCATGATACCGCATCGGCGTATTCGAGCCCCAGCTCAACATCGTTCGGGTTAGCCTCGGCGATCTGCCGGAAATCGTCTTCTGCAAGCCTGAACCAGCTTAGCGCCGCTTTAGCCTCGCCGGCGTTCAGGTTGACAGTCCCCAGGTTGCTGCGAGCATAGGCCAGTTCCAGACGATAGTCCGGATTGTCTGGATCAAGATTGTAAAGCGTCTGAGACAGATTAAAATAGGCAAGCCAATGAGCCCGCACCAGGTCCAGCTCCGGCGCATCCGCGTCGGCACCGGTGGACCGCCACTGGCGCCGCTGCGCTTCTCCGGCCCAGAACTCAGCCTGCGCAGCATTGTACAAGGTGAGGGGATCGTCGACACAGGTTTCGATGAGACGGTCAGTCAGCCGCTTTGATGCGCCGGCATAGTCGAAAGACGCCTCGCGGTCGCCCGTATCAATGGCAACCCGGGCGGCCAGTTGCAGCGCTGTTGCCTTGCGTCCGGCGGCATCGCAGTCGAGCTTGGCCTCGTCCTGTCCGGCGTAATAGTCGAGCGCCTTTTGCGCGACACCTGACAGGGCGTCCAGACGGCCAACCGGTTCGAGACGGTCTCGCAAATCGCCCAACATGAAATCGACCATGCCTTCCGCCTCCCTTTGTCTTTGCTGTGCAAGCTGGCTGGCTGACACTGCGGTGATGGCTAACCCGCTCATGACTAGGGCAATCAATGAGGTGCCGGCTGTGACGGCCATCACGCGCCGTGTTCGGCGGTGCTCTTCCCGGCGAAGGAGATCTTCGAGCGGGATCTGCGTGAGTCCTGCCACCAGTTTCAACTGGCCGAGCCTGGGGCCGTCGGCGGTCTTTCTGAAATCGGCAGCGAGGGGTTCGCCGTCTTGCAGCAACACGGCGGGGAAGCACGCCGATTGGCCTGAAGCGCCATTCGGGTTTCCGGAAACAATCGCTGCCAGGATGGGGGCATCCGGATGCAGGGCCTTGAAGGCCGTGATCTCCTTGGAAACCCACATGGAACTGGCCGCCGCAGGCGAGCACACAACGATCATCGATTGCGATTTGGTCAGTGCAGAAAGGATTTCCTGGCTGAGGTCCCGGGCGGCAGCCAGCGCTTCGCGGTCCACGAAGAAGGTACCTAGCTTGCCCGCGCCGCCTTGATTCAGTGCGGCTGGAAGCCGGTATGTCGACAGTTTTCGAAATATCCGCCGGGCATGTTTTGCATCGCCATGACTATAGCTGATAAATGCCCGATATGTCCGTTCTTGTTGCACAATCCGATATCTCCACCCAAGGTAATACTAACACTGGTTCGTCAGGGTGTCATCGGCGCGGCTTGTATGCCGATCAGGAAAACCTCGGATTGATCACCTGGACTTCGCCCTTGCTTCGTTTCAGCAGGCCCCGGTGCTCCAGGGAACCGAACGCGCGCGAGGCGGTCTCCCGGCTGGTGTGGATGCGCTTGGCAAGTTCCGAGATGGTCGGCGGCGACGCTATGGTTAGTATTTCGGAATCCTGCGGGTCTGGAATGCCGACCCGCAGCAGCTCCTGATGCAGCCTCGTCGAAACGGGCAGGGCCGTTAATTCAGTCAGTTGATCTGATGTTCTCGACAGTCGTCTCGCCAACAGGCGTGATACGGCAACAGCCAGGTCGGCGTACTGGGTCATCGATAGAAGAAACTGCGAACTGGAAATCACTAAAACAGTCGCATCTTCTTCAACGAGTACCGTTGAGGTCCGGTTGCTGCTGGTCAGGCAGCCCAACTCCCCGACAAGCTCGCCAACGCCCATATTGGACAGCCAGATTTCGTGGCCATTCTGGGAATATTTTACAGCGCGAAGAATGCCGCTGACGATCAGGTAGAGTGCCGTATCGGGTTCGCCCTGATGAATAATTGTTTCGGAAGTTGAATAGGATTTCAGGTGACTGGCTTTCGTGAGGGAAACAGTCGCCGGGTGGTCAATCGGCAAGTCGCAAAATGTGGCCCATGCCGAATTGGTGTCTCCGCCGTGTCGCCCCATGTTCTGCCCCTCAGCCGACAATCTCGTTTTTCAACAATGAATTAGGGGCATTTGCTTTGCAAGGGGAGCGGATTAACCGGAGATGAGGTGATTTTTTAGAACCAATTTCGGGAAATGACCCGCGAAATCAATTCAACTCGAATCCTGAAAGCCCTATAATCGGGAGTTATGGGCCGTGAGAGCGAACGGCTGATTTCGAACTTCTGGCAATTGCCTGGCGGACGACGGTTTCGAATATCGACCACTCCCTTCCCTGAAATACAGCAAACGGCCCGGACAGAGAGATGGCTAAAAGAGTTTGAGCGTCCTGGACCCGTCCTTGCCTTCAAACACTAGTTCGCTGCTGCTCGCTGAAGTGAGTTTCCCCCAGGGCGTTTCATCCCCGACCGCGTGGACTTTCGCCGTTTCGCCGGGGTTCCACGTCACCATCGCCCGCACCTTCTCACCCTTGCCCAGCAGCCCGACGAATTCCGGCCTGTACTGTGGCGCCGCAGGGGCTGGTCGCACAGGCGCCGCCCGGCTGAACGCCGCACGCGTCGGTGAAAACGGTGACCTCGCCAATATGTCCCGAGCCAATTGCGCACTCTCGCCTCGTGGCAGTATCGCGACCGGCTCAGG
>Ga0209344_10002020_pt1 | contig 23883 bp, 25 predicted proteins | sample Cruoilmetagenom6_FD_187293 | JGI IMG/M metagenome (GOLD analysis project Ga0209344, IMG submission 187293) | Oil polluted marine microbial communities from Coal Oil Point, Santa Barbara, California, USA - Santa Barbara Oil Seep Sample 6 (SPAdes)... | ecosystem: Environmental > Aquatic > Marine... | reverse complement strand
TATCCTATGTAAGTGGATCGAAATTTCCAAGTGGTGGAAAATGTACTGCTGGTTATTGTATAGGTAATATGAAAACAGAAGAATTAATGAATAAAATAGAATGGCATTTAAGTCTGTGCGACAATGAAGCTACCAATCTCCAATATAAATTATTAGCAAAACAAATGCCTTCTATGATCCAAAGAATTAGTGATGCTTATAAGAATACTCGTGAGTTTGTAAGCTACATCAACGATACTCTACCAGAGGCTAAAATCAATTTTGTTTCTGAAGAATTAGCAGAACAAGGGTTTACACCTTCTGTGTTCTCATTAGATTTACCTACAAAAGGCCATACTGACGAAGAAAGAGAATCCTACAAAAGAAAATTAAATCATCGGTTAATAAATTTAATGATTTCAGAAATTCCCAATGAGAGCAAGTATTGTGTGAGCTATGGACAATTAAATGGATGTTATTGGACAATACCTGCAACATCGACTCAAGGGACTACAAAAGAAGGTGACAAAGATTATATAGCACGTGTAGCCCTTTCTCCTAATATGGATCTTGAACTTCATAAAAAAGTCTTTTTAGATTTTGTTAAAAGTATTTAATTAATGATATCTTAACTTTTGAGTGATTTTATAGAATAACACCCTTAATCAATATAGTTAGCTTTCTTTACTAAATTATATTTATCAACACAACTAAGCATACATAAACTCAATATCTACTAGCTTAACAAAAGCATAAATGGCAATTGAAAACATCCCAGAAATTTTCTATAAAGACTCAAAAGCGAGTCAAGACGGTTTTGTGTAGGACTTTAAAATGACTAACGACGTCGTAAAAAGCAAGATTAATTTGAGCATGAATATGTTTAGTTTTCTACAAGTTGGAAAAAAGCAATCAAATATCAGACTAATTAATTTAAAGGAGGATAATTAGTTTTTAATTATCCTCTTTTCTTTTTTTAAATAAAATGAAAAAATATATAGCTGAATTTATTGGAACATTCGTATTAGTCTTATGTGGTACTAGAGCAATAATTGTAAACCAATAATCAGATGGAAGTTTAGGCTTAATAGGAATCAATGTAACTTTTGGAATAATAATTAGTGCTATGATTTATGTCTTCGGAAATATTTTAGGAACACACATAAATCCATCTGTCTCAATTGCTTAAGTAATAGGTAAAGTAACTACAAAAAAAGAGGCACTATATTACATTATTGTTCAAACCATAGGAGCTATTTTAGCAATGTTAACATGGAAAACATTCAATATGAATAATGAAAATAGCTCCTGTTCGGAAATCGAGAAACCAACTTAAGAAATACTGAGTTAAAAAACAAGCAATTTTAAGCTGATTAAGAAACAAAGTTTTCATCATAAGGCAATCTAGGATATGCAATAGCAAAGGCTTCTTTAGAGCTATATTTTGCTCCTTTTTTAGTTTACTTAGACCATTGGTCTATTTCTACACCATCTGTGTAGATATTAGGCTCATTGTAGTTGGGTTTCATAGTAAAATCATTTACTGAATTAGGTACCTGCAATATAAAACTTAAAACTGAAGTCATAAAAAAAGGTTGTGAATACACAACCCTTTGATTTAATTAGCTTTAAGCTTAGTAGCGGGAACTGGACTCGAACCAGTGACCTTCGGGTTATGAGCTTAAAGGTGTTAAGATACTAAACAGCTCATTATATAGTAAAACCTATATTAATCAGTAACTTACATTTTAAATAACATCATTTAAATACAATTAAAATCAAATTATTCTGTACTTATTCTGTACTAACTATTTTAAAATTGATTATCTTTATAATCAAAGTTAAGTGATTATGGCGATTATTAAAATAGTACTTCGGAAAAATATGATTCGCAAAGATAAAACTATCCCTCTTGCAATTCGTATTAGTGAAAATTATAAGACAAATTATAAATGGCTTGGACAGTACGTACTAGAAAAAGATTGGGATAAAGATGCAGGAAGAGTAAAAAAAACGCACCCAAACGCAAAAAAACTCAATAACTACCTTCTAAAAAAACTTACTGAAGCTAATGACGTTTATTATGATTCTAAAGACAAAATAACACCAAAGCAGGTCAAGTTAAAATTGAAAGGTGCTGGTGGTTCTAAATCATTTTTCAATGTTGCCTCAGACAGAATTAAAAGCAAATATGAACGTGATGTATTTTCAGTTGCAAAATCTGAATTATCAATTTTATACAACTTAGAAGAATTTTTAAACCATAATGACTCTCAAGAAAAAGAACTGGTTATTCGCGGAATTAAGGCACGTAGAAAGATTCGAGTTAGCAAAGGTCGAAAAGGTGAGCATACTTTCATGGATTCTATTGGACACTTTAAAAAAAATAAATCCTTGAAGTTCCAAGATATTAACGAATCTTTCTTGGACAAGTATAAAGATTTCTGTGCAGTCTATCTTGAACAAAAAACACGTACTATAACTAATCAACTAATCTTTATCCGTACTCTTTTTAATAAGGCTATTAAAAATGGTATAGTCGATTCCAAATTCTATCCGTTCGGTGGTGAAAAAGAAAAAATCCGGATTGGCTCTAGTCATAAAATAGGTTTGATAGTAAATGAAGTAGAACAGATTGAACTTCTAGAATTAGAACCTAATACCTCAATATGGCACACTCAAAACGTGTGGCTATTTGCATTTTACTTTGCTGGAATACGTATTTCAGATGCGATTAAACTTAAATGGTCAGACTTTAAGGATGGACGCTTGTTCTATGTAATGAATAAGAATGAAAAACCACTAAGCCTCAAAGTGTCTGAGAAGGCAAATGCTATATTAGAATATTATAAAAAAGAGAAAGAAGATAACAATGGATTTATCTTCCCATTTCTAAAAGATGTAAATGAATCTGATACTGAAGATGTATTTAGAAAAACCAGAAATGCAACTAAACTGCTTAACAAATATTTAAAGCGAATTGGTAGTATCTGTGACATTGACAAAAACCTATCAAACCATATTGCTCGACATAGTTTTGGAAATATTGCTGGTAATAAGATTCATCCTAGAATGCTTCAAAAATTATATAGACACAGCGATTTAAAAACAACTTTAATATATCAAGCTAATTTTATCCATGAAGAAGCCGACGATGCTTTGGAAGAAGTAATTAACTTTTAAGTTATTTTAAAAGTTCTTCGGAATAATAAAAATTTGCAGGTAAGCCACCTGTATGCCAAAAGAGGACATTAGAGTTTTTTTCAATTTTGTTATTTTGAAGATGATCTATCATTCCGTAAAACGCTCTACCAGAATAAACAGGGTCCAACAATATACCTTCACTTTGAGCCAATTGTTTTATGGCCATCTTTTCGTTTTTAGTAACTACTCCATAACCAGGTTTATCATAATCTCTAATAAGTGTTGCATCTTTAATTGAGTACGTTTTTTGAATACCTAATTCTTTTTGACCTTCATGTAGTATCTCTAAAACAGCATCGTCTAATGTCTTATTTCCTAAACCAATCTTATCTATACTTATTGGCATTAACTTAATATCAAGACCATATAAATCTACACCAAGTTTAAGTCCAGCTTGTGTTCCGCCAGAACTTGATGCAAAGAAAACATAATCAATTTTCAAGTTGTTTTCTGAAAGTTGTTCCTTCAATTCTTTAACCGCATCGACAAAACCATAAGCTCCTAACAAGTTTGAACCACCATACGGTATTTCATAAACATTTTTTTCCTGTGCTTCTAAATCTTGCTTTAATTTAATTATATCTTCCCCTTTTCTATTATCGCCAGTAAAATGAATTTTTGCACCTAATAAATGAGAAAGCAATAAATTACCATTGTAATTTTCGGGTTCTTTACCTCCTAGTAGTAAATGGCATTTTAAACCTGCTTTAGCACAAGCTGCTGCTGTTTGTCGGCAATGATTAGATTGTTGTGCTCCTGCTGTAATAATCGTATCACTACCTTGATTTAGAGCTTCATAAATGAAAAACTGAAGCTTTCTTACCTTATTTCCGCCAGATGCTAAACCTGAGTTATCATCTCTTTTTATGTTCAAATTATAGTTTGGATAGACTTTAGATAAGTTATGCATTTTCTCTAAAGGCGAAGGAAAAAAACCTAGTTTATATTTGTTGTTCAGCATTTTACGCTTAATAATTTTTGATTCACACTAAGATAGGTTATATTTATTATTCGTGAAATATTAAGTTAAACTATTGTTGTAAATGTGGTTATATGTTTTACTTAATTCAAAAATATCGATTTGTCCCAGAATACACCTACGCTTCTTCTATGCATTGGGTAGTGCTATTCTTGTGCATAACAATTGGAATCATTATTATTTTCCAACTCTTTAATATTGGTTTAAGTAAGCGTCAGAATATTAGGTCTAAGTACCGTTATTTAGTTCTAGCAATTATTTTTTTATTGTATAATATTTTGAATGGCTTATTACCAGACGACAACTTTCCTGGTCCTAGAATAATTCAATACGTTATAACTTATACGATTTCAATTGTAATGTGCATCTATCTAGTTTGGTATTTATACAAAGAGTTCAACATTAAAACACCAAATACATTTTTCAAAATAAAGAACTTAATCATCATCCTTTCCTCATGCTTTGCTCTACTTTTCATTATTCCATATTACTATACAGGCTCTCTGGATTTCGCGAGAAGTTTATTCCTGATATTCCCAACTTTACTTTCCTTAGTTTTTATTGTATATTTCTTTTTAGTGATTAAAAAGAAGACTAAAAGAGATCGTTATTTCAAAATCCAAACAAATCTAGGTTTAAGTTCAATTTTCTCTTTAGTTATGCTTCCGGCATTAACTTATTTTGGCGATTTTCAGCCCATAACACATTCCATAATGACATCTTCTTTCTTTTTTGTGACCACTATGGAAGTAAATAGTTATTTATATCGATTAAAGAACACTTATAAATTAGATCAGGATATTGCAGACCTTTATGGTCTTACAAATAGAGAAAATGAAATTGTACTTCAGATAATAGAAGGCTACAGTTATAAAAAAATAGCTGAAAATATGTTTATATCCTATGGCACAGTTAGAAAACACGCCTCTAATATTTTTAACAAGTCAAACTGTTCGAGCAGGCAAGAACTTATTGAGAAAGTAAATTAATTTCAATAGCTTTTATGAATTGTGTATAAAGTTCACATAGCAAATACGCAAAATTTACACAGTTTATTATCATTAATTCATGTTTTTCTAATCATCTTTATTAAACTAACCTAAAATCTACCAAATACTATTAAAATCAATAGATATTCTATTGAGTGCCGCGTGTATAACAAAACTTTTGTGATGGATTTTACCTTACGTAATACTATTTACACAAATGAACTTGAAAAAATCAAACAAAGTTCTTCATCCATTCTTGACACGTCCAGACAAATCATCATCTTATCTCGCAATACTTTAAATGATTTTAAAAAAGCCATTATTAAAACGGAATTCGTGTCAATTCCGAAGGAAGTTGATTTCTTCAAACACCAAAAACAAATCCCTTTAATTCAACTTATCTATTATACCGAAATACGCTCTTTTGAACTTCAGTTTCCAAAATCAAATGTTAAAGACCAAGAAAAATCTCTGAAGAAAAAACTTCGAAAGCTTAATCGTTTCTATTTATATAATATTGATTTCAACCAATATGTTGAAGCTAAACTTTATCACTTTGATAAACAATATTACACCAGAAATCATTTAGACAATTTCTCAATAACATCTTCTAAATTTTATTTTCAAGATCCAGATTTTAGTACACCACGCGATATGCTTTTAGGCAAAATTAAAGCCTATAAATTATTTATTGATTACCTAAAAAACAAACTTCATCTCATAACTAGAAAATCCTCAACTATAATTGATAACCCAAATCTAAAATGGACGTCAACTAAATCTGCACTAACAGAACTCATATACGCCCTTTATTACAATCGTGTTATAAATAATGGAAATATCGATATTAAAGAAATTGCAACTGCGCTAGAAAGCGTTTTACATTTTGACCTTGGCGATTTCTATAAAATATTTTCTGAAATTAAATCTCGAAAAATAAGCAGAACTAAATTTTTAGATGACTTATCTAATGGTTTATTGGTGCAAATGGAAAATTCTGAAGAATAAAAAACACTCTGAAATTTTAACCACATACGGTTGACCTCTGGTTTTGCAAATCTATTCTCTTATATTCTATATTTCACAATAAATTTTCCCTTTTTCAACTAATAAAACATACCAAATAACATGAAATGTTATACTGTTAAATTTTGACCGTATATGGTTCAACTTGTGAACAAAAACCATCAATACACTTCAAATTTGTAGAACGAAAGTCAAATCAGGTCAAGGGCTATCATTTTAGTTGAAAGCAAAATGGTAGTTCTTTTCTTAAACAGTTCTACTATGCCAGCAACAATTATTACCACAGATGATCTTAGAGATTTCAAACTTGAATTGCTCGATGACATAAAAAAATTATTAAGTAAGCAAGCACAAGGCAAACTGAAAAAATATCTAAAATCTTCAGAACTCATGGACTTACTTCAAATTAGTCCTGGCACTTTACAGAATCTTCGAATTAAAGGCACACTTCCATACACAAAAGTTGGTGGCATCATTTTCTATGATTCCGAAGAAATCCAAAAGGTTATGGACAATAATCGCGTGCATCATAAAACGGAATAAATATGTATGAATTATATAAAACACCTCAATGCTGTATTTCAAAAATTCTATGCAGACAAAAGGCTAAACACCACACATGTCAGCTTGTATATGGCGCTGTTTCAGTTTTGGAATTTAAATCGATTTCGAGAAGAATTTTACATAGATAGACAAGAAGTTATGGAACTCTCAAAAATTGGTTCGACAGCAACTTATCATCGCTGTTTAAAGCAGATGGATTCATGGGATTATCTAAAATATTTCCCTTCACACAATCCATACAAAGGTAGTAAAATCAAGTTGTTCAATTTCGGTACAACCTCTGAACAAGTTGTGAACGAGCATGATACAAGTACTAAACAAGCATTGATACGTAATACAAACATTAATAAACAAATAGAAAACATAAATAAAACTAAGCTACCAAAAAATGAATTTGAAGTAATTGATTTTTTTAAAAAGAAAAAATGGCCTGATAATGAAGCTAAGAAATTCTACAACCACTACCAGGGCATCGGATGGAAAATTGGTGGCAAAATAAAAATTGAAGATTGGCATGCTACAGCAAGTAATTGGATGCTTAAAGCCAATGAATTTGAAACTGCAGATGCAGTTCCTCAAAAAAAAGACAATCTGCGAACCAATAAAAACAAAGATTATGGTCAACCCTTGTAAAATAGTCGAAGAACACAAAACGTATGACATTGGCACGTTTGATGGAAAAGAAGTGATGTACAATTTTGAAAAAATCCTAATCTACCTCGATGCAAAAGGAAAAATGCTCTTTGGTAACGGTTTTAAAATTTACGAAGAAGACCGTGAAATAATTCTAAAACTTTGTCATTATTTCATAAAAGACAAAGAAAATTGCGAGAAGAACGACATAGATCCCAACAAAGGCATTTTACTTTCTGGACCTGTTGGCTGTGGCAAAACGAGCCTAATGATTTTGCTTAAAAACATTGTTCCGTTGCAAAAACCTTACATCTTGATTCCTTCTAGAAATATCGTATTTGGCTTCAATCACATTGGCTACAAAACTATTGAAGATTATGGTTGTAGGCAGTTTTTCTGTTTTGACGATTTAGGTGTTGAACCTATTGGAAGGCACTACGGAAAAGATTGTAATGTCATGGGCGAAATCTTACTCTCACGACATGAACTTTTTATAAACCATCACATAAAAACACACGGAACTACAAACCTAAATGCTGAAGAATTGGAAGATTTATATGGCAATAGAGTCCGCAGTCGCATGAGAGAATTATTCAACCTCGTAGCATTCGATCAAGATACCAGCGATAAACGAAAATAAAAACTTAGAAATTATGAAAATAGCAACTTTTAATGTTCAGAACTTATTTCACAGAGACAGAAATCTTTTAGAAAAAACAATCGAAAATTCAATTCCAGATTGGACACTAGAGCTTGACCAACTCATGGTTGAACCCTCTAAATCTTTAAACCAACAAAATCGAATTAGAGAACTATCTCTCTTAATTGGTTTTGAAAAATCAAGTCCGCGACCTTATGCTGTTTTAAGGCGAAAATCAGGTTTTATTTTTATGAAAGGTCTTAGCCATTCTATTGATAACAAAGCTGGCAATCTTACAAATTGGAACGGATGGATAAAACTACAAACGATTCCTATTCATCCCAAATCAACACAACATAAAGCCCAGGTTATCGCCAATGTAAATCCAGATATTTTACTATTACAAGAAATTGAGGACAGAGCATCATTTGAGGATTTTAACCAACTCATATTACCAGAATTTGACTGTAAGCCTTTTACCTATTCTTTTGTAATCCAAGGTAATGATATGGATGGTTTAGAAATGGGAATAGCTTTGCGACAAGGCTATAATCTCGAAGCTGTTAGAACTCATAACATCAATGAAGCCATTAATGATGATGGCAAAAATTTAATTGAATATGAAATTAGTACACCATCAAAAAAAACCATTTGGTTATTAAATGGGTATTTAAAAAAGCCGACGAAAGACAGAAAACAATCGGATAGAATTAGAAAAAAACAAGTTTGCAAGGTTGCTGAAGTTTACCAAAAATTGATAGCTGAAGGCAAAACCAATGTCATCATTGCAGGCACATTTAACGCGCCATCGTATTGTAATTCTTTATCGCCTTTAATACAAGATACAGACCTAAAAGATATTACAAAACACCTCTCTTTTGAAGTTGATATTGATAAAGGAAATGATGGTACTTATTTTAGATTAGGCGCTTACAGAATGGGTGTAAACATTAAGCAGAAAGATTACATGTTGTTCTCTCCAGCTTTATTCAATAAGATGAAAGATAGTGGCTTAAATCGCAAAGCGATGTGGCCTGAAAAGCATCCGCAATGGTCAATTTATAAATCTGTTTCTAATAGAAATGTTGCTGCTAGTGACCATCCTTTGGTTTGGGCGAATATTGAGATCTAAGCTTGAAAAAATCATACTGACAATCTTTTTTGTTGATTCAAAAAATAATCATCCGTAGGATTGTTCTTTAAACCAATGTTATTCCAATATTTTGCTTTTTCAATATCTCCCAAACTATAATAACATTCAGAGATAAAAAAATCAACGTATGGATATTCAACCTTGTATCTAGATTTTTTATCTATCTTAATGAGCCTCAAAAACAAGTTAAGAGCTTTTTCATACTCTCTATATACTTTATACAAAGTTGTTGCTTTTGAACTTATAGCCTCAATTAAATTAGGATTTATTGCTAAACTTTTGTCATAGCATATCAATTCTTCTTCAAACAGTTGCAAGTTGTGGTAAACCATACCTAAATTTTTCCACGCTTCCTCTTTGTTCGGATTCGTTTTCAAAACTGACTTAAAGACAACTTCGGCATCTTCATAATTCCCTAACGACAAAAGACCGCAGCCATAATTAAAGTAAGTATCATTAGAAAGCTTTTTCCTATCAATTAACAAGTCAATTATTTTAAGTCCTTCAATTATTAAATTATTATCCTTTTGTGTATCGCCAAACTCAATTAAGATAGACGCTTTGTTACTTAGAAGCGTAAGATTATCACTCTCAATATCCAAACCTTCATTAGCATAAATTAAAGCATTCTTGTACTGAAAACTTCTGTAGTAACATATAGAAATTGCATTCAGAACATCAATAGATTTTGACATTTTTTTTAAATGAGGAAGTGATTCTTCATATTTCTTTTTTAGATATAATTCCCACCCAAAATCTTCTTTAAAGTTTGGAAGGTTTTTCAATTCCAACATTTTCAAGTTATATTCTCTTATATAATTTCCAATTATTTCTGAACTTGTAGAAGTTAGAATGTTTTTCTTACATATCCTTAATTGGAACTCATTATTCGACTTTGTTAAATCAAACGAAGACTGCTTTATCCAAGACCAATAAGCCTGTCCCTCATCTTCAACGAAAGCTATTAGCATTATTGGTTTAATAGAATTTAACCAATAATTAATACTACTACGCTTTAACCCTTTTACTATAACATCTTCTTTGTTTTTTTCTGTCTTTTTGGACTTCAATTGTATTCCAAATTCATAACCTCGAATTTCATTATCAATTACAACCTCGCAGACCAAATCGATACCATAGTCCTCAGACGGTTTAGTAAAGAGCCATTCTTTGGGTAAATGAAATTTAACATACCTTACAGATGCACTTTCAAGCGCATGATTTTGATTTCTATTAGGATAAATCATAAGACGATAAGATTAAAATTTATGAAATTAAATCATCTATCAAACCATACTTATAACTTCTTGTTCCATCTCCATCAAATTGCACAATTATATCTGATTCCTTTATATCTTCTGAATAGTCATTATTAATAACAAACAACTGCATTTGGCTTTTATACTTTTCAGAAAACTCTACTAAGTATTTAAATACAGAATTGAATATTTTAGTATCTCTAAATTCGTCATCACCATCTTCAACCTCTCGTTTCCCAAGATTTTTACCTACTGTATCCAGAAGCAATACTTTTGGATGATATGATTTTTTCAGTTCTAAACTTAACTCTAAAATGGATAAAAAATATGCTATATTAACTAAAGTAACAGCACCTAAACTTCCTATCTCATCGTATTTAGTGCCTCTTACATAAGGTAGATAGTTTTTATCACTTATATAAGCATTATTCAATTTTGGGAATTGAAAACTTTTCAAGATGTTACTGAACCTTTTACTTAATCTATTAATGATATTTGAGAAATCGGTACTATCATTTTCTATATCAGTAATTTGCTCTCGAATGGCTTTCAGTTTATTCTCATTTTTCTGTATGTTATCTGACAACGTTGTTAACTCTTCTTGAACATTAGTGCTTAACTCCAAGTTTTCAATCTTTTTATCTAACTCTCCAATACTTCTATTTAGAAGTTCTATTTTCTCTATAAATGGACTAATATATTGTCTTTGTATAGTGTTAATTTTATCTTCAATCTCAAAAATCTCTCTTTTCCTTTTTTCTTTTAATTTACTTTTATCATAAAGTAAATCACTTTGTTCTTCAATAAAATCTTTAAGGGAATTCAGCCTGATGTTTAATCTTTTCCTTTCTAATTTTATAGCTTTTTCTTCATCTTCGTTGTATTCAGTTAAGATATTTCCGCATAAATCACAATTATTATGTTCTTTTTTCTCTATTTCACTACTACATGAAGGACAAGAAGAAAACTCTATACTTTGTAATTTACCATTGGATAATATCAAATAATCCAGTTTAATGATTTCATTAGAATACTGATTTAACAACAATTTAAGCTTAGTTATATATTTTCTAATCTCATTTTCTTCTTCGTTAAGACTTTCGATTTTATCTCTTAGTTTAAACAACTGGAACTCCAAAGATTTTGTATTATCATCTTTCAGTTTTCCATTGTTTTTTACTTCAATCAATTCAGATAAATGTTCAGTCCTTTTTATTATTAGTGCAGCTTTTCTATCTTCATTTTGCGCTTTTGTAGAAAACAACTCGACATCCCTAAGAAACTTAACAATTGCTTCTTTTTTATCTAAAAGTTCATTGATTAATTGCGATTGCTCCTTTTTATCATTTTTCAATTCATTAAGCAGCTGATTTAAAGAATTGAGTATAATCTCTAATGTTGGTTTTCTTTTAAAAGCTTTAGTGTAATATTTCTCATCCAGTATGTTTTCACTATCAATATTAGTTTGTGAAACATAACAATATTTAAATAAATCCCTAAAACTAAATGTCTGTCCTGATAATTTCATTTCAGGTATTTCAAGCTTCTCCTGTAAAAACCTTGCTAATGAATTTTCTTCTTTAGGGATTGTAACAATAAAAAAATCGAAGTCATCATCAAATCTTTTTTCTTCTTCATTCCAATTATAAATTCTAACAGGCAAATCAAAAGAGAATAAAGGTCGTTCAATTAAAAACCTTTCATTGTTTAAATAAAGATCTAAAGCAACATATTTACATTTTAATCTAACTTCTTCATAATTTTTATGTCGCTTTTTACCAAGACAATAATCGATTAGCTCAAGAATTGTAGATTTTCCTGTTGAAATTGGTCCAGTGATAAAATTCAACCCGTCTTTAAACTCAACCTCATAGTGCTTATCATCACCTATTAACAATAATTTATTTAATCTCAATCTCATAAAAGATGTATATTATTTAAGCTTTTTGAATTTATCTCCTCTTTTATTTTTGTTTCACTCATTTTAGAAATGTTCTTTTTGATTAATAAAGCATTCGCTCTCATTCTATCAGAAAAAGGGTTATTAATATCGTTAACAACTTCAATTCCAACATCAGTGATTTTGTAGATAAATGAAGAATTCAAAATCTCTTTAGAAACAAGTCTTTTAGATAAAATAAAATTTAATATTCTATGGTAACTATCTCTATCAGGATGAGCATGAAAAAAAGAATACAACTCTTCAAAATCAAAATTTGACATATCATCTCCCTCTCTTATCATTGTCTGAGGAAACTTCATATAAAAATCAAATAAGATAATTTTATCAAATGTCATTTGATAAGTTTTATTTTTTTTAAAGGCTTCAAGTAAACTCAAAACTCTCATAGAACTTAATACAAGCTCGTATTTTTCTCCAATAGCTATCATTTGTTTTGTTCTAAAAATTCTTTAAGTTTTTCTTTATAATTCCTTACCCAACCTATTGTACATTCATCTGCTAGTTGGTGTAAAATTCCTTTTTTCTCGGAAGAACTAACATCAAGGTTAGTTTTTAATGTGTCAGTATCATTTAAATCTTCAATTCTTTTATTAACCATAGCCAAAAGCCTATTTCCGTCAAAAACATCATCATACAACATATATTGTGTCAACCAAACTTCATTTAATACAGATTTTAGACTTTTCAATTCATTCAGTTCTTTACTGATATTTCGGCTTTCTACTTCCTTGGTTAAAATTTCAGCATTAAAAAATTGCTTATTAAAAATGTCCAAATGCTCATTTATATTGGCTGACTGAAGCTTTAACGTAAAGAGTTTATCTGAAAAATCTATATCAACTGGCAAATCAAATATCTCTTTAAGGCTTTGCTTCTTTTCAGCTAAGTGCTCTAATATTTGATCTAGTTTGATTATTTCTTCTTCATCAAACAATTCTAAATGTAAATTATGCTTCTTAATAAGGTTTAGTATTTTAATACTATCCATCAATTCTATTTCAACCTTAAACTTTGCTTCTTTTCTTCTTTTCCAATTACTCCACCACTTAACCTCATCAATTGTCAAACTTTTAGGAATACATAAAATCCATTTTTTTAGCTTGTATTCTTTAGATTCAATAGCTTTTTTAAACGAAGCATTAATTTGACCTATTTGACTATCTCCAATCTCATAAAAGAAACATTTGCATTGGTAAACATCTATTTCGTCAGAAAAATCTCCAACAAATACATCAATCCCTTCATCTCCAGGATTACATTCAATAGGATAAGCATCTTCAAATTCTTTAGAAAATGCTTTAGCGCATGAATTCTCAAAAACCTGTCTTGAGCCCTCACGACCATGCTTCTTTAATAAATAATCAAAGTCTCTCGCCATTGTTACAAAAATAATTTAGTTTGGAATTTACAAATTATCAAAATGTTAAACTAAAAAACTTTACAAATTCAATTTCGGTATCTTGAAAACTTAGCTAGAATATCCCTAATTACAAGTAGTATTAGTTTTTTAATAATTGTAATTATCCTAAAATAATAATCACTCATAACCCTAAAAATTTAATAATCGATTGAAGTATAACCAAAGCAACAGCGCTTTGAGATTCTTCTTTAGATAGATATATCGCCTCATCGGTTTGAGATAAAAACCCAAGCTCTAAAAGAACGGTTGCACTACTCTTAGAACTATCTCTCAGCACTTGAAAGTTTGCATATTTCAATCCACGTTTTTTAATACCAAGTATATCAGCCAATCCTTTTTGTATGGTAAAACCTAAATAGGCAGATTCTTCAGCTTGCACTTCACTTTTAGGATGAATGAAAACTTCTGTTCCTGATGCTGTTCTGTTTATAGCTTGATTACAATGAATTGAAATAAATATATCAGCTTTTAGTTTTTTGGATAGTTTTGTTCTATCGCTAAGAGATATTAATGTGTCTGTATATCTAGTGAGAAATAACATTAAAGGGTTTTCAAATAAGGTATTATTGAGTACCACCATTTTTGAAGCAATACCCAAAACAATATCTTTTTCCTTTATACCATTTCTGGTTGATGCACCAGCATCTTTTCCACCATGACCAGGATCGATTACCACAATAGGTTTTTTTGCTTGGTCTTTGCCATTTTGTGCATTAGTAAGGTTAAAAAAAACTAGACAAAATAATGAAAATGTAATTTGATTTAGTGTGCTCATAATAATCATTTTAGATTACACAATATTCAAGAAATTCGTCACATCCTTAATAATCTTCAAAAGTTTAACACCAATTAGCGTTAAAATTTAGAGATTTTATTCCTTCAACTGCATTTCACAATAGATTTCACAAAAGTCTTAGCAGACGGCGAAGTATGACGTACTGCACGGACACTAAACAATTTAAAATCTATTCCTTATGAAAAAATCACTTTTTATCTTACTCGTATTCTTGATGACATCAGCGTCAAGCTTTGCACAAATTGGTGGTATTGAAGATTCTGTAAACGATGTTTCAGATACCATTAGAACCATTTTTCCAATTATTCTAGGTGTCATCTTTCTTGTTGGATTCCTATTTAATGCTGGTCATTTTTTTGGCGAAAACGCAGATCTTAAAAAAGGTATTACTCGTGTTTTAGTATTTGTTCTCATCGCTGGTGCTGTGGTAGGCATCTTCACTTACTTAATAACAATAGTTGTTTAATGAAGCGATACGAGGTCTATAAAAACATAAGGAAACGGGCAGTCATTTTTGGGTTGCCCATTTCCCTATTTGCCTTAATGATGGTTTCCATTTTGGCTTCACTATTAATCATCATTTTTTCTTTCAGTTTTGGGTTGATTATTGGAATTCTCATTTTCAATGCAGCCTTATATGTTGCTTTAACAAGCATGACCAACAATCCACAGCTTTTTCAGATGACAAAAGCCTTTCCAAGAATTATAAGTAACAAAAGAAATTCCGGCTTCGATTATGAATAAGATCAATATTTCAGCATATCAACCCATTGTAGATATTCAAGAACATATCGTATTTGCCAATAATGGCAATGTGGTTTTATGCTATGAAGGTAATCTGCCAGAAATCTATTCCTTGTCCGAAAAGGATTTTGAGGATATGCATGGTGCATGGTTTCAAGCTTTGAAATCATTACCTATTGGAACTGTGGTTCACAAACAAGACATCTATCTTAAGAAATCCTATTCTTCAGAACAACTTCCGAATAGCACCTTTTTAGAAAAAGCCACTCACGAGCATTTTAAAGACCGTGGATATGTAGAACATAGATGTTATTTGTTCTTCATCTTAACCAAAAACAAAGCACTCAACAATCCGAAATACGTTAATCCCTTTAGAAAAATTTCAAAAGGAATTGTGCAAAAACTGGATGATAACATTAAAAGTTTCGCCAATTCTGTAAACGATTCGGTTTCCTTTATAAACAATAGTAGAAAAATAGCATTTCTTCCATTAAAACCAGAAGCTATTCAGCAATTAACGAGTAGTTATTTCAATGGTTTCAATGAAGGGTTTGATACCGATATTTTACTAGAAAAGAAAAGCGTCAATATTGGCGAAAACCATTTTGATGCACTCGCTATCAATAGCGAATTGTGCTTTGGCGAAAACGTACAAAGCAGCAAAACTAACGAGAAATTCACTTCGGATGATTTTGTGTTTCATCAAGGTTTTATAGATGGTTTAGGCCTTACACTTAATGAAAACCATATAGTTAATCAGATTTTATATTTAGATGACAAACAGAAATGGCGCAAGCTACTCGATAAGAAAATAGAGGAACTTAATAAGAGTTCCAATTTTGGTTCACAGAATAAGGTAGTTCTCGGTAAGATTCAACATATTTTGGACCAAATCAATGCAGATGACAATTCGCGTATAATACGTGGTCATCTCAATATTGTCTATTGGTCAAAGGATGCAAAAGAGTTAGACAAGATAACCTCTAAAATTAAAACGGAATTCAAGGAATTGGATATCATTCCATACTATCCAAGAGGTGAAGAACGCAAAAATTATATTCTAAATAGTTATTGCTGTTTTTCTTCCAATTTCTCTAACAACGATTTATACGTAACGGATTTAAAACACGCACTTTGTTTATTCATCAATAATACCAACTACAAATCGGATAAAACAGGCATCATCTTTAATGATAGAGAACATAATATTCCGGTATTAAAAGATGTTTGGGATGAAAAAAAGAAGCGCATAAAAGCTCGAAACTTTGCCATTTTCGCACCAACGGGCGAAGGCAAATCCTTTTTAGCAAATAACATTCTTCGTCAATATTTTGAAAGTGGTGTTCGCCTAGTTATTATTGATTTAGGTGGTTCTTATACCAAATTCGCCAAACTCTATCCTGAAAAATATACCGTATTACGTTACGAAAGCGGAAAAAACTTAGGCATCAATCCTTTTTACATCAGCAATAAAAATGATTTGACACCTGAACGTTTAGAAGACTTATCGGTCTTCTTATTTGAATTGTTTGCTTCAGATTTGAAAGTCACTAAAGCACAATCGGTTTCCGTTAAAAAGATACTAAGTCATTATTATAACAGTACTTCAGAAAATCATTCTTTGGAAGACTATTACAACTTTATAGAAAGGAACCAGAAAAACCTTCTGAGCACCTTAAAAATCCATCCCGACTACTTTAATGTTACGAGTTTTTTACACGTCATGTCTGAGTATGTTGGTGATGGTCTATATAGTTTTCTATTTGAGGTTAGCGAAGACCAGACTTACAAAATTGAGGATAAACGACTGATTGTTTTTGAACTAGACGAAGTCAAAGACAACAAGGAAATTTTGTCCGTAATGTTGAAGTTGATTAAATCTGCTATCCAAAGAACTATTTGGAAAAACAGAGCTGAAAAAGGCATCATCTTATTTGATGAGTTTGCCAAACAACTGAAGTTTGAAAACGTATTGGAAAGTGTAGAATTCTACTATCAAGCTATCCGTAAACAGAATGGTGCTATTGGAATTATTCTGCAATCCATTAATCAACTTCCGAATAATTCCACATCAGCAAGTATTTTAGAAAACACACAGGTTATCTATAGTCTGAATAATGAAAAAGGCTATGAAGAACTTGTTAAAAGACTCAATCTATCTAGCCATGATCTGAACCAATTAAAATCCATTAAAAACAATCTTTCTGGTCCACGGAAGTACACCGAAATGTTTATAAAAATCGGCAAAGAAAGCAACATTTTTAGACTCGAAGTACCGAAAGAAGTCTATGCAGCTTATTTAACCGATGGACAAGAAAACGAGGACATAATGAAGTTCTATGAAGAGCATCATGACATGCAAAAAGCAATAATTCAATTCACATCTAAAAATTAAAAACAATGAAAACAAAAATCTTATTACTCGCAACGGCATTACTGTTTAGCTTAAATATTAAAGCTCAAGGAATGCCAACTTATGACAACACCAATTTTATCAGTCTGGTAAAACAACTTGTAGAGTCTGGTAAACAGACAGCTCAAATGATTAAGTCTGTGAAATTTCTAAAAGATGCAAAAGAAGCCATAGAAAAAGTTTCTAGTGTGGTACAACAACTTAGAGCGGTTGAGGAAATAGCACAAAACAACCAACGACTTATTCAGGTCATGCAAAATGATTTACAAGACATTTTAAACTCGCCCTATATAAAACCTGATGAAATTTCACGAATTGCAGAATCATTTGATGCGATAGTTCAAAATTCATTAGACACCGTTGAATTTATGGGCGAAATTTTATCTAGCGATAATCTAAAAATGAGTGATGCCGAACGTGCAGAAATTCTAAAAGAAAAAGAATTAGAATCGAGAGAAATGGTTTCCAATATCAATACAAAAACGAAACGTTACAAGGATATTATTTCCTTCAGAAAAATGCAAGATAAAGTTAATAATCGCGAAACAAACTATTAGAAATGACCGCAACCATCATCTTAGGAATTGGGCTAGAATATATCGACACGGTGTTCCAGACTATACAGAACAGCAGTTTCTCGCAATATACTATTGCAGGAATGAAAACACTTGCTGTGTTGTTTTTTCTAGTCAATATCCTAAAAAAATATAATGAAGGTATAGCGGATAAAGATGGTTATTCTTGGGGATTGAGTCCTGGCGAACTCGCAAAGAATTTTGCTGTGGTACTCTTGGTTATATTTTCAACTCAGATTTTAGGTTATTTTGACAGTATTCTTGTTGCAGTTGAAGGACAATATAGAGGTACAGCACCAGCATTGTTGCCTTTGCAGATGCAGGATATTCCTATTGAAGAAGATGTAAATTTTATCGAAGCAGCGCAAGCTGCAATGGCATTACTTTATGAAGCTTTGATAACACCATTGTACGGATTCAAAATTCTTGCTTTTATAGTGAGTCTATTTTTATGGATTTTAGACCTGTTTATCTATCCGCTATTTTTAGCAGAACGCTTCTTTCTTTTAGGCATTATGCAAGCGTTTTTTCCATTGATTATAAGTCTTGCAGTATTTGAAAAATTCCGTTCGCTTGCTTATACATTTTTCAAACTTTATGCAGCTGTTTATATGTTAGTACCAGCATTTTTTCTGGTCAATGTATTTGTCAATGCTATATATACTGAAATAAACACCAATTTCTGGACCAACTTATTTGGTACCGATTTTGGCCAAGGATTCTTTGCACCAGTTGTGCAATTGGGTTCGGTAGGCTTTATCGTATTCCTGAAATTTAAGTTATACAAACGCGCCACATCTTTTACTCTTAGATTGTTTACAAGCTAATTCAAATCACAATGAAAACACCTTATAAAAATATATATAACGTTCTAAAATTGAATCGATTTATCGTTTTAGCAGTAGTCCTTTGCGCTTTGCTATCTAGTTCTTTTTCGGTTTGGATGGCATTTAATACAAATAAAAATGCAATGAATAGTGCTTTTGCTATTAACACAGATGGCAGTATCATTCCGCTGAAGCTCGTTAATCAAAAAGAAAATTTTAAAGTGGAAGCTTTGGCGCATTTAGAACTGTTTCACAACTACTTCTATAATATCGATGCAAGCAACTATGAAAAGAATCTGAAAAAAGCGCTTTGGCTAGGTAATAGCTCAATAGATAATTTATATCGCCAGAAAAAAGCTGATGGTGTCTATAATCGATTATTGCAGTATTCCTTAGTTCAAAAAGTACTGAGCATCGAATCACAGATAATAGAAAATAATGGCTTGTATGGTTTTACCACGACTACCATTTTTGAAATCAATAGAGGTTCTATAATAGATACGTATGAATTGGTTTCCACAGGAAACCTAATTATGGTTGACCGAAACTTCCCGAATAATCCACATGGACTTTTAATTACAAATTATTTCGAAAACACTTTAAAAAAAGTAAACAATGAAAGCCCATAATGGGCATTTAAAAACCACTCTTATGAAAATCGAAAAAAACAAAATAGTATTTATAGCAGTATTGGCTATTGTTTTCATATTCTTGATTTCCTATTCCGTGATGGTAATGGGCGATGATGAAAGTGAGAATGACAACCTTGAACAGACCTTGATACCAGATTTAGAAGAAAATCAAAAAGAGTACGATTCTAAGTTGGACGCTCTTAATGATTTAAAAGAAGTGCGCGAAAACAATGCACCTAGTATATATGATGAAAAATTAATTGACTCATTAGGCTATTACGATCCAGATCTTCCTGAACGTGAAAGGAAACGTATTGTAGATAGTATTTATGAAGCAGGTAAAATCCAATATTCCGAAAAAAAATATCAAAATTTTGGACAGAAGAAAGTCGAAAAGAAACAATCTGTAGAAATTGATTCTTCAGATATAATTAGAGAACTTAAAATTGAAGCCAAAGAATTAGGTCTTGAGCATCAATTATTTTTTGCTGCTGCACCCAAACCCAATGAACTTTCAATTATTGGTAATACGGATGCAACCATATATGTTGTCGTTGATGGCGACCAAATTGTAAAAGCAAATACCCGATTGAGAATGCGCCTTACTAAAGCTGCAACAATCAACGGTAAACAAATGCCCAAGAACACACTTTTATTCGGGTTCATAAGCTTTCAGCCCAATCGAGCTTTAATTGAAATTGAGAATATCAATCATCATCCCACAAAACTTAAAGCCTTCGATTTACAAGATGGTAGTGAAGGCATTTATGTGGAAAACAATTTTAGAGCTGAAGCCACCAATGAAGTTCTGGACGATGTTATAGGCGATATCAATATCCCAACTGTTCCGCAAGTTGGTGGAATTACAAAAGTACTTAGACGTAGTAATCGAAATGTAAAGGTTACCGTATTGAACAATTACAAACTTATTCTAAAACCAAAATTATGACCCATAATGGGTATTTAAAAACGCACTCTTATGAAAAAGTATATCAACATTTTGACTCTAATTATTGTTTCCGTTTCTATGAATGCGCAAACAACAAACGCTCTTGACACTATTTATGCAAACGACACCAAAAACGTAGCAATCTTTTTTCCTGAGCCTATACGTCAAGGCATAACAGGTTCAGAAAATTTCGTATTTACCTACAATCGCGAAAAAGAACAATATTTTGGCTTACTTCAAGCTAAACAAGGAAAAGAAAGTAATCTACTGGTAATCAATAGAAATGGTTCAATTTTTTCGTATATTGTAAGGTATAAAGCGCAGCTTTTAAAGCTTAATTATTTTATCCCAATGACAAGTAGTATTGGGAACGAAAAACCTAAAGTTAAAGATTCGATTCAGACTAAAACTTTTGATAAAAGCATTGATAACAGCACATATTATTATCAAAAATTCTGCTCTTACCTTCTAGATAGAAGACAGTACCTTGGAAGATATTCAAGGCGAAATAATGGTATTATTTTGAGAGTTGAAAATATCGTTTTTGATAAAGAAGAGCTCTACTTCGTTTTTCAAATTAGAAATAATTCTACTTTGGATTACGATTTAAATTTCTTAAACCTTTCCATCGAAACGCGACAAAAAGGAAAAAGGAAATCTTTACAACGTTTGTATAAAGAGCCTATTTTTAAACATCATTTGCCTTCTAAGATTGCGGTAAATGAAACGGTAAGATTCATCTATGTCATGCCAAAATTTTCATTATCTAATGACCGAAGGGTAATTTTAGAATTGAACGAGAAAGATGGCGAACGAAATATTGAAATGAAAGTATCACATAAATATATCAATAACCCAAATTAATAGTATCATGAAAATATTACTCACTTCCGTTCTCGCATTACTAATTTTTTCTTGTGCAGAAAAACAAAACCTGACTCATACCGAAACCGCTAAAATAGTTGTAGAAAGTTTCTATAAAAAGGATAATTCTACATTAAAAAAGCACACCACTTCTGACGGTTATACTGGCTTAATTATGATTCAAGATATGATTCCAGATGATGATAAAGATGCCAATGTAGAAATCTTGGACGAAGCATTAGAAGACGATTTGGCTTGGGTTAAATATAATTCATCCTACGATAAAAGTCCTGGTGTTTTTAAACTGATTAAAGAGAATGGACAATGGAAAGTGACTAGTAAGAAGCCACGGGAACGAGGTCCATTTTAGTTAGATATGCGCTACTACTTATTTAATTAATCATCTGATGATAATAGTCCAAAAATTGATAACAATGCTGCACCACCTAAAATCCAAGCTAAAGCATTTGGATTTTTATCTATCTCTTTTTTTAATTTTGTTATTTTTTGATCTAGCTGATTAATTGCGTTTTGAGGATAGTTTCTATCAAAAATTATATATGGACTTTTGAAACTTGGATCTATTGGAACGGTATTCTCTATCATTAATATAGACGGCACATTAGATACATTTGCCAATTGCCATTCTTTTAGAACCCTATCTCTTTCCTGACCTTGACCTGTGATTATTCCTATGAATAAATTTGACTTATTAATATTAACTTTTGTTAATGAACTCATTTCTAAATGAAAATCATTGCTTTGAGTAATTGTAACACCTTTTTTATAAAGTTCACTTGAAAGCAAAGTCAAAAGGTACTGGTCTGTATCATTAATTGAATATGATATAAATGTTCTCATTTCACTTTATTTTTAAAAGTTTGTATATACTCATAGTAATCTGGAAAGAAAAGTTCTTGAATTTTTTCTTGTAAAATAAGCTTGCTTAAAAATTGACTACCGTTCCAACATTCATAATGATAGCTGTCTTTGCATTGTTCATTTAGCCTTTCAAACAAATCAGTAACTCCTGAAGTTGCTCTTGTTTTACAAACTAGTAAATACCCTTGCGCATTATATGAATGGATTAAGGTAGGTATATTAATGGCTTTGAGATGCGATGGCGATACAGAATCTTCTCTAAACTTGCATTGTATTACCCATTTTCTCTTGAAAACCTTTATATCATCAGACAGATTAAATTCAATAAGTATATCTCTACCTCCATCAGTTCCTTCTCCTGTTTCTTTAACAATTACATCAGTTATATTATTATCTGGTGATTCTTTTAGTTCACGAAAATACGACGCTGTTAATTCTTCAAAGATCTTATCGTCTTCTATTTCGTCAAATGTTAACTTCATTTATAACTGTTTTATTAATTACCTAATTTAATAAATAATTTTATTTGATTTTGTATCTGCACCTATATTTCCATTAAGTTTTCTCTATCTTTTAAATAGTAATATTTTTCCTTTCCTGAACTAAAGTAAGCATTTCGAGTGGCTTTGAATTCCATTTTCTTCAAGTCTATATTCATTGTTAAAGCTCTTATTTCTCCACCATTTTTGTGTTGAATAATAAATGTTGAAATTGTAAATCCGTGTTCAGATAATCCGGTAAAATATTTAATATCTATTATTTTCGAACCTGGTTCAAAACCTTTCTTTATCATTTCTCTTGTGATATGGTCTTTACCATAATCAAATATGACTTGAATATCATTTAAACGTTCTTTTCTTTCAGCTTCAGATAGTTTTGTCCACATTCGATAATCATCCATAAACGTAAACTTCGTTTTCTTTATTAAGTCTGAAGCTTCAAATTTAGATTCATCTTTTGATTTATTTTGGACATTAGTTTTATTGCCTTTTTTCTTTTTTGAAATCAGCTTATAAATCCAATAGAATGGAAGTGCAAGAAAGAATAATATTAATAAGAGAAGTAGAATTCCTATCATTGGTTATTTTTTCATATTTACTTCCCAATAACCTCTAGTTCCACCTTTTCGTTCTAAATAACCTTTTTCTTTAAGATGATTAAGATGTTTTTGAATAGCAGATTCATTAATATGTAAAATTTCTGCAATACCAGAACGACTTATTCTATTATCAGCTGCTATCATTTTAAGAATTTCTTTTTGTCTAAGTGTTAATTCTTCTAAAGCATCTATTTCTTTATTTACTTCTTCATTAATTACAACATCTATTTGACCACCTTCTTGACCACCTTCTTGACCACCTTCTTGACCACCTATTTGACCACCTTTTTCAT
>Ga0209344_10002019_pt1 | contig 23884 bp, 20 predicted proteins | sample Cruoilmetagenom6_FD_187293 | JGI IMG/M metagenome (GOLD analysis project Ga0209344, IMG submission 187293) | Oil polluted marine microbial communities from Coal Oil Point, Santa Barbara, California, USA - Santa Barbara Oil Seep Sample 6 (SPAdes)... | ecosystem: Environmental > Aquatic > Marine... | reverse complement strand
CTTGCTTTATCATTTCAGAAGAATTTCCCACTTTGGTGGTTTGCTTTTCAAGATTTGCAACAATGGCTTCAACGGCTTTGTCGATACCGCGTTTCAAATCCATTGGGTTTGCCCCGGCAGCAACGTTTTTAAGGCCTTCCTTTACTATTGCCTGTGCAAGAACGGTAGCGGTTGTTGTACCGTCACCGGCTAGGTCGTTGGTTTTGGAAGCTACTTCCTTCACCATCTGCGCGCCCATATTTTCAAGAGCGTCTTCAAGTTCAATTTCTTTTGCAACGGTTACACCATCTTTGGTCACTTGGGGTGCGCCGAAGGATTTGCTGATAATTACGTTACGACCCTTTGGGCCCAACGTTACTTTTACTGCGTTTGCCAATGCATCAACACCGCGCTTAATGCTGTCGCGTGCTTCTACATCAAATTTTATATCTTTTGCCATTTTTTATAATGCTTTAAGCTTTAAGCTGTATGCTATAAGCTGGATTAATACTATTTTTTATATGAAATATTTGCTGTTGAAGTTTCTAGATGATGGCCAATATATCATCCTCCCGCATAATGAGGTAGTCTTTTCCATCAAACTTTAATTCGCTGCCGGAATATTTTCCGTAAAGAACCGTATCACCAACCTTTACGGTCATTTTGTGGTCTTCTTTACCTTTACCTACAGCTACTACTTTGCCTTGTTGCGGTTTTTCTTTTGCGGAATCTGGAATGTAAATACCAGATGCGGTCTTGGTTTCAGCTTCTTCTGGCTGAACCAAAACGCGGTCTGCAAGTGGTTGAATTTTTAATGCCATTTCAATTTTATTTTTTAGTTGTTAAACTTGAGTTTACATGTTTGTTTGCTAATTGGCAGAAACTGTGCCACTGCCCATAAACTGCCATTTTACAAAACAAAAATGCCAGCTTGTCAGAAGCTGGCATTTTAAAAATATTTTATAAAGTAATTATTCTGCTGGATCTGTTGTGGCAGGTGCAGGAGTTTCGGTAGTCGGAACCGCAGGAATTGCACTTTCGTCAAAAGTTTTTGATTGCACTACATTGCCGCCCATAATAAATATGTTTGAAAACAAAATTAGCGCCAGCATAATAGTTGCAAGCGTCCAAGTACTTTTATCAAGGAAGTCACTTGTTTTCTGAACGCCGCCAATCTGTGCGCCGCCACCACCGCCGAAAGACGATGAAAGTCCGCCACCTTTTGGGTTTTGAACCATTATTACTACGACCAGTAAAAAGGCCACTATCATTATTAAAACTAGGAATATTGTAAACGTACTCATGATTGTTCTGAATTAATCAATTTTTCTATTGCCCGAATTTGGTCTGCAAAGAAACCACTTTTTTCGGGATTTTTCAAAATTAAAATTTTATATGCTTGAATTGCTTTTTTATAGTTCTTCTGTTGCAGGTACACTTTTGCCAAAGTTTCCGTCATTAGTGACGCTGGCGTTTGTGTAAAAGGGGCCGCAAGGTTTTTGGGCTCTTCTTTTTTGGAAGAAATTGAATTGGCTCCCGAAGGAATTATTTTTGGGCGCTCTTGGATAAACTTGTCTATCAGTTCAAATTTTCGATCCTTCTCGTCCTCGTTTATAGACTTTTCAGATTCTTCCTTAGAAATCGGAACCGAACGCTTAATAGGTTTTGCTTTTGTAAGTTTTAGCCACTCTGAAAAGGAGTGGGTGTCGTTTTTGGTGAATTCCAAAGGTTTATCCGGTTGCAATATGTCTTCAGGATTTTCTTCTTTATTTTCAACCAAATTGGAAACAGATGCAACTTTTCTTTGGAAAAGTTCCGGATTTAGAATATCCTCCGCCTTTTGCATTTCGGCCTTCAATTGCCTGTCTATTTCAAGACTTATTTGTTCTGAAACATCTTCGGCCACAACATTTATTTCTTCTACGGAAGCATCGTGCTGCAAGATGGTTTGCGAGATTTCATTCTGAATGAATTTTTCCGAAGTAATGTACTCAAATAAAATGTCGCGATCTGTGGTGTGGGCCGCGGTGAGTTTTAAGGCGTCATTGTAAAGAAAACTTTCTTGGTTTTTTAAACCTTTTAGTTGAAGTGCGCGAGCACTTTGGAAATAGGGGTATTTTTTTATTATCAAATCCAGCGCAGCCAAATCTTCAGAAGTTATTTTCTGTGGATTGGCGAGTAGATATGTAAAGTTTGAAGTGTTCAAAATACTACCAGTTTGCAAGCGATTTGTTAAAAATGTCCTGTGTGATGCGCTCAAAAATATTTTCTACCGCAGTATCAAGCCTAGCGCCTGTTAATTGTACATTTCCTGGATAATCGTAATAAAAACTGAAGGGTTGCTCAAAATCCTTCAAAGGGTCTTTTGTGTTGTAAAACCGAACGTTTACTGCAATGGTCAATCTGTTTTGGGCGGCAGTACTGTTTGCCGTTGCGGTGATTGGCGCAATATAATATTGGGTTATCTCACCTTCGTAGACCAAATCGCCATTACTATTCACTAAATCAAGACTAGTCTGGTTTAATAATAAATTTTGCAGATTTTGGGTAAAATCGCGCGCAATTCCAGGTTCTACAAGAGCTGCGTTATTTTGAAAATAATTAACCTGTACTGTTTTGGTAGTGCTGTAATTTATATCGGCACCAGTAAAAGAATACGGCCCACAACCCTGAAAAAGAAACGTTGAACATACAAGCAATATGATTGAAAATATTTTTAGCATTTGCCTTTTTTTTTGATTTGTTTTAATGGCTATAGATCATATTGCTTTATCTTTCTATATAAGGTTCTTTCTGAAATGCCCAGCTCATCGGCAGCTTCCTTTCGCTTTCCGTTGTATTTTTCTAAGGACTTTTTAATGAGTTCCAATTCCTTTTGCTGAAGGGAAAGATTTTCTTCTTCTTTAATTTCCTCGGCATACTCATATTTGTCCTTTCGCTGTTCGGGGGTGTGTTCCGGAATGCTGAAAACTTCCACATCGGTTTCAGTACCATTTGTTTCCCCTTCAATTATAGAAGCCAATTCCTCTTCGGCTTCGCTTTCTTCGGAATAAATTTTATTGATTAATGATGATTGCTCTTCTTTAACCTTAGCAGCATTGCCAGTTTTCATGAGTTCCAAAGTGAGCTTTTTCAGATCGTTTACATCGCGTTTCATATCGAAAAGCACCTTGTAAAGAATTTCCCGTTCACTGCTGAAATCGCTTTCAGCTTTCTTCGCATTGACAATTGCGGGAAGGTTGCTACCCATATCGGGTAAATAATGCTTTAGGGTTTCGTATGAAATTTCACGGTTCTGTTCCAAAACTGAAATCTGCTCGGCCACGTTGCGAAGTTGGCGAATGTTTCCGCTCCATCTGTATTTCAACAATAAATCTGTTGCCTGCTCTGTCAATCTGATTGTTGGCATTTTATATTTTTGGGCAAAATCTGCCGCAAATTTTCTGAAAAGCAAATGAATATCTTCCTGCCTGTCACGAAGTGGCGGAAGATTTATTTCTACCGTACTCAATCTATAATAAAGATCTTCGCGGAATTTTCCTTTTTCAATGGCATCCACCATTTTTACATTGGTGGCTGCCACAATACGAACATCTGTTTTTTGTGCTGCGGAAGAACCTACTTTTAAAAATTCGCCATTTTCCAAAACCCGGAGCAAGCGAACCTGCGTGGGTAAAGGCAATTCCCCTACTTCATCCAGAAAGATGGTGCCGCCGTCGGCGACTTCAAAATAACCGCTACGGGTGGCGGTGGCGCCCGTAAACGAACCTTTTTCGTGACCGAAAAGTTCGCTGTCAATGGTTCCCTCGGGAATTGCGCCGCAGTTTACGGCTATGTATTTTCCGTGCTTTCGGTGCGAAAGGGAGTGGATAATTTTTGGAATGCTTTCTTTCCCTACACCACTTTCGCCTGTTACCAATACCGAAATATCAGTTGGCGCCACTTGGATTGCCTTTTCCACGGCACGGTTCAGTTTTGGGTCGTTGCCTATTATTCCGAAACGTTGTTTTGTTGCTTGTATGCTTTCCACTTCTTTACAGATTCTATGGTTGCTTTTATTCTATTATTTTACCGAAAAATGAAACCTTTAAAACCTTGTTTTAATGATTATTTGAATATCCAACCGCCTCGCCTAACAGTGTGGCAGTGGTACAATCGTTTATTTTCACGAGTACAAAATCGCCCGGTTTGTAGTTTTCCTTCGGAAAAACCGCAACCGTATTTTGTGGCGTACGCCCGCTCCAGTGCTGGTCGCTTTTTTTGGATTCTCTTTCTATCAAAACTTCCACGGTTTTTCCCACTGTTCTGTTGGTATGGTATGCGCTGTGCTTCTGTTGAAGATTCACAATTTCGGTCAACCTTCGTTTCTTTATTTCCTCTGGAACGTCGTCTACTAACTTTCGCGCAGCAAGGGTTCCTGGCCTTTCGGAATACATAAACATAAACCCGAAATCGTATTTCACATACTCCATTAAGCTCAATGTATCCTGATGATCTTCCTCTGTTTCGGTTGGGAAACCAGTAATCATATCCTGTGAAATGCCACAATCTGGTAATATTTCCCGCACTTTATCGATCAAAGCAAAATATTCCTCCCGGGTGTGCTGGCGGTTCATTTCCTTTAAAATCCGTGTGCTGCCACTCTGCACTGGCAAGTGAATGTAATTGCAAATATTATTGTATTTCGCCATTGTGTGCAGTACATCTTCGGTCATATCCTGCGGATTGCTGGTGGAAAATCGAATGCGCATTTTGGGCTGTGCTTCGGCCACTAAAGCCAGTAAATTCGAAAAATTTGTTGCTGTTGCCTGTTGCATTTCCGAAGCGTTTTTAAAATCTTTTTTTAGTCCGCCGCCATACCATAAATAGCTGTCCACATTTTGGCCCAGCAACGTAATTTCTTTATAACCTTTTTCAGCCAAATCATTCACTTCTTCGAGTATGCTTTGCGGGTCGCGACTACGTTCGCGGCCACGGGTGAATGGAACCACGCAAAAAGTACACATATTGTCGCAACCGCGGGTGATGCTCACAAAAGCGGTGATGCCATTGCCGCCCAAACGTACGGGCGAAATATCTCCGTAAGTTTCTTCTTTTGAAAGGATCACGTTTACGGCATCGCGGCCTTCCTCAACTTCCTTCAGCAGATTTGGTATGTCTTTATACGCATCCGGACCAACTACCAAATCGACGATTTTTTCTTCTTCTAAAAATTTTTCCTTTAAACGCTCGGCCATACAGCCCAAAACGCCAACCTTCATTTTTGGGTTTATTCGCTTTACCGCGTTGTATTTTTCAAGGCGTTTACGAACGGTTTGTTCGGCTTTATCACGGATGGAACACGTGTTTACCAAAACTAAATCTGCATCTTCCAATAAGTTCGTGGTATTGTAACCCTGTTCTGCAAGAATAGAAGCTACTATTTCGCTGTCGCTAAAATTCATTTGGCAACCGTAGCTTTCAATGTAAAGTTTTCGGGAATTTCCCTTGCGGGCCTCTAGAGTCAGCGTATTTCCCTGTGTATTTTCGTCAATTATCTTTTCCATAAAAAATCAAGCTTCAATGCAAATTTTGTAATTTTAAACCGTTAAACCGGCAAAGATACGATTAATTGTTTTCGCTGTCAAAGTGTCAGATTTTTTTATAAAAATTAAAAAGAATTATTTTTTACAGCAACGGAAAGTCTTTTGATTTCTGCCAGTGCCTCCCTTTCATCGCCCCAACCCTGTGCAATTATTGGATCTGTGGGGTCGTAATTTAAAAACCAAGTTTCAATTAATTGAAGCGCATTTGGATATTTTTTTAAGAATTCATCAAAAGTTTCGGCAGAAACTGTTCGCAATTTTTCGTCGGCCGGAATGCAGATTACTTTATAATCAGATTCGCCATCGTCCAAAAGTTTTAAAACTGCAATCGGTTTCGTTTCAAGAATGGTTCCCGTTTTCAGAGACTCGCAAAGTACCAAGACATCCAGCGCATCGCCATCGCCGCCTTTCTTGGGATTGGAATACGTGGAAGCTATAAAGCCATAGTTTCCGGGGTAGGGCAGATATTCAATAATTCTATCTTTTCCGTCGCGAACATCCACGATATATTTTTTGGATTCTTTTTTAAATTCAATTTTTTTGCTGGTTCCCGCGGGTATTTCAATAATACAATTGATAGTGTTATCTTCTGAAAATGTTGGGGTGTTCAACACACGTAAAGATGTTCCACAACTCTGCATGCCAATCAAGACGACAAGCAGCACCATTGTAAAAAAAGAATTTTTTGATGATTTCATTACTTCATTTTCAATACCGAGGAATTTAAAAATAGTATAAATAAACTGTTCATTGGTGTTAACAGTTGGCTAAATTTCAACCCCAAAAATTGTGTATTAAAAAATTCATATACTTTTGTACGCATAACAATTATGTATATGGCAAAGAATTTAGTGATCGTTGAGTCCCCAGCAAAAGCAAAAACCATTGAAAAATTTCTTGGGAAAGATTTCAAGGTTTCCTCCAGTTTTGGGCACATTGCAGATCTTCCGTCCAAGGAATTGGGCGTGGACGTGGAAGGGGATTTCACACCTAAATATATAGTGAGTAGTGACAAAAAGAAGTTGGTTACTGAATTAAGGGCACTCTCCAAAAAAGCCGATATGGTCTGGCTGGCAAGTGATGAGGACCGCGAAGGAGAAGCCATTGCGTGGCATTTGGCCGAAGAATTGAAGCTGGACAAAAACAAAACCAAACGTATTGTTTTTCACGAAATTACTAAATCTGCCATTTTAAAAGCCATTGAAAATCCGCGCCAAATTGATTATAATTTGGTAAACGCACAGCAGGCGCGCCGCGTGCTCGACCGTCTGGTGGGGTATGAACTTTCGCCCGTTCTTTGGAAAAAGGTAAAGGGGGGACTTTCCGCAGGTCGAGTACAATCTGTTGCCGTAAGGCTGATTGTGGAGCGCGAGCGGGAGATTGAAGCTTTCAACCCTGTGGGTTCCTATAGAATTGATGCGGAATTTACTACTGCTGACGGCAGTAAATTCAAGGCAAAACTTCCCAAGAATTTTGATACAGAAGAAGAAGCCCGCGAGTTTCTTCGGAAGAATCTGGGTGCCGAGTATAAAATTTCAGATTTAACAAAAAAACCTGCCAGCAAAAGTCCTGCGGCACCTTTTACCACCTCCACTTTGCAACAGGAAGCCGCGCGAAAACTCTATTTTTCAGTAGGAAAGACGATGACCATAGCCCAAAGGCTCTACGAAGCTGGGCTTATAACCTATATGCGTACCGACAGCGTCAACCTTAGCAACGATGCAAAAAACGCAGCACAAAAAGAAATAGTTTCTTCATACGGAAAAGAATACAGCAAACCCCGGGATTACAAAGGTAAGAGCAAGGGCGCGCAGGAAGCACACGAGGCCATACGGCCAACCGATATGAGCCAGCACACCATTTCTGGCGATTATGACCAAGCGCGTTTATACGATTTAATTTGGAAACGCACACTGGCTTCGCAAATGAGCGATGCACAATTGGAGCGAACCAATGTGAAGATTGATGTGCTTTCCAAAGAAAAAGTTTCAGAAAACTTTACTGCAAATGGTGAAATGATAAAGTTTGACGGTTTCTTAAAAGTGTATTTGGAAGGAACCGATTTTGAGGAAGAAGAGCAGGAAGGCATGCTGCCAAATATGAAAAAGGGCGATTCACTCGAAAATAATTACATCACCGCGACGGAAAGGTTTACCCGTCCACCGTATCGCTACACGGAGGCTTCTTTAGTGAAACAATTGGAAGAACTCGGCATTGGCCGGCCTTCAACCTATGCGCCTACCATTTCCACAATTATCAGCAGAAATTATGTTGAAAAAGGAACTGTGGAAGGTGTTGAAAGAAAATATCTTCAGCTAACCCTTCAAAGTGAAAATATAAAAGATAAAACATTAACGGAAACTGTTGGCAGTGACAAAGGAAAATTGGTTCCCACTGATATCGGGATGATCGTGAACGACTTTTTGGTTGATCATTTTGAAAATATTCTCGATTATAATTTCACTGCAAAAGTAGAGCAGGATTTTGACGACATCGCCGAGGGCAAAGAGGAGTGGACGAAGATGATGAAAGATTTCTACGGAAAATTTCACCCAAGGGTTGAACACGTTGAAGAAAACGCAGACCGCGAAAGTGGTGAGCGTATTCTTGGCGAAGACCCCGAAACCGGAAAAACCGTTTTGGTACGCCTCGGAAAATATGGCCCGATTGCACAGATTGGCGCACCTGATGATGAGGAAAAGAAATTCGCAAGCCTTCGTCCCGACCAGCAATTGCACTTGGTTACTTTTGAGGAAGTAATGGATTTGTTTAAGCTCCCGAAGACTTTAGGTATTTATGAAAAAGAAGAAGTTGAGGTGAATAACGGCCGCTTTGGGCCGTACGTGCGTTTCGGTAAAACCTTTATTTCGCTTCCGAAGGGAATGGACCCACTGGATGTGGATATGGCCTTTGCAAAAGAGTTGATTGAAGAAAAGAAAAAGGCCGACGCACCTATATATATGTATGAGGATTTGCCAGTTCAAAAAGGAGTGGGGCGTTTTGGTCCTTTTATAAAATGGAACAATATGTTCATAAACGTGAACAAAAAATACGATTTTGACAATCTTTCCGATGAAGATATTGAACAGCTTATCGAAGATAAAAAACAAAAAGAAATCGATAAGCTAATCAACGAATGGCCCGAAGAGAAAATCAGGATTGAGAAAGCACGTTGGGGGCGTTTCAATTTAATAAAAGGAAAAACAAAGGTAGAATTACCCAAAGGTACCGAAGCTGACAAAATAACTTTAGAAGAAGCGAAAGACCTGCTGGCAAGGAAAAGCCCAAAAAAGAAATCTACCACAAAAAAGAAAACCGCAACTAAGAAAAAAACCACGGCCAAGAAAAAATAATGATAGAATTTTTATCCCCAGTTTCTAAAAAAATATTGGCACACCGGGAAATTCTGCCTCCGGGAACCCTGGGAAAACTAATTGAAGCCCATTCTAAAACCGGTGAATTACCTAATTTAAAGAATGTGAAATTTGCACTTCTTGGAATTAAGGAAAACCGAGACGATGTAAATTTTATTGGAGGGGAAATATCTTTTGATGCCTACCGAAAAGCGATATACTCGTTGTACCCAGGCAATTGGAGCCACAAAATAATTGATCTAGGCGATATTGAAAAGGGCCAATCGGCTGTAGACACACGCTTTGCTGCCAAAGAAGTGATTTCTGCCCTTTTGAAAAAAAACATTGTGCCCATTGTGTTGGGTGGAAGTCAGGATTTGGCCTTTTCGCAATATCGGGCTTATGACGGCTTGGAGGGAATGGTAAACATAGTGAACATAGACAATCGATTTGACCTTGGAAATGCTGAGTTGCCAATTTCAAATAAATCCTATGTCGGGAAAATGGTGGTTGAACAGCCCTATAACCTTTTTAATTACAGTGTTCTGGGCTATCAATCCTTTTTTAATGCTCCCCAAGAAATCGTTTTAATGGATAAACTTTTTTTTGATGCCTATCGTTTGGGGGAGATAACCGCAGATATAACCTCTGTAGAACCCATAATGCGTGATGCTGATATGGTAACTCTGGATGTTACAGCAATAAAAAGCACAGAATTAAGTTATAAAAACAACGAAAGCCCTAATGGTTTTGACAGTCGGGAGATATGTGCAATAGCACGATATGCCGGTATAAGCAATAAAGTAAAGTCATTTGGCGTTTACGAATTGAGTGATTCCATAGAAAGCAAAAGTGGAGCAATGCTTGTTGCGCAAATACTTTGGTACTTTATAGAAGGTTATAATTTCAGGGTTGAGGATGATGATTTTGACAATGAAAATCTTTTTACCACCTATAAAGTTCCCATTGATGATGAGGTGTTGGAATTTAAAAAAAGCAATAAAACAGAAAGGTGGTGGATAGTTTTACCATTTCTTTCAAATGTTAATAATAAATTAAAAAGAAGAACGTTATTACCTTGCACTTATGGCGAATATTTGGGTGCATGCAATCAGGAAATTCCTGAACGGTGGTTAAAAGCCCGCCACAAAAATGAAGTATAATCAAATAACACAAGTAAAAACGGGGATCAAGGGTTTTTCAAAAAAAAATTGTTTTTTTGGAATTTTATAGATAGGTTTACGCCCTTGAATCTCGAAATTTAACCTAAATACCTATGAAGAAGTTTATTGCATTAACTGCGATCGTTGCCTTTTTGTTCAGTTGTAACTCCGGAGACCGGGGAGAGCTGGTTGGGGCAAAAGGTAAAAAATGGTATCCTCAAAAGCCTTACGGAATGACACTTATCCCTGGTGGATCCTTCATCATGGGTAAGAGTGATGATGATTTTGTTGCCATTAATGATGCGCCAACAAAGACCGTGACCGTTCGATCTTTCTATATGGACGAAACCGAAATAACCAATGCCGAGTACCGTCAATTTGTTAATTGGGTGCGAGATTCTACTGTAAGACTACGTTTGGCCATTATGGCCGATGAAGTAGGAGCAACTCCTGGAGATGGCGGAATTGGAGAATTTGCTTTTGTTGACCAAGAAAACGAAGAAATGACCCCTTACCAACAATATATGTACGACAATTATTTCGGTATGGGTGAAGATTATTATGCCGGTAGAAAACTCAACGATAATGTAGACTTGATTTGGGATACATCAGAATACCCAGATGAATATTATTCTGAAGTAATGGATACTATGTATATTCCTACCGAAGAAGCATATAACGGCCAACGTACCATTGACGTTAGCAAATTGAATTTTCAATATACCTACATGGATATTGAGTCTGCTGCACGTGACAAAACCAAGAGAAGAAAAGATTTCATCAAAAAAGAAGAATTGAACATTTATCCTGATACTACGGTATGGATTAAAGATTTCAACTATTCCTATAATGAACCAATGCACAATGACTATTTCTGGCATGAGGCTTACGGGGACTATCCGGTTGTGGGAGTAAATTGGAAACAAGCCAAGGCATTCTGTGCTTGGAGAACCCTTTATAAGAATTCTTATCAAAAATCAAAAAATAAAAATCATGTGAATTCTTTCCGTTTGCCTGGAGAGGCTGAATGGGAATATGCCGCACGTGGCGGCCTGGAATCTGCAACCTACCCTTGGGGAGGGCCTTATGCTAAAAACGACCGTGGTTGTTTTATGGCTAATTTTAAACCTTTGCGTGGGGATTATGCTGCTGACCAAGCCCTTTATACTGTAGAGGCAGATGCTTATGAGCCCAATGATTTCAACCTATACAATATGGCAGGAAACGTTGCCGAGTGGGTGGCTTCTTCGTATGACCCTGCTTCTTATGATTACACTTCTACTATGAACCCAAACGTGAACGATCCAAATAATATGCGAAAAGTGGTGCGTGGCGGTTCTTGGAAAGATGTTGCTTATTTCCTTCAAGTAAGTACCCGTGATTACGAATATGCAGATTCTGCTCGAAGCTATATAGGCTTCAGAACTGTACAAGATTATATGGGTACAGATGTTACCTTAAATCAAAACTTTGGCGATGCTCGCTAATATTCCCTTATTTACTAAACTGAATTAACCTTAATCAAAACTCTCAACTAAAAATTTAAGTATTATGGCACAATCAAGATCATCAAAAAAATTATTTAATATGGCCTATGGCCTCGGGGCATCTATTGTAATCTTAGGAGCACTTTTCAAAATTCTTCACTGGGAATTAGGCCCATTAAATGGAGGACTTCTCTTGGCAATCGGTCTTATTACTGAGGCAATAATTTTTGCAATTTCCGCTTTTGAACCAGTAGATGACGATTTGGATTGGTCTTTGGTTTATCCAGAATTGGCTGGAGGCGCCGCAAGCACCAAAAAGGCTACGAAAGAACCAGAAGACGCTCAAGGACTTTTGTCTAAAAAACTAGACGAAATGCTTAAAGAGGCCCGTATCGATTCCGAATTGATGAACAGCCTTTCAACCAGCATCCGTTCTTTTGAAGGCGCAACGAAAAGTATGGCCCCTACTGCGGAAGCTATGAACTCCACTAAAAAATATAGTGAGGAAATGGCCCTTGCAGCAGCACAAATGGATTCATTGAACAGTCTGTACAAAGTACAAATTGAATCTACAAGCCGTCAAGCGGAAGCTAACCAAGCGGTTGCTGAAAACGCGGAACAACTAAAACAACAAATGCAGCACTTGGCTACCAACCTTTCTTCATTGAACGGGGTTTACGGAGGTATGCTTTCTGCAATGACTAATAGAAACTAAGATAGGTTTTCACCTTAATTATTAATCTTTAAAAAAGAATAAAAATGGCAGGAGGAAAACTATCCCCAAGGCAGAAGATGATTAACCTGATGTATCTGGTTTTCATCGCAATGCTTGCACTGAATATGTCCAAAGAAGTATTATCGGCTTTTGGATTACTTAATGAACGATTAACAGAATCTAACAACGCTTCCGAGGCAAGAAATACTGCCTTTATGGAAAGTCTTGCAACCAAAGCTTCTGAACAACCTGAACAATATGGTGCGGTAAAAGAAAAAGCTGACAGAATAAGCGCTATTTCAAGTGAATTTGATTCTTATATTGATGGTGTTAAAAGTGATATGATGAGCACTGTTAAGCCTGAAGATGCCCAAGATTACGAAGTTCAAGACAAGGCAGACTTTCTTGATCAGAAGTTTTTCCAAGGAGATAAATTATCACCCGCAGGACAGGAGTTTGTTGCCCAAATTGACAAATACCGTGAAGGTGTTTTAAGTGTTATAGGTGATGACCCACGTTATCAAAGCATTGCCGCAGATGTTGCTAAAAAATTTGAAACACAACCGGTTGAACGTCGTGACGGTGTTAAAGTACCTTGGTTGAATTATCATTTTGAAGGGTTTCCTTTAGTAGCTTCAAGAACAAAAATGACGCAATTACAGAATGACGTAAAAACTACCGAAAACGAGATTCTTTCAAATATGCTGGCAGGCCAGCAAGCAGCTGCGCTTTCATTTACACAGTATAACACCCTTTTGGAATCCACCAAGTCTGCGTATTATGCCGGCGAAGAATTTGACGGTGGAATTGTGCTTGGACGTAAGGATCCAAATACAAGACCGAATCGTGTAGAACTTACATTAGATGGAAGACCATTATCTGAAGGACAATATGCAATTGAGAACGGTAAAGTGATGTTGAAGATTAGTGCCGGTTCACCTGGTGACCACAAAATTGAAGGAAATCTTATCTTCCTTGAAAACGGTGAAGAAAAAGAAATTCCTGTAAATGTAGGATTCTCAACTATTTCTAAACCAAACAGTGCAGTGATTGCTGCCGATAAAATGAACGTGGTGTACCGTGGTGTAGATAACCCAATGACGGTTTCTATTCCTGGTATTCCTGACAATAAAGTAGATGCACGCGCTCCAGGTCTTTCAAAAGTTTCTGGAAGTAAATACGTAATGCGTCCAGGTACGGGAAGAACAGTTACCATTACAGCTAGTGGAACACTGCCTAATGGAGATCGTATAAGTACACCGGCCGAATTCCGTATCAAGGATATTCCGGCTCCTGTAGGTGCTATTCGTGGTGAAACCGGAATTGTACGTATGGAACGTGGAGGACTTGAGATTTCTTCGATATCTGCAGTATTGCCAGATTTCGATTTTGATGTAAACCTAAATGTTTCAGGCTTTAGTTTTAAAGTTTCTGGACAACCAACCGTTCGTGTAAATGGAACAAAGCTTGATGCAGCCGCCAAAGGTGCGCTAAGAAGAGCTGGAAGAGGCGAGACTGTTCAAATTTTTGATATTAATGCAAGTGTTTCCGGTAGCGGAGTAATGCTTAAGAAAACGTCTCCAGTTATTATTGAATTGACAAACTAATATTTAGTATAAAACCCTATAGTATGAATTTGAAAAATGTTGTTTTATGTGTTTTTGGTTTTGGAATGGCCGCTGGTGCAAGTGCACAGGTGAACATTTTAAACGCTAAAACCCCTGAAGATATAGGCAAGAAGACCGAAGCGCAGATTGCTTATGACAATGATGAGCCGTTGCCTTATGGCTATACTGACGAGCGTGATGTGCTATGGTCCAAAACTACTTGGGAAATTATCGATCTTGATGAAAGAGTAAACTTTCCTCTGTATTATCCTATAGATACAAACAACATTGGAGCAGACAGGCGTTCGCTTTATGACGTTTTGGTGAAAAACATCAAAAACGGAAAAATTGAAAACGTTTACGCAGATTCATATTTTACTGAAAAACGTACACTTCAGGATATAGAAGCTTCTTTGGTTTACAGCGATACTACCGATTTAGGTATTGAGCAGTATAATGCTGAAGGAACCGTAGATCCTCAATACGTACGTCGTTTTTCATTGGATGCCGGTGATATAGAAGAATGGCACATTAGAGGCTATTGGTATCTAGACAAGCGTCAAGGCGAGCTAAAGTATCGTATGCTGGGAATTTGTCCCGTCGCAAATGAAGCACGTTCAAAAGCATTCCCAGAAGATGGAATTGATTCGAAGGTTGAGCTTTTCTGGGTTTGGTTCCCAGGCGCACGTGAAGTTTTACACGAGGCAAAAGCTTTCAACCGAAAGAATACATCGCAGCCTATTTCGTACGATCACTTGTTAAATTCGCGCCGTTTCAACGCCGTAATTTATAAAGAAGATAACGTACAGGGCGATAGGGATGTAAAAGATTACATCAATGATAATGCTCTTATGCAATTGCTGGAATCTGAAAGAATCAAAGAACAAATACGTAACATAGAAATAGATTTGTGGAATTATTAATCAATTAGTAAAACCATACTTTTAAAAAAACCCTTCAAATTTCATTTTCGGAAATTGAAGGGTTTTTTATATCACAATAATGATTGAAAAAGATTACATAATCGTAGGGCTCGGGATTGCAGGAATAACTTTGTGCGAACAGCTCCAAAACAAAGGGAAAAGCTTTGTGGTGATTGATAACGGCGCAGAAGGCTCCACGGCAAAGTCTGGCGGTGTTTTTAACCCAACAGTGCTTAAACGCTTCACAGCGGCTTGGAATGCCTCAGACTTTTTTCCTGTGGCAGTTAATTTCTACAAAACACTTTCAGATAAAATTGGAGAAGAATTCTTTATTAAAACCCCAATTTTGCGAGTATTTAAAAGTGTGGAAGAGCAGAACAATTGGTCTGTGGCAAGTGATAAAAAGGATCTTCGACAGTTTCTTTCCTCTGAGTTTTTAAAGAATAAAAACCCAGCCGTTAATGCTCCGTTCGGTTTCGGAAAGGTTTTGGGAACAGCCCAGATACAAACCGATATTTTACTTTCAGAATATCGAAATTTTCTTTTGAAAACAAATAATTTGGTTGCCGAAGTCTTTCAATACAAAGATGTGGTGCAAAAAGAAAACGGAGTGATTTATAAAAACATTTCAGCAAAGAAAATCATTTTCGCCGAAGGCGCAAAAGCGATTGAGAATCCCTTTTTTCCAAAACAGACTTTAATTGGGAATAAAGGCGAATATGTTATTATTTACGCCCCTGAACTTAAAATAGAGACGCTTTTAAAAGGCCCCGTGTATGTTATTCCTTTGGGAAAAGATCACTACAAAGTTGGTGCAACCTACAGCCGCGATGATTATAGTGTTGATGCTACTGAGGAAGCGAAAGAAGAAATACTTTCAAAACTAAAAACATTTATCAATTGCCCATTTGAGCTAGTAGGACAAACCGCTGGCGTAAGACCCACTACCAAAGACCATAGGCCCCTTTTGGGCAATTTAATTGAAAGTCCGAATTTAGTTTTCTTTAATGGGTTGGGCTCGCGCGGTTTTTTGATGGCACCCATGCTTTCGGAAATTCTTTTTAATTATTTGGAAAAAGAAACACCGCTTCCAAAAGAAATGGATATTACAAGAATGTTATAAAAGCCTGGAATTATGCTTTGGCCTTATTTTTGTCATACTTCATAAAAAAGTTGATCCAAATATTTCGGGATACCCTTAAAATAAGGGGAAGCATAATAACCAGAGTGACTATAATGGCAAGAAAGGTATAGTCTCTATCCAACCCGATAAAAAAATAGGCAATTATAAAGGCTGCAACCGCAATGGCCACACCCACCGCATAACTTACATACATTGCACCGTAAAAAAAAGAAGGCTCAATTTTAAATTTTGTGTTGCAATGGCTGCAACGTTCGTGCATTTTCAAGACTTTTGTGAGTTTGTAAGGATTGCGTTCCACGTACATTTCACCTTTATGGCACACTGGGCAAGTTCCCGTAAATATACTGTAGAGTTTGGAGCCTTTGAGGAATTGCATAATCGGTTTTTTTAGCAGTGCAAAATTAAGCATCTTTGCAGAAATTTTAGCGCTTTATAATGGTCAATATCCACAATTTATCGGTTTCCTTTCAGGGCGACTACTTGTTTGAGAAAATTACCTTTCAATTAAAACCCGGAGACAGGGTTGGTTTGGTAGGTAAAAACGGCGCTGGCAAATCAACGCTTTTAAAAATCATTGCCGGCGAGCAGGAATACGATAGTGGCCAAATAGCGACCGATAAAGAAATATCCATTGGTTTTCTGAAACAAGATATCGATTTTGAAAAAGGCCGAACTGTTTTGGAAGAATCTTACGAAGCTTTTACAGAAATCAAAAAGCTTGAAAAACAACTTGCTGAAATCAATACGCAATTAGCCGAGCGCACCGATTATGAAAGTGATGGTTACCATCAATTAATGGTTGATTTAAATGAGGTGCAACATCAATATGAAATCCACGGCGGTTACAATTACCAAGGCGAAACCGAACGTATTTTGCAGGGTTTGGGTTTTCAGCGGGAAGATTTTACAAAGCTCACCGAAACCTTTTCCGGCGGGTGGCGCATGCGTATCGAACTTGCCAAACTTCTGCTTCAAAACAACGATATTTTACTGCTGGATGAGCCTACAAACCACTTGGATATTGAATCTATTCTTTGGTTGGAAGAATTCTTAAAAGGATATGCAGGTGCCGTTGTAATCGTTTCCCACGATAAAATGTTTTTGGACAACGTGACCAATCGTACCATTGAAATTTCCCTTGGAAAAATTTACGATTTCAACAAGCCATACACCCAATATTTAATTCTCCGGAATGAACTGCGCGAGCAACAATTGGCGTCGCAGAAAAATCAGCAAAAGCAGATTGAACAGACTGAAAAATTGATTGATAAATTTCGCGCAAAGGCAAGTAAAGCCACGATGGCACAGTCGCTCATAAAAAAATTGGACAAAATAGACCGTATTGAGGTAGATGAAGACGACAATAGTGTGATGACGCTGCGTTTTCCAGTTTCAATCACCCCTGGAAAAGTAGTTATTGAAGCCGAAAATATTTCAAAAAACTATGGCGAAAAAAATGTTTTGAATGGCGTGGACCTTTTGGTAGATCGCGACAGCAAAATTGCTTTTGTTGGTCAAAACGGGCAAGGGAAATCTACTTTGGCAAAAATAATTGTTGGTGAGATAGAATACGATGGGAAACTCACTTTGGGCCACAATGTGCAGATAGGTTATTTTGCGCAAAACCAAGCTGATTACCTGGACGGAAGCAAAACGGTACTCGACACGATGATTGATGCGGCCAATGAAAAAAACCGAAGCCGAGTCCGTGATATTTTGGGGTCTTTCCTTTTCCGTGGAGATGAGGTTGAAAAATTTGTACGTGTGCTGAGTGGGGGCGAACGAAACCGTTTGGCTCTGGCAAAATTGCTTTTGCAGCCTTTCAATGTTTTGGTGATGGATGAGCCCACAAACCACCTGGACATAAAATCCAAAAACGTATTGAAGGATGCGCTGAAAAGTTTTGAAGGAACTTTGCTTTTGGTTTCCCACGACCGTGATTTTCTGCAAGGATTAACCAATAAGGTTTACGAATTTAAAGACCACCACATCAAAGAATATTTGGGTGATATTGATTATTTCCTTGAACAGCGAAACCTTCAAAACCTTCGTGAAGCTGAAAAGAAGACGGTCGTTTCCGAAGTAAAAGAAAAGAGAAGCGCCGGCGAGGAATATGAAATTCAGAAAAAACTGAAATCGGTAAAAAATAAATTAAGCAATGTAGAATCGGCAATTTCATCTTTGGAAAAAGAGATTGCAACTATTGACACCGAACTTCTTATAAATTACGAAGAAACCATTGCCAAGCCACACTTTTTTGACAAGTATCAAGAAAAGAAAAAGAAACTCAAGAAGCTGATGGAAGAGTGGGAAGTGCTTCAGGAAACAGTGGAATCCCTATCCTAAAAACAGGGAAAATCCTATAAATTCTTTCGATTAATTATCTTAACTTGTTATTTTTTAATAAGTTAAAATTAATCGTGGGGATTATGGAAAACGAAAACACTTTCAAGCTTTGTATTACAATGGCAGGTGCCGTTTCTGCGGGGGCTTATACTGCTGGCGTTTTGGATTATTTAATTGAAACACTCGACCTGTGGGAAAAGGCCAAGGAGAAAAACAGAAAACTTGGAGTTGCACATCCAGATTATGATCACACCATCCCGATGCATCAAGTGGAGATTGACGTTATAAGTGGCTCTTCGGCTGGTGGTATTTCTGGCTCATTGACTTTTATGGCATTGGCTGACAAAAATTTCAAAAGCTTCAACAAAGACAATCCCACAGGAACCAATAACATTTTTTATAAAAGTTGGGTAGATATGGGCAACACTGCTGAAAATAGTACGGTTGATAAACTACTTAACAATAGTGATTTAAAGGAATATGGCGAAGTACGCTCTTTACTTAACACCCAAGCAATAGATGTAATTGCCGACGAAGCTCTGGCTGTACGCGAACAGCGTGAAATTCCCAAATATGCCTCAGACAGTCTTGACGTGATTTTGACTACTACCAATTTACGAGGCATTAATTTTATGGTAAATTTTGATGCAAGTGGCCGCGATACTTCTAAAGGTACGGTTATCACAAATCACGGAGGTTTTTTCAGGTATAAGCTAAAAAATGATAAATTCCCTACTGGAATACCCGAAAAGGAAGACGAACTGTACTATGTGCTTGATCTTTCAAACGAAACGCATCTTCAATATTTAAAGGATGCCACATTGAGTACTGCAGCATTTCCAATTGGTTTAAAATCACGGGAGGTTGCCATTTCAGCAGAATACATAAAACGGTATCCGAAATATTTATTCAATAAATCCAAAGGCATCGAACCGCTTTTGCCCGAAGGCGCTATTTATAAATTTAACTCTGTGGATGGGGGCGTTATTAATAACGAACCCTACGGAATTGGACTGAAAGTTTTGCGGAAAAAGAACCCAAAAAGTATTGAAGCGTGCAAATACGGAGTAATAATGATAGATCCGTTTCCGAACAAAGATCACGACGTTGCTGAAAGTGGCAGCGGAATTATGAGCATAGCAGGAGGGCTTTTAAAAGCACTTCGCAATCAGGTAATGTTCAACCAGGATGGAATTTTGGACGCGCTGGATATGACAGACCGTACCAAATTTTTAATTGAGCCCGTTCGTAAGATTGAAAAAGACGGGAAATGGGTTCGTCCAAAAAATGACTTGGCAGCTGCTCCCATCGGTGGATTTGCAGGGTTTTTGAGCCGAGATTTTCGGGAGCACGATTTTCAGTTGGGCAGAAAAAACTGTCAGGTTTTCTTACGATACTATTTTGCGGTAGCTTCCGAAGATATTGAAAAACGTTTGAGTATTGTTCCCAATAGTGCTATTAAGGATAGGTATCAATTTTCGGTGCCAGCAATGGACCCGAACGGAGAAAAATTCTTTTCAATTATACCCGATATGCGTGTGTTGCGAAATTTTGACAACCAAGTAGATAAAATCAACTATGGAAAGGATGCGGAAATTCAGGATTTACCGTACCCTAAATTATCTTTTTCGGAGTTTGAAAGCCGTTACAAATCCAAAATAAAGGATCGCATTGGATTGATTGTGAAACACTTGCTGAAAAATAAATTTCTTTCTTTTTTGGCCAATTTCTTTTACGCAAAAAACGCAGGTTATAAATTTGTAAAAGAGGCATTGGAAAAGGAACTTGGCGAAAATGACCTCTTAAAATAATAGTTATGTTCGAATATTTTTTTCAATGTCCCCACTGCTGGGAAGAGATTTCGATGTTGTTGGATACTTCTGTCCGACATCAAAAATATATTGAGGATTGTGAAATTTGTTGTAACCCCATTGAATTGGAAGTAACCTTCCAAGATGGCGAACTTATTGGCTTTTCAGCGAACAGTATTGGTCAGTAAGTTTTATTTTTTTAAATTTATGGAAACAAACCAACCCAGAACATCCTATGCTCTCCACATTTAGTCTTGCAGACAACATTATTGGTTTTATTATAGATGGTCCTTACAATGAAAATTCAGTTGATAAAATTCAAAATGAAGTTTTAGAGAAATTAGAATATTTTGATACCGTTAGTTTTTATATTGAAGATACTTCCAATGCTGAAATCTCGCTCAAGGCTGTATTGAAAAGCATTCCTTTCAAGATTAAGACCGGGAACCGTTTTGAAAAAGTGGCAGTAGTTACAGATCGGAAATGGGTACAGCTTTTTAGTTCTCTTGAGAAACTTTTTTTTAACGCCGAAATACGTCTTTTTAATTCAAAACAAAGGCTTGAAGCTATTCAGTGGATAAGCCATTAAATTTAGATCAGGATTTTTTTAAGGGCGTTTTTTATGTTCAGCCATAAAAAATTAAAAACAGATTTTGACTTGTTGCGCGTAGCTTCTGCGGTTCCTTCTTTGTAATATTCGTTTTTTTCTTGACTGTTTTTGGAGATAAAAATGTTTGCCACAGCAGATAGAAACTTATTTTTCTTTTCACCTTCATTTTGCAAAAGCAAAACCTTAAAATCTGAATATTTAATCTTCATATCTATTGTTGATGTATCATTATTACCATCAATTGTAAAATATGTTTGGTCGGTAGTGCCCTCCAATCTCACTTTTAAATTAGGCTCGGTAAAACTGTTAAGTCTATCTGCTACTAAGTGACCTACATCGGCACTGAATAGAAACTGATCATTTTTATTTTGTACATCAAAACTCCAATTTACAGAGATTGGCGTATTTTCCATAAAGTCGGCTTTTATCTTCGCTTCGGTTTTAGTGGGACTACTGTAGGTGTTGCTCACATTTGAGATGGATGCTTCAAGATTTTCAAAATTTATGGATCCGCCCATGTTTTCAGCCTTCTGTCGTTCTTCATAGATTATTTTCGCATCGCTAATTTTTAAAGAATCAATTGTTAGGTCAAAAGGTAGTTCACGTAACATTTTACTGTACAACGGTTTTGTTTTTGTTTCGTCTGCTACCAATTTATCCCTGTAAATTTCAAGCGATGGAGCAGACAAGGAAAGCAATTTGCTTTTTGCAAAGAAACGATTTTGGTTAAAGCCAAAATCAATTCCTTCAACTGAGAGGGATTTTAAGGAAAGGTCATAATGATCGCGTTCTTTTGAAATCAATTTTGAAAGCTCCCTTTTTGAATATTTAGTTTTTAAAATTAAATTTTCAAAAAATGCGTTTCGATTTTCAACGGTAAAATCTTTTACTGTAAGATTTTCATAGGGACTTACCTTCACAAAAACAGTATCGCTTTTTGCAGTATAACTTTTATATTCCAAAGGTATTTTGCGCTTTATTGTTTGGGCATCTATTTTTATTCCTTCAATAGCAACAGAAAGTCCCTTAGTATAAAGCTTTGTAGAGTCTTGTGCTTTTTCATAAATGGCAAATTTGGTATTGTTTACATTTAAACGATCAATTAGTATAGGCTTGTATACTGATAAGAAATCATTGTTTTGGGTACTTTCATTTTTTGCTATTCTATCTTGGTAATAAGCGATTGTAGGATTGGTGAGCGTGATTGCTTCTATATGAATTTCACTATTAAAGAGATAATCCCAGTAACTGATGTCAGAGATTTTAAGTTTTTCAACATTTACAAATGTATGCTTTGCGCCATTTTCTTTATTTTCTATTATTAGAGATGTATTTGTAATGGTAAGTGAACCACCAAAAGTTTCTACAATAATGTCGTCATAAGCACGGATTATATTTTGCGGCAGGCGATCCTCGATGAAGTTTTCCAGCTTTTTTTTAAGGATAATGTTTACCGTTACCGTTCCAATTATAAACAATGCGCCCAAAGAGAGTACTGTATAAATAATTTTTTTAAATCCATTTTTCATAATTTAAATATAAGAAATGTTGAAAGGAAAAAAACAATGAAGTTTATTTTTAAAAAATTTGTCTTTCATCATTGGAAACTCTAAAAAGCTTTGTATCTTTGCCGTCCATATCGCGGGATAGAGCAGTAGGTAGCTCGTCGGGCTCATAACCCGAAGGTCACAGGTTCGAGTCCTGTTCCCGCTACAAAGAAAAACCTCCAATTTCAGGAGGTTTTTTTTATGCCCGTTTTTAACTGCAAAAACAATTCTTTAACAACATTTTTACATACCATTTAGTACATTAGCCGTTTATTTTTAATTGAACACTAATGAAGTATTTCACACTCAGTTTCTTGGTTTCACTGTTTCTCACAACGATTCCGCTTACATTATTTGCTCAGCAAGCAAACCCCAACAATCAAGATCTTTTCGATAATGTTAGTTACAGACAAGGCAATGTTTACCGAACGGCTTCGGGTAAACCGGGGCCCGAATATTGGCAAAACTCCGCAGATTATATTTTGAAGGCTACTTTGGACGATAAAACGCATACCGTTTCTGGAAATGTGACGATTCATTATACCAACAACAGTCCAGAAACTTTAGATTTTATTTGGATCTATTTAGAACAAAATCGATTTACCGAAAATTCCCGCGGAACCTTAACAACTCCTGTTCAGGGAAACCGCTACAATGGTGATATTGAAGGCGGCTTTGAATTAAGCAACGTCTCAGCAAAAACAAAAACGGGCACTTCTTCCCAATATATAATTACCGATACGCGTATGCAACTTTGGCTCGATAAGCCTTTGGCTGCAAAAGGAGGAGAGGTTGAAATAAAAATGGATTTTAAATTTAAAGTTCCTGTTGAGGGGATGGACCGCATGGGCCGCCTAGAGGTAAAAGACGGCACTATATACGCCATAGCACAATGGTATCCGAGAGTTGCAGTTTTTGACGATGTAGTGGGCTGGAATACTGATCCCTATTTGGGTGCAGGCGAATTTTACTGCGAATATGGAAATTATGATGTAATGATTACCGCTCCTGCAAACCAAACCGTAGTTTGTTCGGGTGTATTGCAAAACCCTAAAGAAGTACTTACAAAAGAACAACAGGACCGTTGGTCACAAGCTGAAAAAAGTGACAAAACAGTTTATATTATTAAACCGGAGGAAGTTGGAAAGCCAGTGGCGCACGCAAAAACCGGAGGTACGCTCACGTGGCATTATAAAATGGAGAATACCCGCGATGTGGCTTGGGCAGCTTCCAAAGCATTTATTTGGGACGCAGCACACATGAATCTTGGCGAAGGCAAAACAGGATTGGCCCAATCAGTTTATCCAAAAGAAAGTGACGGAAAAACCGCTTGGTCACGCTCAACGGAATTTACCAAAGCATCTGTAGAATTTTATTCAAAAAAATATTTCACTTACCCATATTATAACGCAATAAACGTTGCGGCAAGTGTAGGTGGAATGGAATATCCCGGTGTTAGTTTTTGTCATTACCAAAGCAGGGATGCAGATCTGTGGGACGTAACAGACCACGAGTTTGGGCACAACTGGTTCCCAATGATTGTAGGCAGTAACGAACGACGCTATCCATGGATGGATGAAGGTTTCAATACTTTTATAAACCATTACAGTACTG
>Ga0209344_10002018_pt1 | contig 23898 bp, 27 predicted proteins | sample Cruoilmetagenom6_FD_187293 | JGI IMG/M metagenome (GOLD analysis project Ga0209344, IMG submission 187293) | Oil polluted marine microbial communities from Coal Oil Point, Santa Barbara, California, USA - Santa Barbara Oil Seep Sample 6 (SPAdes)... | ecosystem: Environmental > Aquatic > Marine... | reverse complement strand
TGGGTTGAGGACGGCCAAAGTCGAAAGTTCGTCAGGCAATACTTTGACCGACACCATGCCGCGGTTGGCCAGTGCCACCAGCATCAAGGCCACTCCGAAGATGGCGATGCTGGCATAGCGAATGTAACGCATATTTATTTCCCGTTTAGTCGATCACGCAGCAATTTGCCCGTTTTGAAAAACGGAACGTGCTTTTCTTCGACATAAACCGATTCCCCGGTGCGGGGATTGCGACCCGTTCGCGCATCGCGCTTTTTCACCGAAAACGCGCCGAAGCCGCGAAGCTCCACGCGATTGCCGCTGGCCATCGCATCCGTGATTTCGTTGAATATCGTATTCACAATTCTTTCTACATCCCTTTGATAGAGATGCGGGTTTTCGTCGGCAATCTTCTGAACTAGCTCCGATCGGATCATCGGTGATATCTCCCCAGGTTTGCATCTATCGTGCATTTGGTACCCTTCGGACTATAGATAGAAACAGAAAAAACAGAAACACTTAAGCGCAAAAAAGACGGCCAGTTTTTGCTGCAAATCGGTTGTACGGCGGAAAATCGCGGTAAATTTTTGGCAAACAGCGCAGATTGAGCCCGACCCGATGACTATTTTGTGATGGGATAAAGCCATTGATTCGCAACAAAAAGCGGAACCAGATAGCAATTCCTAGCGCGGCTAGAACGTCATTACACCGCGACGCACAAGGTTAAGTCCCGCCAGCAACAAAAACGCCAAGGTTACTTTTTTGAATGTGATCTGATCAATACGATCATGTAATTTGAACCCAAGCCAAATTCCAAATAACGCCGGCGGAATCAATGCCAGCGACAAGGGGATAGTCTCTGCGCGTAACACCCCAGAACCGATATGCCCGCCGACCAATGCCAACGCGCCCAACCCGTAAATCACACCTTGGATCCGGACCTGATCACTTTTTTCTGTGTTCTGCGCTGTAAGCATCGCGATGGTGGGAGGTCCCCAAACGCCAGTCAGCCCCCCAAAAAAACCGGCCACAGCGCCGATCGCCGCTTCGGCGCGCGCCCCGAGGTTCGGCGAGAGCCGCAACTGGCGACCGGCCAAAGTTGCCATGGCGTAAATTGTGATCGGAATTCCAATCACAAAATACATTGTGGACGGCGTCAGGCGTGGCACAAGTTGCGAGCTGCCGACAAGCATTATGCCACCTACAGCCAAGAATATCCTAAATCGCAGGACAGTTTCTATGGCTGCCGCAATTCCATGCCTCAGGGCCTGCCAAAAATTTGTCGCAAGCGTTGGCAGTATCAAACCCGCCAGAGCGACATCCGGAGCTACAACAGACCCAAGCCCCGCAATGAGCATCGTCGGCATCCCAAAGCCCACCACACCTTTAATAACACCCGCAAAAAATGTGATCCCAAGCACAAACAAGACAATTAGCGGTGAGCCGGTATGTTGAAAAAAATCCATATGTCCGTTCTAGCACTCTCAGAGAATGCTGCACTGCAAAAATTTACCGCGCAACAATAAACCAAAACCCAACGCCCGTGGGTTAAATTGTTGCGCTGCACCTGCAAAGTGGTTAGGAAGGGCCGAACGGAAAAAGGACGTGATTCATGCCCCACGACGGACAGGATGTTGCAATGGCAAACCCGACGATTTTGAACAACCTGATGGAATTGACTGGCGCGGCACTTGCCCCGGTTCAATCCGTTGTTGATGCCGCAACTGACAATCTGCGTGAATCGGTTACCGAAGGCGATCGTATTTCCAATTCAGCCATTGAAGCCAACCAATTTGCGGCGCACGGCGTGGCATGGCTTGCAACATATTCCGAAGCTCTGTGCCAGATGCAAAACTGGGCCAAGCGGTTGGACGGTGACGGCAATTTTGGCGAAGTTGAGCAATTGATCCTGCAGATCGCGTTTGGTGAATATCTGCATCAGATTGCGGGTGGCATTCCGATGAATCAGGGCGAAGTTGTCCGCCTAGCCGACTTGGGCCTCGGGTGGGACGCGTTGAGCGGATTTCAATGCTCCGAAGTTCAATCCCTGATGGCGCATGGCAACAGCCAAGCCGCGCGCACGCGGTTGGTGGAACTGATGCAGGAACGCAGTGCCGAAATTACTGTGGGTAAATCCGGTCTTGACGAAGAACTGGAAATGATCCGCGAACAATTTCGCCGCTTCGCCGTAGAACGTGTGGAACCCAACGCGCATGATTGGCACCTCAAGGACGAGCTGATCCCGATGGAGATCATCGAAGAACTGGCCGAAATGGGCGTCTTTGGCCTGACCATTCCGGAAGAATTTGGTGGGTTTGGTCTGAGCAAGGCTTCGATGGTCGTAGTTTCCGAAGAATTGAGTCGCGGATACATTGGTGTTGGATCACTTGGCACCCGTTCGGAAATCGCCGCGGAACTGATTATGTGTGGGGGCACTGACGAGCAAAAAGCCAATTGGTTGCCAAAGTTGTCATCGGCCGAAATCCTTCCGACTGCTGTCTTCACAGAACCAAACACCGGGTCCGATCTGGGGAGTTTGCGGACCCGTGCGGTCAAAGATGGTGATGATTACCGCGTGACTGGCAACAAGACATGGATCACCCATGCCGCCCGCACACATGTGATGACACTTTTGGCGCGCACCGATCCTGACACGACGAACCACAAAGGCCTCAGCATGTTCCTGGCCGAAAAAACGCCAGGCACTGACGAGGCACCTTTTCCAACTGAGGGCATGACCGGAACCGAGATTGAAGTGCTCGGGTATCGCGGCATGAAGGAATACGAGCTGGGTTTCGACAACTTCCATGTGAAGGGCGAAAACCTGTTGGGCGGCGAAGAAGGCAAAGGGTTCAAACAGCTGATGCAGACGTTTGAAAGCGCGCGCATCCAAACGGCGGCGCGTGCGATTGGTGTAGCACAATCGGCGTTGGACGTTGGGATGCAATACGCCATCGACCGCAAACAGTTCGGCAAATCCCTGATCGAATTTCCGCGTGTGTCCGGTAAATTGGCGATGATGGCGGTTGAGATCATGATCGCCCGCCAGCTGACCTATTACAGCGCATGGCAAAAAGACCACGACAAACGTTGCGACCTAGAGGCTGGAATGGCCAAGCTGCTCGGTGCACGTGTGGCGTGGGCCGCAGCAGACAACGGGTTGCAAATTCATGGCGGCAACGGGTTTGCCACCGAATACAAGATCAGCCGCATCCTGTGCGATGCCCGCATCCTGAACATCTTTGAAGGGGCGGCCGAAATTCAGGCCCAAGTTATTGCACGGCGCTTGTTGGCCTGATCCGAAACTAAACAGACAAAAGGCCGGAGCTTTCCCGCTTCGGCTTTTTCGTTTGCGGGGACAGAAGCTTTACGCTGCGATATGCAACGTGATTGGCGCCAGCCCGCCAATGTGACCGGCCAGTTCCGCACCTTGATGAACAGGACCAACCCCTGCCGGGGTGCCGGTCATGATCAAGTCCCCCGGTTCAAGGTGATAAAATCCTGACAAGTGCGCGATGATTTCTGGCACACTCCAAACCATGTCCGAAAGCTGTGCAGATTGCACGGTGGCACCATCCATTGTCAGCGAAATGGCCTGATCACCGACCGCTCCAAATGCATCGAGTGGTGTAATGGGCGCCAAAATTGCCGCGTTCTCAAAATCCTTGCCCAGGTCCCATGGCCGTCGTTTGTCCTTGGCCGCCGCTTGCAAATCGCGCCGGGTCAGATCAATCCCGCAGGCATATCCATAGACAGCCTGCATCGCGTTCACCTTATCAATTTCAAAAGCTGGAGCGCCAATGGCAATGACAAATTCCATTTCGTAGTGGCAATCCTGCGTGCCCGGAGGGTACGGAATCGTCGCGCCCGACTCCACAATCGCATGGGCCGACTTGGTGAAATAAAACGGCGCTTCGCGATCAACTTCGTTGCCCATTTCCGCTGCGTGCGCGGCGTAGTTGCGCCCGACGCAAAATATCCGGTGCACAGGAAACACATCAGATGTTCCCGTTATTGCAACGCTGGGCACAGGGGGTAAATCAAATACATGTTTGGATGGCATGAGAACCTCGACAGATCATTCGCACCGCCCTTATGCGACCTGAAATTAACTGTGTCAAAAGGTCATGGCATTGGCGAAATGCAAATCCTGTGTCATGAAATACACGATGTTTTTCCGGCCCGCCGGTACGGCAACCAAAGGACGCCAATGCAGTTCCATCGTTACGCCCTTTATTTCACCCCACCAGCAGGACCGTTTTCCGACTTCGCTTGTTCCTGGCTGGGCTGGGATATGCAATCTGGCCAGCCTGTTGCGCATCCCGATATCCCTTGCTTACCGGCCCCCGTGGGTGAAATTACTCAAATACCTCGCAAATATGGTCTGCATGCTACAATAAAACCACCGTTTCGATTGGCAGAAGGGCGCACCGCAGATGACTTGAAGGCGGCCATGTCCGCATATTGCCAAACGCGCTGTGCCATTGTGCTGGATGGTCTAAACCTCGCACAGCTTGGCCGATTTCTTGCCCTTGTACCGAATGGAAACACGAGCTCTCTCAACACATTTTCTGCGGACGTCGTTCGCGAATTTGACACGTTTCGTGCGCCATCAACGGCTGCAGAACTGGACCGCCGCCGATCCAATGGTATGTCTGATGCCCTGGACGCGAACCTTCGAAATTGGGGCTACCCTTATGTGATGGACGCTTATCGGTTTCACATAACCCTTTCAGGGAAACTGCCAAAGGCCCAAGCCGCGACACTGCGGGCTACTCTGGCGCCCATGATCGAACCACTTTTACCACGGCCCTACGTAATCGACGGGCTAAGTCTTGCAGGCGAAGACACCGCCGGCCAATTTCACCTGATCGAGCGCCACCTTTTCAAAGAAACATGACGGGCGTTCTTCTGTTTCGAAATATCCCGGGGTCCGGGGCCTGGCCCCGGTTCGTTCCTCTCCAACCAGCCCACCCATTGGATAGCTGCAAGGCTGCAGCCCCGGCCAATGTCAGGAACGTTGATAGTACCGCCATCCGATCAAGCCGGTCTTTCAATTTGAACACACCAGGCAGGAAGGCAGATACGATGCAGGTTTCACATTGTTACAAGCGAAATGGGTGCATGTGTGAGCACTTGAACCACCAACAAACAGACAGCAATAGGTGAACCACCACAAATACCTGTGGCTCATTGTGAAATTTCCAATGCAAGCTGTGATGCTAGGTTTCTTGAAAATTTGTCTAGCAGCTTATACAACTAGATAAATCATGAACCTCAACCCCGCCAGCCGGCAAGAACTGTCCATAACAGGGTTATTGAATTGAAAACCGCACGAATTCCAATCTGGAAATCAATCGAAGCTTCTTTGACCACGGACATCGCACAAGGCCGCTATGGGATGGGTCAAAAACTACCGACCGAAGCCGCCTTGTCGAAACGGTTTGGTGTAAACCGTCACACGGTACGCCGGGCTATTGCCGCCATGGGTGAACAAGATCTGGTGCATTCGCGGCGCGGAGCAGGCGTATTTGTTACCCAGATACCAACAGAGTATCCGATTGGGCAGAGAGTTCGGTTTCACAAGAACCTGCAAGCGGCAGGGCGCATCCCGGCCAAGGAAATTCTGGCAATGGAAACCCGCTGTGCGGACACGTTTGAGGCCGACGCGCTTGGTTTATGCGTTGGCGATATGGTACATGCTTACAAAGGCCTGTCGCGCGCAGATGGCCAGCCCATTGCCATGTTCCGAAGCGTGTTTCCTGCGCATTGTTTCCCTGGCCTACCTGCGGAATTGGAACGACATTTGTCCGTCACGAAGGCCCTCAGAGTTTTTGGCATCAATGATTACACCCGGTCCTCTACTCGCCTTAACGCCACATCTGCCAATGCCACGCAGGCCTTGCACCTTCAGGTGCGCGAAGGTGCGCCGTTGTTGCGAACAATTGCGGTTAATATTGATCCGGACGGGAAACCTATCGAATATGGAACAAGTTGGTTTGTCGGGGATCGTGTTACGTTGACGATTGCCGATACCTGAGTGGCGAGCGAGGATTATGCCGCACTGCAGCGCGTTATTATGTCCCACTCCCTTGCGGCATGATAACGCGAGGCGTATTTGGATAATATGACCTCCCAAAAAACATCCCGCCTGAGCAAAGACGACTGGATAAAAACCGGAATGGCCGCGTTGTCGGAACGTGGGCCGTCTGCCTTGGCTGCAGAACCTTTGGCGCGCAGGCTGAGCACGACCAAGGGTTCCTTCTATTGGCATTTCAGCGATCTGCCCGCTTATCAGGACGCGCTTTTGCAACGATGGGAAACAGACGCCATTTCCGAAATCGTGGAGGCCTTGGCCGAAGAATTTACCGACGTTGGGCGATTGCGTCGGTTTGGGCAGGTTATCGCAGATAAATCCGGCCTTGGAATCGATGGCGCCTGTGTTGAACCGGCCATCCGCGCATGGGCATTGGCAACCCCAAACGTCGCCGAAGCGGTCGCGCGGGTGGATCGCAAGCGCATGACGTATCTCAGTGATTTGTTGGCTGGTATTGACGTCACAAATCCCGAAATGGCCCGAATTATTTACGCCGCAAGCATCGGTATGGACGCGCTTGGATCACCCAGCAGGGGTGCTAACGAACACGCGATGGGGTCGTTGGTCGATCTTGTACTGGCGTTAAGATATTGATGTCGCGCGCCACAGCAGCAATTTTCGCCTTTATGTCTGTCGCCGCGTGCCAACCGGATGAAACCCTTACGGTTTATGGTGGCGAAGGTATTTGGCATTTAAACCGGATTAACGGGCAGGAATTTGACGCATCCGCAAGTATAGAATTGCACAACAACGGCAAAATCACAGGTCAAGGACCATGCAATCACTTTCAGGGTACGGTGGCCGTGCCCTATCCTTGGTTTAAGGTCGATAATCTGCAAATCACCGGAATGGCTTGCGAAGACATGTCTCAGGAAACCCAGTTTTGGGTCGCTCTCACGTCCATGGAGCTTGTGGAAATCTCCGGGACGACATTGATCCTAAGTAATGAAGCTGAAGAAGAAATGATCTTTAGTAAGGTGAAGTGATCTATCATTCCCCATTTACTGACACCCGCGCCGCAAATCTGTCGACAAAACGCTGGCGAGTTTCAGGCAGGGGTTTGTTGCCCAACTCCGGCGCAAGCCGGTTACGCAGAAAGTAACCTGTCATTTCCAACCCTTGCAAAATTTCCGTATCTGGCGCGGTGCCGTACCCCAGAACACAGGGCGGCAATGGTAGTAACCTGTCGGCCCATTCCCCTGCCCCGGCCCGCGACACCGCGCGGCCCGTGCGGGGTGACACAAAGCTCAGATCATTTGCATCACGCCCCAACACGGCGCATCCCGACAGATCGAGCCCAAACCCGAGTTCTTCCAGCAGGGCAAGTTCCCATTTGAGGTAGGCCAACGGCCAGATATCGCGTTGATCCAGCAAGTCTAAAAGCGTTTCGGTTCTCTGATATAGCGCGGGATGAGCCTCGCGTTCAGGTAGCGAAAACAACAACAGCGCGGTAACCGCATTCAACCCGGCCAAAGCCTGTCTGTCGCCCATCGACGCCGCGGCCCGCGAGCGGACAAGTTCGGCAGAAAACGAACCGAGGTGGTCCTCAAGTCGCGCCCGCCACGCCAGATCAAGCTGTGCGCCAGGCTGCAAAATTGGTGCCATGCGTCGCGACGCACCACCGCGCACGACACCGGCATGGCGCCCCCGTTCCGGTGTCAAAACTTCGATGATTGCAGAACTTTCACCGTGTGTACGGGTCGACAACAAAATGCCCTGCTCGCGCCATTCCATCGCTGCCCTTTCCTCGCCCTGATGCAGTTTCACACCAAATTGTCGAAGAAGCCAAGCACCGGAAACGTGGAATTTTGATCGAAATTATGTTTCCATGTCTCAAAGCAATGCAAGTCATCGGGGGAAACATGTCACATTTCAACACTTTTCTGACCAGATCGGCCTTGGCGGCCGGGCTTGCATTGGGTGCGTCCCAAGCGATGGCCGAAGACGATGTCATGGTTGTTTTTGACGGTTCGAATTCGATGTGGGGTCAGATTGACGGCACAGCAAAAATTGAAATTGCACGCAGTGTGATGGACAAATTGCTGGGTGAATGGACGGCGGACCGCCAGGTCGGGTTGATGGCATATGGTCACCGTCGCCGCGGGGATTGCACAGACATTGAAACGCTGATTGCTCCCTCGCACGGCACCACGGACAGTATTTTGAAGCGCATCAATGCGATCACCCCAACCGGTAAAACCCCCCTTACCGCCGCCGTGGAAATGGCCGCCAAAGAATTGGCTTATACCGACAGACCCGCAACAGTTGTCCTGATATCTGACGGATTGGAAAGCTGTGACCGAGATCCGTGCGCCTTGGCGCGTGCATTGGAAAAGGGCGGTGTTGGATTTACCGCGCATGTGGTGGGATTTGGCCTGACCAATGATGAAGACGCCGCATCGCTGGCCTGTATCGCCGAGGAAACCGGCGGTGAATATATCTCGGCCAGTAACGCCTCAGAGCTGGGGCAGGCCTTGAGTGCTGTCAGCACCGCCGTGGCCGCCGCGCCAACTCCGTTGCCCGCGCCTGAGCCTGAGCCGGAACCAGAACCGTTGTTGCCCCAAGTCGCGCTGTCCGGACCGGAAACTGCCGTTGCCGGATCTGCATTCCCAATTGGGTGGTCACGCGTTGTGGAAGAAAACGATTACATTACGATCCTGCCTGTGGGCACACGCGAAGGCACATACGACAATTACCTGACCGTCAAATCCGAACTGGACGGCGATTTGCAAGCCCCGAGCGAGGCCGGATTATACGAATTGCGTTACGTCCACAACGCAACCAGCGAAACACTGGGCCGGATGAACATCGAAATTGTCGAGCCGGTTGTGACAGTTTCGGCACCGGAGACGGCCATCGTGGGCGCAGACATCCCTATTGAATGGACCGGCGCAGTTCATCCCAACGATTACATAACTGTCGTTCCCGTTGGCGCGGACGACGGAACCTATGGCCGTTACGTTGTCGTGCGCGACAATGTGAAAGGTGACCTGCAAGGGCCGGCCGCCCCGGGGCTTTATGAAATCCGGTACCTTCTGAACGAAGACGCCCGCACGGTTTACACCCACAACATGGAAATTGTTGAGGCCGATGTAACTTTGAATACACCCGAGACCGCCGTAACAGGGCAAGCGTTCGAGGTAAGTTGGACTGGCGCACCCAATCGGCACGATTACATTACGATTGTCCCGATGGGCACGGATGAAGGTGAATACGGCAATTACATTCAGGTGCGAGACAACGCTAAGGACGACCTGACCGCACCAAGCGCAACCGGTCTATATGAGGTGCGCTATGTGCTACGCGAAGATGCCCGCACTGTGGCGCGTAAACAGATTGAAATCACGGATGCTTCTGTGACCCTTGTAGTCCCTGACACTGCCCTTACAGGAGAACGGTTTGATATCAGCTGGGATGGCGCAGTCAGCCGAAGTGACTACATCACAATTGTTCCGATGGGCACCGACGAAGGTGTGTACGGCAACTACATTCAGGTGCGCAAAGTGACCGAAGGTACGTTGCAAGCACCATCGGAAACTGGTCTCTATGAGGTGCGATATGTCTTGCGAGAAGGCGACAAAACCCTGGCCCGTGCACCTATTGAAATCACCGAACCTGAGGTAACGATTTCAGCCCCCGACAGCGTGACGGCCGGGCAGAAATTTGATGTCAGCTGGACCGGTGCGGTGGACCCAAACGATTACATCACAATTGTCCCACTGGGCACGGATGAAGGGACTTACGGGAACTATGTGCGTGTGCGCGCCGAATCCAGGAAAGAGTTGCTGGTGCCGACGGAAACCGGGCTTTACGAGTTGCGGTATGTCTTGGCGGAAGGGGCCACCACCATCGCACGGCGCCCCATTGAAGTAATCGAACCAGAGGTGACAATGACGGTTCCGGCCACCGCATTGGCAGGGCAAAAGTTCGAAGTCAGCTGGACTGGCGCGGTGAACATCAACGACTACATCACTATCGTTCCAATGGGATCAGATGAGGGGACTTACGAGAATTATTTCCGCGTCCGAAAACATGCGGCCAAAGACCTACAAGCCCCCGCAAACACAGGCCTATATGAAGTGCGCTACGTTCTTGCAGAAGGCGTTCGCACGTTGGCACGGGAAACCATTGAGATCACGGAACCGGAGATCACACTTACGGCCCCTGCCGAAATTCGCGCCGGTGATAAATTACGGGTGTCGTGGACAGGTGCGGTAGACAGCGGCGACTACATTGCCCTTGTTCCCGTCGGCAGTGATGACAGCATCTTTGGTGATTACTTCCGGGTACGCACATTGGCCGAAAAAGATATCAAGGCGCCTGACGGCACCGGACTGTATGAGTTACGATACATCCTGAAGGAAGGCGGCCGTGTTATGGTGCGCCACACCGTTGAAGTTCTGTCGGCGGATGCAGCTTTGGACAGTGGCGCAAGCCTTGTTGCGCCCGAAACAGCGGCCAGCGGCAGCATTATCGAGGTGAGATGGACAGCGCCAGCCAGTGATGGTGACCAGCGGATCACGTTGGCAAAAACGGATCAGGCGATATTCACATGGATCACCGCCATCAAGATCAAGGATGCGACATCCGTCCAGATGCCCATGCCCGACGCGCCGGGCAATTATGAATTGCGGTTCCTGGATGTGTCCAACCAAGCGGTGTTGGCCCGCAAAGTAATCACCGTGGAATAGATTTAGTCGCTCAGGCCGGGTTCATCCAACAGGTGCCGGCCTGCGCGATCTTCGACTTCGATCACCCAGATGTCAGGATCAAAGCTACGCTGCTTGGTGATTGACGCGTCAATTGTTGCCTCTTCGCCTGATGCAAGCTCCGCCCAAACTCGCGCGCCTGTCATCAAATCAAACGACCGCTGATAGGCCGTAGCCTGTCCATCCAATGTGTTGAGCTTGATCAAAACCGCACCAGCGGTGTTATCACCATGCGCCACAACAAATGCCGGGATTTCCTGAAGGCGCAAGCGAGTCAGATAGGCCTGAACCCAGAATTCAGATGTAAGACGTGTCATTGGGCGGGTCGGGTTTGAGTATTTTTGGAACGATGAAAGACAGACATTTGGGATTAATTGCCGTCTTTGAAATCTAGACCCATTTCTGAGTAGCGTTCCGCTTCTTCCAACCAGTTGGGGCGTACTTTGATCTGTAAGAACAGGTGCACGCGTCGATCGAGGAATTCCTCCAATTCGACACGGGCGGCTTTGGAAACGGATTTGATGGTTTCACCCTTGTGGCCCAGAACGATGCCTTTATGGCCGTCGCGCATGACGTAGATGAGTTGATCAATGCGCGCGGAGCCGTCTTTGCGATCTTCCCAGTTTTCGGTTTCGACCGTCAGCTGGTAAGGCAGTTCCTGATGCAGGCGCAGGGTTAGTTTTTCACGGGTAATTTCAGCGGCGATCATGCGCATCGGCAGATCAGCAATTTGGTCCTCGGGGTAAAGCCATGGACCTTCTGGCAACTCGTCCGCGAGCCAAGTGCGCAGGGCTTCGACCCCATGGCCGCGTTCAGCAGAAATCATGAAGGTTTCGACAAAATCAAACCGCGCATTCAGGTCCTGGGTCAGGGCCAGCAGGCCTTCGGATTTAACCCGGTCGATCTTGTTGATGGCAAGTGCAACTTTGCGCCCTTTGGTGACATCACCCAACCCTTCGAGGATCTTTTCTACACCTTCGGTCACACCACGATGCGCCTCGATCAGCAAAACCACCACATCAGCGTCCGCCGCCCCGCCCCATGCGGCCGCAACCATCGCGCGGTCCAGCCGACGGCGTGGTTTGAACAGGCCGGGCGTGTCGACAAACACCAGTTGGCTGTCGCCCTCAATAGCAACACCGCGAATGCGCGCGCGTGTCGTTTGCACCTTATGGGTCACGATCGACACTTTGGCACCGACCATGCGGTTCAGAAGGGTCGATTTACCTGCGTTTGGCTCTCCGATGAGAGCGATGAATCCGGCGCGTTGTGTCATGGGTGTTCCTGTGTTGCAGAGCGTAGCCCTAAACGATCCTGCATGCCTTTGCCAGACCGTCGTTGCCAGACCCTGTACGATTGAATCGGGTTCAATTCCGATTTGTTTCAGATTCCAAACGATCAAGGAGTGCTTTGGCCGCCGCTTGTTCAGCCTGCCGTTTGGACCCGGCGGTCGCGCTGTTGTGTGATCCGTTTTCCAGCTTGGCCATAATTGTGAACACAGGTGCGTGGTCGGGGCCAGAGCGGGATGTTTCAATGTATTTCGGGGGTGGCAGGCCACGGGCCTGTGCCCATTCCTGAAGCGAGGTCTTTGGATCACGCGCATCTTCTTCGACGCGCAAAACCCGCGCGCCCCACAGGCGCAGAACCATGTCGCGCGCTGTGTTGAAATCGGCATCAAGATACACGGCGGCAATCACCGCCTCCATCGCGTCGCCCAGAAGGGCCTGTTTGCGGCGGCCTCCAGATAGCATTTCGGATCGCCCCAATTTCAGAACGCTGCCAAGGTCGATTTCACGGGCAACATCGGCGCAAGTTTCCTTGCGCACGAGGGCATTAAAACGCGGGGCCAATTGCCCCTCTGCGGCGGTTTTGTCGTTTTGAAGCAGTACTTCGGACATCACGAGACCAAGCACGCGGTCGCCCAGAAATTCCATGCGTTGATTGTCAGACCGTGTGGCCGAGGACATCGAGGCATGGGTAACCGCCTGAACCAACAAAGCCGGTTGAGAGAACTCGTGACCTAGCCGAGTGGCAAAGGTTTTGAGATCGGCAGAAAGCTTCAATCCAACCTCTTAAAGAAACGATCGCTACGCCATGTCCAGAAATACAGCATAGAGCTACCGGCCGATGAGAAAACAACGCGGTTCGCGCGCCCGATCAGGTTTTCGAAAGGTACAAAGCCTACGCCACCAACGGCCTGTGGGAACCGCGAGTCGGTTGAATTGTCGCGATTGTCACCCATAAAGAAATAGTGGCCTTCGGGAACTGTGAAGACAGACGTATTGTCCGAGCGTTGTTTGCCGATGTTCAGAATACTGTGTGATCGACCACCGGGCAGTGTTTCGATCTGGCGGGATTTGATGCACATGGCGCCTTCGCCGACAACACCGTTTTCACAGCGTGGGCGCGCGCGCAGCGGGCCTTGGGGCGCAAATGTTTCTTCAAACGGTGCTACGTCTTCCAATTCCACGGGCGCGCCGTTGAGGTGAAGAACACCGTCTTTGACTTGCACCTTGTCACCGGGCAGGCCAACCAAACGTTTGATAAAATCTGTACCCTGCACAGGGTGGCGGAATACGATTATGTCGCCGCGTTCAGGATCAGAGCCAAGGAACCGTGTATTGTCCCCGTCCAAAAACCCACAAATATCAGCGGCGTCGATGTCGAGACCAAGACGTTGAATCTTGATCGATGGGCAGGAGGCGTAAGAATACCCGTAGGCCATTTTGTTCACGAACAGAAAATCACCGATCAAAAGCGTATCTTTCATCGAACCCGATGGAATCCAGAACGGTTGGAAAAAAATCGTCCTGAAGATACCTGCAATCAACAGGGCATAGACAACCGTCTTGATGGTTTCGACAATTGAACTACTTTTCTTGGCTTCGGTCGCCATACTGTTCTCCGCACTCGCTAAGGTGTTTCGTCGCTAACCGGTGATTCAGTTTTATTACGAAACGCTGTGATCGCGAGCTTCATGAGGTGGCGTGGCACGGGTGTCAAGATGTTGGTATGTCACATAAGGTTGGTTCAGTTCACAGTTGCGAAATCCGGTTCCGAAGTCATCATGCGATTGGGCGCGCTTCGATCACCACAAAGGCCTGTGCCCATGGGTGGTCATCCGTCAACGTTACATGAATGAGTGCCTCGTGGCCGGGAGGGGTCATTTCCGCCAGCCTTTCAGCGGCCCAACCTGTAACGGACAAGACAGGTTGCCCTGTGGGCAGGTTTGTCACAAACATATCTTTCCAGGAAATCCCCATGCGAAGGCCGGTGCCCAAAGCCTTGGAACAGGCTTCTTTTGCAGCCCAGCGTTTGGCATACGTCCCTGCGACATCCGCGCGACGTTCAGCCTTGCGCTGTTCCACTTCTGTAAAGACACGATTGCGAAACCGGTCGCCAAATTTTTCAAGCGTGCCGGCAATCCGTTCGATATTTGCCAGATCGGTTCCTATTCCCAGAATCATGCTTTTGCATCCCAAACCAAAAGCCGCAGCCCTGCCAGCGCAAAGACACAAGCGCAAGCCGCGTCGACCTTGCGTCGCGTTCGCTGGTAGAATGCCATCACCGGCTCAAGGGAAAAGACCAATGCGTAAAGGGTATAAAGGCCCAGCCCAAGACCCGCGCATATGACCGTTACCTGAACGCTTGCGGAGCCAAGGGAAAGTGCCGCAACCCATGCCAGTGCCGCCTTGGGGTTGAGAAGGTTCAACATAACCCCTTTGAGAAATAATTTTGCGCCGTTCAATTCCAAACCTGCAGTGCGTTGAACTGAAGACAAGGTCACAGCCGCCCGCCCCGATTTGTAAGCCAGGTAAAACAGAAATACGGCACCGCTGATTTTCAAGACCAAAAGCGCAAGTGAATATTGGGCGACAATCAAACCCAAACCAATGGCTGTCGCGACGCCCCACAGGGCCAGACCTGTAGCCAAGCCCAGCGACAACATTAGCCCCTGACGGCGCCCGGAGGCCATAGCGGTTGCAGCCACAGCCAGCGTTGCAGGACCGGGCGATCCTGCAGCAACAGCAAATGTCACAATGCTGGTGATTGCCGCTAACAATGTTTCGGTCATTGGTCGAAGATCACTATTTCGCCTGTCGACTGGTTTAGTGAAAACTGTAGTTGCCCCGGGTCGAAATTCGACCCGTCAAAAACTTGTAACTTCAATTCAAAAACCAATCCTATGGATGGGTGATATGCGGCCTCAAGACTTTTGAAATCCACGCCAGGAAATCCGATATTTTGCTGGACGCCGATAGTTTTGCACTGGCGTTCACCCAGTTCCCCATAAGGTGGTGACAAGACCAGGATGTGAAACGCCGCGGCCGCCGGTTCAACGGTGTCCAACAACGCAAGCCGCACGTTACCGTTGGCAAATGTACGTGTGTTGTCCTTCCACGGTTCAACGATCGCATCCGCGCGCGCGATCCAATCGCAGTCCTGAACTTGTTGTGCGGTTACAGACGTTGCGTAAAGCCCCATAATGACTGCGCATAGAAAACGGATCATTGTCACACCTCCAGTTTTGTCGTTAGTATTTTCGCGCTCGCCGCCCCGAATAAGATCGCAAACGCACCGTCAAACCAGCGTTGTAACCTGCGATAACCACGTGCGACGCGCGGTGAAGAAAACAGTAATCCATATCCAAAGAAGACGAGCATCGTGACGCTTATCAGGCCTGCAAACAATTGAGCGATTTGTGTCAATCCCGCATCGGCAGGAAGAACTATCGCATAAATCGCGCCCCACGACAGGATTGCCTTTGGGTTTGTCACGTGGATCAAAAAGCCTTTCATAAATAGTCGCCTGGGGTCGCTTTGCACGGTGGTTGATTTGGCGTCAGTGGGATACACAGCGCGACGTAAAGCTTTGATTGATAAATACAAAAGATAAGCTGCACCTAAGTATCTGATCGCTTCAAACACCCAAGCATTGGCCAGCATAACAGCGCTCATGCCCATCGCAGCAGCGATACCCCACGTCGATGATCCCCAAACGATCCCTGCCGCAATAATCAGACCGGAACGACGCCCCTGCGCCATCGCGGTACTGGAAATTGCCAAGGTTGCCGGCCCCGGGCTTCCGCCCGCGATGCCCCAACCGATCAGGATCAGTGCCAGTTCATACCCATTCATTGTGTCCTTCCTCAGGAACCATCCTCATTGTTTCGCCGCTCTATTGCCGCCTGTTCTGTTGATACGCCGATGGCAACGAAAAACCAGTTACAGATCAGGTACGCCCCCGCGTAGATGCCTATTAAAACATTGAATTGTTGGGAAAACAGTGGTGCGATGGCAAGCTTTGCAAAGACCGGCAACAATGATCCGGCGAAATAACTGAGAGCCACGTTCAGAACCACGCAAATTGCGGTTGCGATCCAGACAAACCCCCAGCGTTCCGCAGAAGTTGGTTTGCGGTTCTTCGCCCTAACAAAACATTGTCCTTCAACCAAAGCAGCGATCATCGCGGGCACCATCAATTGCGCTTGTGATCCAAGTGTTGTTTGCCCAGAGTTATTGATTGCAGCCACGATGAGCGCCACGCCAACGGCGACACCCAGAAATACAATAGCATACCGCGTATGGTTCATACCGCCGATTTCACTTCTTCACCGCGGGCCGCATCCATAAGTGCACGCATTTCTGCCATTGCGGGTCGCAGCCCTTTAAAGATCGCTTCACCAATCAGGAAATGACCGATGTTAAGTTCCCGCACTTCAGGGAAGGCTGCCACAGGGGAAACTGAGTCATATGTGAGCCCATGCCCGGCGTGCACTTCGACACCCAATGAATGTCCATAGGCAGACATTTCGCGCAACGATTGCAACTCTCGGTCGCGGTCCGCCATACGCCCTTCGGCGTGTGCATCGCAATAAGCACCTGTATGTAATTCAATCACTTCGGCACCAATGCGTGCTGCTGCTTCGATTTGGCGCGCGTCCGCCGCTATGAAAATCGAAACGCGGCAACCGGCATCACGCAATGGCGCAATGAAATGCGCCAGACGGTTTTCTTCACGCGCGACTTCAAGTCCACCTTCGGTGGTTCGCTCTTCTCGTTTTTCCGGCACAATACAAACCGCATGCGGTTTATGACGCAGGGCAATCTCCTGCATTTCATCTGTCGCTGCCATCTCAAAGTTCAATGGAACGCTTAGCACGTCCATCAATCCATCTATGTCAGCGTCGGAAATATGACGGCGATCTTCGCGCAAATGCGCGGTAATGCCGTCCGCCCCGGCCTGTTCGGCCAACTGGGCGGCGCGGACAGGATCAGGAGTATCGCCACCACGTGCGTTGCGCACGGTCGCGACGTGATCAATGTTCACGCCCAAGCGTAGCTTGTCAAAATGTTGCATTCTTTGCCTTCTTGTTCATCTGCACGTCACGCATAGATTAAAGGCTTTCGCGCGGCATCCAAGGCCTATTCGCCGTCATAACACAGCAAATGGGCCTCCAAATTCGCTTAATCGTGCTTTTTGGCGGCCTCAGCCTTGTGTGCAGCTTTTTCTTTGATCGCCGCGAATTTGGCCTTTAGCCGCCCTTTTCGACGGTTCTTATAGGCCTGGATCAATGGCAGGCTAAAATAATAGCACACCGTTGCGGCAATAAGACCCGGGATGATACCGCCGATCAAATAAGGGAGGAAAACCTCGTCGTAGAAATTCCCCAGCTTGGTCCAATCAGCATCTGCGTCAGTGAACAGCGCATACAGATTGTCTTTGAAATCACGACCTGCATCCAGAAAGCTGATCATGATAGAACTGCCACCATCTTCATGCCCGGGATGCGTAAGCCCCAACAAGAAATGGCCGGTCTGGAACGACGTAATCGCAATAAACGGGAACGTTATTGGATTGCCAAAGAAAGTGGCAAGCAATGACGCCAGGATGTTACCGCGCATAACCCAAGCCAGAAAGGCCGCAACAAAGAAATGAAACCCAAATAGCGGAGAAAAACTCACGAGAACACCGGCGAAAATGCCACGCGCGATCCGATGCGGTGGATCGGGCAAACGCCGCAAGCGATGTTTCACATAATGAAAACCACGCTTCCACCCGCCCTTTGGCCAAAAGAAATCAGCGACAGCCTTGCCCATGCTTCGCTTATCTCGGCGTTTGAAAACCAATGGTGGCTCCTAGCGTTCAGTTACATTTCCGCTAACAGCGCGGGCTAAATCTCGGTGGCGTTCTACTTCGGCGACATCACTTTCTGCATCAATGGCCGTCAGAACATTGTGTAAATGTTCTGCGTCTCGCAGCTCTACTTCCAAAAGCAATCTAAAAAAGTCAGGCTTACGGTCAATAAACGTCAAATTTGAGATATTGCCCTCTCGCTCGCCAATCAAGCTGCAAATGCGTCCTAGAACCCCCGCATCGTTCCCAATCGTCACATCGATTGACACATCATATGCCGCCGCGTGCCGTCCCGAATGCCATTGCAGATCTAGCCAGCGGTCTGGCTGAGCTTCAAAAGCAGAAAGGGCTTCGCAATCAATCGCATGCACAACCACACCACGCCCACGGTACGTGATACCCACAATTCTTTCCCCGGGAAGTGGCTGGCAACATGGGGCGCGGTCAAAATGTTGATCGGATTCAAGGCCGACCACGGCGCGATCCCGACGTACTTCATCGCCATCACTTGGCACTAAATCGGGATAAACAGCGTTCAATACTTCACGGGCTGTAAGTTCCGCACTGCCCATTCGGGCAAGGATTGCGTTTACATCGTCCAACCGCAAGGTGCGGGCCGCCGTTTCAAGCGCTTTATCCGTGGCCTTTTTACCGACGTGCTCAAATGCCGCACGGGCCAATTCGCGACCAAGTTTTATGAACCGGTCCCGATCTTGTTCACGCAAGGCCCGTCGGATAGCGGACTTTGCTTTGCCCGTCGTCGCAATATCCAGCCATGTTGATTGCGGCATCTGACCATCCGCAATGATCACTTCAACAGATTGTCCGTTTTTTACCCGGGTCCACAATGGCACCCGCATTCCATCAATTTTTGCACCAACACAAGCGTTGCCGATCCGTGTGTGAATAGCGTAGGCAAAATCAATAGGTGTCGCCCCGCGGGGCAATTTGACAACGTCCCCTTTGGGTGTGAAACAAAACACCTTATCTGAATACATCTCGAGCTTCACTGCCTCGAGGAATTCATCGTGATCATCCTCAGCGTCAAATTGTTCTGTCAGAGAACTGATCCACTTGACAGGATCAACAGCAAAGGGGTTTCCGCTGCGCACACCGTCGCGGTACGACCAATGCGCCGCAACGCCTGTTTCCGCCACATCGTGCATTTGGCGTGTTCTGATTTGCACCTCAACACGTTTTCCGTCCCGGCCCGAAACCGTTGTATGAATTGAACGATACCCGTTGGACTTGGGTTGGCTGATATAATCCTTGAAGCGGCCAGGTACAGATTTCCAGCGCTGATGAATGGCGCCCAGAACTGAGTAACAATCGTTTTCCGTTTCAGTGATAATTCGAAAACCGTAAATGTCAGACAAGCGGGAAAAGCCCATCTCTTTTTCCTGCATCTTACGCCAGATTGAATAGGGCTTCTTGGCCCGTCCCAGCACTTCGGCGGAAATGCCAACCTTTGCCATTTCTTTGCGCATGTCTCCGGTGATCCGGTCAATTACATCCCCTGATTCACGTTGCAGGGTAATAAAACGGCGCATAATGGATGCACGCCCGTCCGGGTTGATCACCCGAAACGCCAGATCCTCAAGCTCTTCGCGCATCCATTGCATACCCATGCGGCCCGCCAGCGGGGCAAAGATATCCATTGTTTCGCGTGCTTTTTGCACTTGTTTTTGCGGGCGCATCGCTTTGATCGTGCGCATATTGTGCAACCGGTCGGCCAGCTTGACCAAAATGACGCGCAGGTCCTTGGACATTGCCATGAACAGCTTGCGAAAATTTTCCGCTTGTTTGGTTTCCGAACTTCCCAGTTGCAGGTTGGTCAGTTTGGTCACGCCATCAACGAGATCGGCAATTTCGAGTCCAAATTTTTCCATCACGGATGCATAAGACGCACCTGTATCTTCGATCGTATCGTGCAACAGAGCGGTGACTATGGTTGCGTCATCCAAACGCTGTTCCGCCAAAATGGCGGCAACGGCGGCCGGGTGGCTAAAGTAAGGCTCACCTGAATGGCGATATTGCCCTTCGTGCATTTCACGGCCGTAGTCATACGCAGCGCGCAACAAGGATTCGTCAGTCTTGGGGTTGTAGGTGCGGACCAGTTCGATCAGGTCATCAACGGCAAGCATCCGTTACGCACCCCATATTGTAGGTTCAGCCCTGCCCCTGGGCTTCCATGAGGGCACGCAGCAATTTCTCCTCAGACATATCGTCTTCCTGAGGTTTGTCCGCTTCACCGCCCATCAACAGAGCCATCGAATCTTCTTCGGGCTCATCAACTTCGATCTCGATCTGGTTAGATTCGATCAGGCGTTCCCGCAGATCGTCTGCGCCTTGGGTTTCTTCCGCAATCTCGCGCAGGGCGACGACCGGGTTTTTGTCGTTATCGCGATCAACCGTCAAAGGTGCACCGGTCGCGATCTCACGCGCACGGTGTGATGCAAGCATCACAAGATCAAAACGATTTGGAACTTTATCAACGCAATCTTCGGTCGTAACGCGGGCCATGAGACCTCCGGTATATATAGCGGTTAGAATGGCTGTATTTACGCGCTCAATTTTGCTTTTACAAGCGCCGAATCATAGGGCAACGACCTCATTTCGTGCGATTTCGGGCAGGTTTGCAGTCATCTCTGAAACAGATCGCCCCAGAACCGGGTGTCGCCAGTCCGCAGCGATGTCCAAAAGTGGAATCAAAACAAAGGCTCGATCCTGCATACGAGGATGCGGGAGAATCAGTTGGTCGGGTGTTTCTTGCATCTGATTCTCGACTGAAAGGTCACGCCAATTGACGTAGGTCTCGACGTTTGGGACCACATCTTGCCCCGCAGCGACAAGATCTAAATCCAGGGTTCTGCGCCCCCAGCGTTGCACACGTTCGCGACCAAATTCCGTCTCAACGTCATGCAGCATCGCGAGGAATGCCCATGGATCGCCTGCATATTGGATTTTGGCCGCGGCATTAACGTAGTCAGGCCCGGCGCCCACTGGAAAACACGGGGTTTGGTAGAATTTGCTAATCGCAATGACGTGGCCACCCATCTCATCCAAACGTTCCAATGCGGATTGTAGCGTTTTTGGGGGTGAGCCGACAACAGATGGCATGTTACCGCCCAAGGCAATCAAGTATGTGCTTGTTGACGTCACATTCATTTGAAAATTCCCCCTCATGTAGTCCTTGCCGAGATCGTGTTTTAGGAATAAATTTACACATCATTCTTCCCGGTTCTAAACCATTCAGACACATGAACCACGCGAAACTGCAAGGGCAGAACGGTCATATTTGAAAGGAATTTTCAATGTTTTACAAAGACGAACGACTTGCACTGTTCATTGATGGGTCAAATTTGTATGCGGCCGGGAAATCGCTGGGATTCGATATCGACTACAAGCTTTTGCGGGCTGAATTCATGCGTCGTGGGAAACTTCTGAGGGCATTTTACTATACTGCGCTTTTGGAAAACGACGAATATTCGCCTATCCGCCCACTTGTGGATTGGTTGCATTACAACGGTTACACGATGGTGACCAAAACCGCGAAAGAATACACCGACAGCCAGGGGCGCCGCAAAGTCAAAGGCAATATGGACATTGAATTGGCCGTCAATGCGATGGAACTGGCCCCGCGTTTGGATCACATCGTCATATTCTCGGGTGACGGGGATTTCAGACCGTTGGTTGAAAGCCTGCAACGTCAGGGCGTGCGGGTCTCTGTTGTATCTACAATAAAAAGCCAACCACCTATGATCTCGGATGAGTTGCGCCGTCAGGCCGATAACTTCATCGAGTTGAACGACCTGAAAGACGTGATAGGTCGCCCACCACGCGATCCAATGCCCGATCACGACGAGCCACATAACGCACAAGACTAAACTCCACCTCCAACGCAGGCCTTTGGTTGTTTGGCGCGAAACACGTCAGGCGTCCGGTCATGAGTACTGGACGGCGGTGCCATCTCGACATACCTGTGTGCAAATGGGAGGCGCAGTATGACAAAATTACCTTTGACACTGTATCTGGCTGCGCCGCGCGGTTTCTGTGCGGGCGTTGATCGGGCGATCAAGATTGTTGAAATGGCCCTGCAAAAATGGGGCGCGCCAGTCTATGTCCGACACGAAATCGTGCACAACAAATATGTGGTGGATGATCTGCGCGCCAAGGGGGCGGTTTTTGTCGAGGAATTAGAAGAATGCCCAGACGATCGCCCGGTTATATTCTCAGCCCACGGCGTTCCCAAATCTGTCCCGGCTGAAGCATCGCGTCGACAGATGGTGTTTGTTGACGCCACCTGCCCGCTGGTCAGCAAAGTACATGTAGAGGCCGAACGCCACCATGAAGCAGGATTGCAGATCATTATGATAGGCCACGCCGGGCACCCGGAAACCGAAGGCACAATGGGACAGCTACCTTCCGGCGAAGTTGTTCTGGTCGAAACCGTTGATGATGTCGGGCGCATCGATGTGCGCGATCCCCAACAGCTGGCGTATGTGACCCAAACAACCCTGTCTGTTGATGATACTGCTGGGATCGTGGCCGCGTTGCAGGACAGATTTCCGGCCATCAAAGGGCCACACAAAGAAGATATCTGTTACGCCACCACCAACCGTCAAGATGCCGTTAAGTCAATCGCACGCCTGGCCGAAGCAATGTTGATTGTAGGCGCACCGAATTCTTCCAACTCACGCCGGTTGGTCGAAGTCGGGGCAAAAGCCGGATGCGGGTATTCGCAATTGGTGCAACGCGCGACGGACATTGATTGGCGGGCGCTAGAGGGCATTTCCACCATTGGCATCAGTGCCGGTGCATCAGCGCCAGAAATTTTGGTGAACGAAGTGATTGACGCCTTGAAAGTTCGCTTTGATGTAACCGTTGAACAAATTGAGACGGCTCGAGAAAGCGTAGAATTTAAAGTTCCTCGCGTTTTGCGCGAAACGGCATGAAATTCGGAATAAAAGTGACCCACCCGAATTTTGGACCCACCACAAGGGATACAAAATGATCCCCCGCGCGCCACTTTTTCTTGGGCTAGCAGCCCTTGTCCCATTCCTTTGGGGAGCCATTACCGTGCTCAACGCCGACCTTGCGATTTGGACCGCACGAAACATTGGCGCACGGTTCGTTGGGCCCTATGTCATGTTATTTTTTGGAACCACAGTCCTGTCGTTTATGTCCGGCATGCTTTGGGGATTCGCCGCACGGTTAGACGGCGCACAAGCCGCAACCGGTTATGTTCTGGCAACGTTTCCGGCGCTGTGGGCATTTGCCATGACAGGGGGCAACCTTGAGAGCGCAGGAATTTACTTGATGTTTGGGTTTGCGGGTTTGTTGGGGCTAAACTGGTTGTTCTGGCAACACGGTGCCGCGCCTGATTGGTGGATGCGGTTTTGCGGCCTGCCAACAGCCTTCATACTTGCCTGCCTTGGAATTGGAGTGTTCTTATGACCGCTGATGGCGAAACATTGAACGTTTACCGAGACCAGGCCGAGAAATACGCGAAGTTGGTCGAAGATGCAGATCAGAATCCCAGATTGGTGGACTTCATATTCGCCATTCCAAAGGGCGGACGTGTCCTGGACCTGGGATGTGGCCCCGGCCATGCGGCGGCCGACATGGCCACGGCTGGGCTTCGGGTTGATGCGACTGATGCAGTACCGGAAATGGTTGCGATGGCATCCTCACATGACGGCGTAAACGCATGGTTAGCCAGCTTTGACGAGATTGAGGGTGATCAGATTTACGATGGCATCTGGGCAAATTTTAGCCTGTTGCACGCCCCGCGATCCGAAATGCCGCGCCACCTTGGGGCGTTGCGCAAGGCTTTAAAAACCGGAGGGCGATTTCACATCGGGGTGAAAACCGGAACCGGAGAGGAACGCGACGACATTGGCCGTCTCTACACCTACTACACCGAAACGGAACTGAGAGATTTGTTGATACAGGCCGGCCTCACCCCAGGTGACA
>Ga0209344_10002017_pt1 | contig 23902 bp, 20 predicted proteins | sample Cruoilmetagenom6_FD_187293 | JGI IMG/M metagenome (GOLD analysis project Ga0209344, IMG submission 187293) | Oil polluted marine microbial communities from Coal Oil Point, Santa Barbara, California, USA - Santa Barbara Oil Seep Sample 6 (SPAdes)... | ecosystem: Environmental > Aquatic > Marine... | reverse complement strand
GGATTAACTTCGTTGATCCTAAGAGCGTTCCGTGTTGAAAATAAACCCAATTCCGGGCTTCGCTCCGGAATGGTTTTAGTATGCCTTATAAATTTGGAGATCGAGTGGATTAACTTCGTTGATCCTAAGAGCGTTCCGTGTTGAAAATAAACCCAATTCCGGGCTTCGCTCCGGAATGGTTTTTTGTTTTCCACTCCTTAGAAAAGTAACCTTTTCACGGGGTGGAAAACAAAAAACCCAAAGAATTCCATTCTTTGGGTTTATTTATTCGTGATCGCGATAGGATTCGAACCTATGACCGTCTGCTTAGAAGGCAGATGCTCTATCCAGCTGAGCTACGCGACCATCTTCGTTGGAGTGGAGCGCCATTCCCGCGATATAAACCGAAGGAGGAAGCTACGCAACCAATTTAGGAGTGCAAATATAATATATCCCATTAATTAAATTCCCTTTTTTAAAATTTTTTTGAGACAATTTATTTGCACATCCTTCATGGCTGTGTAAGCATTGTAGTTCTGCCGATAGAGGGCAGTGATTCTTTAGATTAAATATTGAAATAGATCGTCTTGATTATTCAAGTATTTACTAAAGAATTTACGTTCCTTCATCCGTGAAATCAAGGGATCAAGATCTGATTTTTTCTGTAATTCGATGCCCACAAGGGCGGGACCATTTTCGCGACTATTCTTTTTAGAATATTCAAAGAAAGTGATGTCATCTTCTGGACCTAATACTTCCAAAACAAATTCTTTTAAAGCACCAGCGCGTTGGGGAAAGCGTATGATAAAATAATGCTTTAGCTGCTCATATAATAAGGCGCGTTCTTTAATTTCTGCAGTACGCGTAATATCGTTGTTACTACCACTTACTACACAAACCACATTTTTGTCTTTTATTAAATCGGCATATTGCTCTAAACCAGCCAGGGTTAACGCTCCTGCAGGTTCTACAACAATAGCCTCTTTGTTGTATAATTCTAAAATGGTTTGACACACTTTACCTTCGGGAACAAGTCCAATAGCTGCTAAATTTTCCTTACAAATTGGAAAGGTTAAGGTACCAACCTGCCGTACGGCAGCACCATCAATAAACTTATCTATCTGGTCGAGTCTAACCGTGGTGTTTTGTTCAAATGAAGTAGTCATCGAAGGAGCACCTTCTGGTTCTACCCCAATAACCTGGGTATTGGGTGACAGGATTTTGCAAATAGAGGATAATCCAGCCGCTAGACCACCCCCACCCACGGGCACAAAAATATAGTCAATGGGTGCTTCCGACTGCGCTAAAATTTCTAATCCCACAGTGGCTTGCCCCTCAATAATTTTCTCATCATTAAACGGATGTATAAAGGTGCTGCCTTGTTGGTTGCAGAGGGTACTTGCTGCGGCTTGGGCATCATCAAAGGTGTCTCCAGTTAATACTACTTTTACAAAGGAGCCTCCAAACATTTTAACCTGTTCTACCTTTTGTTTTGGCGTAGTTTCAGGCATAAAGATGGTTCCTTCCACAGCTAATTCCTTACAGGCAAATGCCACCCCTTGGGCATGGTTTCCTGCACTAGCACAAACAATACCTACTTCCCTTTCTTGTTGTGTAAGGCTACTCATTTTATTAAAAGCCCCTCTAATTTTATACGATCTAACCTGTTGTAGGTCTTCGCGTTTTAAGTAAATATTGGCCTTAAATTGGCTTGAATAATTGGCGTTATACTGTAGCGGGGTAAGGTAACTTACCTTGGCTAAGGTAACTGCCGCGGCCTCAATACGTGCTAAGCTAGGAAAGTAGGTAGTTTGTACATTCATGATTTAGTTATTTTCTGGACGTAATTTTCGTACGGTTGCGCCAGTTTTCCACATTTCACTGTCGCGGATTTCTTTTAGCTCAACTTCTAATTTATCGCGATAATCTGATTTCGAAGAGGATGAAATTACGCGATCGGCTTCTTTTCCTGAGGCAACACTTTCATACAGTTCATTGAATACAGGGGTTGTAGCTTCTCTAAATTTATGACGCCAATCTAAGGCACCACGCTGGGCAGTAACCGAAGTGTTAGCATACATCCAATCCATCCCATTTTCAGCTACTAGGGGCATTAAACTTTGCGTTAATTCCTCAACGGTTTCGTTAAACGCTTCTGAAGGGGAATGTCCGTGTTCTCGCAGTACATTATACTGAGCTTCAAATACACCGGCCAAGGCGCCCATAAGAATGCCGCGCTCTCCTGTTAAGTCTGAATAGACCTCTTTTTGAAAATCTGTTTCAAATAAATAGCCAGAACCTACGCCAATTCCAAGGGCACATACACGTTCTTTTGCATTTCCAGTTGCATCTTGAAAAATTGCATAACTAGAATTAAGCCCTTTACCAGCTAGAAACATTCTACGGAGTGATGTCCCTGATCCTTTAGGTGCAACTAAAATTACATCTACATCCGCTGGTGGAACGATGCCTGTTTTCTCCTTAAAGGTAACTCCAAATCCATGTGAAAAATACAAGGCATTACCTGGTTCTAAATTTGCTTTAACTGTATCCCATGCCTGAATCTGTCCGGCATCCGATAATAAGTATTGAATCACTGTGGCTTTTTTTGCCGCAGTTTCTATGTCAAATAAGGTTTCTCCAGGAACCCAACCATCTGCAATAGCTTTGTCCCATGATTTTGAATTTTTACGTTGCCCTACAATGACATTAAATCCATTGTCTTTTAAATTTAATGATTGTCCAGGTCCTTGAACCCCATAACCAATCACTGCAATGGTTTCGTTTTGCATTACTTCTCTTGCCTTACTTAACGGAAATTCCTCCCGTGTAATAACGTTTTCTTCTACTCCTCCAAAATTTAATTGTGCCATAATTTTACTTTTCTATTTTAGTGTTTATGTTTACTGTTAATGTTGCTGTTGTTCAGCGATGTTTAGTTAATAATTTGCCTTGAGCAAACTCGATATTTTCATTTCATTTTTTGTAATTGCAATACGCCCTGAGCGTACAAATTGCATGATACCGAACTGATTAAGGTAACTGTATAATGCTTCAATTTCTTTTTTGTTGCCCGATTTTTCAAGCACGAAAAAATCCTTGTTTACGGTCACGATACGCGAATTACTTTCAATAATTTTTTGTTGAATTTCACCTCCTTCTAAGAGTAAATCCGATTTAATTTTAAAGAGACATGACTCCTGATAGATGGTTTCATCTTCGGTATGAAAATAGGCTTTGATTACTTCTACCTGTTTTTCAATTTGTCCAATCAGCTTATTGATTTGATCTGTGGCTACATTCACCACAATGGTAAAGCGGGAAACTCCATCTATTTCAGAAATCGACGTATTTAAGCTCTCTATATTAATATGTCGCCGTTGAAAGATGGCCGAAATTCTGTTGAGTAACCCAATGTTGTTTTCGGTGTACACCGAGATGGTATAGGATTGATTTTCCATAATTATTTAAGTCTTATATCTGATACCGATGCACCGGTTGGAATCATCGGGAATACATTATCTTCTTTTTCTACACACACTTCTAAAAAATAGGATGATTTAGAAGCGATCATTTCGGCTACTGCAGCGCGTAAATCTTTGCGTTCGGTAACTCTTTTAGCCGCTATTTGATAGCCTTTTGCAATGGCCACAAAGTCAGGATTGGTCATTTCGGTAGAGGCATATCTGCGGTCAAAAAATAACTGCTGCCACTGCCGTACCATGCCTAAATAGCCGTTGTTTAACACTACAATTTTTACGGGTGCTTTGGTGTGTAAAATCACCCCCAATTCTTGAATGGTCATTTGATATCCTCCATCGCCAATAATAGCAACCACCTCTCTGTCCATTCGCCCCATCTTAGCGCCAATTGCTGCCGGAAGTGCAAAACCCATAGTGCCTAAGCCTCCAGAAGTAATATTACTTTTACTTTGGGTAAAATTAGCATAGCGGCAGGTAATCATTTGATGTTGTCCTACATCTGAAACAATGATAGCATCTCCTTTGGTTTCATTATTTATGGCACTGATCACTTCCCCCATGGTCATTCCTTCTTTGGTAGGATGTAAGTCGCGCTCAATAACCTCCTTGTATTCAATGGCAGCTAAATCAGTAAATTGTGCTAACCAGGCCTCATGCGTGTTTTTGTGCACTTGTGGTAATAGGGCAGCAAGGGTTTCTTTAACATCACCAAGTACCGCTACATCAGCATTGACATTTTTATTGATTTCTGCAGGATCAATTTCAAAGTGAATAATTTTTGCTTGTTTTGCGTAGCGATTTAAATCTCCGGTTACCCGATCATCAAAACGCATCCCTACTGCAATAAGCACATCACATTCATTGGTTAATTTATTTGGGGCATAGTTTCCATGCATACCTACCATACCAACGTTTAGTGGATGATTTGTTGGTATGGCCGATACACCAAGAATGGTCCAAGCAGCTGGGATTCCTGTTTTCTCTAAAACTTCTTTAAATAGTGTTTCGGCTTCTCCTAGAATAACACCTTGTCCGAAAATAAACATGGGTTTTTTAGCTGCATTAATCAGGTTGGCCGCTGCAGTAACTGCTTCGGGTTCCATTACTGGAATGGCCCGATAACTGCGAACAGAAGTACATTTTTTATAGGAAAAATCTAATTTTTCCATTTGTGCATTTTTGGTAATATCTATCAATACTGGTCCTGGACGACCAGAGCGTGCTAAGTAGAACGCTTTTGCCATAACCGAAGGTATTTCTTCGGCACTGGTTATTTGATAGTTCCACTTTGTTACTGGCGTTGAAATTCCGATAATATCAGTTTCTTGAAAGGCATCTGATCCTAATAAATGCTCGGCTACCTGACCTGTAATACAGACCATAGGGGTAGAATCAATTTGTGCATCTGCTAATCCGGTAATTAAATTGGTTGCGCCAGGGCCTGAAGTTGCGATGGCAACCCCCACTTTTCCTGTAGCACGTGCAAATCCTTGTGCTGCATGTGTTGCTCCCTGTTCATGCCTAGTCAGTACGTGGTTAATTTCTTTTTGATAGTGGTATAAGGCATCATACACGGGCATGATTGCACCTCCTGGGTACCCGTACATAAGGTCAACTCCTTCTTCAAGTAAACATTTAACAACTGCTTCAGCGCCTGAAATTTGAGTGGTTTGACTTGTTGCTATCGTGGGTTCCGCAACAAGTTGTGTTTGATTTTTCATATCTGTACTATTAAAATTCGTCAGTAACACAACCTTGTGAGGCTGGTGCTACGGTTTTTGCATATTTATATAAAACTCCGCGAGTTATTTTTAGGGCAGGAGCTGACCATTCTTTTTTACGGCTGGCCAATTCTTCGGCACTTAGCGCTACCGTAATGGTATTGGTCTGGGCATTAATGGTAATTAAATCCCCATTTTTTATCAGGGCTATCGCGCCACCAACCTGTGCTTCTGGCGCTATATGCCCCACAACAAATCCATGGGTTCCTCCCGAAAAACGCCCATCAGTAATTAGGGCTACATCTTTTCCTAAGCCAGCTCCCATCAGGGCTGCTGTTGGTTTTAGCATTTCAGGCATTCCCGGACCACCGATAGGCCCTTCATAGCGAATTACCACCACATCTCCTTTGTTCACCTTACCATTTTTTATGCCCTCATTGGCGGCGTATTCTCCTTCAAATACATTGGCTTGTCCAGAAAAAACCACACCTTCCTTTCCTGTAATTTTAGCTACAGAACCATCTGGTGCAAGGTTTCCATAAAGCATTCGCAAGTGTCCGGTTGCTTTTATTGGGGCACTTACAGGTTTAATCACATCTTGATTGTTGGCTAGGGCTGGGACTTCGGCTAAATTTTCAGCAACGGTTTTTCCGGTTACCGTCATGCAATCGCCATGTAAAAGTCCCTCCCCTAATAAATACTTCATCACGGCAGGTGTTCCACCTACAGCATGTACATCTTCCATGAGGTATTTACCGCTTGGTTTAAGGTCGGCTAAAAATGGGGTTTCATCAGAAATACGTTGAAAATCAGCAAGTGTAAACGGTACGTTAGCCGCTTTTGCAATAGCTAAAAAGTGTAGTACGGCATTGGTAGAACCACCGAGTACGGTCACTAAGCGCACCGCATTTTCAATCGACTTTTTAGTAACAATAGCAGCTGGGGTAAGGTCTTTTTCCAGTAATTGGCGCAGGGCCATTCCCGCAGCAACGGCTTCCTTTTCTTTGGCAGCCCCAATAGCGGGATTGGAAGAGTTATATGGCAAGGCCATCCCCAGTGCCTCAATCGCACTGGCCATGGTATTTGCAGTATACATTCCTCCGCATGCACCGGCTCCAGGACAGGCTTTTTCGATGACTTGTTGATAGGTTTCTTCGGGCATGGTTCCCGCTACTTTTTCGCCCCAGGCTTCAAAGGCAGAAACCACGTCTAGTTTTTTTCCTTCATGACAACCTGAAGCAATGGTTCCACCATAAACAAGAATTGAGGGCCTATTTAATCGCAACATAGCCATTAAGGCGCCTGGCATATTTTTATCACAACCTACCACGGTAACTAAAGCGTCATAGCTCATGGCTTGTACTACCATTTCCATAGAATCTGCAATTAGATCTCTTGACGGAAGTGAATAGCGCATGCCCGGAGTTCCCATTGAAATTCCATCACTTACGCCTATCGTATTAAAAATGAGTCCGATTAAATCGGCCGATGCGGTTCCTTGTTTTACTAATTTGGCTAAATCGTTCAGGTGCATGTTGCAGGGATTACCTTCATAGCCCGTACTAGCAATGCCTACTAAGGGTTTTTTTAAATCGTCTACACTTAGACCAATGGCATGCAACATGGCTTGAGCCGCTGGCTGTGTATCGTTTTGGGTAACTATTTTACTGTATTTATTTAACTCCATGTGTGTGGTTTAATTTGTTAGATGCCATAGAACGGTCTTCATGTATTAACTGAAGCGAGGTAATCGCTATGGGGTCTTGTTGTTGTTGTGTATGCATACGTTTAATTGGTGTTTCGAAAGTACTGTATTGACTTTTTTCTAAGGCGGCTAAATGGCGCGATTCATTATGGTCAATACGGGGTTAAAAAATGTATATTATTGATTTATAATTAGTTGGTGTCGTTCATTTATGATGCTCATAAAAAGTATATTCATAAAAAAAGCCTGTTTTAGAAAACAGGCTTTTTTAAATTTAAAAGAATGTTTTCTCAGCATTGATCCATACGAATGACACTAATCACCTCAATAATCATAATGACTTGAATGAAAGTAATCACTTGAAGCGTTAAAATAGGATGGAAACTGTTTGCGTTCATTTGTTTGTTTTTAGGTAAAAAAAAATGCCTTTCCAATTTGGAAAGGCATTTTAAATTATATTAAATTTTGAATATAGCCTTTCCTATCGCGATTGAATCACAATAATAGAAACGACAATATTTAAAATAGACTGGTTCATTTGTTTTGACAAAGATTTGGAATTATTTTCATAATATCCAAACTTTAGGTTATTTTTTTTAAATAATGGTACTTTGTCCGATATGAATGTTTTGAAAATTCATATTGCTATCATCTTGATGCTCAATATAGTCTGCAATAAAATCTCCCACTTTTGAGGTGCTAAAAGCCGCCTTACTGTTAAGGTCTCGCGTAGTGATACCGAGGTCAAGCGATTTTTGAACAGCACGCTCTACCGCATTCGCTTCTGCGTGTAATCCGAGGTGTTCTAGTAACATGGCAGCCGATAAAATAGACGCCAAAGGATTGGCAACGTCTTGTCCAGCAACCTGAGGGAAAGACCCGTGAATGGGTTCAAAAAGGGCATTCTCTGCACCAATAGAGGAGGAGGCAAGTAAGCCAATTGATCCACCAATGACACTCGCTTCATCACTTAAAATATCGCCAAATAGATTATCGGTGAGGATGACATCAAATTGTGTTGGATTTAAAATGAGTTGCATTGCGGCGTTATCAACAAATAAATACGACAGGGCAACATCAGGGTATTGGTCGGCCATTTCACCGATAACTTTTCGCCAAAGGCGTGAAGTTTCTAGCACATTAGCTTTATCAACTAAGGTTAGTTTTTTCTTTCTTTTTTGGGCGGCCTTAAAGGCGAGGTGTGCAATGCGTTCAATTTCTTCAACCGAATAGCTACAACTGTCAAAGGCAGTTTTCCCATCTTCGCTCAATTCTTTCATTCCAAAATAAATGCCTCCTGTCAATTCTCTGTAAATAGCAATATCAGTGCCTGCAATAAACTCTCGTTTTAAAGGTGATTTGCTAAGGAGTTTGTCATATGCTTTTACAGGACGAACATTACAAAAGAGTCCAAGTTCTTTACGCAATTTTAGCAAGCCTTGTTCGGGCCTTACTTTGGCAGAAGGGTCATTATCGTATTTTGGATGGCCAATGGCTCCAAAGAGAATGGCATCTGATTTTTTACAAAGGCTTAGGGTTTCATCGGGGAGTGGATTACCCGTTTCATCAATAGCACAAGCCCCCATTAAAGCGTCTTGGTACATAAAGATATGATCGTATTGAACGGCTACCGCATTGAGCGCTTTTTTGGCTTGCTCAATAACTTCTGGTCCTATTCCGTCTCCAGCGATTACTGCAATATTATATTTCATAGTGTGTATTTAGAGCGAAGCTTCAAAGGCTTCAATTTGTTCTTTTTTGCTGATTAAAAAATCAATATCATCATACCCGTTTAAAAGGCAGAGTTTTTTATACCCATCAATTTCAAAGGATTCAACTCCTACGGTACTTGAAATGGTTTGGTCTTCAAGGTTAATGGTTATTTGCGTTGCCGGATTTTCGGTAACCGCGTTGAGCAGTGATGCTAAAAAAGCGGGGCTCACCTCTATTGGAAGGAGTCCGTTATTTAAGGCATTCCCCTTAAAAATATCAGCAAAAAAACTACTGATAATTACTTTAAATGGATATCCAGCCAAGGCCCAAGCTGCGTGTTCGCGACTTGACCCGCAACCAAAATTATGGCCGGTCACTAGAATTTCTCCGCCATAGCGCTCATTGTTTAAAATAAAATCCTTGTTTGGCGTATTGTCACTGTTAAACCGCCAATCTCTAAAGACGTTATCTCCAAAACCTTTACGATCAGTTGCTTTTAAAAAACGCGCCGGAATGATCTGATCCGTGTCTATATTTTCAATAGCTAACGGAATGGCTGTATCTGTAAATGTGGTGAATTTCTGCATTAGTTAAGTTGTTTGGTGACATCAATTAGTTTTCCTGCAATAGCGGTGGCCGCGGCCATAAGCGGACTTGCTAAAATGGTTCTAGCGCCTTGCCCTTGCCTGCCTTCAAAGTTTCTATTTGATGTAGAGACACAATATTCTCCTGCAGGTATCTTGTCATCGTTCATGGCAAGACAAGCGGAGCATCCGGGTTGGCGTAAGGTAAATCCAGCTTCAGCAAATACATCATTCAAGCCCTCTTGTTCAATTTGTTTTACAACTTCTTGAGATCCGGGAACCAACCACGCATGCACATGCGGAGCTTTTTGTTTCCCCTTAACATAGGAAGCTACTACCCTAAAATCTTCAATACGCGCATTGGTACAACTCCCTATAAAAACGTAATTAATGGGGGTTTCTAATAGGCTATCACCAGCTTCAAAATCCATATAAGCCAACGACTTTTTAAAGGAAGCATCATCATGACTTGGTATGTTTTCGTGAATGCGAATACCCATGCCTGGATTTGTTCCATAGGTAATCATTGGCGCAATATCACTAGCGTCAAATTCATATTCTTGATCAAATACAGCATCGTCATCAGTTGCTAAGGTGTTCCAATACGCCACCTTTTCGTCAAATTCAGCCCCACTTGGTGCAAATTTACGTCCCCTAACATAGTCAAAGGTGGTTTGATCTGGTGCAATCATTCCCCCACGAGCACCCATTTCAATGCTCATATTACACACCGTCATACGACCTTCCATCGACATGTTTTTAAACACATCACCGGCGTACTCACAAAAATATCCGGTCCCAGAATTGGTACCTAATTGGGCAATTATATACAAGATCACATCCTTAGGAGCTACCCCTTTTTTTAAAGAACCATTAACTGTGATGCGCATTTTTTTAGGTTTGTCTAGCAACAGGCATTGGCTGGCAAAGACTTGCGCCACTTGACTGGTACCTATACCAAAAGCAATAGACCCAAAGGCACCATGCGTAGAAGTATGGCTATCGCCACATACAATAGTCATTCCCGGTTGGGTAAATCCCAATTCCGGTGCCATCACATGTACAATACCATTGTATTGATGGCCTAAACCATATAAGGTAATGTTGTTTTTTTTACAATTTTCAGTCAACTGCTCCAATTGCGATCGTGACAGCGGATCTTTTATAGGGAGGTGTTGATTTAAGGTTGGTGTATTGTGATCAGCAGTGGCCACAATTTTATCTGGTCGGGCAATTGGAATATTGCGTTCGGCTAAGGCGGCGAAGGCCTGCGGACTAGTTACTTCATGTATAAGGTGCTTATCAATATATAAGACCTGCGGTCCGTTTGGAATTTTATCAACCACATGGGCATCCCAAACTTTATCAAATAGTGTTTTTCCCATTAGGCTACAGCTACTTTTGAAATTTTATTTACTTGTTCAATAATATGGTGAATGTCTTCATCGCGTACTTCTTGTTGCCTATCAGCTACGGTTAAAAATGAATCATACGCAGCATCTAATTGAACCTTAGTAAGCATATATCCTATTTTTTTTGCACGATATGCTAAGGCAGCACGACCGCTTCGTGCGGTTAAGATAATTGCACTATCATTTACCCCTACGTCTTCTGGATTAATAATTTCATAGGTTTCACGATGTTTAATGACACCATCTTGATGAATTCCTGAACTGTGGGCAAAAGCATTTGCACCAACAATAGCTTTATTTGGTTGCACCACCATGCCCATTTTATCTCTAACCATTAAACTGGTATCGTAGAGCAATTTGGTGTTAATATTGGTATCTAAGTTTAGGTAAGGATGCTGTTTTAAAATCATTACCACCTCTTCTAAGGCTGTATTTCCTGCGCGTTCTCCTATTCCATTTATAGTACATTCTATTTGTCGTGCCCCATGCATAACGCCAGCAATAGAATTTGCCGTGGCCAAACCTAAATCATTATGGCAATGACAAGATAAAATAACATTGTCAATTCCCTTGACATGGTCTTTGAGGTATTTCATTTTAGCTCCGTATTCTTCAGGTAAACAATAGCCTGTGGTATCTGGAATATTCAATACCGTGGCTCCAGCTTTAATCACCTCTTCACATACTTTCGCTAAAAATGCATTATCGGTACGCCCCGCATCTTCGGCATAAAACTCTACGTCATCTACATAGTTTTTTGCTAGCGAAACAGCCTGCTTTGCACGCTCAATAACTTCGGCTTGGGTCGCTTTAAACTTATATTTTATATGGGATTCGCTGGTGCCAATCCCCGTATGTATTCTTGGTTTAACAGCATTTTTAAGGGCTTGGGCAGCAACTTCTATATCTTTTTGTACGGCTCTTGTGAGTCCGCAAACCGTAGCGTTTTTTACTAAATTAGAGATTTCCATCACAGAAGAAAAATCTCCGGGACTTGAAATTGGAAAACCAGCCTCAATTACATCAACACCGAGTACGTCAAGACGTTCGGCAATAATTAATTTTTGTTCGGCATCTAGTTTACAACCAGGGACTTGCTCTCCGTCACGCAAGGTGGTGTCAAAAATTTGGACTTTATTATTTTGCATATCAATCAATCATATTATTTAAATACAATTCAAATGTATATATTGGCTATACGAAAAATCTAAAAGGGATAAGGTGAATTACGATGTTGAATAGCATTGATTAATGGGTAATTTGCTGATTCACAAAATTTTATAACAGGTACAAATATGACGGTCAGTTCGCATAATGATGCACTTTTTGAACTTGTCAAGTCTCTATCAAAGTCAGAGAAACGGCAATTCAATTTATACGTCGGTAGGTTAGGAGGAAATGTTGACGCAAAATTTTTTGCTTTATTTAAGTTATTAGATAAATTGAAAGTCTATGACGAGCGTCAAATTATTGCTAGTGGTATTGTGTCAAAGCAACAACTATCCAATCAAAAGGCGCATTTGTACAAACAAATATTAAAGAGTTTACGCCTTAATCCCATTCATCAAAATATTCGAATCCAACTCCGTGAACAATTAGATTTTGCTACGGTACTATACCAAAAAGGCTTGTATAAACAGAGCTTAAAAATTTTAGATAAGGCAAAAACCTTGGCCATCGATAAGGAAGAAAAAAATATTGCCTACGAAATAGTGGAACTTGAAAAGGTAATTGAAACTCAATATATCACCCGTAGTATTAGTAGTCGTGCAGATGAATTGACCATTCAAGCCAAACAGTTGAGTCAGCAAAATGTAATTACCAGCAAACTGTCTAACCTCTCGTTACAACTGTATAGTATTCTACTGCGTATAGGCTATGTTAGAAATGATAAAGAGCTGCAACGTATTGATACGTATTTTAAGGCAAGATTGCCGAAATACGATTTTAATACCTTGGGGTTTAGAGAGAAGTTATGGTTGTATAAATCGCATTTATGGCATAGTTTTTTAACCCAAGATTTTTTAAAAAGCTATAAATATGCCAAGCAGTATATTGCCTTATTTGAAGAGAATAAAAACGCCTTAGCTTTACATCCCGTTTTTTATTTAAAAGGGAAAAATTATTTATTAGAGGCCTTATTCTTTATTAAACAAAAATCAAAATTCACAAGGGCTTTAGCCGATTTTGAGACTGAAATTGAAACCCAAGTTATTCCGCTAAACAGCAATACAGAAATCTTAATTTTTCAATACTATTACGCCAATCAATTAAACTATCATTTTTTAACAGGAACGTTTGAAGAGGGCGAATATTTAGTGGATATTATTTTAAAAAAAATAAAACATTTTGATTCGCATATTGATCAGCATCATATCATCGTGTTTTATTATAAGATTGCCTGTTTATATTTTGGAATGGGTAAAAACGAAGCCTGTATTACCTATTTAGAACGCATTATTTATTCCACAGAATTTGTTGCTGGTCAAGATTTACTCTGTTTTGCACGGGTGTTAAATTTAATTGCGCATTATGAATGTGGATTAGACCACGATTTAGAACGTAAGTTTAAGGATACCTATAAGTTTTTACTCAAAATGGAACACTTACAAGAGGTTCAAAAAATCTTTATTTCGTCCATCAAGGCATTGGGAGATGTATTTCCGCATCAGATTAAAAACGAATTTAAAAAGACCTATGCGCAATTGAAAGAATACGAGTTTCATCCGTATGAGAAACGGGCGTTTTTATACTTAGATATCCTATCTTGGTTAGAAAGTAAAATACAAAATAGAATGGTAGGTGATATTATTAAAGAGAAAGCAAAAGCCCTACCCTAAGATTTAAAACGCTTCAAGAAATTGGATGAAGGATGTTGGTTGCTCTAAATGCGTGACGGAAACGTCGCAGGTGCTGAGATCATCTGGTAAGAGGCGCCCGGCATAGACAAGCGGACAGGTTGCCGTGCTAAGCAGGTCGGTAAACCCCTTGATGGTTTCAGAAGAAAGCGGACTAATCAGTAAAGTCATCATTAAATGAGGTTGTGCAATGGCTAAAATTTCTCGTAAATTATCAAAAGGAACATTCTGTCCGAGGTAATAGGTTTTCCACCCTAATTTTCTTGCGATAAACGAACCCAATAATAGGCCTATTTCATGCTGCTCTTCTTCCGGTAAAAAGAATACAATGCGCTTTGCCTTTTTTTTAGGCACAGGAAGTTGATCTATGGCCGCAAATATTTTTTGTCGAATAATATTCGAAACAAAATGCTCTTGGGCAGGCATGGCCTGATTAGTACCCCAAAGAATGCCAACCTGCGTTAAGAAAGGAAAGAGTACCTCTTGCACCGTGTCTAATAATCCGTTTCTTAGGATTTCATGCTGCAAAATATAATTAAATTGTTGCTCGTCTAAGTCGAGCATACTTACCATAAGCGATTTGATTTCAGTTTGAACCGTTGCAATTTCAAACAAGTCAGTTACTTTTTGATGAATTTCAGCCACCGTCATCTGATCAATAGCGGAAACGCGGATGCCTTCCTTGGTGAGAATACTAACGTTTAGTAATATTTTTAATTGGGCTTCAGAATAGGCTCTAATGTTGGTCTCAGAACGCAACGGGGTAATAAAGTTATAGCGACTTTCCCATTTCCGCAGGGTGTGTGCACTGATTCCTGTTAAGGCTGCTACTTGTGCCATGCTATAGGTTTTCATCTTCGTTTTAATTTAATTATTTCAAGCGTCATACCGCGAATTTACATAATATTTTAGGAAGCTTTAACACAAATGTCTAACTATTTATTGTATTAAGTTGGACAATTAATAAATTTAATGTACTTTTGTCTAAGTTTAAATGTAAAACATTAGACACAAAATGAAAAACATCAAGTATATTTTATTCGTCGCTATTCTTTTATTTGTGATTTTTCCTGGAGAAGGAACGCCAAAAGGAGTGATACGACCGATTTCACAATTTACGCAGTTACCTGCAAACAGTGTGTCTATAACCTTAATGGAGCAAGCGATGGAACAGGCAAACATCAATTTTCAAGACGTCTTGAATCGTGAAGGTGTTCGCAGTATTTTAATTCCCAGTGATGAGGCCTTTACTGCATTTTTAGAAAATTTAGGGGACGACTATACGGCAATAGCTGATTTTGATCGGCAAGGAGAACTTGATGTACTGCACGAAATAATATCGTACCACATAGTGTTAGGTGAACTTCGGGTAGCAGCAGCAGATTATTCCCTGATGACCTTACAAGGAGAGCCTATGATTGGACTTCCGGGGGAATTGAAACGGGTAACAAATGTTGGGGGACACTATGCATCGGTGGTACAAGAAATGGATAATATTGGTCATTTGTCTATTGTAGTCATTGATAAAGTGTTACTCCCACCGAGTTATTAAAAAAAGAAGTATGGATTAGTTATTGGTTAGAGAAAGTGACTGGCGACCAGGTGGGTCGTCAGTTTCTTTATAATACACCAAACAGATGGAATATAAAGTAAAATGAATCAGAAAAAAATTAGTATCATCGGATCAGGATTTTCATCGTTGTCAGCGAGCTGCTATTTAGCAAAAGCGGGGTACGAGGTTACTGTTATTGAAAAAAACAGTGCCTTGGGTGGAAGAGCTAGACAACGTAAAAGAGATGGGTTTGTGTTTGACATGGGGCCTTCTTTTTATTGGATGCCCGATGTGTTTGAAAAATTTTTTAATGATTTTGACACGAACACAAAAGCGTATTATCACCTAGCTAAATTAGACCCCGCGTATCAAGTGTATTTTGATAAAGGGGATAGTATTAGTATAGGAGGTAGTTATGAAAAAATCAAAGAAACGTTTGAGGAAGTTGACCCTGGAAGTAGCAAAGGCTTAGATCGTTTTATGAATAATGCAAGTGATAATTATGGCTTGGCCATTGACCAGCTCGTATATCAACCCGGACAGCACGTGTTTGAAATAGTATCGTGGAAAACGATCAAAAAATCCTTTCAATTTATTCAAACCATCAAACAGCTGGTTGCGAAACATATAAAGCATCCAAAACTCAAGCAAATTCTTGAATTTCCAGTACTCTTCTTGGGCGCTAAACCCGAAACTACCCCTTCATTTTATAATTTTATGAACCACGCCGATTTGAAACTAGGAACCTGGTATCCTGATGGAGGAATGGTAAAAGTAGTTGATGCCATGGTAGCCTTGGCAAAACAGCTTGGCGTAAAATTTATTACAGATACCGCCATTGAAGAAATTGTTACCGTTAAGGATACCGTTGTGGGTGTAAAAATTAAGACGGGTGTATTGCCTTCAGATTACGTGCTCAGTGGAGCCGATTATCACCATACAGAACAGTTATTACCTGCTAGCTTACGCCAGTATTCTTCGTCCTATTGGGAAAAGAAAACCTTTGCCCCATCGGCTTTGTTATTCTTTATTGGTTTTAATAAAAAAATTAAAAACATTGCACATCACACCTTGTTTTTTGATACAGATTTTACCCTGCACGCAGCCGAGATATACGACACCAAGCAATGGCCTGAAAATCCCTTGTTTTATGCCAGTTTTCCAAGCGTTACAGATGCACATGCTGCACCTAAGGGAAAAGAATCTGCCGTATTATTAATACCCTTGGCGGTAGGATTGACAGATTCGGAAGCTACACGGGCGTATTACTTTGATCAGCTCATTAAACGCATGGAAGACTTGACCAATCAATCACTTCGTGAAGACGTCTTATTTTATGAATCCTATGCCATAGATGATTTTAAAGCCGATTACAATGCGTATAAAGGCAATGCTTATGGCTTAGCAAACACCCTACTACAAACCCATATTCTGCGCCCGAATATCAAGAGTAAAAAAGTGAAGAATTTGTTTTTTTGTGGACAACTTACCGTGCCAGGACCGGGAGTACCTCCTGCCATTATTTCTGGAAAAATTGCCAGCAACCTGCTCATTAAATACGATACAAAATGATAGCCTTATACAACAGTTCAAGTATAGCATGTAGTAAACTTATTACAAAGACATACAGCACTTCCTTCTCGAAAGGAATTCAATTATTTGCCCCATCTATACGACCTGCCATTTATGCTATATATGCGTTTGTGCGTTACGCAGATGAAATCGTGGATAGCTTTCACGATTATAATCAAGAAGAATTATTTGATCAGTTTGTGGCAGATTATGAGCGCTCACTTGAAGCGCATATCAGCCTTAATCCCATCATTAATTCGTTTCAAACAGTGGTACGCGAATATCACTTACATGATTTTGTAAGGTCATTTTTAACGCGGATGCGTATGGATTTAGAAGTGCAGGAATACACCACACGGGAAGCGTATGAGCACTATATTTATGGCTCGGCAGATGTAGTGGGACTCATGTGTTTACGGGTATTTGTAAACAATGATCAAGCAAAGTTTGACGCCCTAAAAGCGTCGGCTAGTCGCCTGGGATCTGCCTTTCAAAAAGTGAATTTCTTACGCGACATAAAAGCAGATACGGAAGACTTAGGGCGTTCGTATTTTCCTAATGTCAATGCTAACCTTTTAAACAATGAAAATAAAATGGCCATTATTGCCGATATAGAAGCGGATTTTAAGGTGGCTTATCAGGGGATTTTAAAATTACCCGTAGAGAGTAGGTTAGGGGTGTATATTGCCTATCGCTATTACCTCAGATTACTCAAAAAATTAAAGCGATCTGATGCAAAGCGCATTTTAAAAGGCAGAATACGAATCACCAACTCTAGGAAATTCGTACTTTTAACCAAGGCCTACATTCGCTATAAATTTAATGTGATTTAATGTAGTTTAAAAAAGATTACCCATGACGGTATTATTTTATTGTGGACTTACCTTAATTACCTTTCTGTGTATGGAGATGGTAACCTGGCTCACGCATAAATATGTGATGCACGGATTTTTATGGGTGCTACATGCTGACCATCATCAACCTAAATATCCACATGCCTTTGAAAAAAATGATACCTTTTTTGTCATCTTTGCTATACCTAGTATTTATTTGTTTTACGTTGGAGCGGTACCTGAATTAAATTATAAATTTTTTATTGGACTCGGAATTCTCTGTTACGGGATAGCATATTTTTTAATCCACGATGTATTAATCCACCAACGCTTTCCGTGGTTTAAGCAGACCAAAAACAAGTATCTTTTAGGTTTGCGAAAAGCACATAAAATTCATCATAAACACCTAGGTAAAGAACACGGCGAGTGTTTTGGAATGCTCTATGTGCCGCTTAAATATCATTTAGAACGAAAGCGAACGGCATGAAGTACACGTATTTACTCATCAACCTTGGTTGCATTTTGATACCTTTCTTGGCGAGTTTCTATCCAAAGTTTCCATTTTATAAGCATTGGCGGTCCTTTTTCAAGGCCAACCTACTGGTCGCTTTGATCTTTATAATTTGGGATAGTTATTTTGTGGAGTTGGGAATTTGGGGATTTAATCCGAAGTATTTAACCGGAGTCACCCTATTTAATCTTCCGTTGGAGGAAATTCTCTTTTTTATCTGTATTCCTTATTGTTGTGTTTTTAGTTTTTACGCACTCAATATCTTAGTCAAATCAGATCCCTTGCGCCGCATTGCTCCATATCTTACAGGGGGGCTGTTTATTGGTTTAGGTTTACTGGGGCTAATGTATTTAGATCGCGCCTACACAGCTACCACCTTTTTAGCTACCGCTGTATGCCTAGGTTGGTTTTTACTAAATAAAGTCAAGTTACAACGCTACTACCTTACCTACCTATTTATCTTTCCATTTTTCTTGCTCAGTAACGGAATACTCACTGGAACGGGGGTTGAAGAACCGGTGGTATGGTATACTAATGCAGCAAATTTAGGGCTTAGACTGGGTACTATTCCCGTAGAGGATTTTTGTTACGGGTTGTTGTTGATCTTTTTAAATATTCATCTTTTCCTCTATTTTAAACGGGTGCGGGAGCATCGAAACAGAGCCACGTTCAATAGCCCCTAATGTACTAAAGCATGAACGAATTCAGCGCTTACTCAAGGTTATCCTTGCTCATCCGGACAATCCCACCTAAAATTAGCAATCTTCGCATTTGAGGCAGCCTTCAGGTTATAGTGCCACCATTCGGTTCGAATTGACCAAAAGCCGTGTTGTTCCATGGTTTCTTTGAGTAGGGTACGATGCGCTAAAACCGCTTTGGGTAAATCGAGATTATCGTGATAGGCACGCTTGCCAAAAAAATCAAAATCTGTCCCCATATCTACGGGTTCACCGTCTAGGCTAACCAAGGTAATATCTACGGCTCCTCCTTTATTGTGGATAGATCCTTTTGTGGGGCGCGCAACATACTGTGAATTAGGCATGATTTTCCACATTTTAAATTGTACGTCATGTGGGCGGTAGCAATCAAAAAACTTTAGGCGATAGCCTTTTTTCATCAATACGGTATTGGCGGCAATTAAAGCTTTTGCAGTGATGACACGGGTATAGCATTCGGCACAATCGTACACCTGTTCCTTTAAAAAATTATTGGGGGTAGCATAGCGAAGATCATAGACAAAGTCGTCACTCACATCGGCCAACCGAACAAAACTTGTATCCTGTAATTGGGAAAGATCTACGGTGTTTTTTAGGGGGTTAGACACCGGCGTTATTGTATCTGTTTGCTCTATTAAAGGCAAGTTAGATGGTGACGGGAGTGCCTTGGGTTTTTTCTGGCAACGTGTAAAAATTATCCCGATAAGAAGTAGGTACCTAAGATTCATAGAAGGTTTAAGCGGATTGGCATTGGACTTAACAGTATAAAAGTACACTTTTTAACTCAGATGCTGTTAGGATGGATGGGAAAGGAATACCAAAAAAAAAGAGACCTATCGTTACGAACAGGTCTCTGGGGTACGTTGGCATTGAGATGAGCGGTTTATTCGCTCAATACCCATTCTCCTTTTTCTATTAAAGGAATGGCCTGTTTGTATTTTACCTCTTTACTTTCTCCGTTCATGACATTTTTAATGGTCACGCGCTCATTTCTACCAATTTTTCGTTCGGTACGTACAATGGTTTCAGTAATTTGAGGTTGTTGATGACTTTGGTTGGCAGCTGCAGCATCATTGCGTCTACTTTCATCAAAATCAGCTTTACTTAAATTTACTTTTTCACGTTGGCGTTCGCGGGCTTGAGATACTTGTTCTGCATTTTGTTCAGGCAATTCTCCTTTAAATAAGAACGAAAGCACTTCCTTGTTGACCACATCAAGCATTTTCTTAAATAACTCAAAGGCTTCAAACTTATAAATTAACAAGGGATCTTTTTGCTCATAGGTAGCATTTTGAACCGACTGTTTAAGTTCATCCATTTGACGCAAGTGATCTTTCCAGGTATCATCAATAATTGCTAAAGAGATGTTCTTTTCAAAATCGGTAACCAATTGTTTTCCTTGACTTTCGTAGGCATCCTTTAAGTTTGTGGCTACGTTTAAGGTTTTAACCCCGTCAGTAAACGGTACGGCGATTCGTTCGTATTTATTTCCTTCACGTTCGTAAACTTCTTTAATAACAGGAAATACAGAAACAGCATTGCGTTCAACTTTGGCGGTATAGTGTTTATAGACAACATCAAATAACGCATCGGTTAATTCCTGAGCCGTTTTCTCCATAAATTCTTCCTTGGTAAAGGGTGAAGAAGTAGAGGAGAAGCGAATTAATTCAAATTCAAAATTGGCATAATCTCCTGTGGCTTTGTTCTCCATCACGATACTTTCACAGGTATCGTAAACCATATTTACAATATCTACTTGAAGTCGATCCCCATATAAAGCATGACGACGACGCTTGTAGACCACTTCACGTTGTGAATTCATAATATCATCATATTCTAACAGACGTTTACGAATTCCAAAGTTATTTTCTTCTACTTTTTTCTGGGCGCGTTCAATAGACTTGGTGATCATAGAATGCTGAATCATTTCACCTTCTTTTAATCCCAATCTATCCATCATTTTTGCTACTCTATCCGAAGCGAATAATCGCATCAAATTATCTTCTAACGATACGTAGAATTGCGATGATCCTGGATCTCCTTGACGTCCCGCACGACCACGTAACTGTCTGTCTACCCTTCTAGAATCGTGGCGTTCTGTACCAATAATCGCTAAACCACCAGAAGCTTTTACTTCATCACTTAACTTAATATCCGTTCCACGTCCCGCCATATTTGTAGCAATGGTAACTACACCAGGGTTACCCGCTTGGGCAACAATATCGGCTTCCTTTTTATGAAGCTTGGCATTTAATACATTGTGAGGGATTTTTCGAATAGATAACATTCTACCCAATAATTCTGAAATCTCAACGGAGGTGGTTCCTACTAACACCGGACGCTTTTCATTTACAAGACGCACAATTTCGTCAATAACAGCGTTGTACTTTTCACGCTTCGTCTTATAAACCAAATCCTCTTTATCTTTTCGAGCTAAGGGACGATTGGTTGGAATTTCAACCACATCTAACTTGTAGATTTCCCAAAATTCTCCAGCTTCAGTAACAGCGGTACCGGTCATCCCTGAAAGTTTGCGGTACATTCTAAAGTAGTTTTGAAGCGTTACCGTAGCATAGGTTTGCGTTGCATCTTCAATCTTCACATTTTCCTTGGCTTCAATGGCTTGGTGTAAGCCATCAGAATACCGTCTTCCTTCCATTACACGGCCTGTCTGCTCATCTACAATCTTAATTTTCCCATCCATCAAGACGTACTCAATATCTTTTTCAAATAAGGTGTAGGCCTTTAAAAGTTGATTTAGGGTGTGAATACGTTCACTTTTAATACTAAAATCGCGATAGAGTTCTTCTTTTAGTTTGGCTTTTTCTTCCGGAATATAATTTCCATTTTCAATATGGGCAATTTCCATTCCGATATCTGGAAGGATAAAGAAATTTCCTTCATTCTCATTTGAGAGGGCTTCAATTCCCTTATCAGTTAATTCTATCTGGTTGTTTTTTTCATCAATCACAAACCACAAGGCCTCGTCCACTTTTGGCATTTCCTTGTTGTTATCTTGCATGTAGTGGTTCTCTGTTTTTTGCAAGAGTTGCTTAATTCCTTCCTGACTTAAAAACTTAATTAGCGCTTTATTTTTTGGCAAACCTCTAAACACGCGAAGGAGTTGAAATCCGCCCTCTTTAGTATCACCCGCTGCAATGAGGCGTTTTGCTTCTGCAAGCACCCCCGTGAGGTAGGTGTTTTGTTGGCGTACCAAACTGTCTACCTTAGGTTTGAGTTCGTTAAATTCGTGACGATCGCCTTGTGGTGTTTTTCCAGAAATAATCAATGGAGTTCTTGCATCATCAATTAAAACTGAATCGACCTCATCAATAATGGCATAATTGTGTTTGCGTTGTACAAGATCTTCTGGGGCATGTGCCATATTATCACGCAAATAATCAAAACCAAATTCATTATTGGTTCCATAGGTAATATCTGCGTTATAGGCTTTTCTTCGCTCGTCAGAGTTTGGTTTGTAGTAATCTACACAGTCAATACTCAATCCGTGAAATTCAAAAATGGGACCCATCCATGCGGCATCACGTTTCGCTAAGTAGTCGTTTACGGTAACCACATGCACACCGTTTCCGGTAAGACCATTAAGGTAAATAGGTAAGGTAGCTACTAAGGTTTTACCCTCCCCAGTCATCATTTCCGCAATTTTTCCTTGGTGTAAAACCGACCCACCAATTAATTGTACGTCGTAATGTACCATGTCCCACGTAATCGCTTTACCTGCGGCATCCCATGAGTTTTGCCAAATGGCATAATCACCATCAAGACTAATATGGTCTCTTGTACCAGAGAGTTCACGATCAAAGGCGGTAGCTTTAACTTTTAATTCGGTATTCGTAGCGAAACGCTTACTTGTTTCTTTAATAACGGCAAAAGCTTCAGCTTGAATTTCATTTAGTGTGTCTTCCGTCTTTTCATAAACTGCGTTGTTGAGCTCATCAATTTCTTTATAAATATCTTCTTTACGATCAATATTTGCTGTAGTAAGTTCTTCTTCAAGCGTGGCTAATTGTTCATTCAGCTCTTTGGTAGCGTCTTTTATACGCTGTTTAAATTCAACTGTTTTTGCACGAAGTTCATCAATGGTTAAATTTTCCATCACCTGATCAAATGCATGCACATCATCAACAATAGGTTGTAATAGTTTAAGGTCTTTTTTGTTTTTGTCCCCAACAAACACCTTAAGTACAGAATCTAAAATACTCATAATTTGATTTTATTTTAATAACATAAGGAACGTAGAATTCCCTTATGAGGAACACAAAGGTATAGAAACTAAGTGTTTATTATTTGTTAATTTAGTTAAATTTTGAGATCAATACAAACCAAAAAAAAAGCCTCTATAGAGACTTTTTTTGATGTTAATATTCATCTTCATTCCAAAGGAAATCTTCATCCGTTGGATAGTCTGGCCATATTTCTTGAATGGTCTCATAAGAATCACCCTCATCTTCAATCGCTTGTAGATTTTCGACAACTTCAAGAGGCGCACCCGTTCTAATTGCGTAGTCTACTAATTCATCTTTGGTAGCAGGCCATGGTGCATCACTTAAATACGATGCTAATTCTAAAGTCCAATACATATCTTATACTTTAATTTTGTAATTTTTTGCAAATCTAATTTTTTTGTGCAAAAAAGCAAGTTTTTTATGTATTATTTTTATATAATTTAAAGAACGTTTCTTTTTTACGATTACTATTCGCTTTGATTTGCCCTGGGAATCCAAGGTATTTCTTTCGCTTGATAGTGTTGAGTCAACTTTCGTGCCAAGACAAAAAGGTAGTCAGATAGACGGTTAATATACCCTAATACTTCCGCTGAAACTGGTTCTTCATCGTTTAATTGTACAATAAGACGTTCGACTCTACGGCAAATACAGCGCGCAATATGACAGAATGACACGGTTTGATGCCCGCCTGGCAAAATAAAATGTGTCATTTGTGGAAGCGTTTGATCCATGGTGTCAATTTGGGTTTCTAAAAAATGAATTTCGGTTAATCCAATCATTGGAATGCTCAAGCGATTCTTCCCACTTTTTAATTTTTCCTTATCGGGAGGGGTGGCTAACATCGATCCTATAGTAAATAATTCGTTTTGAATTTTCAGGAGTACCTCCGCATAAGCGTCAGGTATATCTTGATCTTTTAACAACCCTATATAAGCGTTTAATTCATCAACCGTTCCGTAAGCTTCAATACGGAGGTGATATTTTGGCACCCGGGTACCACCAAACAAAGAGGTTAGT
>Ga0209344_10002016_pt1 | contig 23902 bp, 21 predicted proteins | sample Cruoilmetagenom6_FD_187293 | JGI IMG/M metagenome (GOLD analysis project Ga0209344, IMG submission 187293) | Oil polluted marine microbial communities from Coal Oil Point, Santa Barbara, California, USA - Santa Barbara Oil Seep Sample 6 (SPAdes)... | ecosystem: Environmental > Aquatic > Marine... | reverse complement strand
GACGAGCCGCTGCTCTTCTCGCACCCGGTCTACCAGTACCTCATTCACCGCTACGAGCTCAACGGTCGTCAGGTCCATTGGGAGCCAGATGTGGAACCCGACGACAAGGCATGGTCCGACCTCGGCCACATCATCGGCCACAACCCAGCCAAATGGATGCTCTGGGAGGGTGAACCCCTCGAAGCCACCGTCACCGGACTCGAAGAACGCGGGATCTCAAGCGTCGTTTTCTCCCCCTGCGCCAACAGCCCAGTTGAAGGAGACTGGCTGTCGGTGATGACCGCCAATGCGGCGGTGCTGGAGACCATCGCGACCCAGGTCAGTCAATAGCGACGGGTCACGCTCCGGGCAGGCGATGGAAGGGGAGCCAGGCACCGAACCCGTGTTCCCTCTCTCTTACGATCCGCCTGCGCGCGAGACGCGCACACCACATTTCCCACAATCTCAGGTCAGTTGCGCCCGACGTAGGGTGGGGCTCGCCCCACCTTCAGTCCCCCCGAATGAACGCTTGGCGGTTCAAGTCGCTCGACAAGACTCGGCCTAGGTCCTCTCGCGTTTCGGACGACGACCCACGTCAATTCTACGACTCTGAAGGTGGGGTCAACCCCACCCTACGGTTCTTTCGGAGCATCCCGCATCATGGGCGGTGTGTTGAACCGCTCAGTCCAGATCCAAAAGAAGATCCGCGGCAACCCTCATGTCATCGGCCAGGAATCGATCGTCTTCGAGGCGCGGGACCCGTTCTCGAAGCCGGCCGATCACACCTTCCAGCGCCGGCGAGGTCTCGAGCGGACGATGGAACTCCAAGGCCTGCGCAGCCGCCAGATACTCCATCCCCAGGACCAGACGACCGAGCTCGACGATCCGGGCGAGCTTGCGCGCCGCCCAGGTGGACATGGAGACGTGGTCCTCCTGACCGGCCGAGGTGGGGATGGAGTCCACCGACGCCGGGTGTGAGAGGGTCTTCATCTCGCTGACCAGCGCCGCGGCCGAGACCTGGACCATCATGAATCCCGAGTTGACCCCGGCGTCATCCACCAGGAATCTCGGAAGACCCGAAAGCGACGTGTCGACCATTCGTGCGAATCGGCGTTCGGAGATCGACGCGAGATCGGTGATCGTGATCGCAAGGTAGTCGAAGACGGCGGCGATGGGCGCGCCGTGGAAGTTGCCACCGGAGATTACCCGCCCATCGGCGAAGACCATGGGGTTGTCAGTCGCCGAGTTGAGCTCGATGGTGAGGACATGGCGGGTGTGTTCGAAGGCATCTCGACTCGTGCCGTGGACCTGCGGTGAACACCGGAGCGAGTAGGCGTCCTGGACCCTTCCACAGTCTCGATGAGACTCGCGGATGGCGGAACCATCGAGCAATCGACGGATTCGCCGGGCGCTTTCGCTCTGGCCCGGATGAGGGCGCGCGTCGTGGACGGCGCGGTCAAAGGCCGCATCGGTCCCCGCGAGGGCGTCGAGGGTGAGGGCGCACACCACGTCCGCCGCCGCAATCAATCGGCCCGCATCCGCCAGCGCCAACGCACCCACTGCGGCGGATGCCTGGGTTCCGTTGATCAGGGCGAGACCCTCCTTGGCCGCTGGAGTCAGCGGCTCGAAACCGGCTCGCCGTATGGCCTCGGCACCGGACAGCCGCTCACCACCGACCATGGCCTCGCCCTCGCCCACGAGGGGCAGGGCGAGGTGGGCCAGCGGCGCGAGATCGCCCGATGCTCCCACCGATCCCTGGCTCGGGACGACGGGGTGAACCCCGGCGTTGAGAAGCTCGAGAACCCGCTCCACGACAACCGGTCGACAACCGGCGTGGCCGGTGGCGAGGACGTTGGCGCGGAGCAGCAGCATCGCGCGGACGACATCTTCCGCAAACGGCTCACCGACCCCGCAGGCGTGCGACCGCAGGAGGTTGAGCTGGAGCTGTTCGAGCTGATCCGGTGGGATGAGGACATCGGCGAGCTTGCCGAAACCCGTGTTGATCCCGTACGCCACCTGGCCGGCTTCAAGGATCGCGTCAATGACCCCGCGCGACGCGGCCACCTTCTCTCGGGCCTCGTCGTCGAGGACCGTCTGAGCACCATGCCTCGCCACCGCCTCGACGGCGTCGATCGTCAGGGACTGACCGTCCACCAGCACATTCGAAATCTCAGTCATGAATCATCCTCCGGAAAGGAGGATTCTACTCGATGCTCGTTGCTCGTCCCCAACCCAGAGAGCGCAGATCATCGCAGATGCACTCATCACAGCCCACAGATCACACGGATAGGAACAGATGACATCGCACCATCGCAAGTTGCCCGCAGATCACGCAGATTGACGCAGATTTCATCGCAGATCATGAGGAATCGACCTTAGGGGATTGATCGGGTTGGTGCTGGGAGGGTGTTTCTGGTTTTCTTAACCCATCGCAGGGAGGGCGCAGCTCGCCGCGACCCTGATTCCCGATTCGAATGAACTCAAGGTCCAGAACGGGCTGGCTGATGAATGGGATATCTTGAACCCCAAGCTCAATCTTCAGACACTCCAGATAGACCGGTTCGAGGAATCCACACCCCATCTCGTTGTCGACCTCGAAGTAAGCTCCGAGAATCCGACGATTTCTTCGCGAAGGGGATATTCCTCAGTCATCGTCCCCTCCGTTCCTCAGGTGTGATTGTGATGGGTTTTCTTTGCGATGGTTATCTGCGTCAATCTGCGTCATCTGCGGGCAATATGTCCGACCAGGCAGAACGGTCCAAAAGAGGAGGCCGCTTGTCAATAGTTCGCTCGCTCATCGACCCGCTGCGATGTGCGATGGCTATCCGTGTCTATCTGTGTGATCTGTGGGCTGAGATGAGATGCTGCGGTGTTATCTGCGCTATCTGCGTTTCCTCCGCCTGAAATCGTTCAAATCAGCTCGTTGACAAGCTCGTCGACGGGTTGGCCGGTCGCCTCGGCCCGGCATCAACCACCTCCTGAAGCAATCCCTTCACCTCAAGCGATGAACCAGAACCGAGTCACCAGGCGGGCGGGGGGCGCAGGCGTCAACCGGCGGCCAGCTTGTCCACCAGATCGATATACGCCTGCATCGCATCGTCCTTGCTCATTCCACGGCGACTCTCCCAGGCATCATATTTGGCGGCGCCTTTGAAGTCGAACATTCCCGGCTTCTCCCCAGAGACATCGCCAGCCGAGGCCTGTTTGAAGAGGCCGTAGAGATCAAGCAGGACTTCGTTTGGCTGGTGTGGGAGCTCCTTGGCGCGATCGGTCGCGGACGTGAAGGCCTCGAGCAATTCCATGGGTGGTTCCCTTTCTCTTGATTCGACCAAAAAGCTCAACTCTGTGACAAGTGTCAATTGTAGCCAAGACCAGGATTGGTATCCTTGAAATACTCAGTTGACGAACTGAGGTGCTGCGATTGAACACGAAAATACCTCAAATACCATCATCCTCCGCCGAAGGTGTCGACACACCTTCGAGTCCGCCAAGCGGAGACGCCGTGCGTCCGACGACCCCGTCACCACGGGTACCCGGCATCGAAGCGGCCCTCGATCGTGTCCGCCACGTTCTGGTTGAGGAACCCGAGTTCGTTTTTTGGAAGGACCGGAACTCGGTCTATCTGGGCTGCAACGAACGTTTTGCCAAAGCGGCCGGGCTGACCTCGCCCGACGAGATCATCGGTAAGACCGATCTCGATCTTTCCTGGACCGCGGGCGAATCGGAATACTATCGGGAAATCGATCGTCGAGTGATGGCCGGCGACGCCCCCGAGTTCCACATCATCGAGTCACAACTCCAGGCCGATGGCCGGCGATTCTGGGTCGACACCTCGAAACTGCCGTTCTATGACGAAAACGGCGCCGTTGCAGGTCTGGTGGGGGTCTACTCGGATATCACCGGGAGGATCGAGTCGGAAAAGGTCCTTGCCCACGGCACCGAGATCTTTCGCGCCATGAGTTTCGCGGCACGGGCGATGGTGGAGCACATCGACTGGACCATCAACATTGAGATGGTTCTCCAGACTCTCGGCCGAGCCGTCGAGGTCAGCAGGGCGACCCTGTTCTCCATTGATGATGTCGAGAACAATCATCTACTGAATCATCGTTTCGAGTGGGTCTCAGAAGGGTTCAGTCCCAGGAAAGACCTGCCCGAGCTTCAAGGCATCCCCATGCGGAAGGTCGGTCTCGGGCGGTTGCATGACAAGTTGGAGGCGGGTCGATGCATCCACGTTCGGGTCAGCGAACTTTCCGGAAGCGAACGGCGGATCCTCGACGACCAGAACGTGCTGTCAGTGGTGACCGCTCCGCTCATCGTCAACAATCGGCTCTGGGGCTTCATCGAGTTCGACGATATGGTCACCGAGCGCCATTGGCTCATCGCCGAGATTGAAGCCCTCAGATCCGCATCCGGAATCATCGGCGCAGCGATCCAACGGCACGATGTCGAACGGGCGCTCCGCCTCGAAACCCGCTGCTTCGAACAACTCTACGAGAACATGCCGTTGGCGATCCTCATGACGGACGCCGACGACAACGTGGTCACGGTCAACCCGGCATTTGAGTCGCTCTTCGGATTCCAGCGGAGCGAGGTCACCGGCCGCCCCATCAACCAGCTCATCACTCCACCCGAGCGGATCGACGAGGCGAGCTGGTTGTCACGCCGCACCTTTGGCGGTGAGACGGTCGCACAGAGGACGGTCAGGCATCGTAAGGACGGAACCCCGGTGCCGGTGGAAGTCTTTGGAGTCCCGGTGACCCAGGATGGCAAGGTTGCCCTGGTTCACGGCATCTATGTCGATCAGACCGATCGTCTTCGCGCCGAGGCGGCGCTTCGGGAAAGCGAAGAGAAGTTCCGCTCTCTCGCCGAACAATCCCTCCAGGGGATCTACGTGGTCATGAGTGGCAGGGTTGTCTACGCCAACAAGATGATGGCCGAGATCACCGGATACGGACTCGACGAAATTCTCGGTTTTGAACAGCGACAGCTCGAAGCCATCGTCCACCCGGCAGACCGGTCCTTTATGAACGCCGCCGTCAACGGATTCGAAATCGGTGACGGGCGGGTCAGTCCGCAGTCCGAATATCGTCTGATCACCAAATCCGGCGCCGTGAACTGGGTCCTGCAACAGACCCGTACCGTCCGATTCGATGGAGAACTCGGGGTCGAGGGAGTTCTGGTCGACATCACCAAAAGAAAACGGGCCGAGGAACAACTCCTCCAATCGGCACTCCACGACCCGCTCACCGGCCTACCTAACCGGGCATCCTTCTACGATCGGGTCGATCTGGCCCTCGAGCGTGCCGGTGGACGCGCCGAGTCGCATTTTGCGGTCCTGTTCCTCGATCTGGATCGGTTCAAGCTGATCAACGACGGCTATGGCCACCAGACCGGTGATCGCCTGTTGGTCGAGATCGCCCACCGCCTCCGCCGAGCCGTTCGCCCGGGCGATACGGTGGCCCGCCTCGGGGGCGACGAGTTCACCGTCCTCATCCCCGATGTCCAGGGCCAGGAAGAGGCGGTGTCGGTGGCGGGGCGAATCCACGATGCGCTGTCGAAGCCGTTCAAGGTTGGCGACCAGGAGGTCTTCACCACGGCAAGCACCGGGATTGCCATCAGTTCCGACAGATACGACAACCCGGATGAAATCCTCCGCGATGCCGACATCGCCATGTACCGAGCCAAGGCCGACGGTCGGGCCCAACACTTCGTCTACGACGTGTCCATGCACCCCATCGTCCTGAGCCAGCTTCACCTCGAGAACGATCTTCGGCGCGCTCTCGAACGCGATGAGTTCCGGCTCCATTACCAACCCATCGTGGACACCGTTTCGGGCCGCATCGTGGCCTGCGAAGCCCTTCTCCGGTGGCAGCATCCGGAGCGCGGTCTGCTTCCGCCGGGCGAGTTTCTCACCCTGGCTGAGGAGACCGGCATCATCAACCCCATCGGGGAGTGGGTGCTGCGGACGGGTTGCGAGCAGGCACTCGAGTGGAAGAATCGGCTCAACGGAAGCGGTTCTCCAGCGGTGAGCATCAATCTCTTCAGCGATCAATTCTCTCGCCAAGAGCTCGTTGTCTACATCCAGGAGATCCTCGACGAAATTCACCTTCCGGCGGATCGTCTCCAACTCGAAATCACCGAGAGCGCCATCATCGAGGTTCCAGAGCTCGCCATCGACGTCATGCGCCGGCTGCACAATCTCGGGGTCAAGGTCCATCTCGACGACTTCGGTACCGGGTACTCGTCTCTGGCCTATCTCCAGCGGTTCGCTGTGGACACCCTCAAGATCGACCGCGGTTTCATTCAGCGCCTGGGCAGCGACGGCGGCGGTACCGAGATCGTCCAGACGATCATCGCCCTTGCCCGGAACCTCGGGATGGACTCTCTGGCCGAGGGTATCGAGACCGAGGAACAGCTCCAGATCGTCCGCGATCTCGGCTGTCTCTACGGCCAGGGGTATCTCTTCGCCAAACCCATGCCGCCCGAGGATATTCTGGAGCTCATCGCGCGCGGACCGATTCCGGTAGAGTGACTTTGGGGGTGACGCCGATGTAGGGTGGGCCTTGGCCCACCTTCAGTACCTCTGAGACCGGTTGTACCCCACACGCAGGTACGACTCTGAAGGTGGGGTAAACCCCACCCTACCTGTCCCGCTCAACCTAAAACGGTGAGAAACCCCCATCAGACCAATAGTCTTCGCGGACGCCTCCGTAGAGTTTCTGCAATGCCTCGAGGTGGCCCTTCTCCCAATCGGCGAGGAACTGATAAAACTCCTTCACCTCGGTCTCTCGGGCGGCCTTTGCGGCGTTGGAGAAGTACTGAATCGCTCGGGTCTCCAGGGTCATCCCGATGGAGAGGGCGCCCATCTCGAAGTCGGCATCACGCGCCTGCTCTTTGAATGCATCGGTGTAGATTGTGTCGGTGAAGGTCTTGAGCTGGGGGTCTCGGCGAGCAATGGAGAAGGCCGCCGCTCCCTTCTCTTCATACGAACCGATGACGCTCTTGAGGTATGCCTTGTGCTGGACCTCGTCCTGGGCGAGCTTGTCGAAGAGCTCCTGCACAGCCGGTTTGTCGGCCCTATCGGCCGCCATGGAGTAGAAGGTATAGCCGTCGACCTCGATCTGATAGGCCTTCTTCAGCACTTCTCTGATGTCATCATGCATGTCTATCTCCCGTGTCCGATCATGGCGTCACATCCAGGGTTTCGCGATCCAGCGGCTTGGGTGGCAGCACCGCTTCCTCGATCGGGACCCACGCGATGGCGCCGGTGGGACAGAAGGGAACGCACCGCGGTTCGCCACCGCAGAGATCGCACTTCTGAACACAGTTGTAGACCTCGTCCCACAGCATGTTGCCGAACGGGCAGGCAGCCACGCACATCCGGCACGAAATGCACCGCGACCTGATCATGTCGATGGCACCGGTTTCCTCGTTGCGCACCAGCGCCTGTGTTGGACACACGGTGACGCAGGCCGCATCGTCGCACTGGAAGCACACAATCGGCGTTCCCAGTTCGGGGCCCCGACGATGGATGTTGATCCGGGTCTTCGACGGCCGTCCCTCGCTCCCGTGCGCGAACGCACAGGCGAGTTCGCATTTGCCGCAGGCGATGCAGCGTTCCACCGAAACCTTGTAGATCATTTTCATTTAATCACCTGCAGCTTCTCGAATGTCTTCGCCACCTCGAGCCGTTTGCTTTTGTCCGAGGTCTCGAAGTAGGTTTTCGGCACTCCGCTCCGCCTGGCAAAATGTTCGGCCTGGGCCTTGGTGATCACCGCCTCGCCGGTCATTGGATCGCGGAGCATCTCGAAGTCCTTGCCCCAGATGGTCCGCGCGACGTTGGAGGTTGAGAACTTGATGTGATCGGTGGGGCAGATCTCGGCGCAGGCGAGACAGCCGATGCAATCCGGCGGCGGTTCATTGAAGGGCGGCGCGATCTCGCGTCCCCAGCCACGATCGGTGCTCGCGATGGCCGAGACTCCGATGTGATCGCAGACCCTGGTGCAGAGACCGCACAGAATGCAGTCCGTGGGCTCGGGATTCAGCTCGTAGCTCGTCTCTTCGATACCGAGGTCACGGGCCAGTTGCTGGATCAGCGGGGTTTCGGGACAGCGGGCAAGAAGGAGATCGAGGACCACCCGCCGAGTCGCCAGGACCCGCTCGGAGGCAGTCAGAACCGTCATCCCCTCCTCCACCGGGTGGTTACAGGCGGTGACCAGTTTGAACCAGTCGTCATCCCACTTGGCGAGGGACATATCGACCACGCAAAGGCGACAGCCTCCCCACGGTTCGAGTCCGTTGAAGTTGCACAGAGTGGGCACCTCGACACCGACCGCTCGACAGGCCTCGAGGATGTAGACATCGTCGCCCACGGTGACCTTGCGGCCGTTGACGGTGAGGGTCGGCATCACACCACCTCCTTGGCGACGAGCTCGATCTTGGGAAAGGTCCGGATCGAGTCGGTGGGGCAGACATCCAGGCACGCCCCGCACGAGATGCAGAGATCGTGGTGGATCACGTGCATCTCCTTGATGACACCCTCGATGGCGTCGGTTGGACAGGCCTTGAAGCAGACGTGACAGCCATCGCAGTCATCCATGATCTCAAACGCGGTGAGCTCGCGGCAGACCCCCGCTGGGCAGGCGTGGTCCTTGATGTGGGCCTCGTACTCCGCGCGGAAGTACTTGAGCGTCGAGAGCACCGGGTTGGGCGCCGACTTGCCGAGTTCGCAGAGACTGCCGAGTTGCATCCCGGCGGCCAGCGCCTCGATCTTCTCTATGTCTCCGTCGGTTCCCCTGCCTTCGATGAGTCGGTCATACAGACCGAGCATCTGTTTGAGCCCCTCGCGGCACGGCGTACACTTTCCACAGGATTCTTCGGTCAGGAAGCCGATGAAGTAGCGGGCGACATCGACCATGCAGGTACGATCGTCCATGACGATCATCCCACCTGATCCCATCATGGATCCCGCCTCGGTGAGCTTCTCGTAGTCCACAGGCAGATCGAGAAGATCTTCGGGGATGCAGCCCCCCGACGGTCCGCCGGTCTGGACTGCCTTAAACGGGCGGTCTTTGAGAACGCCGCCGCCGATGTCATAGATGATGTGGCGCAGGGTCGTCCCCATGGGCAGCTCGATCAGACCCGTGTTCTTGACCTTTCCGACGAGTGAGAACGCCTTGGTTCCCTTGGACTTCTTGGTGCCCATGGCCGCGAACCAGGCGCCGCCGTGGTGGATGATGGCGCCGATCCCGGCCCAGGTCTCCACATTGTTGAGCACCGTCGGCAGGTCGAAGAGACCCTTCGCGGTCGAATGGACATACTTGGCGCGAGGTTCTCCAGTCTTGCCGGCGAGGGACCGCATGAGCGCCGAGGACTCGCCGCAGACAAAGGCGCCGCCGCCGCGCGAGATCTCGATGTCGAAGTCAAAGCCCGAACCCATGATGTTTTCACCGAGGAGGCCGGCTTTCCGGGCCTCGACGATGGCGACCTGGAGGTTGACCACCGCGAGCGGGTACTCATCGCGGACGTAGATATAGCCCTCGTTCGCACCAAGGGCGTAGGCGCCGATGATCATCCCCTCGAGGACCGAGTGGGGATCACCTTCCATGATCGAACGATCCTTGAAGGCACCCGGGTCACCCTCGTCGCCGTTGCACAGAACAAAACGTCGATCGCCGGGCGCCGATTTGCACGAGCGCCACTTGCGGGCGGTATTGAAGCCCGCACCACCCCGACCCCGTTGACCCGAGGTTTCGACCTCGTCGAGGACCTCGTCCGGGGTCATCTCGAAGAGCGCTTTGGCGAGCCCGGCGTAGGCATCGTGGGCGACCGCATCCATGAGATCTGTGGGATCGATACGCCCGATGTTGCGCATGGCGACCCGGACCTGGTTCTTGTAGAACGGGATCTCCTCGTAGGCGGGAATCCGCTCGTTGTCGACCGGATTCTTGTACAGCAGACCCGGGATGATCTCCTGGCCGATGATGGTCTTCTCGATGATCTCGGGGACCCGCTTGGCCTTGACCTTTGTGTAGAGCAGGCCTTCGGGAAGGAACACGACGAGCGGTCCTCGTTCACAGAAACCGTGGCAACCCGTCGATTTGAGTCCGAGCCCGACCTCGACATCGAGACCGCGCTCTTCGATCTCGTGGGCGAAGGCCTCGGCGACCTCTTTTGCACCGGTTGCGAGGCACCCGGTGCCGCAGCACACGAGGACCTTCCGGGCGCGGCTCTCCTCACGCGTCTTGGCCTCGGCTTGGAAGGCGACGAACTGGTCTGACGACTCAATTCTCATCGTTGCTCCCTTCCTCGATGTACTTGGACATCTTTGCCGGCTTGGCGCTTCCCCAATACTTCTCACCGACGATCATCACCGGCGCCATGGCGCAGGCGCCGACGCAGTTGACGGTCTTGACGGTGAACTTGAGGTCTTCAGTGGTCTCATCGGCGCCGATCCCGAGCTTGCGCTCGAGCTCTTCCACCAACTGACCGGCGCCACGGATGTGGCATGCGGTGCCCAAACAGACCTTGATGATCGTGTCGCCCTGAGGCTCGAGCGAGAAGGCCTTGTAGAAGGTCGACACCGAGAAGACCTTGGCCAACGGAACTTCGAGCACCTCGGCGACCCGGACCAGGACGTCGCAGGGAAGAAAGTTGTAGGCCCTGTGGACATCCTGGAGCACCTGGATCAGCGAGGGCTCCTCGTGCGGATAACTGCCGAGGATCTCCTCGGTCTTGGAAAGATCGACACACGGTATTTCAGCCATGCGCCCCCCTTCAAACCCCGACCTTGCGCGCGGCGCCGATCTCGTGGCCGCGTTTCAGGGCGGTGATGTTGATTTCGATGACTCCGGGCTTGGCGGCAAAGGTCTCGCGGATCACATCGATGATTCCGTCCACCGACACCGCGTCGGTGGCGCCGAGATAGGCGCCGAGGGCAACCATGTTGGCGCCGCGTCGGTTGCCGAGCTCGTTGGCAATTTCATTCGCCGGCACCTCGATGATCGCCAGGTCCTCTCGGGTTGACTGTCGGTTGATGAGCGATGTGTTGATCAGAAGCAACCCTCCGGGCCGAACATCCGGCTCGAACTTTTCCAGCGACGGGAGGTTCATGGCAACCACGGCGTTCGGCGACTGGATCACAGGCGAACCGACCGGCCGATCCGAGATCACAACCGTGCAGTTGGCTGTCCCGCCTCGCATCTCGGGACCGTAGGAAGGAAGCCACGAGACCTCTTTACCCTCTTGCATCCCGGCGTAGGCGAGCATCTTGCCGATGAGAAGAATCCCCTGACCTCCGAAACCGGCCATGACAACGTCGTTCTGCATCGGGAACCTACCCTTCCAGCGGCATGGGTTCGCGGCTACCGCTCTCAGGTGTCTTGAAAACCCCGAGCGGGTAATACGGCAACATGTTCTTCTCGATCCAGGCCATCGACTCGGCAGGAGGGATGCCCCAGTTGGTCGGGCAGGTGGAGAGCACCTCCACCAGCGAGAAGCAGCGACCCTCGACCTGGTGGGTGAACGCCCTGCGGAGCATCTCCTTGGTGTTGACAGAAAGCAGCGGGGTGTGGACCGAGGTCCGCGCCACGAACGCTGGCGTGCGCAGGGTCGAGAGCATCTCGGCAATCCGGATCGGGTGCCCTGCGCTTTCGACATCGCGGCCCAGCGGACAGGTGGTGGCCACCTGGCCCGGCATCGTCGTCGGCGCCATCTGGCCTCCCGTCATGCCGTAGATTGCGTTGTTGACGAAAACGACCGTGATCTTTTCGCCCCGGTTGGCGGCGTGGACGATCTCGGCCATCCCGATGGAGGCGAGATCACCGTCTCCCTGGTAAGCGAAGACCACGAGGTCGGGGCGGGCACGTTTGATTCCCGTCGCCACCGCCGGCGCGCGGCCGTGTGACGCCTCTTGGAAATCGGTTTCGAAATACTCATAGGCGAGCACCGAGCACCCCACCGGAGCGACCCCGACGGTGCGTTGGGCGACGCCGAGTTCATCAAGGACTTCTGCGATGAGCCGGTGGATGGTGCCGTGGGTGCAACCCGGGCAGTAGTGGGTCGTAACGTCTCGGAGAGCATCAGGTTTGGAGAACACGGTCTCAGGCATGGACCACCTCCTCGGACTTTCCCTCGGCTATGGCAGTGATCTTCTCGACCACCGCATCGGGCGAAACCAACATGCCGCCGACCCGGTTGAGGAAGTGAATCGGCTTCGACCCTTCGAGAGCCAATCGCACGTCTTCGATCATCTGGCCCATGGAGAGCTCGACCACCAGGACCGTCTTGGCCTGGGCGGCGGCTTCCCGCACCGCCTGATACGGAAATGGAAAGAGCGACACGGGCCGGACCATGGAGGCCTTGATTCCCGCGCTTTGGAGCTCTTCGAGGGCCGACAAACAGACCCTCGCCACCGTTCCGTAGGCGACGACGAGAACGTCGGCTTCATCCTCGGCGCCATAGGTCTCGAAACGAACCTCGTCCCGTTCCATTTTCTGGTACTTTCGACCGAGGTGGAAATTGTGCTGCTCGAGAGCCTCGGGGTCCAGGAAGAGCGAGTTGATCACCGAACGGGGCTTGCTGCCATCGTTGCCGGTCGCGGCCCAGTCCTTTGGCGGCAACACCTTGACGGGCTGTCGATCCTCGGCGAATTCGACGGGTTCCATCATCTGACCGATGAGACCGTCACCGAGGATGAGCACCGGGTTGCGGTAGTAGTCGGCGAGATCGAAGGCGTCCTGCACCAGATCGGCCGCTTCCTGGACCGACCACGGTGCGAGTACCAGCAGGCGGAAGTCACCGTGCGCCATGCCCTTGGTCGCTTGGAAGTAGTCCCCCTGGGATGGCAGGATTCCGCCGAGACCGGGACCGCCCCGCATGATGTTGACGATCACCACCGGCAGCTCGGCGCCGGCGAGATACGAGATCCCCTCGGCCATGAGCGATACCCCGGGCGACGATGATGAGGTCATCACCCGTTCGCCACTCCCGGCCGCGCCGTAGAGCATGTTCGACGCCGCTACCTCGGATTCGGCCTGGACAAAGGTCCCCCCGACCTGCGGCAGCCGCATGGACATGTACTCGGGGATCTCGTTCTGCGGCGTGATCGGGTATCCGAAGAAGAGGTGGCAACCGGCCTGCACCGCCGCTTCGCCGATGGCCTCGGATCCCTTCATCAGCTTCTTAGTCATTTCGAACTCCGTTCGACCAAAATTCCTTCGTTGTCAGACGAAGGAATTTTCTCAGTACGAAAAATAGTGGTACATGGTCCCGTGGACCTTCATGTCGATTGCCACATCGGGGCAGGTGATGCAACACAGCCTGCAACCGATGCACCTCGCCTGCTCGACCACTTCGGCGTAGAAATAGCCCTTGTTGTTGATCTTCCGGCCCATGCCCAAGATCTGCTGTGGACAGGCTTGGACGCAGAGCTCGCAGCCCTTACAACGATCCGGACTGATGTTGATCTGCGGCACGAGAGCCTCCTTTCACCTCAGATGAGTGACTCTGATGGATGAGAGTCACTCATCTGAGTTATCAGTTCACCACGAAGAGCGGCCCGGTCGTCCGCTGCTTCGGGAGCTCGAATGGTGGGACAACAATCCGCCGAAGAGCCACGACCGGATGATCGATCCTCGCCCGAAGCTCGACGGCAAGATCCTCGGCGGCGGCGACCGCCATCACCGGAATCCCCAAAAGCTCACCGGTTCGTTGCGCATTCTCGAGGCCATCGAGGATGACCTCGAGGTCGGTTTCGTCCATGAGATGGGTGTTGGATATCAGACCCGCTACGGGAAGCCGTCCAACGGCTTCGATCTCGCGGACCATCTCCACCGCGGATTTGGGATCGGGTGTCGATGGACGACGGAAGTTGAGCACCAGAAGACACTCGGTTTCGCTGTGCGGCACGACATCGGAAAGTGATCCGAGGACCTTTGCCCCGACATCGTCGCCCCCGACATCGATGATCAGGCGCCGGAGCGACTGCCGAAGGTGGGAACGGATCTCCGGAACGATGATGGGCAGATCGGCATGGATGTTAGGACCCTTCGGGGCCAGGAGATCGATCCCCGATTCGGTGAGCAACGCCCTCGCCGACCGCGTGCGGAAGTAGGGCTTGACGACATCGAGATCGGCCATGGTCACCGGCACACCGGCAGAAGCCTGATCCATGGCCAGGTTGAGTGCTATCTCGGTCTTGCCACTGCCAAAGTGGCCGACGAGAACTGTCACTCGAGACTCGAACACAACCGCCCTCCCGGCTCATTGGATTGCCGTCGCGACAACGGGCACCAAGGATACCGTGGCTGCCGTCAAGGAACAAGGTATGTGAAAGTTTTCACACCTGCAAGTCTAAGAGTTGAGACGCACTTGCAGGTAAGAACCGTCAGTTCAACTCAGGACTTCGCAAGACCTGCAATTGCCTGTGTTTGGTGGTCGCCTGTATGATTGGTGTCTGGATTCATGTATCTCTCCGGACTGATTCACCGCGATCGCCTCTTCGATGTCGCCAGCCGCTGGTTGGCGGATCGGGCCCACCGTGACGACGGACGGATTCTCACCGAGATCTTCGCCTTCGAACGGGCAATCACTTCGCCGCTTGTACGGTCGCTGATTGCCGATCTCGCGCGAACCATCCGTCCGGGCGATCTCCGTCTGAACCGAGTCACCAGCAAGGACGATGTTCGTCGGGCCATCGTGTCGGCCGTCGAGAACCCCGCACCCCGAATCGAGCAGCTCCTCGCCCATTATCGCGAGTTTCCCGAGGAGTTCTTTCCCCGGACTCCGGTCCACATGAGCCTCGTCACCCGTGGCGATGGATCGCTGGTTGGAATGGTCAGACGCAAGAGGATCAGGCGAATCGCCGAGAAGGTCTCACGCCGTGTTGCCGATCAGCTCGCCGACGAGATCGACGCCACCGCCAAATCCCTCGCTGCAGCGCGAGCCGGAACCTTTGGCGTCCCCCTCGACATGATGGTCTCGACCCGGAAGCAGATGATCGACGAATTCGCATCGGCCGAGCGGATCGTCGCCGATCGCATCAGGACCGGCGAACTCGCCTTCGACCCTGATCAGGTTCGAGTCGACGACGTCATCGGCGTTAAGGTTCTCGGCACCCCGGCGGAGCTCGCCCGGATCGAGACCGCCCTTGATGATCGCGATGGGACCTTTGCCTGCGAGTCGGAGGTCCACGAAGGCAGCTACACCGGAACCCACTATCTGGTGGATCTCGAGCTCCCACCGATCGAGACTACTATCGCCGGTTTCCAGGGAATCGACTGGTCATTCGCCGAGGGCCGCGGGCTCTCGGCCTACCACCTCGAAGAGAGTCTCATCGATTACCTCGAAAGCGCCGACTCCACCTTCAGGGTCGAGTTGATCCTGACCACGCTGGACGACCTGGTGGAGTCAGAGTTCGGCCAATGCATCCACGAGGTCCGGATCCTCGAGCAGCGAGACCGGTCGGCATATTCGGGCCGGATCGCCCAGAATGCCTCGTCCATCATGGAGTACATGCTCCAACTCGCCATCTCGCCCACCGTCCAGGTCGAGGGTCTGCCCATCCGGATCTGGGGTCGCTATCTCAGGGACACCATGGTTCAGGCGCTGGCCGAACTGCAGAACCAGGAGCGAATCGAGTGGCTCGTCCCCGACGACCCGGGCGCGAAGATGGAGCTGTAGGGCGAGATGCGAGATACGAGATGCGAGATGGGAGATGCTGCGGCTGATCGCTGTTCCTGCTCGTTGACGCCAGATTCGGGATCGGGATCGGGATCGGGATCGGGATCGAAGAATACCCGCGTCACTCTCCCTCTTCGGCGGCCAGGCGAATCACCCCAGTTCCGCTCTCTGTCTTGATTCATCTAAACGCATGCATTATGATGAATCAAGGAGAACGACCCATGCCATCTCTTCAAATACGCGACCTACCCGACCATCTCTATGAGATCCTGGCGGAGAAGGCCCGTCGGAACAGGAGGAGCCTGGCTCAGCAGGCGACCATCGAACTCGAGAAGATGGCCGAAGCCGAGGCCCGAATTCGTCGCTTGGACGCAGTCTCGGAACTCCGTAAGACCTTGCACAACAACGGTTGCCGAGTGACGTCCATCGACCCGGCCGAGGCAGTTCGCAAGGACCGGGATCGTTGAGCCGCCAACTTGTCCTCGATGCTTCAGCAGCCCTCGAGGCCATTCTATGTCGACAGAAAGCCGATGCGGTACTCGATCGTATCGAGGACTCCGACCGGGTTCGGGCACCCGAACTCTTCGCAGCCGAGGTCGCCAATGGCCTGTGGAAACATGTCAAAGCGGGAGATATCGAAATCGACCAGGCCCAGACGGCACTTCGGACAGCTCTCGATCTGGTCGATGCGCTGGTTCCAGTCACCGATCTCATCGAAGAGGCGCTGGCAACAGCCGCGACTCATACCCACCCGGTCTGCGACGCTCTCTATCTGGTCACGGCGAGGCGGTCAGGCGCCACGGTCTGCACCCTCGACCGCCGACTCGCGGCGCTGCTCGAGGCGACCCGAGTCTCGGTCGATTTGATTCGAGCGACCTGACGACCGCTACGGATGTTCACTGGACCTGTTCGCGGTCGCGGACACCGACCCGGAGCCCCGGCCTTCTGTCTCGCCTCCCGTTGGGAGGCTCCTCAGCGTCGCACCATCGGCGCGGTCGCGCGGGAGATATATTGAAGGACTGCGACCACGCCGATGGCACGCCGGCGGCCTGCATCGCCACGTGGAGAGCCGCACCGGAACGGTGTGCCGCGAGGGTTGCCCGGTATGACATTGTGCGGAGCGCGGAGCATAGCCGGGTGGGCATCGTAGGCACAATGTCAAACCCGGCACGCCCCGGTGAGCGCGCTATCCGCAAACCCTTCATGTGACGCGGGCAGGGTGCCTGGCATTCCGACTCGCACGGAGGTAGGCCCAGGTCTCAAACACACTTCCGCGAGTCGGCGTGCCTGGCTCCCCTCCCATCGCGCCTCTGGGAACGCAAGGTCAGTGTTCCTCGCCCTCCGCGGCCATCCGAATCGCTCTCGCTCCGCACTCGGCGAAACCGGGACAGGTGCGGCAGGTGTCGTCCTCGATGTAGCCGTACTCGGCCGGTGTGCAGACGGTGATTGACGTGTCCCTGGCGGCATCGAGTTCGGCGAGCAGCGCCTCGTCCTCGGGCGCCATTGCTCCGCCGGCCGAAGCCCTCGCCACGGCCTCACGGATCTTGGGATCCCAGAGCTGATTCCGGCTCTCGGCCTGCGCCGATTCCGCCTTGACTTCCACCGAAGCCTTTCGCTTCTTGTATTCGAAGGCGATCTTCCGCCTGGTCGGCAGTTTTCTCGTGGCGAGGAAAAAGAGATAGCCGGAGCACATTCCGGCCACATTGGCGACGCCCGGCAGCAGCCCCATCTGAAGGCTCGAGAACGCGAGCCACGCCACCGCGACGATGGCGAGGTATTTGACCTTGACCGGGATGATGAAGAAGAGACGGAACTCAACATCGGGGTAGAGGGTCGCGAAGGTGAGCAGGATCGAGGTTCCAACCCCGGTGTCTCCATAGAGCGGGAGCTTGAGACCGGCCGCGGTCAACGAGGCGCCAAAGGTCGCCACCAGCCAGAACACCAGAAACCGTGGAGATCCCCAGCTCTCTTCGAGGGGTTTAGCCATGATCCAAAGGACCAACATGGAGATGAAGAACCAGAACATGTTTGAACCGTGAACAAACTGGTAGGTCACCAGGGTCCACGGTCGGGTCATCACCTGACCGGGGATCAATACGAGGGCCACCAGGCCTTCTCGGTTTGCCCAGCTCAAAATGAAGATCGCGAAGTGGACAAAGATGAGCCCCTCGGTCAGACGCCAGGAATCATTGCGCATTCATCGCCTCCCGAGACGACGCTCCATCTCCTCCTGGCTGAGCCTGAGGATGATGGGCCGCCCATGTGGGCAACGGTAAGGGTTCGAAGTTTCTGCCAGGTCGTCGAGGAGCGCGCGCTGCTCGCGATCGGTCAACCGGTGGTTGACCTTGACGGCGCCGCGGCAAGACAGACCGGCCGCCAGCCCTTCCTCCACCTCTTCCGCCAATCGCTCCGGAACTCCGTCGAGCGAGGTGGCGCGGTCGATGATATCCGCCACGAGCTCCGATGCCTCATCGGCGTCCAACTCCGGCGGCAACGCACTCAGCCTGATCGTCTCCGGGCCAAAGGCGTCCGCCTCGATCCCGACTTTGAGCAGGATCCCCGTCACCCGGTCAACGGCTGCGGCCGATGCCTCCCCCACCTCGATGAGCAGCGGTGTGAGCAACCGTTGGGACGGTGCTTCCCCTCCCCCGAGACGAGCAAGGATCTGGTCATAGAGCACCCGTTCGTGGGCGACGTGCTGATCGACGATGGCCAGTCCGTAGTCATCTTCGAGGAGGATGAACGAGTCGCGGTACTGACCCATGAGCCGGCCGAACGGGGTGTCGGACGGACCCGCCTTGGCTCCGGAGCGGGGCGCCGACCCACCGTCGAGAAAGACCGGCTCGGTCTCCTCGAGGGGTTTTTCGCCATACGTAGGGTGGGCAAAGAGGGGTGGCTCACCGGCCTCGCGTCGCGACCGCAGGAGCTCGCCATAGCCACCGCTGGGAGCTTCTGCCACTCCCGCCGGACCATCATCGAGCCGGTGGATGGGGACCTTCCCCTGTGAGGCCGCGACCCCCTCGCGCACCGCGCGCTGCACCAACGCGAAGACCGCACCCCCGCGGGCAAAACGCACCTCGGTCTTGGCCGGATGGACGTTGACATCGACCTGGTCGGCGGGCATTCGCAGATCCACCACCACCCGTGCGCCGAGGAAACCACCACCGGTCTCGCGCAGAACTCGGAGCACGGCCCCGACGAGAAGACGATCACGCACCACTCGACCGTTGACGAGCAGGGTGAGCGACGGCCGGCTGCGACCACCACCCGTTGCAATGAGGCCTTCCACTTCGGATCCACCGCTTTGAACCGCGAACCGGCTGACCTTGTCGGCCCGTGACCAGAGGTCGCGCAACCGTTGTGAAGCATCGGCCGCCGGAGGCACATCGACCAGGGTCCGCTTGCCGTGGCGCATGATGAAGGCCACATCCGGACGGGCCAGAGCCGCCCCCCACACCGCATCGGTGGCGTGCCGGAGCTCGGTCTCGGGTGCGTGGAGGAACTTCCTCCGCGCCGGGGTGTTGAAGAAGAGATCTCGGATCTCGATGGTGGTGCCGCGGGCCCGCGCCGCCGCATCGGTCCCCAGCACCCGACCGCCCTCCATCGTGACTCGAACCCCGCCAACCGCAGGGTCGGCCGAAGTCAGCAGCTCGAAACGCGAGACCGCCGCGATGGACGGCAGCGCCTCACCACGGAAACCCAGGGTGGCGATCCGGTCGAGATCGTCCGGTGACGAGATCTTCGACGTCGCGTGCCGCTCCAGTGCAATCAAGGCGTCATCGGGGTCCATCCCGCAACCATCATCGGACACGCGGATCAGGCTCCGACCGCCGTTGACCAGCTCGATCTCGATCCGGGTCGCCCCGGCGTCGAGGCTGTTCTCCATCAGTTCCTTGACCACTGACGACGGACGCTCCACCACCTCACCGGCGGCGATGCGGTTGACGAGACTGTCGGGAAGAACGCGGATGCGGGTCACGGGGACATCATAGCGGGGCGCACCACACCTTTGAGCTGCGGCCAGCAAGAAATCAGCCGGCACTTAAATCCGGGCGTCTTCGTTCGTGAGGCGTGAATCGTGAGTCGTGAGTCGTTCCTTGGTTTGGGGAGGTGTACGAAGACTCCGTGGTAGCGATCATTGGCCCTGACACAAAAACCCGAAGATCCAGCCCGTTGTGGCATGGTTGCGCCCGCGTCTTACGTCTTACGTCTTACGACTCACGGTCGAATCTCATCAGGGACCGACATTGGTGAGGATTCCTCCACCAAGGAGATTGGTGCGATCTACTTCTTCGCGATCTTTGAGATGTCGAAGACCGAGGTGTCGGGTTTGGAGTTCGGCGTGACCTTACGCGAGTCGTCGGCGAGGTCCTGCTGGATCAGAAGGTCCATGAGGAGATCGCGAACCCCCCCCTTACCGTTGGTGCGAAAGACCCTGCGAACGGCGCCGGGCTTGAGTTCGATCCCGGTCATGTGTTTGAGGTACTGGCAGAAAACCCGCGACCGGGAGACAAAGCTCGCAATCAGGATCATCCCGAGCAGCGCCATCCCGGCGACGGCGATGAGGGTGTATGTGGCGTCAGCGTTGAGATCGAGCGAGCCCATGTTCCCCCTTAGCTATCCACCCGGCGGATCGCCGTTGAGCGCGTGGGTGTCGTCAATCTCCGAAAAATGGTCTTTCGGAACCAGTACATCACGCCCCTTGGAACCCGCTGGTGGTCCTACGATACCTTCTTTCTCCATCATATCCAAGAGTCGAGCCGATCGCGTGTAGCCGAGGCGGAGCCTCCGCTGGATATAAGAGGCCGATGCTTTGCGGGTCTCCACAACCATTCGCGCCGCCTGGTCGTACATGGGATCGCTGATGTCCTCGATCTCTTCGAGCGTTGTCCCGCGGGAAGCGCCCTTGCCGTTTCCTCCGAGGGGCTGGTGGGTCAGGATGTTTCGCATGTATTCGGGCTTGCCGAAGCGCTTGATATAGCGCACGGCGGTGGCGATCTCCTTCTCCGTAACAAGTGGTCCATGCAGGCGGAGGAGATTCGACGTGCCCGGCGGGAGATAGAGCAAGTCTCCGCGCCCAATGAGGTGTTCGGCGCCCATGGAGTCGAGGATGGTTCGCGAGTCGAACCTGGATCGAACCTTGTACGCGATGCGGCACGGGAAATTCGCCTTGATGATCCCGGTGAGAACATCCACCGACGGCCGCTGCGTCGCGCAGATGAGGTGCACCCCCACCGCCCTCGCCTTCTGCGCCAGCCGGGTGATGGACTCCTCCACCGCCCGCGACGAGGTCATCATGAGATCCGCGAGCTCGTCGATGATGATCACGATGTAGGGCAGTTTCTCGAGCTCGACCGTCTCCTCCTCACCGTCGCCGGCGAGCTGCTGCCGGGCACGTTTGAGTTGCGTCGGGTCCGAAACCAACTGGTTGTGTTGCTCGAGGTTGCGCACGCCGAGAGCGGCAAGACGACGGTAGCGGTTGTCCATCTCGGCCACCGCCCAGGCCAGGGCGCTGGCCGCCTTCTTGGGATCGGTGATGATAGGTGTCAGCAGATGTGGGATGTCCGAGTAGACCCCGAGCTCGACCATCTTGGGATCCACCATGATGAACTTCACCTCGTCCGGCCGAGCCTTGTAGAGGATCGACATGATCATGGCGTTGATCCCGACCGATTTGCCCGATCCCGTGAAACCACCGATGAGCAGATGGGGCATCCGAGCGAGATCGGAGATAAAGGGCTTGCCCCGGATATCGACCCCGAGGGTCAGGGTGAGCAGCGACTGCGCTCGCTGGAACTCATTTCCCTCCATGAGTTCTCGGAGCCGGATCACCTCGGGATCGGGGCTCGGCACCTCGATGCCGACGGTGGCGCGGCCCGGAATCCTCGAGATACGGACCGAATCGGTGCGCAACGCCAACGCCAGATCCTCGGCAAGATTCTGCACTGCCGAGATCTTGACCCCGGAGTCGAGGCGGAATTCGTACGTTGTGATGACCGGTCCGGTGCGGATGTTGGTCACCTCACCACGGACACGGAACTCCTGGCACTTGCTGGTCACGAGCTTGGAGATTTCAATGAGGGCTGCAGAGTCCCTCTCCGGAGCACCTTCGGATGCGTCGAGGAACGATGTCTTGGGGAGGTCGTACTCGGTGAGGTCCTCGATGAACTCGAACTCCTCCTGGACAACCGGTTTCTTCTTGGTGGCGGACGGCTTCTTTCGCGCCTGGGCCTTGCGCTTGGTCTTCTTGGTGGAGGTCTGATCGTCATCTCCGACCTCGAGGCTTTCGTCCACATCCTCCGTTGACTCGGCCACCCGGCGTTGGATTCTGAACCTGCCCTTGCCCTCGACCTCTTTGACGGTGAGCGAACCCCGGTAGCCCTCTTCCTTCTCCAGTCGTTGGACCTGACGCTCGAGGACCCGGCGTCGGTTCTTCGCTTCCTCGGCTTCCTGCCGACGACGGGCGCGCTCATCCTTGCGCCGAAGCCATCGTCGCTCCAGCCCTTCGGTTACGCCTTCGGCGGCCGATCCCACCGAGAGACCCGAGACCAGGACGACCCCGAAAACCACGAGAAAACCAAGCACGATGACACGTCCGACGGGGCCGACAAAGCCTCCGAGAAGCTCCATCTCGGCACCGCCGATGAGGCCGCCGCACGAGATCCGCCCGTCACGAAACGGGATCTCCGTGCACAAGAGCGCCGCCACTCCGGGCAGTGAGAGAACGATCAACGCCCAACCGATCAGCGCGATCTTCGGGTGTTCCAGGTTCTTTCCCCGCAACAGACGCCACCCGAGGACCACGCCGAGGGGCGGCAGAATGAGGACGACAAAACCGAAGAGACCGTAGAACACCGCCGACAGGGCCGCGCCGAGGGGTCCGGCGAGATTGACCGGGCCCTCGCGCATCGTCGAAGCGTGCAAAGGGCTCGGATCGAGGGGCGAGTGCGAGAGCAGCGCCGCCGCCAGGAGGATCGAGCCGAAGATCAGCCCGACGGCGATCATCTCGGAGATCAGACGCTCGCGGCTCATGAGGCGCTCCACGTCACCACGATCACCAGCAGACCCAGGGGCACGCAGTACCACGCAAAGCGGTGAAAGACCCGGCTCGACAGGGTCTTCACGACGAGTTTCAGAGCAAAGTACCCGGCGACGCCGGCAGCGACGGCTCCCACCAAACACGCCAACCAGTACCACGCCCCCGCCGCTGCAAGGGCCTGGCGCTCGTCAAAGACCTCGAGCACCGTCACACCGGCAATGGCCGGGACACCGAGGAGGAAGGAGAAGCGCGGCGCCCAACCCCGATCGAGACCGGCGCCAAGCGCCGAGGCGATGGTCATCCCCGATCGCGAAAGACCCGGAAACACCGCGAGTCCCTGGGCCAGACCGATGAGCGCCGCCTGTCGCCAGGTGGTCCCTTGTTCATCTTTGGTCCCCCCCGGAAGCCATCGTGTCAGCCCCACCACGAACCCGGTGGCCACCAGAGCGACACCGATCCACAGCGGGCGGACAAAGGCGGCCTCAGCGATGTTCTTCACCGGAAATGCAACGACTGCGGTGGCAATGGTTCCGAGAATCAGCAGACCGAGCAATCGTCGTCCTCCGGGCGTGGTCATCCAACGCCGGATCTCTCCTCGTTCGTACCACACGACGGCCGCGGCGGTTCCCACGTGGAGCATGGCGTCAAAGACGACGCCGGGTTGCGAGAACCCCGGCACCAGCATCTGCGCCAGCGCCAGGTGTCCGGACGACGACACGGGGAGGAACTCGGTGAGCCCCTGGAGGACCCCAAGCAGAACGGCAACACCGAGGTTCATGCATCACGTCCATCGGAACCACGCTGCCCGGCCGTTCCCTCACCGTCGTAGGGCAAGAAAAAACTGTGCATTGCTTGAAAATTCTAGCACTTCGCCGGATAGTCAGAGTGACCGGCCGCACCTCGCGGTTCTCACAAATCCTCAAGGAAGGTCGCTTCGCTTCTTCCCTGTGGATTCGTGAGCAAGAGTTGGGGTTGAATCGTACGGGAACGACTGACAGAAACAACTCAGTGTGCCAGCTTCATCGCTCCCAACTGCCGGCCTCCGGCCGGTGCTTCATCCCCCATCTCTTTCACTGGGAACTCGTCCTACTCTCGGACTGCAACCAACCGGAGCCAATCATCGAGGGCAAGCTCACCTGGGCGGATCTTCGGATCAAGACCGGCAGCCTCGATCTTCTCCGCCGTCAGGGCCTTGCCGGCGGC
>Ga0209344_10002015_pt1 | contig 23933 bp, 19 predicted proteins | sample Cruoilmetagenom6_FD_187293 | JGI IMG/M metagenome (GOLD analysis project Ga0209344, IMG submission 187293) | Oil polluted marine microbial communities from Coal Oil Point, Santa Barbara, California, USA - Santa Barbara Oil Seep Sample 6 (SPAdes)... | ecosystem: Environmental > Aquatic > Marine... | reverse complement strand
ACGGTATACGATTTAGCTAGTGAAAACGAAATGTTACAAAAAGGGAATACATCATTGAACTTCTTAAAGCAATAAGAAAATCAAACCAATTATAGAGATGAAGAGATTTTTAAAATTTATTCCGGTGGTAGTATTGGTCGGGTCATTATTAGCATTTACCGTAGTAGATAAAACAGCGGTAAAATGTCTTATTCAGCTAACCAATTATTCTGGAGAAGGTGCTTATTTAATTGTATCGATCGTTGATGCCGATAATGAATATGTAGAGACTTTATATGTACAAGGAAAAGACAGTGAATGGTACAGTGAAATTACCGAGTGGTGGAAATTCTACGGAAAACACCGCCCGAATATCGATGCTATATCTGGGGAAACAATTAGTGGCGGAGAACGTGCACTGAATGTTTTACAAATTCCTACGGATAAAATAGACCAAGGTTACCAACTGCGTTTTGAAACGTCTGTGGAGGATCAAGGGTACTATGCCGATGATATTCAGTTTTCGTTAACTACTGAGAATTTAAAAACAAAAGTAGAAGGAAAAGGATTCATTCGTTATGTACGTATGCTTCCTCAATAAGGAGTATTTAAAATGTCTTTGCGATGTATCAATCTGTTGAATAGTGGCAGCTAACTTCGTTTATACGCAACGATATTTTAAACAAATATTTATTTTACAATCACCATTAAATTTCCAGAATACCTGCTCATTGATGTTCTGGATTTTTTTAAGTTAATACGGTTACAAAACTATATTTTCATTTATGACCATTTCTATTTGGCGCTATAGTCATCTTACGCTTGCCCTGGTTTCTTCGCTGTTTTTAATAGTGGCTTCCGTTACGGGAATTATTCTGGCGGTAGAACCTATTTCTCATCAGGCAAAAGGCTATGCTGTAGAAAACTTGGAAGATGTGCCCTTGGCAACTACTATAGAGGCTTTAAAGAGTTCTTATGATGAGGTGCTGGGCTTGGAGGTAGAATCATCGGGATTCGTAAAAGCTTCGGTGCTGACTAAGGAGATGGAAACTTTAGATGTTTATATCAACCCAAAAACGGGAGAGCAATTGGGTGAAGTTGAAGAACGACCTGCTATGTATTCTTTTGCTACCAATGTACACCGTTCCTTATTTCTTAAAAGTGTAGGTCGATTTTTTGTTGGTCTTATATCCTTACTATTATTTATTATTGCCATTACGGGCTTGGTGTTGTTGGCAAAGCGTCAAGGCGGATTTTTAAAACTGTTTTCTAAAGTCCAAAATGATTATTTTGAATTGCGCTACCATGTGGTGCTCAGTAGATGGTTCTTTATTCCCATCGTGATACTTGCATTTACGGGAGTCTATCTATCCGCAGAAAAATTTAATTTATTGCCCGATGCTGTAGTTGAGCAATCTGACGCAGAAGTAAACGAAAGAGCTCGGCAATACGATAACATTATCGATATTCCCTTTTTTGCAGAAACGAGCTTGGCAGATATTCGCCAAGTAGAATTTCCTTTTTCAGATGATCCTGAAGAATACTATCTCATTGCTTTAAACGATAAGGAAGTTGAGGTAAATCAACAGACTGGTGAAATAGTGAGCAGTGGTGATTATCCTTTTGTGAGATTGGCTTCTCGTTTAAGTTTGATATTGCATACGGGTGAAGGAAATGTCATTTGGTCCATTATTCTATTACTTGCTAGTGCGTCCATTTTATTCTTTATGTATTCGGGCTTTGTAATGACTCTAAAACGTAGAAAGAAAGGAAAGCGTATTACCAAAATGGCAGATAAAGATGAATGTGAGTATATCATTTTAGTAGGTTCGGAAAGTGGTACAGCCTTCGATTTTGCGCAGCGTTTGTATAATGGATTAACACAGGTAGGGAAGAAGGTCTACTTGACCGAACTTAATAAATACAGCACCTATGAAAAGGCGAAAAATATAATCGTATTCACATCTACTTATGGTGAAGGTGAGCCGCCAACCAATGCGCGTAAATTCCCTTCAAAATTTTCAGCAATACAACAGCCAAATTCAGTAGATTTTTCAGTGGTTGGTTTTGGTTCTTTAGATTATCCCAATTACTGTAAGTTCGCGATAGACTTAGATAAACAGTTAGCAGCTTCGAATAATTTTAAGCAGCAATTACCACTTTTTAAAATAAACAAAGCAGATTTTGAGTCTTTTGAACTTTGGATGATTCAGTTGACAAATAAACTCGGATTCACAATTCCTATAGAACGTCTATTGGTTAAGAAAAAGAAATATAAGAAAGTTGAGTTTGAAGTTATAGAGAGAACCGATTTAAATGTTGATGATACTTTTCTGTTGAGATTACGGCCAAAATCTCATATTGAATTTACTTCGGGGGATTTACTGGCTATTTTTCCAATGAATGATGGTACCGTTCGTCAATACTCCATAGCGAAAATTGGTAATGATGTTTTGTTGAGTGTAAAAAAGCATGAAATGGGAAGAGGTTCTAATTATCTCTTTAATTTAAATGTTGATGATACAATAGAAGCAGCCATAGACGCTAATCCGGATTTTCATTTACTTGAAAATTCAAAAAATTCAATTTTTATCTCAAATGGGACCGGCATAGTTCCGTTTTTAGGGATGATCTCGAAAAATACAACTCAGAATACCTCAATTTTCTGGGGAGGCCGCACAGTGGCTTCTATAGGGATTTATTCTTCCGTTTTGGAAAAAGAAGCTTCTAATCATAAAAAATTACAAGTATTTACAACATTTTCAAGGGAAGGCGAAAAACAATATGTGCAAGAAGCGGTTTTAGCACAAAGAGATTTGGTTTTAAAAACCATCAATCTTGGAGGAACCATCATGATTTGCGGTTCCCTAGCCATGCAGCATGAAGTGTTAGATGTAATAGAAAAATTACTTGAAGGCAACGATGGCATCTCATTTGGGGCTTTCGAACAAAGTGAGCAATTAAAAACAGATTGTTATTAAACGAATTGCGAGGAGCATTTCGCGACGAAGCAATCTGCCGAATTTCTTTAGTATGTGAGTTTGGGGTAACGATGAAACATTACTTCACTATGTTCGTTATGAGGTTTAATCCCACTGCATCCTTTGTAAACGCACCGCATTTAAAATTGCTAAAAGTGCCACGCCTACATCGGCAAAGACGGCTTCCCACATGGTGGCTAATCCACCAGCACCCATGGCGAGAACTATAAGTTTTACTGCGAATGCCAAAATAATATTCTGCCATACAATTGTACGTGTGGAGTTTCCGATTTCTATTGCTGTAGCAATTTTTGAAGGCTGGTCGTTCTGTATGATAATATCGGCAGTTTCTATGGCTACATCACTACCCAATCCACCCATGGCAATACCGACATCACTTAAGGCGAGAACGGGAGCATCGTTTATGCCGTCGCCAACGAAGGCAATTTTGGTATTCGGGTTCTTTTTAAGTTTCTCTACTTCTTCCAGTTTTTGTTCAGGTAGTAATCCACCTTTTGCCCAATCAATTCCTAATTTATTCGCTATTTGTTGGGTGATGGAATCTTTATCCCCTGAAAGCATTACGATGTATTCTATTCCGGCTTTACGCATATTAGAAATAGCTTCTATCGCATCGTCTTTTAGTTCATCGGCAATAGTAACATAGCCAGCGAATTTTCCATCAATTGCCATCATTACTATAGATTCTACAATGGCATCTGTTTCTGTTGGGACTTCAATTTGGTTTGAAACCATCAATGCTTTGTTTCCTGCTAAAACCAATTTTTCGTTCACCGTTCCTTTCAATCCTTTACCGGCAATTTCGGTAACATTTGTGGCCTTAAATGGAGTTCCTTCAATCTTGTATTCTAAAATTGCCTTTGCAATTGGATGTGTGGATTGTTCTTCAATGGCGATCAAGTACGACATGAATTCGTCTATGGTAAAGATCTGATCTTTAATAAGATCCTTGATTTTAAAAACGCCTTTGGTTACAGTACCTGTTTTGTCCATAACCACCGTATTTACTTTGGTTATGGTATCTAAGAACGAAGCTCCTTTAAATAAGACTCCGTTACGAGATGCAGCTCCTAGTCCGCCAAAATATCCTAAGGGAATAGAAATTACCAAGGCACAGGGGCAGGAAATTACTAGAAATATTAACGCTCGATATAGCCAATCTTGAAACACATAGTTTTCTATAAAAAAGTAAGGTAAAAAAGTCAACGCAATAGCAAAATAGGTAACTATAGGCGTATATATTTTTGCGAATTTTCTAATAAAAAGTTCGGTCTTCGATTTTCTAGCCGTTGCATTTTGTACCATATCTAAAATACGGGCAATGGAACTGTCTTTAAATTCTTTGATAGTTTTAATTTCTATGACGGCATCTAAGTTGATGCTTCCGGCATAAATTTGCTCATTATATTTAATGGAATCTGGTTTACTTTCGCCTGTTAGAGCAGCAGTATTCAGAGTTCCTTTTTTAGAGAGCAATATGCCGTCTAGCGGTACTTTTTCACCGACTCTAACCTGTATTTTTTCACCGATTTTGACTTCTTCAGGAGAAACTGAAATAAATTTATGGTCACGGAAAACCAAGGCTTGATCCGGTCGTAGATCGAGTAAAGCTTTAATGTTGTTCTTTGCGCGGGTAACTGCGGCACTTTGTAAAAGTTCACCAACGCTATAGAATACCATTACAGCGACCCCTTCAGGATATTCGCCTATGGCAAAGGCACCTATTGTCGCAATGCCCATTAAAAAGAATTCGGTAAAAAAGTTTCCTTTTTTAATGCTTTTCCAGCCTTCTTTTAGTACCGGGAACCCAACAGGAATGTATGCGGTAATATACCAGGCTAAACGTATATAATTTTTAAAAAATGGCAATGTATTAAAATAGTCTAAGGCAATACCAATGACCAGCATGGTAAAGCTGATGATTGCGGGTAAGTATATATTAAAATTTGTTGCTTTTTTTGATGTTTCATGTGTGTGTTCATTATCACAGCAATGTACGCCCGTACTATGGGGTTTGGTAGATGCCTCTACTTTTGTTAGGTTCTTTTTCATAATATAGCAAAGGTGAACAAAAGAATGGTGCAACAGAAGTGCATTTAATGTTGGCTGCATGAACCACAAATGCCCTTAATGATCAAATTGGCATCTTCGGCAATGTAACCTTGGGGTAAATTGATATGCGGAATTTTATGTTCGGTCAAGCATATGGTTTCGTCACAATTACCGCAGTAAAAATGTAGGTGTAGATCTTGGTCTATTTCGCAATTACAGTCTGGTTCGCATAAGGCAAATTTTGAAATATTGGTGCCATCATCTATTTGATGAACAATCCCTTTTTCTTCAAATGTTTTTAAGGTTCGATATAATGTTGTACGTTCTGCTTTGTCAAAAGCGTTTTCAATATCGGTAAGTGCTACAGCAATATTCTTACTTTCCATAAACTTATAGATAAGTATACGCATAGCAGTTGGTCGTACACTTTTCTTTTTTAATATTTTTTCTATTTCTATCATGTAAAAAGTAGTTTTAAAATACCTTTAACACTAATGTAATCAATGTTATACTAGATTTCAAGTTGAGAAGATCTTTAACTTTAAATTATGCAATGCTGTTACATAAATGTAATACCTTTTTCGTGTTAAAACACTGAAAATTTAGAAGGTAAGCTGTGAGGATTCCAAATTTTGAAATTTATAGTTAAGGATGAGAAATTTATGGTGTCTGTAGTCCGTTTATTTAGTGTGACTAATTGATTTTATGATATTTTTAGACTAATAAAAAAATTTATTTTTAAGTTTTTAATAAAAATATAATTATACTAATATCAATGTAATAGCTAATTTTAATTGCAGGTGATCTTTAACTTTTGTAGGAGCCTTTGTTAATGAACTTGAATGTTATTCTACATCATGTGCAATGTGAAAAATGGCATCCCCTTGGTTGATGATCGGTGATTCGTTGATGCAAATAATATATCCGCTGTCTTTGGCTTTTATTTTCTTTTCAAAATACCCAAAGGGACCAGAAATGCTTCCTATTTCTTCCCCTTTTTTTACAGCTTGACCAACTTTAATATTAGGATGGAACATACCCGAATGTTTTGCTCTAATCCATTTAGATGCGTGCACCAATTTTGGAACGGTTTCTTTTACAGCATATTCACCAAGTTCCTTTTCGAAATTACGCATACCTAAATGATGCATTAGGTGTAAAGCACCAACAATACCGCTATCGGTAATTTCACTGTCTATTTGAAGTGATTTACCGCCTTCGTATAGCAATACTCTTTTATCAAGCTGATGCAAAGTCTCACGGAATGATCTCTCTCTTCCGGCAGATTTTACAATAAACTCTGTACCAAACACTTTTGCTAGAGCTAGTCCGTCCAAATCATCTCTATCAATTCTAATCTGTGGGGCATTAAAACGACTGTCGCCGCCCGTATGGTAGTCAATACAATAATCAATTACAGGAGCAATCTCTTTGATCAGGTGATAGGCGAACCTGCTTGCTAATGATCCATGTATGCTACCAGGAAACACCCTGTTTAAATCTCTTCCATCAGGAAATTGACGTGCTTGGTTAAGAAACCCGAAAATATTTACCACAGGTATACAAATAACCATACCACATTCTGGTCGGTTGAACTTTTTAGAAATAATTTGCCGAACTATTTCAATACCGTTGATCTCATTACCGTGAATACCCCCAGTAATCAATAGGGTAGGACCATCTTTTTTGCCCCGCTGAACAATTACTGGAACTTCAATTTTAGTTCTTGTGTGTAGTTTAGCAATATCTAAATTCAATTGGGCACCCTTGCCTTTTTGAATGGTTTCGCCTAAAACAGTGTACTTTTTATTGAACATTATACTTAAATGTGCTTTAATTTCTACTACAACTTAAATGATTTCAGTTAGGTATATTTTGACCGATAAAATTAGTGTATAATTGATTATGTTTATGGTTTTTTTGATATTTGTAGAGAAGATTATCTAAGTGTTTGTCCATTTTTGTGGTCTGTAAAACGAATGAAGCAATTGGTTAAAATTACATTTATCTTTGAGAGATAATTAAATTACTATTTTCTATACGATATTTGAATATGTATAAACTTATTCCATTTATAGTTTTTCTGTTATTGTTCGGGGCCTGCAAGAATTCTAATAAGAATGGAGATGGTGATACAGCTGTCAATGAAGAGTTTGAGTTCACAAATGACCTTATTGATGAAACTAGTCCGTATTTGTTACAGCACGCACATAATCCTGTAAATTGGAAACCATGGTCAGATAGGGCATTTAAAAAAGCATCCGATGAAAATAAATTGGTGATTTTAAGTGTTGGGTATTCTACTTGTCATTGGTGTCATGTTATGGAAGAAGAATCGTTTGAAGATGTTGAAGTGGCCAAATTGATGAACAATAAATATATAAGCATTAAAGTAGATCGCGAAGAACGTCCAGACCTTGATATGGTGTATCAAACAGCACTACAGTTGGTTAATGGTACTGGCGGTTGGCCTATGAATGCTATTATAATGCCAGATGGAAGTCCGGTTTTTCTAGGTACATATCACGAGAAGGAAGATTGGAAAAATATTCTTGTAAAATTTAGCACGGAGTATGAAAAGAATCCGGAGAAAATAAAGGAGTATGCCACCATGCTTGCCAATGGCGTTCAAGAGGTGTATGAACAACCAGCACAGAAAATGTCAAATACTATTTCGTTGGATAAAATTGAAAACGGAATTTCTGAATGGGCAAAGTTATGGGATACGGAATGGGGCGGAAACTTAGGAGAGCAGAAGTTTATTTTGCCTACAAATTTGACCATGTTATTGGAATATGCCGTACTTCAACAAAATTCAGACGCTAGAAAGCATGTGATGAATACATTGGAAAAAGTAATCAACGGCGGAATTTATGATCACGTAGATGGGGGATTTTTTAGATATAGCACCGACAATGCTTGGAAAGCACCACATTTTGAAAAAATGTTATATGATAATGCTCAGATGGTAAATTTACTGTCTAAAGCATATAAACTCACTGGTAATAAGGATTATAAAGTTAAGATTGAAGAAACTTCAAAATTTTTACGTACCGAAATGCGAAATGAAAATGGCGGATATTTTAGTGCTATGGATGCCGACACCAATGGTGAAGAAGGAGTTTATTATATATGGACCAAAGAAGAACTACAAGTATTATTACAAGCTGATTTTGATTTGTTTTCCAAGTACTATAGTATTCATGATGAAGAAGTTTGGGAGGACGGAAATTTTGTATTGAACAATATAATTTCTAAAAGTGATTTTATAAAAGAGAGTTCTTTATCGAAAGAAGAATTGGAAGGGAAAATTAAAAATTGGAAATCCGTTTTATATCAAGCTCGTCAAGAAAGGGAAAAGCCCAATAAAGATTATAAGATTTTGACTTCATGGAACGCTCTTTTAATTGAGGGATATGCAGAAGCATACAAAGCGTTCAATAACAAAGTGTATTTGACTGAAGCTATAGCTATTTTCAATTATTTAAAAGATAATAATTATAAAAATGGAAATTTGGTGCATTCGTATACCAAAGACAGCAAACAGAAAGAAGTGTTCTTAGAAGATTATGCTTTTTTAGCAAAGAGTGCCTTTTCTTTGTTCGAAATTACTTTAGATACTGCTTACCTAGATTTTTCTAAAGAATTATTGCGAGCTGCCGAAGAGAAATACAAAAGTGATTCAGCCCTATATTATTATAATGTTTCAAGCGATTTGGTACCAAGTATTATCAATACTTCCGATGGGGTCGTGCCTTCGGCAAATGCGATAATGGCGCAGAATTTTTTATGTATTGCCCATCTAGAGTATGATACGGAGTATTTGAAAAAAGCGGAATCTATGGGAGCATTAGTAACTACTGATTTTGAAAATCATGCTGTTAGTTATGGTGCTTGGGGAAAATTGCTTTTACAACAAGCATATCCTTTTTATGAGGTAGTAATTGTAGGTAAAGATGCGAGTAAGCTTATGACAGAAATGAATAAAAGTTACATTGCCAATTCTATTTTAGTGGGTTCTACCGTTAAAAGTGATTTGGCACTTTTTAAAGACCGTTATGTTGAAGACGGCACATTTATTTATGTTTGTCAAGATAATACGTGTAAGCTACCTGTGAATACGGTGGAAGATGGTTTTCAACAAATAATTTCATTTGGATACAAAGGTTTTGACGCTAATGATTTAAAGTAATTTGATTGTATTCGTTTAATAAGATCAAGTCGTTCTAACTATATAAACGCAGGCTAATTCTTTGCTTTTACCAATAATTTAAGCAAAATTTGCATTATATATAATATAGATAGCATGCCAGGTTTCGAGTTATTTGGAGAGAGAGAGAAAAGTCAAGTTCAGGATGTTTTAGATTCAGGAGTGTTGATGCGTTATGGTTTTGATGGCATGCGTAATAACCATTGGAAAGCTTTAGAATTAGAAGCAGCTTTATCTAAAAGAATGGATTCGAAATATGCCCAATTGGTAAGTAGCGGTACAGCTGCGCTAACCGTAGCTTTGGCTAGTGCTAGAATTGGAGCTGGGGACGAGGTAATTATACCGACCTTTACATTTGTAGCCAGTTTTGAGTCTATTTTAGCTATTGGAGCAGTACCTATTTTGGTAGATGTAGATGATACATTGACTTTGGATCCGGTTGCTGTAGAAAATGCTATTACCGATAAGACCAAAGTAGTAATGCCTGTACATATGTGCGGTTCTATGGCAGATTTAAAAGCTTTGAAAGCTATATGTGACGTACACGGTTTATTGTTGTTAGAAGATGCCTGTCAAGCAATAGGAGGAAGCTTTGAAGGTAAGCCACTTGGTAGTTATGGCGATTTAGGTTGCTTTTCTTTTGATTACGTGAAAACGATCACTTGTGGTGAGGGAGGGGCTATTGTCACCAATAATAAAAAATATAAAACGAATGCAGATCATTATTCCGATCATGGGCATGATCACATAGGTAACGATAGAGGTACTGAAACCCATCCATTTTTAGGATATAATTTCAGAATTTCTGAATTGAATGCTGCTGTAGGGTGTGCACAGATAGAGCGTTTAGATGATTTTTTGGCGATACAAGAAAGGCATTACACCATAATAAGAAAAGAGCTCGAGACCCTACCTAACATTTCATTTAGAAAAGTACCTACTGGGGGAGTAGAAAACTATTCGTTCATTTCTTTTTTCTTACCCTCTACAGAATTGGCTAAAAAAGCACATATTGCATTAGGTGAAGCAGGAGTTGATGCCTGTTTTTATTGGTTTGACAATAACTGGCATTACTACAGAAAATGGGAACATTTAACGAATGAGAAATCACTTGGTAAACTTCCACAAGAGGTTTTAGATCAATTACCTGATTATTCAAAAACCGATTTTTCAAAATCTGATGCATGGATAGGCAGAACCATATCATGTCTCGTAAAATTGAGCTGGACAGATGAACAGGTAGCTGAACGCACAGCAACTATGAAAGAAGTACTAGCGAATTTTTCCTGATAGTTTATTGGCTAGTACGATACATATTCTACAATTTCTAATCCATAGCCTACGATACCTACCCGTTTAGCCTGGGTGCTATTGGTCATTAATCTCATTTTGTGAATACCTAAATCGTGAAGTATTTGTGCTCCGATTCCGAAATCACGATTATCCATTTCAACTTTAGGGGCTTTTTGAATACCTTTTTTTTGTAATTCTTTCAATTCTTTTAATCTTGAAAGTAGATTCAAAAATTCTGAATCTTGATTAATGAAAACGATTGCTCCTTTACCTTCTTCGTTGATTTTCTTAAACATATCCTCTAATTGTTCATCTGGATTATGGGTCAAGGTGCCTAGAATATCATTGTTGATTAAGGTAGAATTGATTCTAGTTAAAATTTTATCGGTAGAAGACCAAGTTCCTTTAGTTAGAGCTATATGAATGTGGTTGTTCGTTGTCTGTTTATAGGCTCTTAATCTAAACTCACCAAAACGAGTAGTGATGTCAAAATCCGTTTCTTTATCTATCAAGCTATCGTGTTCCATTCTGTAGGCGACAAGAGACTCAATAGAAACAATCTTTAAATCGAACTTATTAGCTACATCTACCAATTGTGGTAATCGTGCCATAGTTCCATCTTCATTCATGATTTCAACGATAATTCCTGCAGGCTGTAATCCCGCTAAACGAGCAAAATCAATTGCAGCCTCTGTATGACCTGTTCTTCTTAACACTCCGCCTTCTTTTGCGACTAACGGAAAAATATGTCCTGGTCTTGCTAAATCATGTGGTTTGGTGCTACTTTCGGTCAATGCAATAACGGTTTTCGATCTATCACCTGCTGATATCCCTGTGGTAACTCCTTGTCCTCTTAAATCTACGGATACCGTAAATGCAGTTTCTAAAGGGTCGGTGTTGGTGCTCACCATCATATGTAAGCCTAAATCTTTACAACGGCCTTCGGTCAATGGAGCGCAAATAAGACCTCTACCATGTGTAGCCATGAAATTGACCGTTTCAGGTGTTGCTAGTTCGGCAGCAGCTAAAAAATCACCTTCATTTTCACGATTTTCATCATCAACAACGATAATTACCTTTCCGTTGCGAATGTCTTCGATCGCTTCTTCTATACTGTTCAATTTTATTGTACTAAGATCTGTCATGGTTGAGAATCAACTTTATCTTTTTTCTTAAATAGTTTTTTGAAGAAATCGGCTATAAAACCAAAGTCCATCATTCCTTTATCTTCAGTAGCCCTTTTTGTAAGGTAAACTCCTAATGGAAGCATTATTAATGTAGATAACCAAGCCCCCAACATTGGGTGAATGTTACCTTCTTTTGCATAATTACCTGCGAATACACCAATAAAGTAATAGATAAGGAAAAGAACAATAGCAATGACCATTGGTAACCCTAATCCTCCTTTTCTAATAATCGCACCTAAGGGAGCTCCAACAAAGAATAAAATGATACAAGAAAATGCCAAAGCAAATTTATTATGTAATGAAAGAATATGCATGTTGTAAATTTTATACCGTTTCTGCATTTCTTCTTTTTTGCCGCTAACCGTTCCTAAAATACTACTGGTAGCATTTTTGGCACTGCTTAATATTTGTACCTGTTGCCAGTCAGGAAAAAGCATCAAGAAGTTTTTATTAATAGAATCTTGCAATACTGTATTCTGTCTAGCTTTTATTGCTTTCGATTCTATGATAGAATCTTTCTTTCTGACCATTTCAGTTTTGGTGGAATCATTGTTTTTGGTAACTAATGGCAAGAACATGCCTGTTCTGCCTTCAATATTTTTAGAAAATGCACGAACAATACGATAATTATCACCACGTAATGAATCAATATCTTTTGTAAGGCGGGATATGTTCTTCATCTTATCTGTACTGATATCTCGTTCTTCCTCAAGGTCATCATTATTGATTTCAGGAATTTCAATATTCATGGTGTATGTATCAAAATCTGCCTGAGCAAAAGGAAACTTCATCTTTTTGTCATTACTCTTAGTTGCCACATCTTCGTACAAATGGCCATTTTTCAATACTAATTGTATAAGGTCAGAATCTTTGCTACTGATTAATTCACCAGTTTCAGATTTAATAACCCTTGTATTGATGTTGTTAGCCGATTTTGTATGAATAATAACGTTTTTAAGAAAGCGGTCATTTTCACCGTATTTTTCATCCACCTTAATATTCATTCCTTCAAAATCACTAAAAACACCTTCTGCCACAACGGCAGCAGGTTTTACTTTGGCTATGTTTCTACGCAGATTATATATTTTACGTTGTGATAAGGGTATTACATTGTTGGCAAAGAAAAAAGTGACTCCGCCTAAAACGGTAACGAATATAATTAAGCTCAGCATAGACCTTTGCAATGAAATACCTGAAGCTTTCATAGCTGCGAATTCATAGTTTTCCGCAATGGAACCGAATGTTAAAATGGAAGATAAAAGTACTGTAAGCGGAAGTACTTTTTCAGTAAGGTCTGGCATAAGATAGAACAGAAACTTACCAATAATTACAATGTCTAGACCTTTACCCGCAAGATCATCAATAAAAAGCCAAATCGTTTGAAATATGAAGATGAACATCAATATTACAAACGAACTGACAAAATTAAAGACGAACCTTGATAGGATATATCGGTCTAGTATTCTCAATAGTTCTAATTTCTTAGAATGAAATAGCCTTCATCCTTATATTTAGCTTCGTCAAAAGTAAATAAGGTTTTGGACAAATCTTGATCTGTTTTAAAAGAATTAACAGTGATAGTTGTCTTTGTACCGTTCTTACCAGTCTCAATAAGTTTGTAAATATGTTTTGTACCTATATCTATACCTAATAGCCTTGACTTGATTTCGGTATCAGAATCAATAGGGGTCAATTTAACGTACTGTATTTTTCTGCCTTGTACATTTTGTAAAACATCCCAGGCATAATTGTGTCCTTCTTTATAAAAGGTCAGCATTTTAGAAGGAGTCATAGCATTTTCGTCATCTGACTTGTCTTCAATGGTTACTTCTTCATTTTCAGGTACGATAGTATATACTTTGTTACCATCAAAAATTTGTTGAGAGCCCAAGTAGTTGAACATATATTTATTTCCTGATAAGGTAACATCACCTCTTGTTTCTTGGTTAATACCTGCTTCGGTATTTTTTAAATCGAATTTGAAATCCACAAAAATGTTGTCGTAACCCTGTACTTTATTATAGACTTCATCTAGTAAGCTTTTTGCTTTGTTAGAACCTTGTGCATTAGCAAAGGTTGCTGAAAACATAATCGTAAATACAATAATAATTCTCTTCATCTCTTTTATAATATTATTCATTATCCAATATTTGTTGAAGTGCTACCATGTCAGCTACATATACTTGTCTAGCTTTACTGCCTTCAAATGGACCTACAATTCCTGCTGCTTCTAACTGATCAATAATTCTACCGGCTCTATTATACCCTAATTTTAATTTACGTTGAATTAATGAGGCCGACCCCTGCTGGGCAATTACGATAACTTCTGCAGCTTCACGAAACTTTGAATCCCTTTCAGACACATTATTATCAAGACTCGTGCCAGAATCTTCTCCTAAATACTCTGGTAGTTCATGAGCATCTGGGTAGGCTCTCTGACTACCAATGAACTCAACTATTTTGGCTACTTCTGGAGTATCTACAAAGGCACATTGAATACGGGTGACATCATTACCTTGTGTAAACAGCATATCTCCTCTACCAATTAACTGGTCTGCACCTGCTGTATCTAAAATTGTTCTTGAATCTATCTTAGAAGTTACCCTAAAGGCTAACCTCGCAGGGAAATTAGCCTTAATGATACCTGTAATAACGTTTACAGATGGTCTTTGTGTCGCAATGATTAAATGTATACCGATGGCTCTTGCTAATTGTGCTAGCCTTGCTACAGGGGTTTCTACTTCTTTACCTGCTGTCATGATTAAATCGGCAAACTCATCAATAACCAACACAATGTAAGGTAAAAACTTATGACCGTCATTCGGGTTCAGTTTTCTTGCCTTGAATTTAGTATTATACTCTTTTAAATTACGTACCATTGCTAATTTCAACAGCTCGTATCTATTGTCCATTTCAATACAAAGCGAATTCAGTGTGTGAATTACTTTTGTGTTATCTGTAATAATTGCTTCTTCTGAATCTGGAAGTTTTGCTAAGAAATGACGCTCTATTTTATTGTAAAGCGTAAGTTCCACTTTCTTAGGGTCTACCAAAATAAATTTTACTTCAGCCGGGTGCTTTTTATATAAGAGTGATGTTAATACGGCATTTAAACCAACAGATTTACCTTGACCTGTAGCACCTGCCATTAACAAGTGAGGCATTTTTGCCAAATCAACTACAAAGGTTTCATTGCTAATAGTTTTGCCAAAAGCAATAGGCAACTCCATTTCTGCTTTTTGAAATTTGGTAGAAGCAATCACCGAACGCATAGAGACTATCGATGAATTCTTATTAGGAACTTCAATACCAATTGTTCCTTTGCCAGGAATAGGGGCAATTATGCGTATGCCTAATGCCGCTAGTGAAAGGGCAATATCGTCTTCAAGGTTTTTAATCTTAGATATTCTAACTCCAGCTTCCGGTACTATTTCGTATAAAGTAACGGTAGGACCAATGGTTGCCTTAATTTGGGCAATCCCGATTTTATAATTTTTTAGAGTCTCAACAATCTTATTTTTGTTTTCCTCTAATTCTTCTTGATTAATGGTAATACCACCAGTTGTACCGTGTTGGTCTAAAAGGTCTATGTTCGGGAATTTGTAGTTGCCTAACTCTAATGTAGGATCAAATTCACCAAAATCATCAACTAGTTTATTGGCTAGAACATCAATTTCTTCTTGTTCTTCTATTACTTGTTCAACCTCCATTGCCAATGTTTCTTCAGGCTTAGGTAAGGTGATTTCAAAATCTTTAATTTTTTCCTCTTTTTCTAAATGAGGAATTTCAGTTTTGTGAGTATATGTGTCAACGATTACTGGAGCTTCTTCCTCTAGGGAAGTGGTTAAGATATCTTCTTGCTCTTTCTTTTTGTTCGCCTTGAATTCTGTCGAAATAGCTTCTTTTCTATTTTTAAAGAATGATGAAATACCTTCAGGTGTAACTTCAAACAATCTTACCAGAATAAATATGAGTCCGAAAACCAATAACAGTAGTACGCCGATTTTACCAGCGTAGTCTTGCAAGAAATCGTTCATTTCGAAACCTATCAGTCCGCCTAATAGTGGGTTAGTGGTAGCAAAGAAACCTAAGGCTATTGATATCCAAATAATGAAAAGTAAACCCCAGATCCATTTTTTGAACAATGCCTTTAAAGGGAGTCCTAAAAAAAGATAAATACCTGTAATACAAACAAGAAAAGGGAAAATTAGAGAGGCTACACCAAAGCCTTTATACATGAAAAAGTGACTGATGCTTGCTCCGAACTTGTTCAGTAAGTTTTTTGCCAATTCATTACGGTCTTTAAACTCTGACAAAAGACTTTGGTCATCTTGCCAGTTAAAATAAAAAGATATAAATGAGAAAAACAGCGCAATACTAAAAAGCATCAATAAACTACCCAAAATGATTTTATTCTGTTTGGATAATTTAAACGGTGTTCGCTTTTTAGTAGGTTTTGGCTTTGATTTAGATGCCTTTTTTGCCATTAAAACTTAATTCTGATGCTAAATTACAAATTTACGATGAGCTATGGGAAACTAAGAACTAACCTATAGAACCTTGGGCAGGTATATAATAAGACCTATAATGGTTGATGCGATAGAAACTAGCATAACCGCACCTGCCGAAATATCTTTAATGAATCCGATTTTGACATCAAATTCTGGTTGAACATAATCTGCAATTTTTTCTACTGCTGTATTCATGCCTTCAATTCCTAAAACAAGTGCGATTGCAAATATTTGAAGAATCCATTCTGTACTTGAAATATCAAAGTAGAAGCCTGCGACAGTCATTACTAAGGCAATGAAAACCTGAATTTTAATACTTGCTTCGGTACGTATTAAGAGAAAGGCGCCTTTTAATGCAAAACCAACACTTTTAATACGGTTGACCAAAAAAGATTCTTTGGGCATGGCGTTCGATTGTTTTTAGTTCATTAACGCCTCTAACGCTGCCTTGTAATTTGGCTCTTCTGTAGTTTCTGCAACCTGTTCTGTATACAATATATCTCCTTTTTCATCAACTACTACAACAGCTCTTGAAAGTAATGGAGCTAGAGGGCCGTTTGAAAATTCTACGTTGTAACCTGTTCCAAAATTACCATCTTTAAAATCAGATAGCATTTCAACATTTTCTATTCCTTCTGCGCCACAAAATCTTGCTTGGGCAAATGGTAAATCTTTTGAAATACAAAGTACTATGGTATTATCTAATTCTGCAGCTTCTTGGTTGAACTGACGAACAGATTGTGCGCAAGTGCCTGTATCTACACTAGGGAATATATTTAAAACTACTCTTGAACCTTTGTAGTCTGAAAGTTTAACGGTAGATAAGTCATTCTTAGTTAATTGAAATTCTGGAGCTTTATTTCCTGTGGCAGGTAAAGTACCTATTGTGTGTATTTCGTTTCCTTTTAGTGTAACCGAAGCCATAACTTTTGTCTTTTTATAATTGAGATTGTGAAATTATAAAATATAAAGTTGAAACGAGAGGGAATATGATAAAAAAGTCCTTTCATATTTGAAAGGACTTTAAACTTTTTAAATGCTATTACTGGTCTATAGAGCCCAATACACGCTTCATAAACTGATTCATTGCATCTTTTTTAGGTGTGCCTTGTTCTATACTTTTTGCAACTTCAATGGCACCATACATATTAGAGATCAACTCACCGATAACATCAAGTTCCTCATCTTTTAATGATGGTAGCTCTGTAAGTGCTTCTAAAGTCTCAATGGTCTCTAGAACGAAATCGCTGTCTTTTTCTTCAATGAACTCTGTCAGTAATTTAATTATGGGTAATCTCACTGATCAAATCTTTTAATAGGTCATATTTATTCGTCTGAACCTGATTTTTTAATTTACCTGACTCAAATGAAGCGAATGTTGGTAGGTTGCTAACGTCTGCCAATTTTCTTGATTCAGGGAATTTTTCGGCATCAGCCAGTACAAAGGTAATGTTCTCGTTCTGTGAAGCTTCTTTTTTAAATTTTGGTTTCATGATTTTACAGTTACCACACCATGTTGCAGAATACTGTACTACAACATTAGGATTGTTATCTATGATTTCTTGTAAATTATCTTGTTCTAATTCTAATAACATAATCAAAGTTATTTAAAGATTAATAAAATGAACATGAAGCCTATTGACTTCATGTTCATTAAAAGTTTTACTTAGTTTGCGTGAGTAGAAAGATAACTAGCAACACCGTCTCTATTTGCGGACATTGCTTCTTTACCTTCTTCCCAGTTTGCAGGGCAAACTTCACCTTTTTCTTGAACATGAGTTAAGGCATCAACCAAACGTAAATACTCACCAACATTTCTACCTAAAGGCATATTGTTGATACTTTCGTGTTGTACAACACCTTCTTCATCAATAATATATGTTGCTCTGTAAGTAACATTATCGCCTTCAACTTGAACTGTTTCAGTTTCTTCGTCATAAACTTCGTTTTGGATATCTAAAATACCTAACACGCTAGATAGGTTACGGTTACTGTCCGCTAAAATTGGGTAAGTAACCCCTTCAATACCACCGTTATTCTTATCAGTGCTCAGCCATGCAAAGTGTACTTCTGGAGTATCGCAAGATGCACCAATTACTATGGTGTTTCTTTTTTCGAACTCACCAATAGCTGCTTGAAAAGCATGTAATTCTGTAGGGCAAACAAAAGTGAAATCTTTTGGGTACCAGAAAAGAATCACTTTTTTATTATTATTTTGAGCTTCTTCTAAAACGTTAAGTTTAAAAGTATCGCCCATATCGTTCATTGCGTTAACACTAATATTTGGGAATTTCTTTCCTACAAATGCCATAATCAGTTTTCCTTTTATAATTTATAATAAAGCAAAATTAAGACTTGAAAGAAGGATTAAAGACTTTCTAAATTAGAATTTTCAATGGTAGAATAACTATTTTGAATAACGAAACTATTCAATCATTTTTAGTACGAATGATGTAAAAATGAGTCGCTAATATTGTCACATTGATAACATGATGTGCAAACCACTGAAAAGAGCTGAATTTTTATTTTAGGCTTTACTCGATAATCGAGATTATTGCATAGAAATATTAATTGTGTTAACAATTCAATGCCTCGCGGGTTTTACTCGAAGTTATTTACTTGTGGTCAGCCTTTTAATTTTAATGTTGAAGCCGGCGAAGATGAATGTCATTATTGGACTCAACCAGTTAAATATGGCATAAACAAAATATTCTGCCACGCCAACGCCTAACACACCACTATGGTAAGCGCCACAAGTGTTATAAGGGATCAATACCGAGGTTACCGTACCAGTGTCTTCCAATGTTCTACTTAAGTTTTCAGGAGCTAGACCTCTGTCTTTAAATGCTTTTGAGAACATTTTTCCAGGTACTACAATTGCCAGGTATTGATCAGAAGCGGTACCGTTTAAAACGATGCAGCTAATACCCGTGCTAAAGAACAGTCCAAAGGTAGATTTAGCCAAACTCAATAATGATTTTGTAATTCTAGATAATGCGCCGATACCATCCATAATTCCTCCAAAAAACATAGCGCAGATAATAAGCCATATAGTGCCCAACATCCCCGTCATCCCTTTGGACGAAAATAAATCGCTCAAAGCTTTATTATCCGTTGGGATATCAGTGCTGACTGTAATCGCTTTTAAGATTCCCTGATAGCCAGATTGGAAGGTTAATTCTGATGCTCCCGAGATACCGGCAACAATTTCGGGTTGAAAAATAAGTGCGAAAAGTGCAGCTAATAAAGTTCCGACTAATAAGGCTGCCAAAGGTGGGGTCTTTTTAACAATTAGCACAATTACTGCTATTGGTACCAAAAATAACCAACCGTTAATATCGAAAGAAGAATCAATAGATGTTAAAATGGCATTTACATCTGCTTCACCATTGGTGTCTAAACTAAACCCAATGATTAAAAATATAATGAGTGTTACTGAAATAGTCGGTACGGTTGTCCATAACATATATTTAATATGTGAAAACAACTCACCACCCGCCATGGCAGGAGCTAAATTTGTAGTATCGCTCAACGGAGATAATTTATCTCCAAAATATGCACCCGACAATACTGCACCAGCAGTCATTCCCAATGAAATGCCTAAAGCTTCACCAATACCGATTAAAGCAATACCCACGGTTGCAGAAGTTGTCCAGCTACTACCTGTTGCCACTGAAATAATAGCACAAATAATTACACATGCCGCTAAAAATATGGTAGGATTTAAAATTTGGAGTCCGTAATAGATCATCGCAGGAATAATACCGCTTACCAACCAAGTTCCAGCCAAAGCACCAACCATTAATAGAATAAGAAGGGCGCCTGTGGTAGACTTTATATTTTCTTCTACTTCGGCAATCATTTGTTTGTAAGATACCTTGTTCATGAAGCCAACAATCGCTGCTACTGCACCACCCAATAAAAGTATGAATTGATTTGACCCACTAAGGGCATCATCACCAAATACATAAACATTATAAGCCAACATAGCAACTAGGGCTATTACCGGAATCAAAGCTGCAAAAATGCTCAATTCTTTATTATCAACGATATGCTCGTTTTCCCTATGTTCATTGGTATTTTGGTCAATCATTAAAATGAAGTTTGGTTAATACGTAATATTACGATTTCTGTTACGGATGTGCAAACCCATTTTCCAAATCAAAATTTATGCATTTATACTTGTGATATCCAGTATTTTAAGGTCCTCAAGGCATTTTTTCATTAAGATATAAGTTCTTTGGATATCGTCATCTAGTCCTATGGAAAATCTAATGAGTCCGTTACCAAGCCCCATTTCCTCTTGTTCTTCTATCGGAATTTCAGAAGATGTGGAGCTTCCGGGTGCACTAAATAATGTTTTGTAGAAGCCTAGGCTTACTGCTAAATATCCAAGCTTTCTTTCTTGCATTAATTCCATAAGTGCATTGGCATTCTCTATGCATCCTACATCTATGGTAATCAGTCCTCCATACCCATATTCCGAGTTCATTTGATCTTCCATAATTAAATGTCCTGGGTGAGAAGGTAAGCCTGGATAGACAACTCGTAAGCCATCCTTTTCAAAATTTTCAGCCAAGAACTGAGCATTTTCGCTGTGTTTTTTCATACGAATATGTAGCGTGCGCATATTTTTTAGAATTGATGCTGCACGCATACTATCTAAGGTGCTACCTAAAAGCATTCCTGCTCCATTGTTTACATCCTTAAGGCTAAGGCAGAAATCTGTGGTGCCACAAACTACACCGGCAACACAATCACTTGTTCCGTTAATGAATTTTGTAAGACTATGAATAACAATATCTGCACCAAGTTTTACAGGTGATACCGTTAATGGTGAAAAAGTATTGTCAACTACTAAAGGCAATTCGTTTTTCTTTGCGATACGTGACAGGGCAGAGATGTCTGCAACCTCTAAAAGCGGATTGCTTACACTTTCGCAATAGATCATTTTTGTATTCGGTGTAATTGCGTTTGCTACGGTATTAAGATCAGTGATATCAAGAAAAGTAGTTTTTATTCCAAATTTGATCAAGAAATTTTTCATAAAAGCATAGGTGCCGCCATAAATAGTTCTGCTACTAATAATGTGATCACCAGCATTACATAGTTGTAAAATAACCGCTGTAATAGCGCCCATGCCGCTAGCGGTTACATTTGCACTTTCAGTACCTTCCAATGCTGCCAATGCCTCACCTAAATATAAATTTGAAGGTGATGAATGTCTGCTGTACAAATAACAACCCTCTGTATTGCCTTCAAAGGTATCGAACATGGTTTTTGCCGATATAAAGGTATAGGTAGATGAATCTGAAATAGAAGGATTTACTCCGCCGTATTCTCCGAAGTATTGTAGATCTTGTAAATCGTTACTGTTCTTTTGGCTCATGGGATATTATTTTAAGTGAACAACCTCGGGGCAAACCAGCGAGGCATAGAATTAAAAATTAATTAAGATTTCGACGTAAGTGTTGTTTCATTTAAATCTCGATTATTGAATAAAAATACTTTTTGAACGTAAAATTGTCAAGTTGAAGTTATTTAATTAGTATTTAAAACTATTAATAATTATATTTTAGATTTTAATTCTATTATTTACTAGGTTTGATGTAACTGTTAGAATATCAAACATTATGAAGCTAGATCAGACAGATAAGAATCTTTTAGAACTTTTGCAGGCAGATAGTAAAAAGACGACTAAGGAATATGCTTTAAAATTAGGGCTTTCAACGACCGCTATCTACGAGCGTATAAAAAGGTTAGAAAGGGTAGGGGCAATTAGAAGTTATGTGGCTTTAGTTGACAAGACTATCGTTGATAGAAATTTTACGGTATTCTGTCATGTGAAACTGGTACAGCATGTAAAGGATAATATTGCCCAATTTGAAGCTCAGGTGATGCGTTTGCAAGAAGTGGTTGAATGTCATCATTTAAGCGGGGACTATGACTATCTTCTAAAAATACATGTTCAAGATATGGATGCTTATCGAAATTTTATGGTCAACAAATTAACGACTATGAGTCATATTGGTAGTACTCAAAGTTCATTTACCATAAAAGAGGTGAAACATTCAACGGCTATTCCTCTTTGATAACTTTTTTAATTTCACTGAGAAATAGAACTATAGTCTTTTGTGAGACTATTTGGCTTTTTAATGCATACTTCTTTAGAAAAGATTAAAAACTGCAATAAACTGTTATAAAAGCTAGCATTTTCGCATCTAAACAATATATTAAAATGAGTTTTAAAACTAAAAATAGTATTAATTTTGTAAGACATTAGAAAATAAAATTTATGGATCAATATGATGTAGCCATTATAGGCTCAGGACCTGGAGGATATGTGGCAGCTATACGTTGTGCGCAACTAGGAATGAAAACTGCAATAATTGAAAAATATTCCACTTTAGGCGGAACATGTTTAAATGTTGGATGTATTCCTTCTAAGGCTATGTTAGACTCTTCGCATCATTATGAAGATGCCATTAAACATTTTGATGATCACGGTATTGAAATTCCTGGTGAGATAAAAGTAAACTTGGAAAAAATGATTGCGCGTAAGCAAGGTGTTGTTGATCAAACAACTAAAGGAATTGAATTTTTGATGGACAAAAATAAAATTACTGTTTACGAGGGTGTTGGTAGTTTTAAAGATGCCACGCATATTTCAATTAAGAAGAACGATGGTAAGACCGAAGAGATAGAAGCTAAGAATATCATTATTGCAACTGGTTCTAAACCTTCAACTTTACCTTTTATAAAATTAGATAAAGAACGTATTATTACTTCTACCGAAGCTTTAGAACTTAAAGAAGTGCCAAAGCATATGATTGTTATTGGTGGTGGTGTAATTGGTCTTGAATTGGGTCAGGTTTACAAAAGACTTGGAGCAGAAGTTACGGTAGTAGAGTTTATGGACCGTATTATTCCAAGTATGGATGCTTCACTTTCTAAGGAGTTGACTAAAGTGTTGAAAAAGCAAAAAGTAAAGTTTGCATTATCACACAAAGTGAAGTCTGTTGAAAGAAAGGGTGATCAGGTAATTATTAAGGCTGATAACAAAAAAGGAGAAGAGGTTGTTCTTGAAGGTGACTACTGTTTAGTTGCTGTAGGTAGAAAACCATATACTGATGGATTAAATGTTGATGCCGCTGGTGTTAAACTTGATGAAAGAGGTAAGGTGATAGTTGACGAGCATTTGAAAACAAACGTTGATAATATTTATGCTATTGGTGATGTGATCAAAGGTGCTATGTTAGCTCACAAAGCTGAAGAAGAAGGTACTTTGGTTGCTGAGATATTAGCGGGTCAAAAACCACACATAGATTATAACTTAATACCTGGCGTAGTATATACATGGCCAGAGGTTGCGGCTGTTGGTAAAACAGAAGAGGGATTAAAAGAAGCGGGTGTAGAATACAAAGTAGGCCAATTTCCTATGCGTGCTTTAGGTCGTGCCAGAGCAAGTATGGATACTGACGGATTTGTGAAGATTCTTGCGGATAAGAAGACCGATGAAGTTTTAGGTATACATATGGTTGGCGCTCGTTGTGCAGATTTAATTGCAGAGGCGGTAACAGCTATGGAATTTAGAGCGTCTGCTGAAGATATATCTAGAATGAGCCATGCTCATCCCACATATGCAGAAGCGGTAAAAGAAGCGGCATTAGCGGCTACTGATGATCGCGCATTGCATGTG
>Ga0209344_10002013_pt1 | contig 23942 bp, 22 predicted proteins | sample Cruoilmetagenom6_FD_187293 | JGI IMG/M metagenome (GOLD analysis project Ga0209344, IMG submission 187293) | Oil polluted marine microbial communities from Coal Oil Point, Santa Barbara, California, USA - Santa Barbara Oil Seep Sample 6 (SPAdes)... | ecosystem: Environmental > Aquatic > Marine... | reverse complement strand
TGCTGTTCATGTGCTTTTTTAAAGGATGGAGGAATGAGTACATCTATGTTTTTATTCAACAATGTGCCCGCTTCATAGCCAAACATCTTTTCACTTGCAGGATTCGCCTTTAAAATTGCCCCCTCTTCCGTGACAACAATTATTCCTTCTAAGGAGGCCTCAAATATACTGTGCATCAAAGACGCTTCTTCTATGCTATGCTCCATAAATTACGTGCTAATACCATTTTTTTTTTTAGTTTATCCGTAAGCATAAGGCCGATTTTAGGTGGATAATCTGGATAATTCTTGTGAATAAAATCGATTAATTGCTCCCGAACAATTCACCTCAGGTTCCAACTATTTGCAGCCATTATTTCCTTAAACTTCACATGCAATTTAATTAAGCTAACTCCCCATATTACTGACTATTAAAAGATCTGTAAGTCAACAATCATGACTAGTGTAGTAAGTTTGCGCAATATATAATCGTGTAAAAGTAGAGGACGATTTACCATTATACTATGACCATGGTCATACTTTGCACAAAATTAAGGCGAGCTGAAGCGTGGATGATTAGGTACTAAACAAGGCCTCTTTACCCTGGAGCGCCTTTTGAGTAGCTGTATATCCTAAATTAAAAATAGCGTCTACCTTACGCATTTCAAAGGTGCCATAATTGACCAATTCCATGGGAGATACAATCAAATCACAACTTGGAAATTTAGACATTGATTCTGCCGCTACTTTAATCTTATACGCTCTTTCTACCACGGTATACGAGTGCTTTAAATCTTTGATACTAATTTCCTTTAGCGGATTCACATAGGCACCAATGATCTTATCACATTGCTTTTCTAAGGGTTCCACTGGAAAGTTATTCAAGGTACCCCCATCAACATAATACGCACCGTTAATCTCTGTTGGCGTAAAGACCCCAGGAAAGGATGCCGAGGCAATAATGGGTTTAATCAGCTGGCCTTTACTAAAGATTTTTTGTGTGCCATCGATAATGTTTGCGGCAGTAACAAATAGATTTTTTTCTAAATCATTAAAGTTATCGGAAGGAAAAAAGGTTTTAAGATCATTGTAAAATTTTTCTGAATTTATAAAACCAGGTTTTTTTCGGGCGTAGCGATTGGTTTGAAATATAGAAATTGTTTTAAAGAAAGTTAACATCGCTGTCCATGGTACCCCAGCGGCATACAAAGCACCTACTATAGCTCCAGCACTTGCTCCCGCCACATGTGTGGGGTGGATTCCATGTTCTTCTAAAGCCTTAATTACACCAATATGTGCTGCACCGCGTGCACCTCCTCCCGAGAGTACTAACCCTATATTCATTGCTATACGTATTTAGTTTTACAAAGGTATTGTATTGCTTTTAGTTGAAGACTGAGCAGTATCAGCTCAAATAAAATTTACCCCTATTACCCTGCTATAGCTTGATTAAAACAAGCCATTGGGCGTAATTCCCAACCATTTAAAATACGACATTCCCATTAAAATAGAGACAATCCATGCCAAGGTCTGCATGGTAATTCCAAATTTAAACGCATCGGTCATACTGTAATGATTGGTGGAGTACAGTAAAAGTCCCGGTTTACTATTAAACGGCAATACATACACGTGTTCTATTAAAAATGCTACGGGTAAGGCTAAACTGACAATATCATACCCAAAACGCGTGGCCACCCCAATAGCAATTGGTATAAAAATCATGGTCCGCATTGTTTTTGACTGCATTACTAAGGAACTATAAACCATAACCCCAGTTAATACAACATACAACACCCAGAATGGCGTGGTGGCACCAAACCCTAAGGAGTTAAAAAATGCGTTGACCGCAATAGAAGGCAAATCGGTAACGTTAAACCCCGCCCCTAGCGTATAGGCCCCAGCAGAAAACAATAATAAGTGCCAAGGAATATCAACCTCATTCCATTCAATAATCCCTATCTTAGGTAATAAGGCCACAATTGCCCCTACAAAGGCAACTGCGGTTGGGCTAATGCCGTGCCAACGATCCGTCACCCAGAACCCTAAAATTAATCCAAAAATAATAACAGATTTCAATTCCTTCCCTGAAAAGGAACCCATTTTTTTTAGTTCAGCTCTTAGGCTATCCATACCTCCAGGAATAGTAGGTAAACGCTCTTCTTTAGGCAAGGGGAAAATAATTTTCGTCCCTATTAACCACCCCACAACCATGAGTCCCAAAGCCACTGGAAACGCCGCTACCATCCAATCAGAAAAAAAAATATCACTCCCAATAGCCCCGCCAATAAGGGACGCCGCCAATAAATTTGCACCAGACCCAGTTAAGAAGGAGGAGGCCCCCATATTGATTTGAAATAAACTTTGAAGAACTAAGTTTCGTCCAAAGTTATTCTTATGACCTCTTGACGCGCCATACACCGCTGCAACAACCATCATAATAGGTAGTAAAATAGCTGCTTTGGCCGTAGTTGCCGAAATAAATAGAGATAATACGATATTAATCACCATAAAACTGATCATAACAGTCGAGGCATTTTTACCAAATTTTAGAATAAACCATAAGGCAAACCGCTTTGCTACTCCGGTGGCCACTAACATACTTGCGAGAATAAATGATAAAATATTGAGCCACATAATCTTATGCCCCAACTGCGCATAGGCCACTTCTTCGGGAAGTACATTGGTCAATACCAAGGCGATGATTAATATTAAAGAGGTTAAATAATTGGGAATAGCCTCGGTAATCCATAAAATTAGGGAGGCGACAAAAATAGCGAGCATGGCTCTATTAGCATGGATAAACTGTTCCATGCCTATGGCATCAAAACTAGATTTTCCGCTGTCACTTAAGGTAGATGCATCAATGGTCTTTAAAAAGGGAATTTCTACATAAAACATCAAAAGCACGAATGAAATTACGGCGAGTGCGGCTCCAACTTTCATTAAAAATAGTTCGAATGAAGATTTTGTTCTCTTCGGAATTTTCTCCATTCGATAATTCTTCATGTCTAAAATATCGAAGTTTTCTTGGGTAGGTTTTTCTTGCATTATGTGCCGTTTAAAAGATTGATTTTAGGTCGTTAAAAGAAGTTTATTTTACAACTACTTAACTTCTGTTTCTGAAAGCCATTGTTTAAAGGGGTGTTTCGACAACATTGCGTTGTAATACTTGGGATCACCCGTTACTTCTTTTCCTAACCACTTTGGTTTTTGAAAAACATCATCGGCCGATTTTAGTTCAATTTCCGCTACAATTAATCCTTCATTCTCCCCGTGAAACTCATCTACTTCATAGGTAAAATCACCTTGGGCCACTAAGTAACGAGTTTTGTCAATGATCCCTTTCTCACAAATTTCCAACAGGAGTTTTGCATCGTCTACTGAAATTTCTTTTTCCCATTCAAATCGCGACCTACCTGAAGCATCTCCAATACCTTTTACCGTTATAAACGCGGCATTATCTCTAATTCTAACCCGAACGGCCCTTTCGGGAACGGATGATAAATAGCCTTGCGTAATTGTAAACGCCTTAAAAGCATCGGCTTTAAATGAAGTATCTGTTACGAGGTATTTTCTTTCTATTTCTTTTGCCATGATTAGGTTGCTAAAGGTTTATTTTCCCATTTAATTATACGTTTGATCGCCTGTACATAATTGATATTCTCAACCCCGGTTAATCCCACTGCTTCAATGGTCTTTTTTACATCTGCTAACACCGTAGATTCAGTGCTTATCGTTTTAAGGTGGACGCCATTTATCACCACCTTAGCCACTTCACAAATAGTATTGTTTACATTATAGGCATGCCGGTGTTTGTGCACCTTGATCACCTTGAATTTAGGGTGAGCGCGTACCAGGGTAAGAAATTCTTCTAAGGTGTAGCTTTCTTTACGCAAGGCAGGGGGTTCCACCATAAATGCAGGAAATAAGTCATTTACCAATACTTCTTTCACAATAGGAAAACCAGTTTTAAGTTGAGGTTTCCATTGCTCGCAGCCGTCAACCGTTTGGATCAAGGTTTTTATATCCACGTGCCCATTTCGGATCTTTGTATTGTTACTATCATTTGTTTTTGATACGATATAAAGCTCATCAGAACTTCTTTCGCGTACCGCTTCGGGTACGGCAATAGATGCATCGGCCATTAATTTGGCCGATGCATCTAACTGGTAACCGAAGGTTCTAAATTCGAATCTTGGGGGCGAAATTTCGCCAATTTGATGTGGTGTTTTTGCGTTCGTCATCTTATTGAACCGTATAGACATTCCAACCCGCTGGATTGTCCTTAAAATCATCCGATTCATCGGTTGTACCACCTCCAGGTGTATCATCTAAAGACATACTTCCGGTGTTTGAATAATAATACTCTGCATCATCGGTAGCAATACGTACATAAAAAGACACCTTTGCTCCTGTTTCACTTAAGGAAAGTCCGCCATCCGTTTCTACGTCTTTTAAATTGATTGTTACCCCAGTTTGGGTAAATGTAGCCTCATCTTCACCTGCTATTTTATTGGCTTTTACGTACTCCGGATTATCACCTACTGCGAAATAGATCCGCGCTTCAACAATTGGGGAAGCGCTTGCATATATAAGTTTAACAGAAATATCCGTTCCAGGAACTGGATTTGTAGGGAAGGTTAGGCTAGTCAAGGGACCTGCACTGGCTGTAACCGTTCGTTCTATAACCGGATCATAGGTAACCGGCGGTGTGTTGTCTTGAAATAGTTCATCCTCTACGCAACTTGTCATACTAAGAGAAGCTAATATAAACAGCGCTAAATAATTTATTTTTTTCATGATCGTGTATTTTCTTGTTCTTAAAAATCGATTTCAATTCGCATTGTTAACATGCCAAAATCATCGCCTGCATTTCCGTTAGATTCAATTACTTCCGCTGGGTTTTTAGTTAGGTTTCCATCTACATCATGCCCTACAAACAACTTACCTTTACCATTGGCATATCGATCATTATTGGTATATACATAATTGAGCATACACTTTACATTTGGATTAAAGTAATAATTTAACCCCACCGTATATCCTTCTGCAGAACCTCCATAGACCTCGGCATCAAAATCATTGGCATCAACAAAATCATACCGAAATGCAACTTCTAAATCGCCGTATTCTTTCCCTCTACTCACCCGTGTAAATTCGCCATCCGCTTTATTGTAGTTATACTTACCGCCAAATAACAAATAAGCTGCTTGCATATAAAAGCCGTCAAAATCTATAGAGGATAACGCATCCATTCTATTAATAGTAATCATCTTATATTCCCCTTGAAACATCAATCCTTTAAAGGCTGTAGCCAATTCAAAATCGAACATGGTTTGACTATCTACATCTAAAATATCATCGGTGTCGATGTATTTTTTTCTATTAATAGAGGTATACGATCGGGTGCTATATCTAAATGAATTTGCAATCTCGGCGGTTGTTTGAGGTACCCTATAGGTTCCTGCCACCCCCAGATGCAGCACCTTATCCTCATCAACTAGCGGTCTATATACCGCTCTTCCCGTAAAGGCGTACCCTTCATCTAAACCGTTGTCTTTGTTTGCATCTTGGCTGAGCTCAACCTCTTCAAACCCACCCACTGTATTAAAGTGTACACCTCCCGATAGCACATAGGGATCGGCCCAATGATTTACCTGAATTCCGAGGTGGCGTGAGGGATCAAATTTTGAGGCTAGCGAGCGCTCCATAAAAGTGATATAACGTGAAGTTGTATTGGTTTCCAAGCCAAAACTCTCCCGAAAATGACCTGCTTTAATATTCAAGTTTCCACGATCAAACATATATTTGATATACGCATCTTTCAATTCTACTTCAGAACCCGAAAAATCTAAATCAATTTCTCCGTACCAATTCGTCCATAAAATAGTTTTAATCGCAATACGTGCACGACGTATGGTTGCTCCATTTCCAATAGGATTTAAGGCATCATTAGCGAAAAATCCGCCGTCAAACTGAACCCTGTTATCAAACCATAAGGCATAGCTCTTATCTTCAGAAATGAAATTTAAAATTCCGTCATGCGCTTCACTATGGAGCGTTACAGCGCCTACCTCCATACCGTATTGATTAATTCGAATAGAATCCTTATTTTTTTTCTCTTGTGCTTCGGTCTTATACGCAAAAAGCGCGGCAAACACAACGAGTGCATATAGTTTTTGTTTCATCTCAATTGTTTTATTGTTAGCTAGTAAACCTACCGTAGTTCGCTAGGTTTTGTTAGGTAGAAAATGTAAAGCCTTTGTTCACCTTACATACTTAAAAAATAAGGGAGTGACAAGCACTCCCTTAGTTGCTAGAGGTTACGCATTAGGAAATCTCTATTTTTTTTGGTTCGTGAAGTTTTGCTGTTGGCTTTTTAACAAGATTGAAGCTAAGGATACCGTCTTTATACTTCGCCTTAACATCCTCTTCCTTTACTGAATCTGGAAGTTGTAATCTTTTCTCAAACGAAGTATAATTAAACTCTTTACGCGTATAATCATCCTCTTTTTCTTCTTTTGTGCTCGAATTTTCTGCCGAAATATTTAAGCAACCATCATCAATAGTTACTTCAAAATCTTTTTTAGAAAAACCAGGAGCTGCCAATTCAACCTCAAAGGCATCATCGGTTTCTTTAATATTTAAGGCTGGTTCATCTTTCTTTTTATTCCACAAACGTGTGTCAAAAAAATCATCGGTATTAAAAAAGTCTGATGTTAATAAATCTGTTACAGGTGTTCTTCTAAATTTAACTAGTGACATAATTTTATAATTTAAGATTAAACATAATATTTAGGTCAAAATTATAAGCTATTCCTTTGGCCGTAAATGACCTAGGTCAGGGTGGTAAAAAAATTACAGCGCTGTATTGCAATTTATTCGTACCCTTCGCTAATTTCTCAGGTCGTGTAATGCAAGGACAGGCACATCTATATGATCTCCCAAATCTTTAACCATAGGATGTGAAAAAATACTGTCAAAAAACTTGTGCTTTTTGTTTATAAACGCAATCATCTCACTCGCTCTACTCTGCGCAAAACATCGAACACCTTGTTGTAGATTTAAATTGAAAAGGGTGTGATGTGTAAACGTGGTGCCCGCTAAAATTTCATTGAGTAAGGCTTTGTTTTCTATTTGTCTTTCGTTTAAATTTTTACCTTTTTTAATATGCAAAATTCGAATTGGGGCATGCGTTAGATTTGAAATTTCAATAAGCGTTGCTAATTCACGTTGTTTGTAATGCGTTTTAAAACTGGTAGGAAACACAATTTCATTGGGTGGGATATAACTCACATCACTAGGAATAACCATTACTGGGCAATTTCTAACTTTTTCCATCACGTTTACCGCATTACTGCCTATAATGACGTTTTTATTGTCCGTTTCTCCACGGGTCCCCATAATAACCAACGCTATATCTTCGCGTTCAATGAGGTTTGTTAGCGCCTCATAGAACGGACCAAATTCATTTAAAAAATGGAACGTATGTTTACTATCGGCGGCGTTAAAGCACGCCCGTGTTTTTAACACATCCATGTTTTTTTCAGCCCGCACGCGTACCTCATTTAATTTTTCATTGGTGGGTTCCGGACTAAATCGATTATCTTTTGAAAATCCAGGCAAATAATACGAATGCAAAATGAAAAATTCGCATGGCTGTTTTTTATAGAGCTTAATGGCATATTCAATGGCATTTTGGCCATTTGCTGAAAAGTCGGTGGGAATACATATTTTTTTCATGGTAGAAGTTTTAAGGTTCCCTCAAAGTTACCTTATACTTAGCGCAAGAATAATGACCTAGGTCATTGTTGTAAAATTACTTATGGCGTAATTTCACACTATTAAATTCTATATTATGAAGTCACTATTTAACCGATCAAAAACAGTCAAGGCAATACGCCCTTTAATCGTTCTCCTTCTATTTTCATCCTGTTCGTCTATCAAGTATATAGATAGTTGGAAAAACAGTGAAACACCTACCTTTCAACCCACAAAACTCTTAGTGGTTGGTATGACCAATAATTTAACCGGGCGTGCTATTTTTGAAGAAAAGTTGTCCGCTGCACTTACTGAGCACAATATAAACAGCCTTAAAAGTATTGACGTAATTGATGCTTCTTTTACACATGCTGAAAAAGATGAAACTGAAGTCAATAAAATGGTTGCTAAACTTGCTAAAGATGGGTATGATGCTATTATGGTTACCGCCGTGAAAGGATCAGACGAAAAAGAACTATACAATCCGGATTCATATACTGTACGTAACCAATGGTCTCGCTTTGGACGCTATTATTATAGATATCAAAATGTCTATTACACCCCCGGGTATTATACAAAGTATAAGGTGTATCAAATAGAAACTTCTATCTACAATATAAATGAAGATGATGATAAATCACTAGTATGGGTAGGATCATTTAACCTTATTGACCCTCAGACTATTACAGAATCGGTAAATGATTATGTTGCCGCCATCATAAAACAATTAAAACGAGAAAAATTACTCCAGTAGTAAAATCCAGACTTCCTTCAAAAAAAAGTAGCGACTACGAACGTTTTTGAGGGAAGTCCGTTTTACAGTAAATTCAACTACCTTGTTGGTGTTCAGATTACTGGTATAATGGATTAACCAGAGAGATACGACTAACATACATTCGCTTTATACGGGTAAACCGCCTATTAAACCATGAATGTCCCACTAGTAGCTTGAGTTTCATCCTTGTTTAAAGCAAGTTTGTCGTATCACCGCGTCGAATTTTCACTTTAATTTCCCCTTACTTCCTTAAAATTGTCGAAGCCATTTTCCATGCGTAAGGCTTGATGGTGGAGTACAAAATTACACAACCAATCACAGTGCCTCAAGCAGCTATGTGTATATGCGGTTTGACTATCAGACCTACCTCGAAATTAACCTCTTTACATCAATGAATTCCGGTAGGTTTTGTCGCAGAAAGGGTTGGTTACTTTGAGTACTACCTTAGCCACTTGACTGACTTTCTACTCAAAAGGTATGAATATCCCATTTTCCATCTTCCTTTTTAGCAGCAACCATCCGTGGTGCTATAAATTTTGAATCAAAACAAGGAGCGTTTTTATCTTTAAGCTGTGAAAGGTTACATTTTCGTGAATTATAAAGATATTTTACTATTTTTCCAGTGCGGTCAATAACATATTCTTCAAGCAGATGATTTACCACATCAACCCCTAAAAGCGGGTTTTTGCCTACCACATACTTTTCATAATTCACAATAATAGCATACCCATTTGAAAAATTAGATGTTTTTACAAAGGCCGGTGCAATGACCTCTTTTCCTGTTTTATCAATAAACCCATAAAATAAAACGCCATCTACATTTTTTTTAATCATACATCTATCCTCTTTAAAATGTGGGTACATCCCATCCTTATCCCCTAAACTAGCAACAATATCATCTCTAAAGTCAATTACAAGCTTTCCTTGCTCGTTTATAAACCCCCATAGATTATCTTTTTTTATCGCTGCCAATCCTTCATGGAAGGGTGCTATTTCGTCAATTCCTTCTATCTGTTGTGCTAGTCCAGTAGCACAAAAGGTCAAGCTCAATACAAGTACAACTAAATTTTTCATCATTTTTGATATTTAAGTTAATTATCAACAAATTTAGTTTCTACGCTAGGTGAATAAAATGACCTATGTCAGTTGGAATCCTTAACGACTATCCAAAAGAGCTGATTTATACTGGGCTGTAGATTTATTGCCACGTGGTTACCTGGGTATACCAGGTATAAAAAGCCCTCTCCTCTAGCTAGATGCTGTGGGAAGTTTGTGCCTTTGTATCATCCCCGCGTTTTAATAGTAGACGCTTGGAGTAAACACGCAACTCGCCTACTCCTATTCCTTGAATCGCTCAAAAAAATCATTCAGATTTAACGTTAGGTGATCTACATTTTCAAAATCATCATAGTCGGTATAATCACCAACAACTACATTCGGGCTTTTTATACTGTTTTTTTAAAAAAACAATGCTTGTTTTTATCTTAAAATGAAAAGGGGGTGTTGGATCAGGTGTTTTAATATTTAATCGTTTTTACTGAGTGCTATAATGGCACTCAATAAAAGCACGCTACTTCTAACTTCGTCGGTTTGATTTAATGTTCCAGAAATATAAACATCTTCCGTTGAACTGTAAAATAAAAATGAACTTGTACTGCCTGAATGCCCAATTAATTCAATGTTTGGCAAGCTTTTATCCAATTCATGAGGATGTATTTTTCGAAGTCCAAACCCATAATACATCCCTTGCGTTTCAACAACCCATTGCTGCATTGCAGATAGGGTTTCTTTTTTCACAAGCGCTCCAGTAAACAGGGATTCTTGAAAGGTAATTAAATCTTGTGTAGTTGATACTATACCCCCACCTGCCCAATCGGCACTTAGACTTTTAAAGCTTGAAATTTCAAAATCACCAACATAAATCTCTGCCATTTTTGGCGTTGCTTCAATAGGCTTAGACCTTAAATTCATGTACGTATGGTTCATTTTTAGCGGTTTAAAAATATAATGCCTAAAAAACTCATGTAGCTTTAAACCACTCACTTCTTCAATTATCAACCCTAATAATACATATTCAGTATCTGTATAGTGATAGCCTGTGCCAGGAGCAAACAAGGGGGGCATCTGATTTTTATAAAATTGAATTAATGCTAAAGACGTCCATTCTTGCGTTGGGTTCATAAAAAGTTGTTCCATCATATTTGGTGCGCCGTTGCGCGTTTTGTCTTCAAAATAGTCTGACAAACCAGAAGTATGCTGTAATAACTGTGCAATGGTTATCTTGTTAGAATAATCAACACCGTTGTAAATGTGTACACCTTTTAAAATATCTTTTGATAGATACTTACTAATTTCATCTTCAAACGCCAATAGGTTTTTATCCCTTAAAATTCCTATGGCTGTTGCCGTAAACGTTTTTCCAATGCTTGCCACATAAAACGGATTGTCAATAGTTACTGACTCGCCTGTGTTAAATTTACCTTCAGCCAATTGAATATCAATGGCTTTAGATTTTGAATACACATGTAAAAATGCATTTTTAATCGTTTCTTTTTCTAGTTCGGCAGTAAACAATTTCTTGATCTTATCCTCAATGTTATGCTGACCAAAACATGCAAATGAAACTAAAAACGCAAAACTTAAACTTACTATATTTTTCATATAAGTGCTAGTTAGATGTTGTTGAAAATTCTACTATGAGTTTTATAATTTTATTATTCTCCTCCTGATTAAGTACGTGTTTAGCGTTTGGTAATAAGACCGTGTGTTGTAAAGATGGAAAAAATTTTTCTGCTTGCTTTATAAGCCGTTTACCTGGAAACAAATAATCTCTTTTACTCGCGATAATATGGATTGGTGTAGAAATTGTCTCTAACACTTGCTTTGTGAGGTTCGGCATAAATATTGAATTCATAGCATAGGTTAAAATTAGGGTTGACATGTAGTCAGTCATAAAAACATCTTCGTCTGAAAAGGTGTTTTTGATATACCTTTTTAGCCATTTATTGTTGTTTTTAATTTTAAATAACATCAAGGGCAAATACCCCTTAACAAAAGCCTTAGGCCAACTACTTCGTATAATTCCGGCTGGATTTACTAAAAACGCTTTTGCAAACCTCCGTTCATCATACCCTAAGGATTTTAAGCAAATATACCCTCCAAATGAAAATCCAACTAAATAAGCATTGTGTAAGTGAAGTCGCGACACAATTTCATACATCCATTTTCCATAATCATTTGATTCTGTATTTAACCTCACCTCCTCACTCAAATTAGGTTGCCCTAAGACGTCTATAGCAAAAATACGAAACCTTTTGTCTAGACCTTTTAACCGTTCCATAGCAACAGGAGCGCAACTGTTCTCACCGTGTATTACAACTAATGGCGGATTGCTTTCTTTGCCTGTTATGACAATATTAGTGTCTCCAAAACTAGTTTCTACAGTTATAAAATTATAGTCTAAATTTAGCGATTTGAGTTTACTATAATATAAATCTAATAGTACTTTTTTCGATATGCTATTGTTAAAAAAAGAATCCATACCTTGTTCCTTAAAACCAGCTAAATCCTAATCCCAAACTAACTAAGGCAGCATCTCTATGTGCATCATCTTCCAAATACGCATGTCCTAGAACGATTTTTGATTGTAGGTTAAGTACGAAATTCCGTTTTTTGTAGATGTCGTAACCTGTACTAGCCATCACAGCGCAGCCAAAATTCCAATCGTCGTTAGCATCATTAATGTCGTATAAAGCAGGACCATCTATCGCAAGACCTATTCCTCCATGAATCCACCAACGATCTTTTACCCAATATTGTACGGATGGAATAAAACCACCAAAATGCCTATCATTATCTGCTAATTCATAAATATTTCCGGGCATTGATGCTGTTATGGCCAAGTTATCACGTAGCATAAAACCAATTTTTAATTCAGGAAAGCTAAAGGCTGCTTGCGCTTCGTCAAAAGTTTGAATGCCCTGGCTATCTTCAAGGCTAATAACACCTGCTCCAAGACCAATCTCTAAAATAAAACCATCCCGCTGATCGGTGGTTTGGTTTATTAAATCGTTCTGCCCAAATGACACTGCAGACATTAATATAAGGGCTACACCTGCCATTTTTAGTTTTATTTTCTTTTTAATTGTACTTCGTTTAAATGTTTTCATTGATATTTTTTTTTTCGTTTTGAAATTGTTATTACCAAGTTGTACTACACACCATGGTGAATGCGTCTTACGCTACAAGGCTGTACCTCAACAGCTAGCAAGGTTCGCTTAAAATCTTATTCCTATGTAAAGGTTAGGTTCAAAAAGGAAATACGACTTCCATTTACGATCCAATTGCTTAAATGCTGCCGGAGTGTTTGTATCAAACATCCAATTTTGCGCATGCACTTGGGGTTTTATAAAAAAGCGTTTCTTTTTACCAAAAGCAATGTGGTATCCTAGGTGATAAGAGGTATAGAGTTTAAATCCGTTTGCTATTTTTTTACCGTTTAAGTCTAAATAAGTTTTGTATTGTGGCAACACTTCTACTGAGGCAAACAATCCTTTCCAAAGCATACGTTGGTAAGACACGCCTATTCCTGATTCACGTACATAGCCAGGATAGAATTCACTTTTTGAATCTATTTTATCTAAGAGTCCGTCCCACCATTGAATTCCCATTGGTTGAAATAGTCGCCAAGTGGCTAATTTAATACCAACACTATTTTTAGAATCTAATTCACGCTTTACATGAAGTTCAATGTGCTCTGTATTGGTTCTTTTTCCGCCATCTCCAATATTTCCTAAAATTATTGCAGGAAAGCTAACGCTGTATTTGAAATCTGCATCATTATTTTTTACTGATTGGGGGGTACGCTGTCCAAAAACACTAAGTGTACAAAGTGTTAAACCGATGATTATTATTTTTTTCATTTTAATCTATTTAATTGTTCTTTTTTTGATAAATAATTTGGTCATACAAAGATGGCCTATAGGTTACAGTGCGTCGTCTTGAATTATAATTTCGAACGAATAAGTAAGTGGAAATTAAGATTTAGGTGTTTTTAGATTCTTGTATAAAAAAATCTTTCAGGCTATGAATGCCGTAGGTTGGTGCTATGTTGTCTTCTGCCATTAAGGTTAGAAAGAACTCAATAGGTCCATACGTTTTTACACTAGTGAAATTTCGCAATGTCCAAATGGAGAGTTTTCGCATCCAATCTGGGAGATATGTTATTTTTAACGGTTCACTATACGCGGTGAGCGCAAGTTTACTAATATCATTTAAGCTTAACACATCTGGGCCACCAACTGTTACTTCTTGTTCATGCTTTGGTAGTAAAGCAAGAATAAAATTTGCCAAATCCTCGCCATGAATTGGATTAAATTTTTGCTCTCCAGTTCCGAATAGATACACACGTCCCGATTTTGCCATTTGCAAAAAGTCTTTCATGTCTGAAAAAAATCCGTTAGGTCTAACAACAGTGTAGTCTAATCCTGAGGATTTTAATGCATCGACAAATTTTTCTTTAGCTTCAAAAATCTTTAAATGCCTATACTTATCCCCATTTATCGCTGACACATATATAAACCGTTTCACGCCAGAACGTTTGGCCTCATTTAATAAATTCAAATTGGCTTGATAGTCTACGTCCATATACGTTACACCATCCTTTTGTTTTGTAATCCCAACCGTTGAAATAACCGTATCTATCTCATTACAACACCCCACCAGTGTTTCCTGTTTAGTTACTTGAGCTTCTACTATGTCGAGATTTTTATTTTCAACTTTTTGAAGCCTATTCGTATTTCTAACCACCACGCGTATATTATTTTTTTCACGAAGTAAGGCTTGTAATAAATAACTACCTAAATACCCTGTAGCTCCCGCTAATAAAATAGTGTTATTAGATTTCATTATCAATTTACTTTTCTTTTAAAAATATAGCGTGTAATAAAAATTCCCTGAGGGTCATTTTCCCCAGCATCACTCTCAACACCACTTGTTACAAATAGTAACTCCCATCCCTCTGATAACATAACTGTTAATTTTGAAGAAATTAAAGCATCATTTGCAGCTATATTTTGAAATCTTATTCCGCCTAAATTGAAAAAATTCAACAGTTTTGTTTCTTCAAAGTTTTTAATTCTAATCTCTTTTCGTTTAGACTTATTTCTAGTATTGTTCGTTGCTGTTTGACTTGACGTAAATTGCTTGTAATCTCTTTTATTTGTTGATGATATTAAGCGTGATCTACCCAAGCCACTTGGAACTATAGATTCTACACTAGTAATGACTTTAATTTCATATCCTTGCTTTGCTGATTCTTGACCAAAAACATTGGTTGCGAACAAGGTGAATAATGTGCTTATTAATACTAACTTTCTCATCTTTTTGTTGTTTAAATTGCTGTTTTCTATTCGTAGTTAAATTCGTTTGTTAATAATTGCTGGATAATGGCATTACGTTGTGTACCTGTATCGTCTTGCCGATTACTCAACAAAACTAGTGTTGCATCATAGGCGGGTATAAAACCAATCATGCTCCAATAGCCATTAATATCGCCACCATGCCAATACATGGTCGTATTATGCTCTTGCGTGGTGAACCATCCTAATCCAAAATCAACAAATCCACTGGGTACATTTTGAGCAAATATTAACTCTTTTTCAGCTTCGGTAAACCAACTTGTTTTTACGGCATTGGCCCACATTTCCATATCTTCTGGCGTACTACTGAAATCGCCTGCACCAAACGGAATGGCCATAGGATAATTACTGTTCACACTTCCGTTTAAATAACCTTGCGCGTGCGTATTGGTATCAATTACATTATTCCCTTTATGCGTATTCGTCATTCCTAATGGCGTCAATATGTTTTGCTGAACATACTGATGGAATGGCATTTGAGCTACGCGTTGAACCAAAAAAGCAGCGATAAGATAGTTGGAGTTACAATAGTGTTTGTTTGTACCTGGTAAAAAAGTGAGGCCCCCTTCAGTAATCAAGTCTATAACAAGCTCATAAATAGCTTCTTCATTTAAAACTTCTCCCTGTTCGTAGGCGTTTTCAACTACAAATTGATATTCTGGTATACCTGATTGATGCGACAACAAGTGGGCAATGGTTAGTTGGTTTCCATTTGGAAAATCAGGATCAAACTCATTTAGCGTTTGATTAAAACTGGTTATTAAACCATCACGCTTTAATTGAATAATAGCTGCTGCAGTCAATGTCTTACTTACGGAACCAATGCGATAAGAAAGTTCGTAATCTTGCGGCATTGCTGTGCTTTCATTGGCGAATCCATACCCCTGCCGCACTAAATCATTTCCATTTTTAGTGACAATAGCATAGCCTTGAAAGTTAATCTCGGTCAATAGATCATCAACGCTTGTGTAATTTGTGGCGGATGAATTGGCATCATCATTACTTGAGCATGATAATAACAGGGGTAATAAAAATAATACTACTACTAATATATACTTACTAATGGTTGTCATCACGTTTATTTTAATTGATTGATTGAAATAAGAATTGATACAATAGCGTATTGAGGTCTAAATCTTGGGTTGTTTTTCCTAGTGGAAACCCCACATTAAACGGATCTGCTCCTGGCCATGTGTGACCTCCATTTTCAATTTCCAGTTGTACAACCTCCCCATAATCTATTATGTTGACAGCCGTACCATCCTCAACTTGATCTACTTTTTTTGTTTGTGAAATTGCTTGAATCTTGTTGCGCTCTTTCCAGTAGGCGATACACTCTTTAACCGAAAGATAGGCCTCTTTTTTACCCTCAGCGCTCACAATTTTATCTGCTGTACCATGAACATACATGGCTTTAATGGTTGTGTTTCCTACCATACGTTGCCTAACTTCGGTAGGCATAGGAGCGCCGACCGATACAAATCCTTTTAGTTTATTTGGTAATTCTGCCACCAAGCGTTGAACAAAAAAACCACCTCTAGACAAACCCGCTGCATATATTCTGGTACTATCAATGGGGTAATTTTTTATTAACTTAGCTATAAGGACTCGTATAAATTCTACATCCTGTGTTCCATGATCATAATCTTGTCCAAACCCAACATTCCATTCGTTATGTACACCCTGTGGATACACCACCACAAACCCATTTTGCTCTGCTAAGTGGTTTGTTTTTGTATACATCATGTGCTCTAAGGCGGTCATACCTGATCCATGAAAATTCAATAAGAGTGGTACTTTTTCACCCTCGTTTATTTTAGTTGATTGATACGCTGTAAATTGTCTTATCGTATCATTAACCTTAACTACCCTAGTCTGTGCATAGCTTTTAATAGTGATAAAAGTTATCGCTATAATAAAAATTGCTTTCGTTTTCATTGTTTGTTTTTTACGTGTGTTTATTATCATTTTGATGATGCAAAATTGAGGTATAAACAGGCTTGAATCGTCCGATATTATAATTTCGGACGTTCGGAATTATTTGCGTATAAAACAGTACTGAATTAAGGCAACTAACAAAAAATAAAAAAAAGGATTATGCGGTGTGCTCTTGCACCCATTTGCTAGGGGTAGTACCTTCGCTTTTTTTGAAGAAAGTATTAAAAACACTTTTTGAATTAAAGCCACTATCGTATGCTAAACCTAAAATTGTGATGTGTTTAAACGCTGGTTTTATGGCAATGGATTTAAAGTGATTGAGCCGGTATTGGTTTATAAACTCGTTAAAGTTCACTCTAAAAACCTCATTGATTAAGTACGATAATTTATTTGGATGTATTTTAATTGCTTCCGCCACAAACTTTAAGTTTAATTGCGGGTCGAGGTAAGGAGTCTCCTCTTCGAGATAATTAGATAGGCGCGCTTTAAAGTCAAGTTCCTCAGCTTTATCGATGATTACTTTGGCAGCTTTCTTTTCGGATTTCAACGAGACAATTTCAGAAATAAATAAATTAGTTTTATGTAAATCCTTAAACGTTTTAAATTGTTTTAAAGGGGCTAGTAAGGGTTCTTGTCTATAATTTACCACTTGGCCTCTACGTTGATCTACATATTTCTTTAAAAGATTAAAAGCTTCTGCTGTATGTTGGGTATTTGCAAGAATAAATAATTTATACGGAGTTAATTGATTTGTATCTTTATTATCTTCTTGCCATGTTTCAATTAATACTTTCGGTACTGTTTTTTCATTAGTATTAATAACCTGAAATAAATGATTTTGTAATTCACGTAGCGGATTCTGGTTGATAGCCTTCTTAAATTCTTCTTTCTTATTCAACCAAATTAAGCACAAAACTTGTAAATGATTTGCTAACTCTAATTCTGGACGAATACTCAAAGCTCGATTTACATGTATTAAAGCTGTTTTGAACTCTCTCTGGTAATAGTAAATATGAGCTAAGGTATAATGGTTATTAGCTGATAAAGGATCTATTTCGAGTAATTTTTGGGCATAGGTTTTAGCCTGTACAAAAAAACCATGAGCTATACATAATTCCGCCATGGCTTCCAAACCATCTATATGGTTTGGGTTTATAGCTAATACTTGTTCAATATAACTGTAAGCGGATTTAAAATCCCATTCGCCCCAAAAGGTTTTGCCTACAAAAGAAAGTGGATATTCTGGCAATTGAGTATCTAACTCTTTTGCTATAAGAAAATTTCTCTCTGCTTGTTCGATTCCTTCCTCATAGGGCATATAACCCCAAGCAGCCAATAAACCATAGCATTGTAAATTGGCATAGTAGGCTTTGGCGTAGTTTTTATCTTTTTCAATGGCTTTATTATAATAATTTAGGGCTTCTCGGAGCGCATCAGGAGTCCATTGCAATTGATAATAACGTCCTTTTAAAAACAATTCGTACGCATTAATATTGTTTGTTGTTTCTGCTACTAAATGCTCTTGAATATCAAAATGCCCAAAGTTATTACGGACTTCATTTGCAATTAGAAGGCTTATTTCATCTTGAAGTTTAAAAATATCGTCTAATTCTCTATCAAAGTTTTTAGACCAGTAGTGGGAACCATCATTTGTATCTATTAACTGCGCCGTAATACGCACCCTATTATTAGCTTTTCTAACACTACCCTCTAAAATCGTTGCTACATTTAGCTGTTTTCCGACTTTTCTAACGTCAATTTGTTTTCCTTTAAATGCAAACGAAGAGGTTCTTGCAATAACCTTTAATTCTTTAATATTGGTTAATGCGTTAATAATCTCTTCCGTGATACCATCACTAAAATACTCATTATTAACATCGTTACTCATGTTAACAAAAGGTAAAACTGCTATGGATTTAGTTGATGTTTGCAAAGACTAACTACGATTTAATACCTTATAAGACGGCCACGGCGTATTTTTGTTTCAAAAATAACAATAAAATTAGAACTTTTTTACAGCAGGATATGGTCGTCAGATAAGTTTGCATTAACAAAGGCCTAAAAAGTGTTCCTACCAAGAAGTACTCCCTACGGTCGTGATCCCTTAAAGGGTAAAATAACACACGCAAAACCCTAAACTCTTGCCCAAATGTAGGAGTTGGGTTTTTTGTTTTCCACCCCCGCTGTAAAGCAAGCGGTAATTGATTCCAGGGAGTACTCCCTACGGTCGTGATCCCAAGAGGTGGATCCAATACTTAAATGCAATGCCCAGGCTAACGCCTTGTGTCATTTTTTTTGCTCAGCAAAAAGCAAGCGAGCTTGCGTTGCTGAGAAAAAAAAATGCCCCACCCTTTGGGGTGAGGCATTGCATTTAAGCGGAGAAAGAGGGATTCGAACCCCCGGAGGTGTGACCCTCAACAGTTTTCAAGACTGCCGCATTCGACCACTCTGCCATTTCTCCGTGCTAGTGTCTTAAGCGGCTGCAAATATAGAAAGCTTTTTTATAATTTCATAGTTTAAATTTTAAAAAATTTTCTTCTTTTTCTTTTGGATTTAATCTTACTTTTGAACTCTCAAACAAAAACCTTGGATTCAACCTTTAATTTAATCGCTCTAGCGCTTATTGGATTTATTGCTGGAGGGGTAAATATCATCGCAGGTGGTGGGTCATTATTGACCTTACCCATGCTGATTTTTCTCGGACTCCCCTCAAATGTTGCCAATGCAACCAATCGCGTAGGGATCTTTATCCAAAATGTATTTGCTATTAAAGCCTTTCATTCTAAGGGTGTTTCTGATTTTTCCTTTGGGTCCTACCTCGCCATTCCGGCAACACTTGGGGCTATTCTTGGGGCCTATATTGCCGTTGATATTCCTGATGATACCTTTAACAAACTATTAGCCGCCATCATGGTCATCATTGTGGTGTATATGATATTTAAACCGAAAATTAATCCCCAACACCTACAAGAAAAAAAGACTGGCAAGTCGTTTTGGATCAGTATCCTCGTCTTTTTTGGGATTGGATTTTATGGAGGCGCTATTCAAGCGGGCGTGGGATTTTTAATGATTATGGCCATGACCGGAATCAATAAATTTAGCCTGGTAAAAACAAATGCAGTTAAACTTCTAGTGACCCTTATCTACAGTATTCCCGTTCTCTTTATATTTATCAAAAATGGCTTAGTGAATTGGAAATATGGACTTATCCTTGCCGCCGGTAATGCCCTTGGTGCATGGTTAATGAGTCGCTATGCCGTAAAAAAAGGCGACGGATTTGTTAGAATCCTCCTAATAATTATTGTCTCCATCCTCGCAGTAGTGCTCTGGTTTTACAAGTAAAAATCACACATCCCCACTAAACATCCGCTTAACGTGAGCTTATAAATTACGCACCAACACTCCATTCATGGTTGGATAGGCCGTATCCTCATCCTGATACTCCTTACGTAGCCGTTTTAAGGCTACTTTCATCTCTTTGATAATCTCCGTATATTCGGCATCATTATAGGCATTGTGAAGTTGCTGTGGATCTTTCTCTAAATCGTAAAATTCCCAACGCGCTGGAGTCGTTTGTCGAGACGCTCCCTTTTTATCCAATGGTTGACCATAAAATAACGCAAGGGTATATCGATCATTTCGAATGCCAAAATGTGCTGGCCGAATAGGCTCGTGTAACCAATAGCGATAGTACATTTCTTTTCGCCAAGTCGCGGGAGTTTTACCTGCCAAATTTGCTCTAAAACTCTCCCCTTGAATATATGCCGGTTTTTCAATCCCCGCATAATCAGCTAATAAGGCTGCAAAATCAATGTTATTAATAATATCATCTACGCGTGTGCCTCCTTTAATTTCTTTTGGATAGCGAATCACAAAGGGCATCCGTAGCGATTCTTCATAAATGAGTCGCTTGTCAAAAAATCCGTGTTCTCCCAAGAAATACCCTTGATCTGCGGTATAAATAACGACGGTATTTTCGGCTAAACCTTCCTCTTCTAAATAATCTAACAGTTTTCCAATATTATCATCAATGGCTGCACCAGATCGCATAAAATCTTTAACCATTTTTTGATAAATCTTCTTCCGTCTTGTAATTGAATCGAGATCGTTCAACGGATACGGCATTCCCGGATAGGTGGTCCACCATTTATCAGGGTTTGCCGTATAGGTATCCCATCTTCGTCCCAATTCCTCCAAGGGTTGTCCGGCAAAGGTTCGTCCGGAGGCTGTGCGTTCAAATTCCAATAAACTCGCCGGTTCAGGGATGGTATCATCTTTATACAAGTCGTTATAGCGTGCAGGATAATCAAAAGGTTCATGCGTTGCCTTAAAATTACAAAACATCAAAAATGGCTTGGTTGTATCACGTTCTTTTAAATGTTCAATGGTGAGGTCAGTAATAACATCTGTTGAGAATCCCTTATACACCTTCCCAGCACTTTCCCAACCGTCTTTCCAATCTTCTTTGGTTTTTAAAATTGGATCCCAGTAGCGACCTTGCCCGGGAAGTACATTAAAATAATCAAAGCCTTCAGGTTGTTCAACCAAATGCCATTTTCCAATGACAGCGGTTTGATATCCCTGTTCGCCTAAGGTTTTGGCAATTGTAGGATGTCCTTTTGGCAAGGGTTCATTTAAGGTATAGACTTGGTTTATATGACTGTATTGTCCGGTTAAAATAGCAGCACGACTTGGGGTGCAAATTGCATTTGTACAAAAAGCATTGTCTAATACCGCCCCTTCTGCAGCCAAGCGTTTAATGTTTTTGTTCTGTACATAATCTGCTAAGATTCCCCCATAAATACCCCAAGCTTGTGAGGTATGATCATCAGAAAGGATAAAAAGAATATTTGGCGGAGTGCTGGGCTCATCCGCTTCAGCGCAGGCCATACTCATACATAGTAGTACGATAAGTCCAAGATACTTCATAAAAATTCGCGTTTTTTTTTACAAGGCTAAAGGTACTAATTGTAATTTAGTACAGCTGAATTGAATTTTGAAAATTTTATAGTGATTAGAGGGGGTTGATTTTTGATTGTGGATTTTTGATTGTGGATTGTTGATTGTTCAAGTTTACATGTGGAATAACCGAATCCTTAGCATTTAAAATGAGCTAGGAAATGTGGGAAGTTTGTGGTTTGACCCTTTACTCGGTTTAACTAAGAATAAGGCCGTAACTCTTCAATGGTGCGAAGTTGCAAACTTCGCACAGCGGAAGAAGGAGAAAATGTAAAATTTTAAATGTAAAATGTAAAAGTAGCAGTTGGAATTTGGGATTTGAGAATTGTTGATTGTTGATTTTTGATTGTTGATTTTTGAAGTTTGCATGTGGAATAACCGAAGCCTTAGCATTTAAAATGAGCTAGGAAATGCGGGAAGTTTGTGGTTCGGCCCTTTACTCGGTTTAACTAAGAATAAGGCCGTAACTCTTCAATGGTGCGAAGTTGCAAACTTCGCACAGCGGAAGAAGTTAAAAATGTAAAATTTTAAATGTAAAAGTAGCCATTGGAATTTGGGATTTAACGTATTGTGATTTGCCTGCGGCTATGTGGCCCTGGTGGTAAAAAACATGTAACACAATATCAACTCTATTTTATTCTTTTTTGCATTGCCCAAAAAAGAACCAGCGGAAGAAGTTGAAAATGTAAAATTTTAAATGAAAATGTAAAAGTAGCAGTTGGAATTTGGGATTTGGGATTTACCCCTTAGCTCCCCTACGCAAAAAATTACCGACTAAATAAAAGTAGCTACCTTTGCAAATTCAATGTTAGCACAAACTATTTTAATAAAACTATACCGGGTATGACATATTATTTATCACAACTTTTTCTCAGAAATTCATTGACCGAATGGTTAATCGCCTTAGCCTTTATTATTGGAGGAATAATTGTTGCAAAAACAGCCTATTACCTCTTTAAAAAAATGTCTAAAGGGTTTTTCTCTAGAACGAAAACTAAGTTAGATGATGTGCTCGTAGACACCCTAGAAAAACCAGCCATTTTTGCTATAGCAATAATTGGATTTCACTTAGGTATGCAGCAACTATCCATGACCACGGATATTAGAGTCTTTATTGAAAATACGAATAAAGTTGCCATTGTAATTTGTATAACTTGGTTTATTGCTCGATTAGCCAATGCTATGGTAGAGGAATATATGGAACCCGCCATTGAGAATTCAGAAAGCAAATCAAAACGACAATTATTACCCATCATTACCAAGGTAATTGCTATTACCATTTGGATGATTGGAATCATTATTGCCTTTAATGCAATAGGATATAATCTTGCGGGACTCATTGCGGGATTAGGAATTGGTGGTTTAGCCTTTGCCTTAGCTGCCAAAGATTACCTTCAAAACATTTTCGGTGGGATTTCTATTTTTACCGATAAACCCTTTGCTATAGATGACCGTATTAAAATTGATGGCTTTGATGGTAAAGTAGAAGAAATAGGTATTCGGAGTTCACGAATTAGAACCTTATCGGGATCACTAGTAACTATTCCTAATTCTATATTTATCAATAATAGTGTTGAAAATGTAGCGCTTGAACCTACCCGAAAGATTATGATTCGCTTAGGACTCACCTACGGCACTAGTCCAGACCAACTGAACAGAGGAATGGAAATTTTAAAGGAAATCGTTGCAGACCATCAAAATATGGTCACCGATACTCCTGTCGTATTCTTAGAAAATTTTGGAGATTTCGCTTTGGTGATCTTATTTATCTATTACATTCGAAAAGAAGCAGATATTCCAGAAACTCAAAGCACAATCAACCTGGAAATTCTTCAACGCTTTGAACAAGAAGGCCTCGACTTTGCGTTTCCAACACAGACGATTTATAATGTAAATAAGTAATTGAGATTGTACCAATATAAGCAGGGCACGTTTTTACGTAGGAAAAAATGGAGTAACGATTGGTGATTGGTGATTTTTGATTGTTGATTGTTGATTGTTGATTGTTGATTTTTGATTTTTGAAGTTTGCATGTGGAATAACCGAAGCCTTAGCATTTAAAATGAGCTAGGAAATGTGGGAAATTTGTGGTTTGGCCCTTTACTCGGTTTA
>Ga0209344_10002012_pt1 | contig 23945 bp, 22 predicted proteins | sample Cruoilmetagenom6_FD_187293 | JGI IMG/M metagenome (GOLD analysis project Ga0209344, IMG submission 187293) | Oil polluted marine microbial communities from Coal Oil Point, Santa Barbara, California, USA - Santa Barbara Oil Seep Sample 6 (SPAdes)... | ecosystem: Environmental > Aquatic > Marine... | reverse complement strand
CCTCACTTTTACCAGCCGTTTGACCATATTGGTCCGCCAAGACGCCATAGGCACCAATCGGCCACCCACCACATCGTAATCCTCCACCACAGACGCCAACCCCTCCTGAATCCATGGCGCATGGTTCTGTCCAAGCCGCGTCATATCCCGCCAGTGCAGCACATGGACAAACTCATGCCGCAGAGTCGCCCCAAGATCCTGAGCCACAAGCCGCCGCTGCTGATGCTCATACGCCCCCCCAACACTAGAAATCCCACTGCTCACCGAGTTCCCAAAGGTTTCCCGCGCCCACTTCCCAAACCCTCGTTTTTCTGGAAGCCCCACCATAACCCACGCAGAATCCCCCCCCCCGCCCATTCCGATCGACCGATCAAGCCCTACAAACACTTCCCTGCCCGCCCAGCGAGTAATCAACTCAAGCTCCGCAACCGCCTGATCCGTCGAAACCGGATCATGCGCACTAACCATCTCGAGCCGCAATGAATCAAGCGTCCGATGCTCCATCTTCTTGGCATGGACAATCGCATTCATTCGCTCTAAATCCGCCTGATGCCGCGAATCAACAATCCGAATCCACTCTTTCATCAGCGTTCCAAAGAACGCAGTCTCCCGGAGCTCGGCAAGGTCCGGATCCCGCATCAACTGACGCCGATCCGTAAACCCATTGAAAATCGCATTGGAGATCGCATCGCTCGCCAGCTCCATCTCCCCCAACCTGCTGTAGACGCTTGCTAGATTGTAAAAACCCACATAACTCCCAGGCCGCCGCTCAGCAAGCTCCTCAAAAACCCGCGCCGCACGCTCCCAGTCCCCCGCCTCCATCGCGCGGATCCCCCTCGCTTCCATCTGCGCCGCAGTCTCCCGTCCCAAACCCTTATCTGGTGCCGCCGCCATCCCCATGCAAACACCCGCAATAGCAATGCAAGCCACCATCTCTATCAATAGAACAATCCGGTTTCGTTTCATCAGCATGAAAGAGTTATTCGGCCAAACCCCGCTCCGCGTTGCACCCAAACCCGTCCAACCTCATCATCACGCCCAATCCATCCCAACACCGCCGATAAAAGTTCCCATTTTCATGGCTATCTCGCGTACACGATGTAGATTCCACAAGCAAGGGACGATAACGGCACCATTCCGCCGCCTCCCCTCAACGCTCGCCTCCCAAGCCCGGTCCTACCCGGGCCCAAACCGCAACCGTTCCGGGAAACATTTTGATTATGAACCACACCACAACGACACCACTCCTTCTTGGCTTCGCCGCTCTCATTGCACTCCCAACCCAAACCGCCCAAGCCGAAATCATCTACATGACACACCAAGGCTCAGGCTCAGGCTCCATCGGAGAGCTCACCTTCGAGAACGCAAACTTCACCATCACCACCTCCGCAGACTACGACGACACCATCCCCTACATCAACGGCCTCAGACTCATCCACGAAAACGCCACCATCAGCATCGCTGGCGTTGGCATCTTCGACTTCACCACAGAAACACAAACATTCGTCAACCACGCCTTCGGCACCGTCGGTTTCACCCGCCTCACACTCGGAGATCTCTTCACAGGCCCCTTCAACTCAGAGTTCTTAGACTGGGACATGACCACAGAACTCGGCCCCATCTCCGGAGACGGAGTCCTCCAACAATGGTTCCTATCAGATGTCAACACAACCGGAGGCCTCCTCCTCTTCGATGGAGAGAACACCGACGCGACCTTCACCGCCTCCTTCTCCATCCCAACTCCAGCCGCATTCTCGCTTCTGACAATCACAGGCCTCGCCGCATCTCGCCGACGCCGCTCCTAATCCAAAGCTAGAAACTACACCCCCCAATCCCAACCCCCACCGGCCGCCCTGACAAGCGGCCGGTTTTTTATGCCCCTACCCGCCCCGCTTGATCAGGTAAAACAGCACCAACCCAACCCCAGCCGCCCCCCACATGACCAGCATCGAGTCCGCAAAGAAAGGCACCACAAGCAACAACACCCCATACAACAACGACCACAGATCCTGCGTCTTCTTCCCATACAAAAAGAACCCCATCCCAAAAGCACTCACAAACACAGCCGACAACAACAACGACGGATTATCAAGATCCATGGCACATCTCCACTCGCCAGCCCATTCAACACAGTCACTTTATCAGATACACAGGCAACCCACACCAACATCATTCCAATCATAACATACTATTCCTACATGAAAAAAATCATCTTCATTATCACGATCCTATTCCTCCTCGTTATCTCTACCGCGGGGATCTGGGCCTACCTCGCCATCTTCTACACCAAACCACTCACCCAAGCCGAACTCAAAGACCTCACCCCCGACTGGACCAAAGCAACCCAAGGCAACTGGTCCCCATGGATCACCGAAATCGACGGCACCCAATCATGGAACCCCACCGCCAGCTTCAACCAATGGCTCGCCACCATCCCCGACGACCAAAAGGCCTGGCCAGTCCTCATCGACATCTACAACGGAAACGAAAAACTCTTCGACAGAGTCCTCATCAGAGCAGAACCCCAAACCGAAGAATGGGACCAACTCACCCAACTCCTGAATCAACCAGAAACCAAAGCAACCATCGCCCGCCTCACAGAAGCACTCAACCGCCCACACATGGGCTGCGGCCTCTACTCCACCACCGGCCAGCACGAACACCACGCACTCATCAAATACGGCCAAGAAGACGACAACTGGAACCCAAACCCAGAACCAAACCCAGGCCTCTACAACATCTTCCTCCCCACCTACGGCCCGCATCGAAACACGGCAAGACTCCTCACCGCCTCAGCAAAGCACGAACTCATCAACAACCGCCCCGACGCCTTCGCCGAACAAGTCCAAGCCGTATACAAGTCCGCAAAGTACGCAGACGAATACCCCACCATCATCTCGCTTCTAATTGGCATCGCAGTCGAGAACCAAGCCCAAGGCACAATCGATTGGGCATTAGAACACCACCCCGACCAACTCACCGATGCCCATCTCAATACATTCCAACAACTCATCGGCGACCAATCCAACCAAACCTTTGGCTTGACAGGTGAAACCTTGATGTTCCACGACTCCTGCAGACGCATCGTCACCCCAGAAGGCACTCTAGACCCCTCAAAAATCGGCACCGTCGGCGGCACACAAGCAGCACCAACCAATCTACCAGACTCACAACTCCACTCCTCATTCCAACGAATGCTCTGGATCTACAACATAACAACCAATCAAGCCACGCTCCGCTCCAGATTCGACCGCGACGAAGCATTGCCATCGTCAGAAGACATCTACTACGAGCATGAGCATTCACTCAACAAAGTCGGCCAGATTTTCACTGATTTGCTCCGCCCTCGCCTGGCCCAAGCCGCCACCACAAACCGCCGTTCCATCCAAGACTCCTTTGCCACCCAACTCATCCTCGCCATCCACCGCCACAAACTCCGCCACGGCGAATTCCCAGACTCCATCACCGCCATCGACACCGACCTCCTTCCCATCACCCCACTCGACGCCTTCTCAGGCGAACTCCTTAAATACAAACTCGCCGATGCCGGCCCGCTCATCTACTCCGTCGGAGACGATCGCACCGACGACGGAGGCACCCAACGCTGGACCATGAAAGACTACGGCCAGTACGGCAGCCCACCCCTCCTCGCCCGCGTCGTCAGCCGCCCAGACTGGTCGCTTACAAAACAACAAGCCACCCAAAAACTCAAAGACGACCCCACCTCAATCACCGGCGACTGGATCCTCTTCCCAACCCCCCAAGACGACCCCGAACCCTACTTCGACGACGGCGACTAACCCAACTCTTTCGCATGCCACGGCTTGACCGTCTTTGGGGGCGGTAAGCCGTGTCTTCACTCACGATCCCGAAATCACAGACTGAATCGCACTCGGCAAACATTCGCACTCCAACACAAACACCCGAGCCGCGACATCTTCTGGAGTGTCGTCGCTCGACACCGGGCATTTTCGCTGCTCGATGATCGTTCCGCGATCAAACTCCTCGTCGGCGAAGTGGACCGTGCAGCCGGTCTCTGAAATCTCGCCACATTTGGCCGCCTCGACAACTGCGCGGTGAACTTTCATGCCGTGCATCCCAGGGCCGCCGAAGTCTGGGAGCAGTGCCGGGTGGATGTTGATGACTTTGCTGCGCACACGATCAGTGATCGGCACCAGTTTGAGATACCCCGCCAGAATCACCCAGTCGATCGAATACTCCCCGCACACCCGGTCGAGTTCATCGCTACCGATGCCGCCATCGCACACCATCGCAGGAATACCCGCCGCGATCGCTTTCTCTACCCCAACACAATCCCGCGACCCAACAACCACCGCGATCTCTGCATCGAGCTCGCCGTGATTGATATATTCAACCAGATTATCCAGCGTCCGCCCAGAACCAGATAGCAGCACGGCCAATCTCGCAGCAGGTTTGGAACCCCGCTCACCCACCATCCGAGTCCCGGCACTTCTCTGGATTTCCAGCACACTCGGCAAACGGGTACGGCTTCCCGTCCCGCATCCCGACGAGCGTCATGTTTGCCGTCGTCACATGCACCGACTCGTGCGTGTGGAACCGCTCAGCACTGACCTCGATCCGCACATCCAGACTCGTCCGGCCAAGCCGGGTGGTGTAGGTGTAGTAGTTGACGATGTCCCCGACATGGACCGGCGCGTGGAACTCAACTCGATCGACCGCCGCTGTTACCCACGCCATATCCGCATGCCGCCGTGCCTCGACGAATCCCGCCTGGTCAATATAGCTCAGGATAATCCCGCCGAAGATGGTGCCGTAGGGATTTGTCTCGCGGGGCATCGCGACGACCCGCATCGACAGCGCTGGCTCATTGAGGGCGCCTTCCGGGGATGGGTGATTGTCTGCGAGTGCCATAGTTGTGCTCCCAAATCGTGTACTACGCTCGGTTCTGATTACTCGCCCAATTGTTCCACGTGGAACAATTGGAGGCGCTCAAAGACTGCACTCGGGACATACCGCTGAACCACTGGCGCCCAGCCCTCGGGGCCGATCATGCCTTTGACAAAGCTGGAACTCAGCTCGCAAAGTGTTCGCGGCGGCATGAGAAAAACGGTTGTCAGATCTGGGTTGAGATCGGAGTTGACATATCGCATACCCCGCTCGTATTGGTAGTCGTCCTCGTGGCGGATGCCACGGATGACAAAGTTTGCGTTTACTCTTTTGGCGTAGTGGGCGAGGAACTCGTTTTGGATGGAGGCGACTTTGACATTTTCGTGCCTGGCAGCAATTTCTTCGAGCCAGGCGATTCGTTCTTCGATTTCGAAGGTGTACTCTTTTTCAGGGTGCTTTGCTACGGCGACAATTAACTCGTCGAAAAGCTGCGCTCCTTGTTCGATCATCCAGACGTGGCCGTTGGTTGGGGGGTCGAAGCTGCCGGCGTAGACGGCTCGGCCGTTCATTTTGCCGTTTGTGGGGGCGGTCATACTGTGGCTCCCTGATTTTTCACGGCACTGACGGCGCTGGTGAAAATGCTGAGGCCTGGGGTTGGGCCGGATTTGGTTGCTGCATCTAGGCGGGTGGCGAATGGGTGTCGGTTCCAGTCGAGCATCCGTTCGGGGTGTGGCATGAGGCCGAAGATGAGTCCGGTTGGGTCGCAGATCCCGGCGATGCGGTCGTGGGAGCCGTTGATGTTGGATTCGTATCGGAGAGGCACGAGGCTGGGGTTTATTTCGTAGTTATCCTTGAGGACGAGTCTGCCCTCGGCATGGGCGTGGGGGAATCTGCACAGTTCTGGGTTCTCGCTGAACTCGGAGAGTCCTTGGGTCCAGACGCAGTTGGTGGATTGGTTGACATCCATGACCGACCAGTCGTCGATGAAGCGGCCGTGTTCGTTTTGGCAGAGGGCGATGGAGGCTTCGCCGGCTTCCGAGTCTCCTGGGAGGAGTCCGAGTTGGACGAGGACTTGGAAGCCGTTGCAAATGCCGATGATGGGGACGCCGCGATCGCGGGCGGCTTTGAGTTCTGGGAGGAGGTGTTTGCGGGCGTGCATGGCTTTGATTCGTCCTGAGGCGATGTCGTCGCCGTAGGAGAAGCCGCCGGGGAATCCGATGATGTCGAAGGATTGGAGGAGGGATGGGTCGTCGCAGAGGGCGTCGAGGTGGACCGAGCGGGGCGTGGCGCCTGCCATTGAGAAGGCGCGGACGAGCTCGGCGTCGCAGTTGGTTCCTGCGGTGCGGATGACGAGGGCCGAGGGATTGGTCGGTGTGGTCATGTGGTGATCGTAGACCCGATTTGAGGCGTATAATCGGAGAAGGTCGGCCCTTGGGACAAAGGGGCGACCAGATGATGAATTTTGTTGAAAGGACTTTCCAATGCCTGCAGTATTTCCATTTCGCGCTGTTGAATATAACCAGGGTTCGGGCGATGTCTCGGCTGTAATCGCACCACCATACGATGTGCTGGATATCTCCCAGAAGCAGGCGTTGCTTGATGGGCATGCGAACAATATTGTGGGTATTGATCTGCCTCATGTGCCGGCCAAAGAGCTTGGACCCAAGGAGGTCTACACGGCGGCGGGTGAATCGTACCGTGGGATGCTGAAATCTGGCGAGCTTCGCAAGCGGGAGACACCCGCGATGTTTGCGTACCGGCAGTCATTCGAGTTTGAAGGCGAGCAGTACGAGCGGTGCGGGATGAGCGTAACTGTTGAGACGGTGCCTTTCGGAGAACGCGACGGCGGCGGGATCCTCGCGCACGAGCAGACCTTTGGCGGACCAAAGGAAGACCGCAAGGCGCTGATGGAAGCGACGGCGTGTCAGACCTCGCCGATCTTTGGGGTGCATCAGGATGCCGAGGGTGTTGCGACCGGGATTGTTCGCGCGATCATGGCATCACGCAGTCCTGATGTGACGGCGAAGATTGCTGATGGGGTACAACAAGAGGTTTGGGCGGTTGATGATGAATCGACGATCACGGCGTATCAGGATGCGCTGGCGGGCGAGGATATCTTTGTGGCTGATGGGCATCACCGGTACAACACCGCATTGAACTATCTTGATGAACAGGGCGATGTGCCTGCGGATCATCCGGCACGCAGGACCATGATGGTGCTTGTTTCGATGGCTGATCCGGGACTCGCGATCGGGCCTACGCATCGGGTGCTTGGCGGGATGGAAGACTACTCGATTGATGAGTTCCGGAATGCGGCGGCGGGGCTGCTCAATATTGAGCCGATTGATAATGACCCGCAGACATTCCTGTCACAGATGGATGATCTTGCTGAACGCGAGAAGACGAATGTGTTTGGGATTTACGATTACGACACGGGGCTTTGCTTCGCGGCTTGGCCGACGATGAACGATCCGCTGCAGGAAAAATTCCCTGATCAGTCTGCGGCGTGGCGGCATCTTGATGTGGCGATTATTCAGCACTTGATTGTTGATGAGATTTGTTCGCCTGAGCTCAATGGTGGTGAGCCTGTGAAGTGGGCGTTCCCGCATTCGATTGATGAAGTGATTGCGCTTGGTCGCGGCGAGGAGACGGGGAGTTCGATCGCGGGTGGCGGGAAGCCTCAGGTGGCGATTATTGTTCGGCCTACTCCGCTTGAAGCGGTGCGGGATGTGTCGAGGGCGGGGGAGTTGATGCCTCAGAAGAGTACATTCTTTTATCCGAAGTTGGCTACTGGGTTATGGTTGAATCCGCTGGGGTGAGAGGTGACTAAGGATTCGCCATAAGCCCCTTTGGAATGAGATTGGATAACTCATGGATGATATCAATCGGATGTATTCTCATGTTTATGGAGAATCAGGCAACCTACCTGATGAACTAATCTACCGTCAGCTAGAAGAAGCCTTAAGTACGCTCATGGGAATTGGCGATGAGTTAACGGCTCAATCGCAAGAGATTGCGATGGCTTCAATAGCTGCAGCGATTCGAAAATACCAAGCAAGTAGCGATTGGCCACGTTTGAGCTATATGCAGTTTCTTGAGACATGGAGATCGATTCCAAAATCTGCTCGAGAATCTGTTTTGACATTAACAGTGCCGCATCTAGACTCCAGCGAACCAGACCCTGCATTTTTATGGTTTATTGACGAAGCTATTGAGTTGGGCTTGCATGCTTTGCTGCATATCACATTTGTGGAAAGTGCATTGAAATCTGACGATGACTATGTACGATCAATGGCAGCGTATTCACTAATCCAGCTACCTGTTTCGTACTGGGAAGATGCTGGACAAATCGAACGACGAACCAAACTGTTCGAACAAGTTCGCAAGGATCCTTCGCCATCAGTTCGGGCAGAACTAGAAATCTAGTTTTTTGGCGTAGGGGGAGTCGGAGTCTTCGGTCCAGCCTCGGGTTCGCTTTGGGGCATCGAGGAGGGTGCCGTCTAGGGTGTGGACGGTCATTTGTGCGCCGCGGGCTCGGAGGTGGGCGAGTTGTCTTGAGCCGATCTTGGTGCGGAGTTTGACGAACTGGTCTACATAGTCGCGGGCGGTGACCTCGGTCCGGTTTTCGATGGTGTGGATTGTTTTGGAGTCGGATAGGGGGATGACGATTTCGAGTTCTTGGATGGTGCCTATGGAGTGTTTTTTGACTCGGGCGATGAGGTCTTCTTGTCCGAGCGGTGCTGGGTCGCCCTCCTTTGCGGGGAGGGAGCACAATGGGATTGAGCCTGGGATTCTGGATTGCCAGTAGAGGAGGTCGGCGGTGTCGGTGAGTTTGTCGGCTTTATTGAGGAGGACCTGGTATTCGGGCCTTTGGTAGCGGGAGAACTCTTTGCCTTCGCGTTTGGCGGTGTCGGCGAACTTGTCTTCCCGTTTTTCGACTTCCTCGAAGAGATCGTCGAGGGTTGTTAACACAGTCTCGTAGTGGAGCTCGATGGATTTGTCAGCGATGTCGAGGACGACGAGGATGAGATCCGCGTGCATGGCTTCTTCGAGGGTTGCACGGAAGGAGGCGACGAGGTGGTGCGGGAGGTCGCGGACGAATCCTACGGTGTCGGAGAGCATGGCGTTGTGACCGCCCCCGAGGTTCCATTCTCTTGTGCGGGTCATGAGGGTGGCGAAGAGTCGGTCGTCGGCGTAGGCGCCGCCTTCGGTCAGCGTGTTGAAGATTGTTGATTTGCCGGCGTTGGTGTATCCGACTAAGCCGACGGTGAAGTGGTCGTTGTTTCGTTTTTCGACGGCGCGGCGTTTTCGAGCCTGGATGTCTGCGAGTTCTCGTTGGAGGAGTGTTTTGCGGTTTTGGACGAGGCGGCGGTCGATTTCGAGCTGTTGTTCGCCGGGGCCTCGGGTGCCTACGCCACCGATGCCGCCGGAGCCGACGATGCGTTCGAGGTGGGACCACATGGCGCGGAGTCTTGGGTAGGTGTATTCGAGCTGGGCGATCTCGACTTGGAGTTTGGCTTCGTGGGACACGGCTCTTGAAGCGAAGATGTCGAGGATGAGTTCTGAGCGGTCGAGGATTTTGCAGTTGGTGTGTTCTTCGATTTTGGCGATCTGTCTTGGGGAGAGGTCGTGGTCGAAGATGATGGTGGCGACATTGAGTTCAGCACAAGCGTTTTTGAGCTCTTCGAGCTTGCCCTTGCCCATATAAGTGCCCGCGACTGGTTTTTGGAGGCGTTGTTCCATTTCGCTGACGACGACAGCGCCCGCTTGGACGGCGAGCTCGCGGAGCTCTCCGAAGGGGTCCCGCTCGTCGTAGGTCGAGCCCGGCAAGCGGACAGCGGCGAGCATGGTACGCTCGGCTTGGACTTTGATGGATTGACGGTCGGTGGGTTCTGGCATGGATGAGAATCGTAGGGAGGAAAATTAGGCTTTGAGGGGGTGGAGGTTGTGTTTGGATCGGTTGTTGTTGAGGAGGACGAAGGCTGGGGGATGGGCGGCGAGGAGCTTGAGGAGCTGGGTGGAGGAACATTCGAGGCGGAGGGCGGCTTTGGATGGGTCGTGGGTGCATGCATCGAGCATGTCGAGGGCTTCGGCGAGCATGGAGGGGTAGTCGATGTGCTTTGAGGAACAGGCGATTTTGTTTTTTTGGACTCGGGTTTTCCAGAGGTCGGAACGGGCGTCGCCTGTTGGGACGGGGTGGCGGATCGTCAGGGCGAGGGTGTGGCGGAGCCTTGAAATGGCAACGGTTTGGTTTTCGGCGGCGCTGCGGCGTTCTCCGGCTTGGGCGGTGGTGGCGGTGGGTTTGTGGGTGATGGTGATGTGGGTGGAGACTTTGTTGCGGTGTTGTCCGCCTGGGCCTTGGGAGCGTCCCTTTGCGATGGTGCAGTGCTTGAGGAGTTCTTCGATTGGGATTGTGGCGGGGTGCGGGGGCATCACTAGCAGGCCGTGGTTGGTGTTGCTTGGAGGGTGAGGTCGTCGGAGCAGCCTTGCTCGAACATGACGGAGCCGAGGGCGGCGATCATGGCGGCGTTGTCGATGCAGTATTGCATTTCGGGGATGTGGAGGGCGAGGTTGTTGTCTTTGGCGAGCTTGGTGAACTCTGAGCGGAGGAGGGTGTTTGAGGAGACGCCTCCTCCGATGATGATGGATTTGAGATCCGGGTTTGCGTCGAGGGCGCGTTGGGCTTTGATGGTCAGTGCTTTGATGGCGGCGCGTTGGAAGCTTGCGGCGAGGTCCCGGGTTCTCTGCTCGTCGAGTTCAGGGGGGACTTCGGCGAAGCGTTGGGGTTTGCCTGGGAGCTTTGGCGGGTTGGGCTTGCCTTTGGCTGCGTAGAGGAGAGATGTTTTGAGACCGGAGTAGCTGAAATCGAGAGAGTCTTTGCTGAGCCTTGAGATCGGGAAATCGATGAGGCGGTCGTTGGCTTCTGGGTGTTGGGCGAGGCGATCGATGTGGGGGCCGCCGGGGTAGGGGAGATTTAAGATGGATGCGGCTTTGTCGAATGCTTCGCCGATGGCGTCGTCGATGGTGGCGCCGAGGCGGGTGAGGTTGGTTGGGGAGGTGAGTTTGTAGAGAGAGGTGTGTCCTCCTGAGACGACGATTCCTAGGGCAGGAAACTCTGGTGCTGTTTGTGCGTCGAGGAATGGCGCATAGAGGTGCGCGTGGACATGGTCTACTCCGACGATTGGTTTGCCGAGTGACCATGACAGTGCTTTGGCTGCTGATAGGCCGACGAGTAGGGATCCTACGAGTCCGGGGCGGTGCCCCACTGCGATGGCGTCGAGGTCCTCAAAGGTGACATTGGCTTCGGCGAGTGCTTGGTTGAGGACGGGGAGGATGTTGATTTCGTGGAGTCTTGATGCGATCTCGGGGACGACTCCGCCGTACTCGGCGTGGGTTTGGGTTTGAGAGGCGACGACGGATGAGAGGACTTCGGTGGAATCGCGCACGATTGATGCTGCGGTTTCGTCGCAGGAGGACTCGATACCAAGGACGATCACTGGTCGGAATCCGGTTCTGGTTCGATGGCTGTCTCGATCACTTTGACATCGGCGTCGATGAGCCAGCGTTCGAGGTTTTGGCCTGTGATTTCTAGGGTGGTGACGAGGTTGCCATCTGCGTCGCGGACTTCGAGTTGGCCGCCTGCGATGGCGAGGTCGTCGTCCCAGAGGTCGAGGGGGTTCTCGTCGCTTTCTACAACGGTCTCGATCGCGGTAACGCGCTTGGCGATGCGTTCGAGCTGGCGGTAGATGCGTTCTTCTTGGAGGCGGAGGGCGACGAGTTCTTCGTAGGCGGCGTCGTCTGGTTGGTTGGAATCGATGCCTACAGGGGCGAACTCTCCGGTCTCGATGCGGTTGGTCATGACGGCCATGGCTGCTGTGAGCTGGACATCGTCGAGGGCTTCGACGATTTCGGTCGTACTGCTGAGTTCTGGGGTATCGATTTTGTGGATGACTTCGTTGGCGCGGCGGGCGGTGAGCATTGCGGCACGCTCTGGGTTGGTCATGGAGAGGTAGTAGCCTTCGGTTGGATCAACACCCCACATGGTGGAGTCATCTTTGCGATGAAGGAGGCGCCCGGAGGGGAGGTAGTAGTACTGCTCGGTCATTTTGAGTGTGCCCGCGCCGGATTCGAGGGGGCGTACTGTTTGGACTGAGCCTTTGCCGAAGGAGCGGGCGCCGATGACGATGGCGCGGTTGTGGTCGGAGAGTGCGCCGGCGAGGATCTCTGAGGCTGATGCTGAGTTTGAGTTGACGAGCGTGATGATTGGGAAGTTTGGGAGGGTGCCTTTTTTGTGGGCTTTTTCGGATCGGTCTTTGTGTGCCCTGCCTTTGGTGGAGACGATGACGCCGTCATCGAGGAAGAGGTCGGCCATTTGGACTGCTTCGCTGAGGAGGCCGCCGGGGTTATAGCGGAGGTCAAGGATGAGGCCACCGAGCTGGCCACCGGCGTTGTCGGTCGCGGCTTGGATCGCGGCTTCAAGATCATCGGCGCAGTCCGGGATGAACTGTGTCAGGCGGATGTAGGCGATGTTGTTTGTATCGTCGATGAGGTAACGCCAGGGGCCTTCTCCGCCATCGCTGCGCATGAAGCCTTTAACGGCTTGGACCTTGATGTGGTCGCGGATGATTGGGATTTCGATTTCCACGGCGTCACGCTCGACGGTGATGGTGACTTTGGTTTTGGGTTCGCCTAAGAGGAGATCGATGGAATCGTTGATGGAGAAACCTTCGGTGGTATCGCCATCGATTTTGATCACTTTGTCGTCGGCCATGACGCCGGCTTTCCATGCGGGGGAGTCGTCCATTGGGGAGGCGATGGTGAGCCAGCCGTCTCGGATGATAACTTCGGCACCGATGCCGACATATTCGCCGCGCATGTCTTTGTTGAAATCTCGCTCAAGGCTTGCGGGGATGAATGCGGTGTGTGGATCACCGAGTTCTTCGAGCATGCCTCGGATAGCTCCGAGTTGGATATCTTCGTCTGTGGGTTCGGTGACGTAGAGGTGCTCGATCATGTTGTGGACGTCAACGATGGGGTCGTAGAAGCCGTAGTCAATGTTTTTGGTGGTGTTGGAGGTGACGGCCATCGCTGAGCCGAGGGCAGTGGCTGCGAGTACGAAGAGGAGGGTGCTGGTGCGTTTGGTGAGCATATTTGATTCGCCTTTGGATTGGGCTTTGGTTCTATAGACCACAATACGCGATTGGATCGGGTTTGTGGGCCTAGAAGGATAGCTTGCTATACATCTATACCGACCAATGGGGTGTTCGGTTCAGGGAATCAGGATTGGTTTGAGAGGTCCTGGATGCGGTTGAGGAACTTGGAAGCGGACTGATTACCTGTAAACTGGCCAAGGATTTGGCCGTCTTTGATAACCAGGGTGGTTGGGTAGGAGTTGACTGGGAGCATGCGGATCTGGTCGCTGTTGGCCCCGTCTTCTAGGTAGACTGGGACCATGTTGTCTTTGACCCACTGGGTGACTTGGCTGTCAACTAGAGCGCCTTTTTTGAGGGCTTGGCAGGGGGGGCACCAGTCGGCGGTGACCAGTACGAGCATCGGTTTTCCGGTGGCTTCTGATTTGAGGGTTGCTTGCTCGATGGAGAGTTGGGCGGAGAAGATCGAGGGGGTTTCGGCCGGGCCTGCGATGATGTTCATGACCTTGGGGGCGAGGATGAACGCGACGAAGGCGAGGAAGGCGAGGAAGATGATGGTAAGGAAATGGTTTTTTGCGTTCTTCATAATGGTAATGACTCCGTATCAAACAATGGCTTTGGGAGGGGTTGTATTCCAGCGGATTGAGATTTACCAGTCGTGGGTGGTGGCGATGAGGGGCGACAACAGGTCTTTGCGGGTGATGAGACCTGCGTCGACGCCTGATCTGGTGACAATGGCGAGGTGGGCGCCGGCGGCGTTCATCTCCGCGAGGGCTTTGCGCATGGGGACTTCGGTGTTGAGGCGGACGATGGGCTTGATGACGGATTCGATTGAATCTTCGGCCGAGGTGTAGAGGTCGATGGCGTGGACGGATCCGATGATTTGGCCATCGGGAGAGTGGACGGGGTAGCGGGAGTGGTTTGATTGCTGGATCTTGGCGAGGGCGTCTTTGCGGGAGGTGTGGGTGTTGATTTTGATGACGCGAGTGAGGGGGATCATCGCGGTACGGATTGGGGTCTGGTTGAGGGTGAGGGCTCGGTCGATCATTTCTGTTTGAGACTGTGTGATCTGTTCGTCGGCGTGTTTGATCAGGTCGGCCATGTGCTGGCGGGCATTGCGGACTGAACCTGTGAGGTCTGCGCCGAGGAGTTTGGAGGCTGTGGTCGCGATGAAGGTGATGACGGGCGTGATCGGGATGATGGTGAGGGATGTCCGCATCGCGACGATGAAGTTGGCGAGGCGTTCCATGAGGGTGTTGGAACGGGAGCGGAAGAGTTCTTTGGGGATGGACTCTGCGAAGATGAGAAGGATTGGGGTCAGGACGATGGCTTGGATAATGATGATGAGGGTTTCGCTGAGATTGGTGGTTGAGAGCAGCGCGGTGATGGCGAGGGTGGCGAGGTAGTTGAAGGCGTTGTTGTACACCAGGAGGGTGGTGAGGACCGGGGCTGGGTTTTGGAGTTGGGTATGGAGGGTTTGGGCTTTGGGTTGGTCTACAGAGCGGACGCGGACAAGGACTCTGGATACGGAATACAGACCGACTTCGAGTCCGGAGCAGAGGGCGGAGCCAAGGATTCCGATGAGGGCGAGGGCGGACCAGATGACGAGTTCAGGAGTGTTCATTTAGAATCCCCCGCTACTGATTCTGCTTTTAACTTTGGGGGGTCTGTATTGAGGGTGACTTCGACGGTTTCTACGACGAGATCGTTCATGGAGTGGACTTTGAGGGTGGCGGAGCCGAGATTGATTTCGTCGCCAACTTTGGGGACCCGCGCAAGGGTGTGCATGATGAGGCCGGCGAGGGTTTTGGCTGGGGATTTGGCGAGTTCTAGACCGCCGAAGAGGGTGGACCATTCGTGGACGGCGATGCGTCCTGGGACCGACCATGTGGCGGGGCCGATCATCTGGATGTCTTGGGCTTCTGTTGATTGTTGGTCTGCGATGCCTGAGAGCAACTGGTCTGCGATGTCGGCGAGGGTGACGAGTCCTGCGACGGTGCCGTGCTCGTCTACGGCGAGGGCGATGGTTTGGGCGTTGTCGCGGAGCTGGTTGAGGAGGGTTTCGAGATTGGCTTGTTCGGGGATAAAGAGGAGGGGCGCGAGGGAGTCGCGGATGGATGCGCCGCCCAAGATTTTTTTAGCGTCGGTCATTCCGATTGGGGTGCCATCGAGGCCGCCTTCGAAGACCGGGAAGCGGGTGGCGTTTGAATCGTTGCAGGCGGTCAGGACATCGTCGGTTGTTGCTTCGGCGTCGAGCCAGGTGAAATCTACGCGAGGGCGCATGATCTCTTCGACCTTGCGCTGCGAGAGCATGACGATCGCAGAGAGGAGGTCTTGTTCGGACTGGTCGATGAGGCCTTCGGTTGTTCCGAGGGCGAGGAGGGTGGACATTTCTTCGGGGGTGATGCCGGGGGGCGGGGGTGGTCCGGGGACGAGGAGGCGGGTGCCTGGGAGGATGAAGTAGCGTTCGAGGATGGCGATCAATGGGCGGAGCGGCTGGCGGATGATGAGGTGGATGGGGGTGACGATCTTGAGACAGAGCGTTGGGCTCGCAACAGCGGCGAGTTTGGCGAAGACCTCGCCGACGAGGATGATCGAGAAGAGCGAGACGAGGGAGATGGTGATGCGGGCGGTGGTGGTCTCGGCGTGGAGGGTGAGGATGGATGCGGAGATGAAGTACCCGACATTGACAACCATGTTGAGGAGGAGGACCTGCAACAAGAGCTGGCGTGGGTTGGCGAGGAGTCGATCGACGGCGAGGGCGGCTTTGGGGTGGTCGTTGCGGAGGGTTGCTCGCTTGGCGCGGGAGAGCCCGAAGAGTGCGGTTTCGGATGCGGAGGCGATGGCGGAACACACGAGGAGCGCGGCCATCGTGATGATGAGGGGGGTTTGGGTGAGGGATGTGGGGTCTGGGACTGGGGGGAGCATTACTGGGAGTTTATCGGCTTTGTAGGGGGAGGGAGGATAGGGAAGAGTAATGATCAATCGGGTAATAGGTCGGAGTCGATGTCGGATTGGGATGCCGGGGGTGAGCCGTGTCGGAGTGCGTGGCGTTGGGTTGCGATCTTTATTCGAAGTTCTCTCGATTCGGTACGATGTCGAATAAAGTCATCCCGAATTAGACTCAATGTCGAAATATGGTGACTAAGCAGAAGCTCGGCTCGTCGATTGAGCAAAGGCCTTTCTCTCGTTACAAAGTTGTTGAGGCCATTCGATAGTCCTGGTTCTGATGGGCTAATGCTAAGTGAAAGAAGTTTTTGTTTGCTGTCGTGCACCATAATCAGACTTTGCACTGAGGGATCAAGCTCTAAATCCGTGCCATTGAACTGCTTTCCGATTAGATCACCAACTCTATTTTCATATTCATGCTTAATGAGCTTCCCATTATTGTTGACCAGTCGCCTGACAGTATCATGAAACTCAAGCGATTCCCCTTCCGATAGTAACGATCGATTTTCGTGACGGGCAAGAACAATTTCAAGACTGATGAGCTGGGCTTCATTGAATTTTATTGGTTGATCGAGAGCCCAACGAATTGACCCGTTGGATTGCCCTTCAATAAACAGGGATGCTAGCTGGTACAAGTACGAAGGATATTCATCGCTGAATCTGGATGACATTGAAATCGTGTGTTGAAGTTCTACAAAGCGATCTTGATTCCCGTTCAAGAACTCGTAGTACGCATCTGAAGCGAGAAGATATGCAATGCTTTTGAGATTTCCAGCAGGCGATAAACCAACCGACAATAGATCGAGATTTTGAACGCCGTTTCCGACTAACTCCGCATTGTCAACGCCATGGCGTTTCATTGCAGCGAACTCATCTGGGTCGCGAGTTCTACGGGTTGTTGACACGGGATCTCCAACCATTCTTGTCCATGTGCCATTGTATAAGCCGCATCCCATATATGGCCGCTGCAATAGTTCGCTGAATTGAGCGATGATTTTTTGGGTATCTTGAAGTTTGAGAAGTTCGACTACTTCATCCCAATACTCACCATCTGCAGGTGTCGACCCAATGGACTGATTCATCAGTAGGTCCCAGTGTTCATATCGGATATCGATGAGCGTGGGCCATGCTTTATCTAGCTCTGGGATATCGGCGACCCAATCGTTGAAGCTGGCGGCGGGGTTCCATGTTTTTGCGCCGTCGGGTTCGGTATACCAGGGGGACCAGTTGCCATGGGTGGCTTTGGTCCAGTCTGGGGTGAGGTCTTTGAGTTCTTGCTGGGTGAGGGGGGTGGTGTAGAAGAATGACTTGTATGTCCAGAATCCGGCGGCGAGGATTGTTAGGAGGAATATGGTGGAGATTATTATGATCCATTTTTTCATGGGGGATGGTAGATGAGAAGATGAGAAGAAGAGAGGAAGAGGAGAAGCCGGGAGCCTCACCCCGGACCTCTCCCCATGGGAGAGGGAGGAAGAGAAGACACTGCTGCGCCGAAGCGGCGAGCAGTGGCACCCAGATAAGATTTAGAAATCAGCGTTGGATGGGTGGTAGGTGGGATCGAGTTGTTCGATGAGGCGTTCGGTGTAGCGCCAGGCGTTGAGGTGGGTTCGGATGTCTTGTTTGAGTTGGTTGGCGGCTGGGAGATCGGCGGCGGAGAGGTTGTTGAAGAGGGTGGTGATTGTTTGGATGGTTTCTTGGCGATTGGTGCTCGCCCAAGCTTGCCAGCGGGGTCTTGCTTCGGCGGGGTCGGCTTGGAGTTCTTCTTCGATTTGGGTTCTCAGTTCCATCATCTCCATGAGGAATCCGTCGGGGAGGGATTTGTCTTTTGGGGAGGGGCCGCTCTTGAGGTCGAGCATGAGATTGGCGCGGGACTCGTCGCTCAATAAGGTATCGCGGGCTTGGTTGAGGGTTGCGGGGTCGAGAACCGGTTCGGATTCTTGTGACACCAGATCTGGGTGTGCTGTGGAGAGTCTTTGGAGGTAGGCGCGTTGGATCTGGTCTGGGGTGACGGAGAAACTTGGCTCGATGCCGAGGATTTGGAAGGGATTGGGGGGATTTGGCGGGTTTGTTGCTTCGTTGGTCATGGTTTGGAGTATAGGTTTGACAGATGGGCTCTGATCGGGGATGATAGGGTGTTGGGCATTGAGGCCTGGCGTGATTGACGGCGTGCATTCTGATTGATTATTCGTATCGTTGGGTTGAAAGGATTTGATCTTGACCAAGCATATTGGCATTGTGGCGGTGAGCCCTGAGGGGGCGGCGTGTTGCTACCGGCAGCTGTTTCGGCATGCGTCTGTAAAGCTGCCTGCGGATCAGCATCCGGTGGTGTCTATTTATAACATCCCGCTGGCGCTTTACATTCAGGCGGTGCGATCGGACAACTGGCGGCTGGTGGGGCAGATGCTGCAGGAATCTGCTCAGAAACTTGCGGAGATCGGGGCGGAGTTTTGCTTTACGCCTGACAATGCGGTGCAGCACGCGGTGCAGCTTGCCGATGTCAACTCGCCGATCCCCTGGATCAAAATGACCGACGCGGTGGCCGATGCGATCTCGCGTGATGAGCGGAAGGTTGTTGGGGTGCTGGGGACCAAATATGTGACTTCGGGATCGGTGTACCAGACGGATCTTGGGATCAAGGGGATCAAGCTGGTTCGCCCGAGTGATGAGGACGCGGAAGTGATCGACGGGATCATCTTTGACGAACTGATCTATGGGGGGATTTGTGATGACTCGCGCGCGAAGGTGATGAATGTTGTTGATCGGTTTGTGGAGAAGGGGTGCGAGGGGTTGATCTTGGGGTGCAGCGAGGCGCCGCTGATGATCTCGGCGACGACATCGCCGCTGCCTTTGTATGATGCTTCGGACATCATTGCGGAGCGGGCGATGGAGTTTGCTGTTAGTTCTTAGATTGAGATTGAACTAAATCTTGAATAGCTTCTGTGGCTTGGCTGGTGAAGTCTGGGGTGGTCCAGATGTTGTTGTGGCCGGCGTGTTCAATTTCAAGAAGCGTTGCGTTTGGGGATGCGGCGGCGATTGCTTTGGAGTCGGCTAATGGGGAGACGGGGTCTTGGGAGCCGTGGATTATGAGGAGGGGGACGGGGAGTTCGCTTGCGATTTGATCGCGGGCGAAGCCGGTCCATTTTGGGCCTACGCGTTTTAGGATTCCGATGAGAGCGATGGCGGGTTTGAGGTTGAGCTTTGTTGGGAGGCCTCGGAGGTGGATGACATTCTTTGCAGGGGTATGAGCGTGGATGTAAGGGGACTCGGCGATGACGGCTTTGATGTTGTGCTGGGATGCGAAGTCTTTGGCGGTGCGGAGGGCGATGCCGGCGCCCATGGACCAGCCGTAGATGATGGTTGGTTTGGATTCGTCGAGTGAAGATAAGAGCGTGTCGATGTCGGCGTGTTCTGTCGCGCCCATTTGGGAGGTGCCGGTGGATTCGCCGTGTCCTGGGAGGTCGATGGTGATGATTTCGGAGGCGAGGGTTGTGAGGTGAGGGATTCTTTTGAGTGCTCCGATGGAGGAGGAGCCCCAGCCGTGGATGAGGACGAGGCGTGGGCCTGCTGGATTGTGGGCTTTGACCTTCCAGGCTTGGAGAGTTTGGTTGTTTGATTTGAACTCGATTTGTTCGAACTCAAGCGGCTTGTCAAGCTCGGAGGGGTCAGCTGGAAAGTTGCGATGGAGCGCCCAGGCGTAGGTTCGCTTCGGGGGGTGGAGGAGGGACCATGCGGTGTAGAGGACCGTGATGATCCAGAACCCGAGGGCGCCGATGGCGAGAAGTTGGAGGAGGCCGAGCCATGCTGGCATGTGCTAGAAACCTACCAAGGATTTGATGTCGTTGAAGGTGACCAGGAGGAACATGCTCGCGATGAGCAAGAGCCCGGCCATGGTGACGGCGTTTTGGACGATGATGGGGATTGGTTTTCCTCGGACCCATTCGTAGATGAGGAAGAGGAACTGCCCGCCGTCGACGATGGGGAGGGGGAGGAAGTTGATGACGGCGAGATTGATCGAAATCAAACCCATGAAGAAGAGGACCTTGATGAATCCTTCGTCGGCGATGAGGGTGCCGATGTGGGCGATCCCGACGGGGCCTTTGAGGTGTTCGACTTTGACGGTGCCTTGGGAGAGGCGGAGGAAAGTCAGGTAGGTCTGGAGCATGACTCTGCGGGACTCGTGGAATCCTCGGCCTACAGCGTCGATTGGGGATGACGCTTTGTCGATCTGTTGGATGGGGAGGAAAAGGGTGGACATGTCTGGGCCGCCGGGCCAGCGTTTGTTGAGGGAAGCGAGGGAGGAGAGTTGATCAGTGGTCAGGGTGATGGTGGCTTCGAGGGGGAATGGGTTGCCGTGGACTGTGTAGGTGACTGGGAATGATTCGGAGTTGTGATCAAAGATGATCTGCACGGCTTGGTCAAGTGTTTCGATCGGTGTCCCATTGATTTCCGTGATGGTCGCGCCGGCTGGGAGGGTGGTGGTGAGTTGATCGGCCACAGACGGCGAGATGGAGAACATTGTATTGGAATAGGTGGTGGTGTCTGGGTAGAAGCCGACGCGGCCGTCGTCGGAGACTTGGACGGCGAGCATGATCAGTTTGCCATCACGCATTACCTGGATGTCGATTGGCTTCCCGCTGTTGTCGCGGATAGCTTTGATGCCTGCGTCGAGGGAGGGGAAGACAATTCCTGCGATGACGGTGAAGATATCGCCCGGCATGAGGCCTTGTTTGGTTTCGGCGGCGGAGACATCGGGGTGGACGCGCATCAGACCTGTGATCCCGAGGATGTGCTGGATTTGTAGGGTGGTGTCGTCGATCTCGACCTGATGGGCCATGAGTTCTTGTTGGGGGGCGACGGTGAGGGTGCTGGATTCGCCTTGTGGGGTTGTGTAGGCGACGGTCAACTCGCCGCTGTTTGATGCGAGGCGTTGGATATCGACTGTCGTTTCGACGGGCTGGTTGTTGATGGCGGTGATTGTTGAGCCGGGAGGGACCAGAGCGAGGGCGTAGTCGTCGGCTCTTTGGTTCCAGAGGTCGAGGTTGTCGGTGAGGATGAGTTCCGTTGAGCGGAGGGGGGTGACTCCGAGGTCGAGGAGTCCGAGTTGGGCGCCCGGTTTGAGGTTGGCGGAGTATTCGATTGGCTCGTCGATGCCGTCGCGCTGGATCACGATGATCGCGGGGCGCTTGGGAGAAGACATTGCGGATTCTGTTGGGATGTCTCGGAAGGCGCGGACTGAGGTGCCGTTGATTGAGAGGACGGTGTCTCCGGGTTGGAGTCCGATGGCGTACTGGGAATCAGCTGGCGTAGCGATGGATGCGGGGCTGCTTGGGAGGACCTGCCCGATGGTCGGGGGCATGATGTTGAGGCCTACGGAGAAGACGAGGATGAAGAGAAGGGCGGCGGTGATGACATTGACGACGACACCGGCGCTGATGACGACGAGTCGCTTTGGAATTGGGCAGTTCTGGTAAGAGTCAGGGGCTGTTGAGACGGCGTCGGGGTTGAGGTCTTCTTGTCCGAGCATTTTGACATAGCCGCCGAGGGGGAGCCAGGAGAGGCGGTATTCGGTTGGGGATATGTCGAGCTTGGTGTGGTCGCCGTTATTGTCGCGGACGAGTTTTTGGTAGGCGGGTTCGGATGAACCGGATTGAAAACCCATGCCTTTGCGGAAGGAGCAGGCGACTTGTCCGAAGCCGATGGAGAAGGCGAGGACGCGGATGCCGGCCCATTTTGCGGCGATGAAGTGTCCGAGTTCATGGACGAAGATGATGGACCCGAAGCCGAGGGCGATGGTGAGGAAGTTGACGAGGGTGCCTAGGGGGCCTGGGATATCGAACATGTGGTGCTCCGGGCGGGGGTCGTATCTTTGGTAGTGTATCGGGCCAATCCGGGGGGAATTGGGTAGGAAATTGAAGAAGGAATGACGCTTCTGCGTCAGGGCCCCCACTTCTTTGAGAAAGCGGGTTGCTCTATCCGGATAGGGATATGGATTCGATTGTTATTTGTTGGACTTGAGCTCGAAGATGGTCTGGGTTCTGAGCACCAAGGACTCGGCGGCGATCAGGTGGTAGGACTGGATGTGGATCTGGTCCGCGAATTTTTGGATATCCACAAGCGAAAGACATGATCCGACGCGGTCGTTCCAGCGGTGGGCGAGGGCGTCTTGGTCGCGGGCGAGTTGGTCGAGTTCTTCGAGGGTGTCGTTGTAGATGTGGGCGGAGAGCTGCTCTGTCTGGGCGGCGGTGATGTAGTTGATTTTGGTGCGGAGGACCCGGTGCTCAAAGTCCTTTTCGGCTGAACAGAGCAGGGATTCGACGAGTCCGATTTCTGAGTTGCCCAGCGTGTTGTCGGTGACATACTCGGTGGCGCAGCCGTCTACGGAGGTGAAGATGCAGGCGTGGGAGCCGGGCATGATGAAGGTATTGAGGGTGTAGTAATCTTGGATAACTGTGCGTGAATCTGCGCAGTGGGTGAGTTCTGGTTGGAGAGATCTCGCGTAGAGGAGTGTTTGGTATGATTGAAGTCGAGCGGTGGAGTTGATTGTTGTGGCCATGGATTCCTTCCCATGTGTTGACGGTCGCTACGGTGTGCATTGGAGCGATCGTGTGACATTGTCCCGGGGAAATTCTCGCAATGCTTGCGAGTAAGCCGACGATGTTATCGGATCATTTGTGTTTCTCCAAGGGAGAAGTGGATGATTGATCCAAATTAGGTAGATCGGCCTGAATTTCCGTATGTGGTACAAGATAGCAGGCTTTGTCGCATTTCAAACACCACAAATGGTATATTGGTACTAAAATATCCTGATTGCATAGAACCACCGAGAACGCACCGAACTTGAAGAAGGCCCCCATCCAACTCGAAGAATCGCTTAAGCAGACGCTTGGGTTGCCGCTGCGATTGCAGGTTGCCGCGTTGGGCGAGGGGTTGCGCGTTGGGCAAGCTACTGAGTGTCAACACTTTGCGCTTCGGCTTATCGAGATCGCAGGCCATGGACAGGTTGGGATGAATCAGCAATCAATGGGACCGATCGCATTGATGACCAACTTGTCCGATAGATGGAGAGCACGGCACGGGGAATCGGCGCTTCGTTCTCTTGCTCTAGGCTGGGAGAATCTCAGTCCTGAAATGCGGCGGATCTCGGTGACCTTGGGGCGGAGCCGGTGGATATCTGTCGTCAAGATGATGTCAGAAGATTCAGATGTTGCGACCAGGCTTTCTGCGATCAGGATCGCGCTCGACACGGGTGATCCGGGGTTTGGGGTGATGGTGTGCACGATGCTGAGCGATGAGCACTCGAAGGTGCGAATGGCGGCTGACAAGGCATTGATTGGGTTGGTGCTTGGGATGTTCGGGCATCTTGATGGGGAGATGCTCGGGGAAGAGTTTGATGCGATCCGGAACCGAGCGATCACACCGATGCTCGGGGACAAGGCGGTTCTTGAGCTTGAGCGGTGCGCGATGTTGTCTGCGATTGCGGACGCGGCGTGGTCGTTTGCGAGTCATCGGTGCCGATCACCACTGCTGGCGTCGTTGTTGCTGATGGACCGGCGGGGAGCGACGGCTATCGAACACCGGGCGTTTGAAAAAATGCGTCGATTGCTCAGCGAGCGGAATCACCCGAGCCATATGCCCATGCGGACTGTGCTGCGGACGACCCCGGCTCCGATCCTGCGGGAGCGGGCTCTGAGGTGGCTTGTGGTTGATCCGATCGCGGGGGTGGCGTCTGCGAAGCTGGAGGTTGCCGAATCGATCACCGAACACTGCGCGGTGCTCGACCAGATGCATTTGTGCATCCGTCCAAGGCGCGCCAAGGCAATGAAACGGGTACGGATCGCGACACGGCAAGAAGATGGCTTGGTCACGCTTGAACAGAGGGCCCCGATGCTGAGCGTCGAGGAGTTTGGCTCGCTGGATCCGGAGTCCAAGCGTGGGTATCTTCGGTGGGTGATGACGCTTGATCTCGACACGAGCGTG
>Ga0209344_10002010_pt1 | contig 23960 bp, 21 predicted proteins | sample Cruoilmetagenom6_FD_187293 | JGI IMG/M metagenome (GOLD analysis project Ga0209344, IMG submission 187293) | Oil polluted marine microbial communities from Coal Oil Point, Santa Barbara, California, USA - Santa Barbara Oil Seep Sample 6 (SPAdes)... | ecosystem: Environmental > Aquatic > Marine... | reverse complement strand
GTCCATGCTGCCGCCGTAAGTTTTATTCCACTGTAGAATTCCATTAGCATCGAATTTTAAAAACCAATAATCGTTTTCTTCTTCAAACTTTGTCGCAATATCTCCGTCAATGCTTCCAGTAGATCCCAAAATTGCAAATCCGCCATCGTTCGTTTTAACAATTGCTCGCGCACTATCGTCACCACTACCGCCAAAACTTCTGATCCAATCTAATTCTCCGACAAATTCGGTATCCATACCTTCGAATGTTACCTCTGCATCTTCTTTTGCACAAGAAAAAAGAATACTAAGAAGTACGTACAGAAGTATTGGTCTAGCCATTAATCGGTTTTTTAATAATAAAGAATCCGCTATTAATATCACTTATAATAATGTTAGCGCTATCAAAATACGGATAAACACTCCATACTCCAGCAAATTGTGTGTTATTATTTGCAGGATAAGTATCAAAAAAAGCTGTTTCGGTAATTATTTTATTTTCAATATTTGCAATATCAAGTACACGTACCCCAGCAGTATAATTTGCCAAGAAAAATTCATCTTCTAAAACATAACCGTTATGATCTATAGCCCCTGTTGGACCTAAATACGTGTGATGCAATACAGGATTTTCCAAATCTACCATATCAAAAATCAATGTACGCGTTTGAAAACCTTGTCGAACCTCATCTAATTCATCTCCTAAAATAAAAAAGCGATGATCTTCTGTAAACCAACCTTGATGTGTATAGCCTATATTGGGGTAAGGTAATGTCGCCAATGTAACCGGTGCATTTTTATCTGAAATATCTACAACAACGACCAAATCTTCATTGGCACCCACAAAAATTTCTGCGCCTAAATAATTAGAATCAGGTCCGTTATACGTGACCACTTGAGCATCATGTGTATAGCCATTTACCCCCCAGCCCCCTGCAAGTAATGGTATTATTGGATTTTGAAGATTCAAAAAATGTACTCCGCCATTAAACTGGTCATCTCTATCGGTACCCACGGGATAAGCAAAGCCTGTTGCTTCATTAATAACAATATTATGGGCATTGCCAAGGTCGGTATAATGCCCATCTGTCGTAAATTCTTGGGGTGGATTTTCAACGTTCTTCAACTTCTTGAGATCAAAAACCTGAACACCATGATTGTTCGCTTCAGATACTACATAGGCATAATCTTCATAGATTTTTACATCCCTCCAAGAACTAGAACCTGTTGCCGTGGGTAATTTTCCTAAATAAATAGGATTTCCAGCATCAGATATATCAATAAATACAGTCCCATTGTCCAAACCCATAATAGCATACTCCTTGCCAGTATCTGCATTCGTCCATCCCCAAATATCATTAGCCTCATCCGCAGAAAAAACATCCAAAGAAATATGAGCCATCAAATCATACCCATTACAAGGGTATATACCGGCAAATCCATTTTCGCAAGGTACAATTCCTGTTTGTACTGATTTATCAGCGGGTGCTTCTATTTCCATTTCAGTTTCTGTACCAGCGCTCGAACTATCATCTGAAGAACAGCTAAAAAGCAAAAAAAATGTTAAACACCAAACGACGTTTTTCATGTAATCTATTTAAAATCAATACTTAAAGGTACTAAATACAATCATACAGAATTCATTAAATCGTACAACCTTACATAAAATTGAAAGAATTCAAGTATCTTCATTATTAAATCAAACAACAACTTATGTCACACAACAAAACCAATGACAAAAAGAACACCCGCCGCAAATTTATGAAGAATACCGGTATTGCGGCAGCCGGTTTTATGATCGTACCAAGACACGTTCTTGGTGGTACAGGTTTTATTGCGCCAAGCGACAAATTAAACATTGCCGGTATTGGAGTCGGTGGTAAAGGACAAAGCGATATTGCTTCTTTTGCCGAGAGTCCGAATGTAAATATCGTATCACTTTGCGATGTAGACAACAGACAAGCGGTTCCCTCTCGAGAAGTTTTCCCTAAAGCAAGCTATTTCAATGACTTCAGAGAAATGCTAGACAAAGAAGGTAAAAATATAGATGCAGTATCAGTCTCTACACCAGATCACAACCATGCAGTTGCAACTTACCAGGCAATGTCCATGGGCAAGCATGTTTATGTACAAAAACCTTTGACCCATGATATTTGGGAAGCAAGAATGTTGACCGAGGCCGCCAAAAAATTTAAAGTAGTTACTCAAATGGGCAACCAAGGTGGTTCTGGAGATGGTGTTCGCACCATGAAAGAAATTTATGATACGGGAATAATAGGCGATGTACATACCGTAAAATGCTGGACAAATAGAGCTATCTGGCCACAGGCGTTACAAACACCTGCCAAAAAAGACCGTGTGCCTAAAGGTTTAAACTGGGACCTTTGGTTGGGTACCGCACAAATGCGAGATTATAATGACGCCTACCTGCCATTTGATTGGAGAGGTTGGTCAGATTTTGGAACAGGTGCATTAGGTGATATGGCTTGCCATATCATGGATCCCGTTTATAGAATACTACCAATTTTATATCCTGATACTGTAGAATGCAGTGTTTCCGATTCTTTCAGTGGTAATTTTAAATACAAAGATTACCCTAAAAGTTTCCCGAACTCTAGTAAAATACATTTGAGCTACCCAAGAACAGATGGCAAAGGAAAAATAAAAGTTACTTGGATGGATGGTGGACTTCTACCTGAAAGACCAGAAGAATTAGGCGATGACGAAGCCTTAGGAAACTGGGATGGTGGTGTACTTTTCATTGGTTCAAAAGGAAAATTAATGGCAGATTGCTACGGGGCAAATCCGCGCCTATTGCCGTTAACACTAAACGAGCAATTTGAAGTAGAACAAACTATTGCACGAGTACCAGAGGGTCACTACTTACAATGGGTAAATGCTTGTATGGCTGGTTATGGTAATGCAGAGACGAGTTCGTCTTTTGATTATGCCGGACCGTTTACTGAAAGTATCTTAATAGGAAACTTAGCATTAAAGTCTTATTTCGAAGTAGATCCAACAGTAGAAAATCAAAGCTTCTGGGGTGGTGGAAAACAATACTACGGTAGAAAACGCTTACAATGGGATGCTGCAAATATGAAAATCACCAATTTCGAGCCAGCAAACAAATATGTAAAACGCACCTATAGAGATGGTTATTCGGTAGGGTAATTTAATACCCCATAAAATTAAATAGTAAACCGAAGCTTTTCAGCTTCGGTTTTTTTATGCCACTTATCTTATTTTACTTCTTATTTTTGCAATATGCTAGAAGATAAAGAACAAGAAAGAACATCATTAGAGAAATTAGGTGAATTCGGACTAATAGAACACCTCACCAAAGATTTTGAGCTTACCCAAAAATCTACCGTAAAGGGTATCGGAGATGATGCGGCAGTTCTTGATTATAAAAATCAAAAAACTGTCATCAGTACAGACCTTTTAATCGAGGGTGTACATTTTGATCTTGCCTATATGCCGTTAAAGCATTTAGGCTATAAATCGATCATGGTAAATTTGTCTGACATCTATGCTATGAACGCTACAGCTACCCAAGTAACAATTTCAATTGCTGTTTCAAATAGATTTCCGCTTGAAGCTCTTGAAGAATTTTATGCAGGTGTATCGACAGCATGTAAAACATACCATGTTGATTTGGTGGGTGGTGATACGACCTCATCTAAAACCGGATTAATGATCAGCGTTACTGCAATAGGTGTCGCCAATGAAGAAGATATCGCTTACCGATCAGGTGCAAAACCAAACGATCTTTTAGTAGTTACCGGAGATTTAGGTGCAGCATACATGGGATTACAAGTATTGGAGCGCGAAAAAGAGGTTTTTAAAGTGAACCCGAACAATCAACCCGACTTAGAGCCTTATTCTTATATCGTAGAGCGACAATTGAAGCCAGAAGCTAGAAAAGATATTCCCGAGTTATTGAAAAAATTGAAAGTTCGCCCAACATCAATGATCGATATTAGTGACGGACTTTCATCTGAAATTCTACATTTAAGCAAGAGTAGCGGATTGGGGATTGATCTGTACGAGGACAAAATTCCTTTAGATCCTACCGTTATTTCGGCTTCTGAAGAGTTTAAAATTGATAGTACACTAGTTGCTTTAAGCGGTGGAGAGGACTATGAATTGTTGTTCACTATAGACCAAAAAGAATTTCCGAAAATAAAGGGAAATCCAAACTTGACCGTCATAGGTCATACTACAGGAAAAGACGAAGGTGCATTCTTAATTTCAAGGAGTAACACAAAGATTCCATTAACCGCACAGGGCTGGAATTCATTTAACTAAAAAAGGATTGATTATGATATAAATTCGTAGTTTGGGACATGGAGAGTTATAGTGTATAAATGGAAACTGTTCTGAATATTGGTTTAGGTATAGGAATCTTGATGTTTTTTTTACTATTATTTAAAAAAGCAAAACAACAAGGAGACTACTTCTTTCTTAGTTGGATTGGCATTATGCTTAGCCAAGTCGCTTTTTATCAAATTACCATCTATCAAATTGAAATGACAGGGTTTTGGGCTATTTCATTTTTTAGCCTTCCTTTATTGGGTGCGCCAGTCCTTTACCTTTATATTTTACATCTTACAGGGCACAAAATATCATCTCAAACTATACTCGCCCATTCGAGCATATATGTTATTTATGTTATTATCCTATACGGTGCACAACAATATTGGGATACGTTAATAATAGCAAAAGACGGCTATCTAATTATTCAAAAAAGTGATACATTATGGTCCCGATTTTATGCAGTTCCTTTAGCAATTTCTGGGCTTTTGTATTGTGTTTGGGGTTTACTAATTTTAAAAGAACATAGAACCTCAATAACCACTCTATTTTCATTTCAGGAAAAAATAGATTTAAAATGGTTGACCTACGTTGTCAATTCATTTTTGATACTTTTTGTAATAACTTCAATTTGGATTTTTGGAGCTACACAATTTCAGCTTTTCCAATTAAAATATGCGTTTACATTGGTCGGTATTTCTTTAAGCATAATGCTAATTGCTTTTGGATTTTACGGGTTCAAACAAACTGCTGTGTTTTCCAGCATTGATTTTTCTCAAAACAATTCGTCAATACATACCTCATCTGAAAAGTTAAAATCTCCGTATTCAAAATCAGGATTGACAGATGATAAAATTGAAGTTTTAGCGCAACAATTAGCAATTTTTATGATTCAGGAAAAACCATTTATGAACGAGAATCTCAATTTAGCGCTACTTGCAGAAAATTTAAAAATTTCTCCTGCTCACTTATCACAAGTAATTAATCAATTTTATAATATTAGCTTTTATGATTACATCAATCAATATCGTGTTGAAAAGGCTAAGACTATGATTGAATCTAATGATTATGACCATCTTTCAATTTTAGGAATTGCATTTGAATGTGGTTTTAAATCAAAATTTTCCTTTAATAGATATTTCAAAAAATATACAGGCAAAACACCTTCTCAGTTTAACACTTAACACCTGTTCTATAGGTGTCATCCTATGGGTTGGGTCGTGAAAAATATTTTCCAAAAGTAACTTTGCTTAAACATTTACAGTTATGAGCGACTACACTTTTACACATCAGTTAAATATTTTGATACATGTTATTTCAGGTTGTTTAGCAATGATAATGTCAATCATTGCTATGATATCATCAAAAGGAAATAAAACACATAAGACAAGTGGCATCCTATTTCTTATACTAATAGCTATTGTAATAATGACAGGGCTTATCGGAATTTTTATTTTTAAGGTAAATACATTTCTTTTAGTACTTACTTTACTAAGTGGATATCAAGCGTTTTCTGGATATAGAGTTTTGGGAAATAAAAAAAGCCTACCAAAATTATTAGATATTATTGTAGCAATAATAGCTTTAGGGTCTGGACTATATTTTTTGTATTATATTGAAACGATTGTCTTAATATGGGCATCTGGTATTATTTATAGCACAGTTGCAGCATTATTTTTAATCATCGCTTATGATTTCGTTAGATACTTACTCCCTAAAAATAAATATAAAAATCGATGGCTTTATGAACACATCTATAAGATGGTTGCTTCATTTACAGCTCTGCTAGCAGCTTTTATTGGTACAGTTTTACCAGAATACCAACCTTACAGCCAATTTTTACCATCTATATTTGGAACTCTATTGGCAATTGGATTTATTCTCTTTTTTTGGAGAAAGAACAAAATTAAAAAAAATAGATCAAAAAGAATTTCCGAAAATAAAGGGAAATCCAAACTTGACCGTCATAGGTCATACTACAGGAAAAGACGAAGGTGCATTCTTAATCTCAAGGAGTAACACAAAGATTCCATTAACCGCACAGGGTTGGAATTCGTTTACTTAAGGACAAACGTACTAAGCTACTTGTTGCTGTTGTGTAGTAGTTGCCGTATGTCTTCTTTGGTAAATATGTTCCAAAGTTCTATTGATATCTTGTAATTCAGGCGTTAAATTAGAAAGGTTACCACTTACATCTGTCGTTACTTCTTTTTGGCAATGAATACACTTGTACTCTTTAATATGAGAGGTCACTTTTTTAGAAATTGTATAGTGATGACCAAAGATGCTGCAGAATAATTTTTTCATGTTGTAGGTGTTTTTTGCAAAAATTTCGATTTGGGTAACCGAGAAAGTGCGATTAATATTTATAGGTTGAATTTCAAGAAAATTCGCATATGCTAAATTTCCTTTGATTAAAGTACTGTAAATTAAAGCCCTACACTATTAATTGTTGTGAGTTTTATCTAACTTGTTGTCAATGCTCCTTTTTTTGCTGTTTTAGAAAATGAAAAAACTTGTCTTGTCTGTAATTTAATAATCTTTCGCTTAATTTGTGTTCATGCTCAAAAAGAAGGAAACCCTAATTACAGCCTTTGCCCTATTCTCTCTTTTTTTTGGAGCTGGCAACCTTATTTTACCCCCATTATTAGGTTTTAATTCAGGAGACCAATGGCTTTTAGTTACCTTTGGTTTTGGATTGTCGGCAGTAGCTATTCCCGTACTTGGTATTTTGGCACATGCAAAGTTACAGGGCACGCTAATTGATTTTGGAAATAAGGTGTCGCCTACCTTCAGTTTAATCTACGCATTCTTCATTTATGCTATTGCAATTTCATTGCCCGGCCCAAGAACGGCTTCGGTAACGCATGAAATAGCTGTACAACCCTATTGGGATATCTCTTCATGGTTTACAAGTAGTATCTATTTTGCTTTAGTGTTACTGTTCGCTTTAAACCGATCTAAAATTCTGAACATACTGGGCAAGATATTAACGCCCGCTATAATTTTGATTCTTCTTTTAGTAATAGGAATTACTGTTTTCTCGTTCCCTTTCGAATTCGGAAGCACCATAATCGAGAGTCCATTTACAAACGGAATATTGGAAGGCTACCAAACTTTTGATGCCATTGGTACCGTAGTTGTTGGTGGCGTTATAATTATATCGATCAACCTTAAATATGTAAACGCATCTTATGAGGATAAAAAAATACTGATAAGAAATGCGGCATGGTTTGCAGGCTTGGCATTGTTTCTAATTTATATGGGACTTATTCTTTCTGGATCCTTGGTGCATTCTATATTCGATGCCGATACAACTAGAACAGAAATACTATCTGGTTTGGCTATACAAAGCCTAGGAAACATTGGAAACTTGTTTTTGAGCATACTAGTGGGTCTGGCATGTTTTACAACAGCAGTAGGCATCGTAACCGGAACTGCAGATTTCGTAGCCTCTAGATTCAATAATCTAAAATCGGTATACACGGCAACAGCTATAATAGGTAGTATTTTAGGGGTGTTAGTAGGTCAGTTCAATGTTGGTTATATCATTGCCGTTGCAATACCCTCTTTAATGTTTATTTACCCGATTACTATTATTTTAATTCTACTAAACGTAGTGCCAGATAAATATGCTTCTCCACTTGTTTTTAAAACCGTAACCATAGCTACCATACTATTCAGCATTCCAGATTTTTTGGGAAGTATAAGCGCCTTAGCACCCGCTGCGGATACTTTTTCGTGGATTCCGCTTCAGCAATATTGCTTGGGCTGGGTTTTGCCTGCGTTGATAGTGTTCATAGTCACGAATTTAATTAAGAGTGGTACTTCAGAGTAAAAAATCAACCTTTGCCTCTTCTCTTCTTAGAATAAGAATAAAAAGCATAAGCTATTAAAACCATTACTACAAAGGGTAGATAGGTGCCAATAACGACACCTATCTCATATGCACTATTAGGGGCTTTCTGAATCTTCTCTTCAATCTCAGAAGCTTCTTGAATAAAAACTAATAACCCCATATTTAAAATTCGATTTCTAAACTGATAGGGCAATGATCACTACCCATTACCTGGTCATGAATTTCAGCAGATTTCACTTTGCCCCAAATAGATTCGCTTACCAAAAAGTAATCTAAACGCCAACCTACATTTCTACCTCGCGCACCACCTCGCGCACTCCAAAAGGTGTACTTATCAAATGTCGTTGGGTGTAGTTTTCTAAAACTATCTATCAAATTCACTTCGTTTAGCATAGTGTCGAAACCATCAATTTCAACTTGGGTAAATCCCGATGTTTTATTATAGTTACTTTTTGGGTTCGCCAAATCATTCTCGGTATGTGCCACATTAAAATCGCCTGTAATAATCAAAGGCTTTGTTTTTGACAGTTTTTTGAGATAGTTCGTAAAATCTTTGTCCCATCCGGCACGGTAATCCAATCTTTTTAATCCGCTACCACTATTAGGTATGTACACATTGATCAAATGAAAATGTTCAAATTCAGAATGTGTAATCCTTCCTTCTAAATCATGAATTTCAATACCCATATCCTTATTGAATGCCACAGGTTTCTGTTTCGACAAAATTCCAGTACCAGAATACCCTTTTCTTTCGGCGCTATTACTAAAAAGCTTATAGTCTTTAATATCTTTTAAAGCTTCAGCAACCTGATCATCTTGCGCTTTGGTTTCTTGAACACAAAAAACATCGGCATCAAAATCTTTTACGATTTCTTCAAATCCCTTTTTTACGGAAGCCCGTATTCCATTCACATTCCAAGATACTAATTTCATTCTACGTTTTTATTTGTTCATTAATTCTTCGATCTCATCTGCTTTGATCGGAATATTCGTCATCAAGTTAAAAGGTTCTCCCGTTTCTTGAATAACTACATCGTCTTCTAAACGAATACCCATGTTTTCAGCTGGAATATAAATACCCGGTTCTACGGTAAATACCATATTTGCTTTCATGGGTGTTTTTAAAGCACCGTAATCATGTGTATTTAAACCAATATGGTGACTGGTACCGTGCATAAAGTACTTTTTATATGCAGGCCATTCAGGATTTTCATTTTGAACATCCGCCTTATCCAATAAACCAAGTCCTAGTAATTCTGAAGTCATTAGTTTACCACACTCCTCATGATATTCTGTCCAAAGTGTACCAGGTACCAACATTTTAGTGGCTTTATCTTTTACACGTAAAACAGCATTATAAACCTCTTTTTGGCGCTTGGTGAATGTGCCACTTGCTGGTATGGTTCTAGACAGATCACTAGAATAATTTGCGTATTCAGCGGCAACATCCATCAAAATTAAATCACCGGCGTTGCAAGGCTTATTATTTTCTAAATAGTGCAATACGTTAGCATTATTACCAGAAGCTATTATAGGCTGATAAGCAAAACCTTTAGATCTGTTTCTTACGAACTCATGCAGTAATTCTGCCTCAATTTCATATTCCATCACTCCCGGTTTCACAAAACTTAGTAGTCTGCGAAATCCTTTTTCAGTGATATTACAGGCAGTTTGCATAATATCAATTTCCTCGGGCTCTTTTACACCTCTAATTTCCTGCAAAATTGGATTACTCTTCGCCACGCCATGAGCAGGATATTCACGTTTACATTTTTCAATAAACCGATCTTCCCTGGTCTGTGTCTCTACCGCTTGTCTGTAATGCTCGTTGGTGTTGAAATAAATAGTTTCTGATTCGGTCATAAGGTCGAAAAAAATCTTATCAAAATCTTGCAACCAATAAACGGTTTTGATTCCAGAAACTTCTGTAGCCTTCTCTTTCGTCAATTTCTCACCTTCCCAAATAGCGATATGCTCGTTCGTTTCACGAACAAAAAGTACTTCACGATGTTTTTTGTTTATAGCATCTGGAAACAAGACTAAAATGGTTTCTTCTTGATCAGCTCCAGAAAGATAAAAGATGTCTCTATGTTGCTCAAAAGGTAAAACGCTGTCGGCACCAATGGGGTAAATATCGTTAGAGTTAAAAACGGCAATACTTTTAGGCTGCATGCGGTCCATAAACTTTTTACGGTTCTTTATAAATAGAGAATTAGGTATTTGAACGTACTTCATGAATTCTTATTTTGACATAAAATTACGCATTATGTGTTGTTTACTTAAAAAATAGGGCATAGAATTATAGTATTACAAGAAAGCCAGATCTTATTTTTAATATCAAATTCGCTAACTTGTATACTTCAAACCAAAACGAACAACTCATGAAAAAAATCGCTTTCCTATTCATAGGCGCATTATGTCTACAGGCATGCACAGAAACCAAAAAAGAAGAATCACAAGCAGAATTATTTGCACGGGTAGATACCGAAATCAAGGAAAACTCTAAAGGTTATAGTTCTTTAAAAGAAGCAACAGAAACTATAGGGCACCGTTTAACAGGTTCTAAAAATGGCGCTAAAGCAGAAGAGTACACCTATAATAAATTCAAGGAATACGGCTTTGAAGACGTTACCTACCAAACTTTCGAAGTGGAGGCTTGGGCAAGGGGCGAAGTTTCTTTACAGGTAAATGATAAAGACATAAAAGTAGTTACTTTAGGTCATGCGCCTATAGAAGCTCACGTAACTGGAGATATTGTAGATATGGGCAATGGTTTAGATGCAGACTATGCTGCTAACCCAGATGCTGTAAAAGGAAAAATCTCGTTAGTGTATATTTCTATTTTGCCAGATAGCGAAGAAGGCTTAAGCAACTTACACCGAAGTGAAAAAACGGCTTTAGCAATAAAATATGGTGCAATTGGTATCATTATCATTAACCAAGTAGATAATGGCGTGCTTTTAACAGGTACCGCTTCTGTTACGGGAGAGTTAATTCCTATTCCCGCAGTTTGTATTGGTAAAGAAGACGGCATGGCATTAAAAGAATCCTTAAAAATAAAAAAAGCTACTGCCAAAATAGACATGACCAATACTAGTGATGTTATTAAAGCTAGAAACGTTGTAGTCACTTTAACAGGGTCAGAGATTCCGCAGGAAGAGATTGTCATTGGCGGTCATTTAGATTCTTGGGATCTGGCAACTGGTGCCATTGACAACGGTATTGGTTCATTTGCGGTTATAGATATCGCTAGAGCTTTTAAAGCAAACAACCTACAACCGAAAAGAACCGTAAAGTTTGTTATGTTCATGGGTGAAGAGCAAGGGCTACTCGGTTCTAAATATTTAGTGGAACAAGCTATTGAGAGCAATACTATTGAGAACATTAAGTACATGATGAACCTAGATATGTCTGGTAACCCAATAGGTATGAACGCAGGTGGAGAGTTGGATAACGAACAATTTTTTAAAGATTTAGGAGTTGCAATTCAAAAACAAGATACCATCTACCAAAACAAGTTTTCAAACAAATCTGGACTACATAGCGATCACCAGCCATTTATGTTAGAAGGTGTGCCTATTTTATCGGTTCATAGCAATTTAGACCGTTCTATTTATGGCTGTTACCATTCTGATTGTGATGATTTTAATCTGGTAAACGAAGACCATATGAAAAATACGGCTCGTTTTGGCACCATGATGCTCTACGCACTTGCAAACGCAGAAACTTTACCAGCTACCAAAATGGATAGCGAAACAACAAAAGAGTTTATGATCAAAAATGATTTAAAAGAAAAATTGATCATTGGTAACGAATGGAAATGGGAAGAATAACCGCAATTAAGAGAATTATTATAAGGCAGGGAATTGTACCAGCACTACTCTGCCTTTCTTTTCTAACAGGATGTTCTCAGCATACTGAAGAAAAACAAGTCGATTATTTTAATCTTGTTCGTCCAGAATTTACAGGCAAACTTGCATACGAGACCACAGATTTTGTAGAAGATTATTGGCGCGTAGTTGGTAATACCGGCTTTAACAAAACTATATATCTTATAGCAGATAGTTTAAAAACTGCAGGTTATGTATTAGAAGAAAACGCAAAAGAGAGTGACAGACTAACCTACCGTATTGAAAAGCGTGCAATGACCCACCAAACATGGGAACCTGTCTCTGCGTCATTGCAAATTGTTGGTACAAACAAACCTCTCTTACTTTCGGAAACCAACCGAAACATGACCTATTTAAATTCGGTCTCCACACCAAAAGAAGGCATAAAGGCTGAGGTTGTCCGAATAAAATCTATAGATGATTTAGGGTCCAAACCTATAAAAGGCAAAGTGGTATTTGCAGAAATGAGTGTCCGTAAATTTTACAAAACAGCAGTTGAAAAAGGTGCCTTAGGTATTCTAACCTATGACAATCCTGCGTATTTACAGCCAGAGAAAAATACAACTTCCATACAGTTTAGAAGTCTTTCGTCTCAAGATAGTGGCGATTTTTGGGGCATTGCCTTATCCTATGAAGCAAAAGAAAAATTAGTAGCGCAGCTTAAAAAAGGAAAAACAGAAGTTCTGGTAAACATACAGACCAGAAGTTACCAATCCGAAGAACTAACCATCGTTGCAGACATTAAGGGGAACGAATTGCCGAATGAACGTTTGGTGTACAGTGCGCATGTTCAAGAACCTGGCGCAAATGACAATGCTACTGGCGTTGGTACACAATTAGAAATGGCGAAAACCGCAGCTAAATTATTCGCTGAAAACAAAATAGAATTTAAAAGGTCCATGACCTTTTTATGGGGTGATGAAATCGTTTCTACCAACCGATATATTCAAGAAGAGCCAGAACGTGCAAAAGACATTAAATGGGGTATTAGTTTAGATATGGTCGGTGAAAACACCGAAGTAACTGGCGGCACATTTTTGATTGAAAAAATGCCCGACCCAAGTGCTATTTGGACCCGTGGTAAAGACAAACACAGTGAATGGGGCGGTGAGGTTTTAAATTTAGAAGATATGAAACCCCATTACTTCAACGACTTTATAATTTCAACATTTAAAGAACAGGGTAAATATGCCAATTGGGTAGTAAAAACCAATCCTTTTGAAGGCGGCAGCGATCATACTCCGTTTTTACAAGCAGATATCCCGGGTTTACTACTCTGGCATTTTACAGATCAATTTTACCATACCGATAATGACCGTATTGACAAGGTATCTCAAAAAACCTTAAAAAATGTAGGCACAGCGGCTTTGGTTAGTGGTTTGGAGTTAGTGAATTCAAATTCAGTATTCGCATTGGGACAAATTTCAGATTTAAAACAGATTGCGATTGAACGTTTAGAAAATGAATTTCAACTGAGCTTAAAAGCAGTAGAAAATGGTAAAGATATAGATGAGGAGATTACCATCATAAAAGCTTGGGAAGATTGGTATGCCAAAGCTATCTCAACGGTGAATGATGCATTACCGAATTCAAATAGCGAAGTAGACCAAGCTATAAAAGAAGTAAACACTTCTTTGGCATTAAAATCAAAAGAATTGATTAAAACATTGGAATCATTCTCTAAAAACTAATCAGTACCTTACCATCGGTAGTATCAAAAACATGAGAATGAAACAATTTTATCTATTAGTGTTTGCCAGCATTTCTATAGCCTCGGCACAAGTTCAACCAACCTCATCGCAAAAAATAGAAGCATCTTTAATGGCGAAAAAAGCCATGGATGCGAATTCATTGGTTAAAAATATTCCACTGAAAAATATAGGCCCGTCTATCATGAGCGGGCGTGTTGTAGATTTGGCTGTAAACGAAGACAACCCAACAGAATATTATATAGCCTATGCCTCTGGCGGATTGTGGTATACTAACAACAACGGTAATTCTTTTACTCCTGTAATGGATGAAACCCAAACACAAAACCTGGGTGACATTGCAGTACATTGGCAAAGCGGAACTATTTGGGTAGGTACAGGGGAAAACAACTCTTCTCGTTCATCATACGCAGGTATCGGAATTTTAAAATCTACCGATAAAGGAAGGACATGGGAACATATGGGCTTGAGCGATTCTCACCATATTGGGCGTATCGTTGTTAATCCAGATAATGAAAACGAAGTAACTGTTGGCGTAACGGGGCATTTATATTCTACGAATAAAGAACGTGGTATATACAAAACTACAGATGGCGGCAAAACGTGGAAAAACACATTGTTCATTGATGACAAGACAGGAATAATCGATGTCGCTGTATCACCCAAAAATTATAACATTCAATATGCTTCGGCTTGGCAAAAAGATAGAAAAGCGTGGGATTTTATTGGTAATGGTGAAGGTTCCGGAATTTACAAAAGCACTGATGCAGGTAACACTTGGACAAAAATTTCCACTCCAACAAGCGGCTTTCCTAAAGGAGAAGGAGTTGGCAGAATTGGTTTAGCCGTTTTTGATGACAACACCCTTTATGCTGTTCATGACAATCAATTTAGACGAGAAAAATCTAAAGAAAAAAAGAAAAAGCAATCTGGCTTGAAAAAAGAAGACTTTAAATCACTTACTAAAGAACAGTTTTTAGATCTGAACGATAAAGATTTGAACGAATTTTTGAAGACAAATAACTTTCACGAAAAATATAGAGCTGCCAATGTAAAACAAATGGTGCGCAGCAATGCGGTACAACCTACAGACCTTGCTTTGTACTTAGAAGATGCCAATTCTATGCTTTTTGACACTCCTGTAATTGGTGCAGAAGTATACCGCAGTAATGATGGTGGTACCACATGGACAAAGCAAAACGAAGATTATATAGACGATTTGTTCTATAGTTATGGCTATTATTTTGCCCAAATAACGGTAGACCCTAATAATATAGATGCCATTTATTTATCTGGCGTTCCTATTATCGCTTCAAAAGATGGCGGGAAAACGTATACTTCTATCAATGGCGACAATGTACATTCTGATCACCATGCGATATGGGTAAATCCTAATTTACCAGGACATTTAATCAATGGAAATGATGGCGGTGTAAATACTAGTTATGACGATGGCAAAAATTGGTTTAAAAACAACTCCCCGACCGTTGGTCAGTTTTATGCTATTGCCGTAGACAATGAAAAACCATACCATGTTTATGGTGGTCTTCAAGATAACGGTGTTTGGATGGGTCCACATAACGCCGAAGAAAATACAAGATGGCAACAAACCGGTCAATACCCTTGGAAATCAATTATGGGTGGTGACGGTATGCAGGTACAAGTAGATAACCGCAATGCTAACATCGTTTACACAGGATATCAATTCGGTAATTATTTTAGAATCGACTTAGAAAATGAAACCCGCAACTATATTCAGCCGAAGCACGAATTAGGTGAGACTCCGTATCGTTTTAATTGGCAGACCCCGATTTTATTATCTCCTCATAATCAAGATATTTTATATATGGGAAGTAATAAAATGCATCGTTCTTTAAACAAAGGTAATACTTGGGAAACTATTTCAGAAGACCTAACACAAGGTGGTAAAAAGGGAAATGTTGCCTATGGTACACTAACTACTATTTCTGAATCACCCTTCAAATTCGGAATGTTATATACCGGTAGCGATGACGGGTTAATTCAACGAACGGATAACGGTGGTGGAAATTGGGTCGTGCTATCTAAAAATCTACCTCAAAACTTATGGGTGAGCAGGATAATTGCTTCAAAACATAATAAAAATAGAGTGTATATAACATTAAACGGTTACCGCTTTGATGATTTTACAGCCTATGTATATGTAAGTGAAGACAAAGGCAAAACCTGGAAAAGCATTTCTAATAACATACCTGCTTCTGCCGTCAATGTAATAACCGAAGACCCAGAAAATGAAAACCTATTATTTGTTGGAGCGGATAATGGATTATATGTTTCATTAAACAGAGGAACCTCGTGGGAATCATTCAAAAGAGGAATGCCTTACGTAGCCGTTCATGATTTGGTGATACAAAAAGAATCTAAACACCTTGTCGTAGGCACACATGGTAGAAGTATTTATAAAACCGATATTTCTGCGCTTCAAAGTTTGACTTCAGATGTTTTAAAAAAAGATGTACACGTGTTTTCTATTAAAAACATAGAACATTCATCTCACCGGGGAAATTCATGGAGCTCTTGGTCAAAACCGAGTACCCCTGGTTTAGATATCACTTTTTACTCTGATAGAGATGATGTTTACGAAGCTAAAATATTATCTTCAGATGACATTGTAGTTAGTGAAACGAAAGTTATTGCCAATAAAGGATTGAACATTCTATCATATGACGTTGCATTTTCTAAAATTGGAAAACTCAATTACCTTAAAAAACATAAAACCGTTTTAAAAGAAGCCGATAATGGCAGTACATATTTACCAACTGGTTCTTATACCGTTGAAATACAAGGTAACGGAACAACAGAACAGGCAACTTTTGATATAGAATAGCCAAATGAAAATAGTAGATTGGTAAAAACTGCCTGAATTAGGGTTAAGTCATGATCCAACGCAGAGAAATTCCATAAGTAATGATGTGCTGTATGGCTGTATTTAAACCCGGTCAAAAAGTAGAAATACATAAACATGACACCATGTTCGAAGTATTCCACATACATACCGGAAAAGATTATAGAGATAACTCTAGAAAAAGTATAACTATAAAATCCACAGAAATACATGGGCAATCTATTTGATTTTAACGCTGTCTAGACTTATTTCGGAATTTCCACTGACTAATAACAATTTATGGAACTAACTTTAGGAATACCAACTTTACTTTTCCCCGCTATTTCTTTAACAATGCTAGCGTATAATGCAAGGTATTTAGCAATAGCGGCCTTAATTAGACAATTACATCAAAAATACCAAGAAACTTCTTCAGCTTCTATCGGTTTACAAGTACAGAAATTACGAAAAAGGCTTCCAATTATAAAAAATATGCAAGCAACCGCAATTTTTAGTTTTCTTTTAGCTGTATTTACCATGACATTAATTTATGTAGAACTAACATTTTGGGCTAATCTAGTATTCAGTATTAGCCTTTTTGCATTGATGATATCGCAGCGCTATGTGTAGTCCGCGTTATTTTATGGAAATATAGTGAAAACCTTTTTTGGTTTTCGACGTAATTGGGAATAAAATGGCGCGGTCCAGATTACATATAGCGACCTGATATGTTGGGTTGTTTTCTTCCGTTAAGCGTCGTGGCTAAAAAATGTTCCCTTATCCTACGGCCTTATGTGATCTGTCATAGCGCTGCGATGATGTTGCATTTCCCTTTGTGCGGGAATCGAGGTACGAGATGTAGCACATAGGGTCGACGTAGGAGAATGCAACATCATCGGTTTCGGTTATGGCAAGTAGGGCAGGCAAGGAAACTTTTCGTTTCCGTCTGGTCTCGTAGCCAGAGCTTTTTGTTTTGTAATTATCTTTTTTTTCAATTGCCAAATCCTAAAGATTTGGCGGACTTGGAAAACAGGATAAAGCCAATGGATTCAGCACTTATCGCCCTATTTGCTATAGCCAATGTTGTGCATAGTGCTTTTCACGTTCAGCTTGGTTTTCCGATGTTTTTATTTTGTTCGGATTGAGCGTTGGCAAGACATACTCTTTTGCAATTTTTGGCGTAGTGCTGGCTGGTGCGAAACGTAAGTTCACGAACTCCACTATAAAATTTTTAAGTCGTGAGTAATTGCAAATGTGTATGGCTTTTAGCGTTGGCTATTCATTTCCTAAAAAATCTTTTCAATCGTTGTAATTTCAACGGTGTTTTTATTTTGTTCTTGGTGATTTTAACCGTTTTAAAGTTTAATTTTCCATATATAATTATAGTAGCGATAGCAAAACCAGATTCAATTTTATTAAATAGAAAAGCGAGTAATTATAAAATAACCACCCACTTTTCAATCACTATCAATCAAATCAATATTTTATTCCATATCTATAATACCAACGACTTCATAGGCTCGAGTACCATCTACTTGTACTTTTTCGTATAGGATGTTGGCATATTCGTAATAGGTTTGCCCATCTATAATTACTTTTTCGTAATCCTCTGGAAGTTCAAAAACCACAGTTCCTACTTCTGGATCTACCACTTCATATTCATTATTGATTTGAACATAAAAGATGCCTTGTGCGTTGTAATAATTATAAGTATTGTAGCTCACTTGTGTATAATGTATTGGTAAGGTCTTTATCCTAAACCCTACTTTTGGTGCAATAACAATATAGCGTCCTCTAGATTGGGTATAATATTTATTATTTGCGTAATAGTAATTTTGATTATTATGTCTCACTACTGTTCTATTAGGAATTGATCTTACAGAAACTACTTTACGCGTTGGTGTTTTGTAAGTAACCTTAGTACTTGAAATCCTTTTATTTGATGTCTTATTTGCAACAGCGTTAGTTCTTTTGGTTGTCGTAGTTGTAACGGTTTTTACTTTTGTGTTATTACGTTTTGATTGTGCAGAAACTTGTGTTGTCATTGCCACCATAAACATTGCTGGTAAAATGATTGTTTTTATAACTGTTTTCATGATTTTAAGATTTTAATGATTAAACTTTTTTCTCAATACTAAGACGATATTTACTATTGATAGTTTAAAGGTATCTGTATTATTTCCTTAAAAAAACAGAAATAGACCGTTACCTAAATTGTCTCTACCAATGCGATGATTTTATAGAAGAGCAATGTGAGAAAAAAATGTTTAAAGCGAATTATTATTGATAAACGCTAAAAATTGAGGCTTATATTGTTCAGAAACCGTAATACGCTGATTGTTAATGATAATTTGGCTACGCTCAATTGTTTCAACATTTTTTAACGATACAATAAACGACCGATGTACACGCATAAATTGGGTTTCGGGAAGTTCCTCCTCTAAAGATTTTAAACTCATTAAGGTTAGAATGGGCTTCGGATTGTCTTTCAGCCAAATTTTTATGTAGTCCTTTAAGCTTTCAAAATACAGCACATCTGCTAATTTAATACGCAATTGTTTGTATTCAGATTTTACAAATAGAAATTCTTTTTCTTCTGAAATAATACTCTGTCTCTTCCTTTTTACCAATTCAAACCAGGTATTGGCTTTATTGGCTGCAGCTAAAAATTCTGCATAATCAAAAGGCTTCAATAAGTAGTCTAGAGCTTCAACCTTAAACCCTTCTAAAGCATAATGATCAAAGGCTGTTGTAAAAATAACACGCGTTTCCTTTGGAAGCATTTTAGAAAATTCAATACCGGTTAAATCTGGCATTTGTATGTCTAAAAAGAGTAAATCAACAGGTTCAGTTTTAATGAATTCCATGGCTTCAATGGCACTACTGCATTTCTTTTTCAGTACTAAAAAGGGTGTTTTCTCTACATAGCTTTCCACTAAATTTAAAGCCATTGGCTCATCGTCTACAATAACACAGGTAATTTTAAGCGTGCTCATAATTTAAGTGGTTTCAATTTCTAATTTTGCCAAAAAACGATTGTCGTTTACTTGTGTTTTGAAGCTATTCTTGTTTGAATACAGCAATTCCAAACGTTTTTCAATATTTGGAAGTCCGATACCGGAACCACTTTTATCGTCTGTCTTTTTGGGAAGGTTATCGTTTTCAATGGTAAACAAAACGGTTTTGTTTTGTACGCTCATTCTAATAACAATCGTACTTTCTTTACTTGCCGAAACACCGTGTTTAAAGGCGTTTTCAATAAGTGATATGAATAACAATGGTGCAATTGTAATACCTGTTTCTTCCGAAGGAAAATGATAGGTCACTTTTGTTTTATCTGTAACTCGAAGTTTCATTAGCTCGATATACTTTTTCATAAAATCGATTTCTTTTGAAAGTGGCACCAATTCAACATTGGTTTCGTACAACATATACCGCATCAGTTTGCTTAAACTATGAATAGATGTTTTGGCTTGGTCTGGCGAAATATCTACCATTGCATAAATATTATTCAACGAATTGAAAAAGAAATGTGGCTGTAATTGATAGTGAAGATGTTGTAATTCTGATTGCAACTTGAAATTCGTAGCTTCCTTACGTTCAGCTTCCGTTTTTGTCCACCGCTTTGTAGTTTTAATGGCTACTGAGAAAAGTACCGGTGCTATATACGATAACATTTGTACATAAATCATCATCTTGAATGGTGATCCGACACCATTATTATTTGATCGTTCTCCATTTACATCTGTAAAAAAAAGAGAATCAATTTGTGATTTTAACACTAAAAAAATCGAGATGATTAACAAATTTATAATGATGAATTTAATTGTTTTATTCTCAAACAGAAATTTGTCAATCAATACACCATAATTTATATAAAATAGGATAACATAAAAAAACAACGGTATCCAAATACGCGACACAACCCTGCTAATCTCTTGTTCTTGACCATAAGATAGCACATAAGGAATGCTGAATAAGGCAAACCAAACAAGGATATGTGAAAAGACTGTTATTTTTTTATTTTTTTCCATCATAAATTTATTCATAACGCAATGCTGTAATCGGGTCTAAAGCCGATGCTTTTCTTGCAGGATACCATCCAAAGAAGATTCCTGTTATAGCACAAACAGCAAAGGAAATTACAATAGAGTACATTGCGACACTTGTGGACCAATTTAAGAATTTCTCAATAAATACAGTCGATCCGAGCCCTAATAGTACTCCTAAAGCACCACCTGTTACACTTATTAAAATGGCTTCTATTAAAAATTGCATCAAAATATCTGAACTTTTTCCACCAACGGCCATTCTTAACCCTATTTCTTTAGTTCGCTCTTTTACGGAAACATACATAATATTCATAATGCCAATGCCGCCTATTAACAATGATATACTTGCAACAGCCACTAAAAGAATGGTTAACATTTCGCTGGTTGAGCTAAATGTGGAAATCAATTCTTCCATAGAACGCACACTAAAATCGTCATTATTTGGATTGGATATTTGATGTTGTGTTCTCATAATTTCCAAGACTTCGATTACCGCATTTGGGGCATCATCTTCACTTACGGCAGATGCCATAATTTGATTGATATAATCAATAGCCAAAATACGTTTTTGCACCGTTGTATATGGGGCAATAACAACATCGTCTTGGTCTTGACCAAAGGTGTTTTCGCCTTTTACTTCTAACACACCAATTACTTTAAACGGAATATTATTGAATCGAATCATCTGCCCGACAGGGTCTTGTCCCTCGGGAAAGACATTGTCCACTACCGTTTGCCCAATAAGCGCTACCTTAGAAGCCGATTTTACTTCGGCATCGGTGAACATACTACCACTTTGCAAATCGACTACCTTAATTTTAAGATAGTCTGGATTTACACCATAGATGCTTGATGGCCAGTTGCTGGAACCATTTATAACTTGTCCTTTGCCAGTAACCAATGGTGTAGAATAGCTTAATAAGTTCGCTTGCGATTTGATGGCTTCATAATCTTTAAGTGTAAGGGTTTGCATCTCATCTGCACTTGCACGGACACCACCAGAACTAGTTGATTCTGGTCTGATGGTAATGATATTTGATCCCATACTTGAAATGCTGGAACGAATACTTTCTTTGGAACCTTCTCCAATGGCGAGCATCGCAATTACGGATGCCACACCTATGATGATACCCAACATAGTAAGCAATGTTCTCATTTTATTAAGTACAATGGCTTTAAAGGCGATTTTGAATAAATTTAATAGTCTCATAATTAGTGGTCTTCTTTAGGTAATTTTGCTAACTGTTCTTCTGCCGATTGTACGTTATGGTTTTTATAATCTTGAATTATATTTCCATCTTTTAATACAATGGTTCGATTGCTAAACGTTGCAATATCCTGTTCGTGTGTTACGAAAGTGATGGTAATGCCTTGTTTGTTCAAATCTTGAAATAAAGACATAATTTCGTAAGAGGTTCGTGTATCCAAATTTCCTGTGGCTTCATCGGCAAGTATCATAACAGGATTGTTTACCAATGATCTTGCAATGGCAACACGTTGTTGTTGACCTCCAGAAAGTTGTGAAGGTGTATGGTCCAATCTGTCGCCCAAACCCACTTTTTGCAAAGCTTCAATGGCACGTTTTCTGCGTTCTTCGGTGGACACTTTACTATTGTACAAAAGTGGTAATTCTACATTTTCAATAGCAGAGGTTCTTGCCAACAGGTTATAAGATTGAAAAATAAATCCGATTTTTTCATTACGTATCGTTGCCAACTGATTTTTAGAAAGATCTTTTACCTTAACACCATCAATTTCATAATTTCCCGATGTAGGTTGATCTAAACAGCCCAAAATATTCAGCATGGTACTTTTCCCAGAACCAGATGAACCCATTATCGTTACAAACTCGCCTTCTTTTATATCAAAAGAAATACCTTTTAGAGCATGAACCGTTTCATTGCCCATCGTGAACTCACGTTTTAACTCTTCTATTTTTATGATTTCTTTATTCATCGTATTATCTTTTTCCGCCACCACCTCGTTGTGGCATAAATGGACTTTCGCTTTTATCTGCTGTTTTTACTTCTGTTTTACTAACACCTTCTAAACTGTACACTAATTTATCGCCTTCGGCAAGTCCGTCTGAAATTTCCACGTTTACACCATCACTTGCACCCAAAGTGACTTTTTGATCTTTAATTTCTCCATTGCTACCATAAACCCACACAACGATACCATTACCTCTGTTTGTTGTTCTATCTTTTGACGATTCAACCTTGAGATTTTCTTGTTCGTTATAGGCGGTTAACTGTGGCCGAGTTGGTTTAAAATTAATGGCTTTGGCTTCAGCAGTTAATACATCTTTTAATTCTAACGTGTAGATTGAAATGGTCGCTGTTAAGCCTGGTTTTAATTTTAAATCTGGGTTATCTGCTTTAATCACTACAGTATAGGTTACCACATTTGAAGTTACCGTTGGGTTTAATCGCACTTGTGTAACAACTCCTTCAAATTCTTCTCCTAAATAAGCGTCTACGGTAAAATTAACACGTTGTGCTTCTTTTACTTGCCCTATATCTGCTTCGTCAACATCAGCTTCTACTTGCATTTCTTTTAAGTCTTGAGCAATTGTAAACAAGGTTGGTGTGCTTAAACTTGCAGCAACAGTTTGTCCTTCGTCAATGGCTCTAGACAATACCACACCATCAATTGGCGAATAGATATCGGCATAGCTTAAATTGGTTCTCGCCTTTTGTAAATCAGACAAACGTTGAGTAACTGTGCTTTTTGCAGTTTCGTAATTGAAGTTTGCATCATCAAAATCAGACCTACTTATAACCTGACTGTCGTATAAGGTTTTTTGACGGTCGTAAATGGTTTTTGTGTAGTTTTTTTGATTTACAGCATTATCATAAACGGCTTGCGCCTGCGATAGTGTAGCTAATAGATTGGTTTTGTCTAATTCGGCAATTAATTGTCCTTCTTTAACTTCACTGTTATAATCCACAAATATTTTTTCAACCACACCAGAAACTTGCGTACCAACCTCTACTTGGGTAATGGGTTGTATAGTTCCAGTTGCTGTAACCATTGTAGTCACATTTGCTTTTTTAACTGTAACTATTTTGGCTTCTATTATAACGGAATTATCACTTTTTATAAAGTTATATGCTACGATCGCGAGTATAACCAAAACGATGCTGCCTATTATTAATTTCTTGTTTTTCATTATGTTATAGATTAAAGTTTAATGTCGTTTCCTTGATAAAATTGTAATAATTGATGGTATAAAATATTTAAGTATTTGGCTTGCAAATAGTTTTGTTGTGCGTTGGTAAATGTGTTTTGGCT